>Ga0157374_10000252_pt1 | contig 49560 bp, 42 predicted proteins | sample M25metaG_FD_115308 | JGI IMG/M metagenome (GOLD analysis project Ga0157374, IMG submission 115308) | Miscanthus rhizosphere microbial communities from Kellogg Biological Station, Michigan, USA - M2-5 metaG | ecosystem: Host-associated > Plants > Roots > Rhizosphere > Soil | place: USA: Michigan...
AGTCCCGGAGGGACGTTGGAAATTAGCCGGTGGTGAAGCGAAGCGAAACCACCGGTTTACGATCCAATAAAACCATCCGCCCCGAAGGGTCGGTGGAAAGCCTGTTCTTGCGTCGGTCATCCCCTATCCAGCGGCCCTTCGGGACTCATATCTTGAGCGGTCGGGATTCCGGTGGCTTTTGCCACCGGCTAATTTCCCACGTCCCTCCGGGACGAAGAGGGGAACCAATTCGTGAACAGAACCTAGCGTTTCAAGCCACTGTTCCGGCGTAGTTTTGTGCTTTTGGAACTGCTCGCGGCAGAGGTGGTCATCGCGTTCTGCGTAATCACCAGCCGTATAAATTCCCGGGGGCCCGACATTGGAACGCTTGCCGTCACTTGATCGGTGTCGATATCCAGGTGGGAGGTGCTGGTCGTGCTTGGCGTCACGGTCGTCCAGGTTTGCAAATCCGTGGAGACCTGATAGCTGAAGGTAAGATCGGTGGCCCAACGGTTTTTGCGATGGGTGAGGAGGAGGGAGCTGCCACTCGTTTGAACCGTTTCCAGGCTCGAAAGCGAATTGGCCGTCTTGGGGGAGAGGTTCTCGGCGTATTCCACCAGATTCGAGATGCCATCTCCATCGGGGTCGGCGGAATCTCCGCTGACGGTGGAATCGGCCAGTTCGGAAGTGGTAAAGGCGGCATTTTTCCAGGATTGTTCGGCGGTGGCACCGAGGAAGATCATGTCGGCGTAATAGTGGTTGTCGATGAAGGGGTTCCGATTGTGCTGCCAGTTGTCATACACGGCCTGGTTGCGCTTTCGCTCACTGGTGCTGACGGGGTATTGGCGGTTCCAGAGCAGCAGAGTCGAGAGTTTGCCGAAGGTATAGGTGGAGGCGTTGGGCGTATCGGAAAGGGTAAGCGTTGGCGCGTTGGTATAGGTGCCGTCGTAAACTACCGTCATGTAGAAAATGGAGCGTGCGATCTGGCCGCGATCTTCCGCGCGCGGGCACCAAGAGTCGGAATCGTAGTCGGAGCCCGGTGCCAAGGTTTTGGTCGAGACCGGGGCGGTGGAGAAATCGTAATAACGGTTGTTGCGCGTGCTATTGATCGTGGGATCAATGGGCCTCAGGTTAAAGATGTCGGTCTTCGGCGGGGCGTTGTCGCCATACACTACGAGCCCGAAGGACTGCGGCCAAAGATGTTCGCGGTCCCAGGTGCCGCTGGTCCCGTTGCTGCCGGTGTATTGGTTTGCCTTCAAGGCATCGAGCCCGGAGTAAATGAGAATCACACTGGTGGTATCGGCGGGATCTTCGTCCAGCGCCTTCAAGGCATCCCAGACATCGGGTTGAGTGCTGGTGTAGGGCAGCACGGTATGGGTGGCGACGATACTGTGCAGGCTCGTTTTGAGCGCGGTGCTGGTCTTGCCGAGGGCAGAATCGTAATAGCCGGTCGGAGCATCATATTGGGCCCGGCAACCGAAAGTGAGGAGCAACCAGAGACCGAGCGCGCAAAGGCCAGGGAGGGAAATGGGAGTGAACGCGCGAACAGTCATTTCGGGCATAATGAATATGCGCAATTAACCTTACAGTAAAGAAATCGCTTCGCGGGCGAGGCTACCGTTCCTTGTCCTTGATATCTTCCCAACTGTCGTTGGGATGTTTGGGGAGGACTGAGGAGAGGGGACGGGGATATTGGTGCAGCGGCGCATCGTTTTCCGTAGAGTCGGATTGGATGGCGTGCCAGTTCACATGTGGGAGGTAGGTAAGCGCCCAGATGCCAATCACCATCAGCCCAATGGCGGTAATAAGAACCAGCGTGTTCCTTGGTTTTTCTTTCATGGGTGCTCCATCTTTCACATCGGATGGCGGTGGTCCCGCTTTAGGTGAAATCGTGCAAATGCACCGCATGGTTTTTGGGCCGGGACACCGCCTCGTCAGCGAGGGAGATTTGATGAGCGCGACTGGCTCCCTGGCTCTGGCTGGCCCGGCCCAAAATTGGGGCGAACATCCCTTTGCGGGTCCTGCTTGAGGGAATTGGGTTAGAATTTCAGCATGAGATCGGCTTGCAGGACTTGGACGGTGTTGGCGTTTGCGATTTTCTGGTCACCGGTTGCCTCACCTTCCACCAGGTTTTTGTGCAGGTTCCACGCGTAGTAATAGGTGACGCCAAAGGTCAGCGACTCGGTGAGGTTGTATTGCACCCCGGCTTTGAATCCCTGCGTGTTCAGGTAACCCAGGGCGAAATTGGGATCATTCAGGTTCGGATCAATCGAGGCAATTCCCGTCCGGCGAAAATTAAAGTTCAACGATAGATCGCCCGCTTTTTTGTTTTGTCCCGCCAGGAACCCCGCCAGCCACGCGAGGTCGTCCCCGGTGGAATGGTTGAAGCGGACCGTCCCGTTTGGGAGCACATCGAAGGTGCGATAAATATCATTCGCGCGCCCTTTGCCCTGCGGGTTCCAGGCGAAGTCCCAGTAAAACTTGGCGGGAATCCCCATGACTTTGAACGCCAGGTCGCCGGGGGCCGCCAGCACGGTGAGCTTGCGCGTTGCTCCCGAGACGGTGGCGGAGTCCTGGAACGATACGTTGTTGTCGAAGCCCGTAAGACTCGCCGCGTTGTAGAAATACGCCGCCGGAGCAAAGGTGGCCGTCACGCTGCCAAAACGATAGCTGCCCTGCAACTGCGCGCCAAAGATGCCGGCATCCGTCTTCGAGTCGCTGTCGGTCGTGGATTCACTGTTATCGCTGTAATAATACTGCCCGAGATTCAGTGCCAGCGTCCATGGGGGTTCGGTCGCCTGCTTCTCCGCCGCCGCCTTTCCATCCTTTGCCAGTCCTGCTGGCGTTTCCTCTTTCGGGGCAAACAGTTTGTCGAAACGAATCACCTCCACCAGCCCCGCCGGATGCACGTCCGCGTTGTCCCATACCAGATCGGTGCTGTAAAAAACGTTGTCCTGCTTGCCAGCCGTAATCGTCAGCCAGTCCGCTGCCTTCCAGCCCAGGTAGGCGCGGTTGATATAGATGCTGGAGTTGGCAAAGCCGTTGTCGAACGTCTGGTTATTGCTGTCGCTGGCATGGCCGGTGGCCAGGGAAAAGCCGCCAAAAATGGATGGCCCCAGTTCAAAGGTCGCATTCAACCGCAGCCGGTAGCGCCAGCGCGAGCGTTGCAGCGCGTTTTCGTAGTTCGTTTGTCCCGGGGCCGGTCCCGCTTGCACGTCCGTCCGGTCATACTGGTAGCGCAGCCGCAGGTCGCCGCCAAAGGTCAGCTTGGTGAGTGAATCACTCAACTTGAGTTGATTTGCGGCACGGCTGCTTTGCTGCTGGTCAAGCTGGCTGCGGACGTTGTCCGCATCTTTGGCGGAGATGATTTTTTTGCGAACCAGCAGGTCCAGCAATGCGGAATTATCCTGGCTGTGAACGAAGGGCGCAAAGGCCGTCAGGAACATGAGGGCGGTGAGGCTGCGGAATGGTTTTCTCATGGTGGGTGGTCGGGTATGGACGGGGCGGGAGAGTTCCCGACGAAAGACGCCGATCCCCCGGTTGAACTGGGCGGCGAATCAGCATCTTCTTCATGCGCTTGATCATCGTCATCCTGCCTTCGCACCTCTATCCATCCTTTGTCCAAGAACGACCCTATTATTGGATTGAATCAAGGTCGCCTCCCGGCCTGAACCTGCCCGCGATGGAACCGGCGGTGGAAAGTCTCCTGCGGTCTTGCATCCTCGGTGCGCCGCCTGCTTTCCTATTTCGCCTCGTCGCCAGTGCTGCTTTTTCCGCCCCATGGTGGCAAATCGCTCTCGCGCTGGGGGCCTGCGGCGTCCTGGTTGTCTTCCAGCAGTTTTGCCGGACGATTTCTCCCAAAAATTGAGCATTTCCGACGGTGGGACTGTCAGACAGTGCAGTCGAATTTTCCCATGCGATCCTTTGTCCCGATTTTTGCGGCCGCTGCCCTCGCGGCCATGGTCTTTCCCGTCCCAATCCAGGCTGCGGAAAGTGATCCGGCCAGTGAACCGTCCGTGCTGGCGGTGAGCCGGACGATGCCCGCGGTGGTGAATATTGCCACCGAACGCACGATCAAGCGGGAGGTGCAGGACCCGTCGCTACAATTTTTCGACTACTTCTACGGCAACGGTCGTGGCGGCGTGCGGGAGTTGCGCCAGAAAGTGCAGAGCCTGGGCTCCGGCTTCATCGTGGACCCCAAGGGCTACATCGTCACCAACCAGCACGTGGTCGAGCAGGCGGCTGATTTGAAAATCCAGGTGACCACCAGCGACGGCAAGAGTTACAACGCGCATTACATTGCGGGCGACCCGGCGGTGGACCTCGCTTTCATCAAGATCGACGGCGACAAGCCCTTTCCCTCGATCGATCTGGAAAACCTCTCGCCCAACCTGCTCGGGGAGACCGTCCTCGCCCTGGGGAATCCGCTCGGGTATGGCAGCGCGGTCAGTCGCGGCATCCTCAGCGCGATGAACCGCAGCGTCACCGTCGAGAATGTCGAATACAACAATCTGGTGCAGACGGATGCGGCGATCAATCCCGGCAACAGTGGCGGTCCGCTGGTGGATCTCAACGGGAAACTCGTGGGCATCAACTCGGTAAAGATGGCCTACACCCCGCAGGGCGTGCCCACCCAGGGGATCGGGTTCGCGATTCCGGGCTCGATTGTTCGCGGCCGGGTGGCCGAATTCATGCGGCAGGCGAAGAACGCGCCACCCGTGCCGGAGAAGGTGGCCGAGACCACGCTTGCGCAAAAACTTTTCGGCCTCCAGGTGCAACAGCTTACCCCCTCGCTGAGCGATGCGATGGGATTTGAGCGCGGTCGCGGGGTGCTGATTGCCGATGTGGAGGATGGCAGCCCGGCCTCCGATGCCGGCATGCAGCGGGGATTGTTGATCTTCAAGGTGGGGCGCTTTCCGGTGAACAGTCCCGAGGAACTGGAAAATGTGCTCAAGAAAGCCGCCAGCGGCGAACAGGCGGATTTCCTCGTGGGGGTGGTGCGGCAACTGGCCGGGCGTAATTTCTCCCAATTGCAGACGGTGACACTCACCGCGCGCTGATGGGGAGGCCACGCGAAAGATAGGAAAAGGGCGAAAGGGAAAGATTCCTTTTTTGGCCTTTTTCGAGTTTTTCGGATGGCATAATTTCTCGTAGATTCTTCGCGGCCTTCCCGAAAAATCGTGTTACACCAATTCCTCCAGCATGATCAAAGTCGAGCATCTCACTAAAAAATATCCCGGCCATACCGCGATCCGCGATCTCAGCTTCGAGGTGGGCAAAGGGGAAATCGTCGGCTTTCTCGGCCCCAACGGCGCGGGCAAGAGCACGACCATGCGCATTCTCTCCAGCTTCATGCCCGCCACCTCCGGCAGCGCCTCCATTGCGGGCTACAACGTTTTCACCCAGTCCCGCGAAGCCCGCACCCACCTCGGCTACATGCCGGAAAACGTGCCGCTCTACATGGACATGCGGGTGAATGAATACCTCTCCTACCGGGCCGCGCTGAAAGGGCTCGGCAGCCGCCGCGCCAAGGAGCGGGTCGGCGACGTGATCGAACTGTGCAGCCTCAACGAAATGGAAAAGCGCATCATTGGCACCCTTTCCAAGGGCTACCGCCAGCGCGTGGGGCTGGCCGATGCGCTGGTGCACGATCCCGATTTGCTCATCCTCGACGAGCCCACCAGCGGCCTCGACCCGAATCAAATCCGCCAGGTGCGCGAGCTGATCAAGAACCTCGGCAAGCGCCATACCATCCTGCTTTCCAGCCACATCCTGCCCGAGGTTGAGGCGACGTGTTCACGGATCATCATCATTAACAAAGGCCGCATCGAAGCCTCCGACACGCCGGAAAACCTGGTGAAACAACTCCGCACCAGCGGCGGCATCCGGCTGGAGGCGAAAACCGGCACGGACAGCGGCATCGAGCAACTCCAGCGCATCACCTCGATTCGCGATGTGAGCCAGACGACCGATGGCGAGTGGACCACCTTCCTGCTGCGGATCGAAGCCGGGATGGATGCCCGCGAGGAAATCTTCCGCCTCTGCGTGGAGCGGGGGTGGGCCGTCCGCGAGCTCGCCAACCAGCGCGCCACGCTGGAGGACGTCTTCGTCGAACTCACCCACGCCGACGCTTAACCCGACGCCCAACCCTCACCCAGTTTCCTTTTTTCCGACGACCATGAGAAAATTTTTCGCCCTGCTCGGCCGTGAGCTGAAGAGCTATTTTTACTCCCCCATCGCGTGGGTGGTGATGTTCTTCTTCCTATTCCTCACCGGCTTCATGTTCTACTCCGCGGTCAAATTCCTCACTCTCGGGCCCACGCAGGTCACGCTGATGGAGGCGTTCTTCAACCAGGTGCCGTTCTGGTTCGGGTTCATCCTGCTCATCCCGCTCATCACGATGCGCACGTTTTCCGAGGAATGGAAAATGGGCACCATCGAAACGCTGATGACGGCGCCGGTGCGCGACTGGCAGGTGGTGCTCACGAAGTTTCTCGGCGCGTTTATTTTCTACATCGTGCTCTGGATTCCGACCACGATCTACTTCCGCATCTTCACGATGATCTCGAATGCGCCCGCCGTGCGCTCCGATGGCGCCTACTACGGCAGCTACCTGATGATCTTCCTCATCGGCATGTTCTATATCTCGGTGGGCTGCCTGGCCTCGGCGCTCACGCGCAACCAGATTGTCGCGGGCGTCATTTCGATGTGCAGCATCATGTGCCTGTTCTTCTTCGCGTGGATCTCCTTCTTCGTCCTGAACGTGTCGCCGGTGCTCAGCGAGTTTATCGGCTACTTCTCCGCGATCGATCACATGGCCACCTTCTCCAAGGGCCTGCTCGATACCCGGCCGATCGTCTATTACGTGTCCATGACGGCCCTGGTGCTCTATCTCACGCTCCAGGTGTTCCAATCCCGCAAATGGAAGGTTTGATTTTTTCCCGCCATGCCTGATTCCACGTCCAAGGTTTTCAAAATTCACCGGTTCCAGATCGGCCTCAATGTGCTGATCCAGACGCTGCTGGTGCTCTTCATCATCGTGGCGGCGAATTACTTCGCGTTCCGCCACTACCAGCGGTGGGACCTTTCCCGCGGGCACGAGCACACGCTGGCCGACCAGACCCAGCGGCTGCTGCGCAACCTCAAGTCCACCGTTCATATCATCGTTTTCTTTCCCGATGACTCGTCGATCACGGGCGATCTGGACAATTTGCTGAAGGAGGTCCAATACGCCTCGCGGAGCAAGATCGAGGTGGAGAAAGTGGATCCGGCCCGCGACCTCGCCCGTGCGCGCGAGCTGTCGGTGAAGTACAAGTTCGGCAATGAAAACGTGGTGGTGGTCGATTGCAACGACCGCAGCAAGGTGATTCCCGCCGCCGACCTGGTCGATATGGATGAATCGGTGGCCATGTTCAACCAGGCGCCGACGATTCGCGACTTCAAGGGCGAGCAGGCGCTGGCGAGCGCGCTGCTCGAAGTCACCGAGCCCGAGCAGGCGAAGGTGTATGTCCTCACCGGGGACGGGGAGCCCGCGCTCGACGATCCCGCGCTGAAGCTGCTGGTCACCTACATCCAGCGGCAGAATCTCGCGCTGCTCCCGCTCAACCTCGCCTCCAGCAAGGATGGGGTGCCGGCGGATGCGAAGACCGTGCTCATCGCCGGGGCGAAGTACGATCTCAACGAGGCGGAGCTCAAAGCCCTGGACGACTACTGGGCCAAAAAAGGCCGCCTGTTCATCGCGCTCGACCCCACGGCCTTCACGCCCAAGCTCGACAACCTGGTGAAAAACATCGGCCTCGTGCCGCAGGACGATCGCGTGCTCAAGACGGTGAACCTCGGTCCGGTGGCGGTGGTGCAGCGCAACGTCGCCGCCAGCTACATGGATGGCAGCCCGATCACGCGCCGGCTCAAGAACATCAACACCGCCCTTCCCGGCAACACGCAGTCGATCAAGCTCGACAATTCGACCGCCAGCGCCGGCCAGACCAAGCTCCAGGGCCTCATGCTGGCGGCGGATGGCTATTGGGGCGAAACCAAATATACGGCCGATGTGAACCAGGGCGGCAGCTACACCTTCCTCCCGAGTGAGGATCATGTGCCGCCGCTGATCCTGGCGGCGACGGCGGAGAAGGGCTCGGTGGCCGACGAATCCTCGCGCCTCTTCCTCGCGGGCAACGCGGATTTCCTGCAATCCGATGCGCTCACCCAGGTGGGGCCCAATGTGGATTTCATCGTCGGTGCAATGAACTGGCTGGTGGACCGCGAGGAACTCATCGGCATCCCGCCCCGGCTGGTCCAGAATTTCACGCTCAATATCACCGATGCGCAGGTGAGCCGTCTGGCGCTCTTTGCCCTCATCATCATCCCGGCCGGTGCCGCCTTCATCGGCATTGGCACCTGGCTGCAGCGCCGTCGTTAATCGTATGAATCTTCGCAACACCATTTTGCTCGCCCTCATTGCGCTCGGGATCGCGGCCTACATTTTCTTCTTCGAAGGCCGCCAGCCCAGCACCGACGAGGCGGCGAACCAGGCGTTGCATCTGGTCAATTTTGGCGCGGCGGATGTGAACGGCCTCACCATTACCAACGGCGAGGAAAAGATCGAGCTGCGCTCCGGCGACGGAGTCTGGCGCATGGAGGCGCCGGTGCATGACCAGGCCAATCCGCAGGCGGTGGTGGAACTGCTCAACACCCTGGCCGATACCGAGGCGCTCGACCGTCTGAAGCCGAAGGACGCCGGGGACAAGCTGAACCCCAAGGAGTACGGCGTGGGGAAATCGAGCATCCGCGTCAAGATGCTGGGCAAGCACATGCCGCCGGAAATTCTCTTTGGAAAAGACGCCGCGCTCGATGGTCTCATCTACGCCCGGCTGGAGGGCAGCGACACGATCTACGTGATCAAGAACAAGCTCAAGAACCTCGTCACCCAGCCGGCGAGCGCCTTCCGTGATCCCAAGATTTTCAACCTCGCCCCCGAGTCCGTGGCCCGGGTCGTGATCAAGACCTCCGCCGGTGAGCTGGATCTCCAGCGCCAGGGAACCGGGGTCGATGACTGGGTGCTGCGCAAGCCGTTGCAGACCAGGGCGGATGGAGAAAAAATCCGCGCGCTCATCATCCAGCTTCTGGGCCTGAATATTGGCGGGTTTGTTTCCGATGACGATGCGAAATCCTCCCGCACCGGGCTCACGGATTCCGCCGGGAGCATCATCGTTTATCCGCAAGGCGAGGGGCATCCGCTGGAGATGCGCATCGGCCAGGTCTCGGATAATCCCGAGCTTGTTTATGTCGCCTTCACCCCGCGCAATGCCGTCTTCCTGCTGCCAAAGAGCGTGCAAAATGCCCTCGCACTGAAGCCGGAGGACGTGCGCAGTCACGAACTCATCCCGATTCTTTTCGATGAGGTGGACCGGATCACCATCCGCCAGGGTGACGACCAGACGGAGCTCGGGCGCAAGCAGGAAAGTTGGGTCATCAAGAGCGCCGGCGACCGCCCGGCGAATACCCTCGCCGTCAACCAGCTCATCAAGGATTTGCAAAAACAAAAGATCGTTTCGTTTGTGGATGACGTCGGAACCGATCTCGCCAAATACGGGCTCGACCATCCGCAGCGCGAGGTCGTCTTCAGCAGCTACGCCAGCGCCAATACGCCGGAGTCCAATGCCGGCACCGAGGCCCTGCTCAAGTTCCAGATCGGCAACCCCACTGGTGCTGACGATCTCGTCTATGCGCGCACCGATGCCACGCCCTCCATTTTCACCATCCATCAATCGTTGCTCGATGAACTTCCGGCCGATCCCGTGCAGTGGCAGGATACCGGCATCTTCAATTTTACGCCCGAGCAGATCACCAGCGTGCAGGTGAAGCCCTCGCTGGCCCCGGCCATGGAGATCAAACGCGGTGCGCCGGATTGGATTTTCCTGCAAGGCGACGGCAAGGTGGATGGTGTGGCGGCGGTCACGCTCGTCAATACGCTCTCCACGCTGCATGCGGTCCGCTGGGTCGGCATCAGCGCGCCGCCCGGGGCCTTCACGGCGGAGAGCTGGAAGATCCAGTTCCAGACCAGCGACGGCAGCACGCACAACCTGAGCATCGGCAATCCGACGCCGGACCAGATGTATTACGCGCAGGCGCCCGGGGTGAGCGGAGTATTCCTGCTCAACAAGCCGGATGTGGATGCGCTGCGCGCGCCGCTGGCGGTGACGGCTACGCCGACGCCGAACGCGAGTCCTGAGCCGACGGCGGCGGTGAGTGCGAGTCCGACGGGGTCTGCGCCTTAGCAGAATTATTCACCACGAAGGCACGAAGTTTTTGGGAAGGGTAGGGGTTGCAGGTGATGCTGCACGCCACTAGGACGGGATCCCTCGACTACATTCCGCTTCGCTGCATTTCACTCGGGATGACGGCGTGGTTGGGGACATCCGTGAAATCCGCGGTTAAGGTTTTCTTCCTTCGTGTCTTCGTGGTGAATATTTTTTAGATGAGGATACCTACGAGGGCAGTGAAGAGGTAGCAGGCCAGCAGGCCGGAGATCATCGCGCGCAGGCCCAGCCGGGCGAGGTCGTGGCGCCGGCCTGGAGCGAGGGCGCTGATGCCGCCGATCTGGATCGCGATGCTGGAGAAATTTGCAAAGCCGCACAGGGCATAGCTGGTGAGGATGACCGAGCGGTCCGAGAGCGCATGGGGATGGGCCTGCACGTAGTTCGAGAGATCGATGTAGCCCACGAACTCATTGAGCACTACGCGCTCGCCGAGGATCTGGCCGATGAAGGAGCAGTCCTTCCACGGCACGCCGAGCAGCCAGGCAAAGGGCGCGTTGAGCCAGCCGAAAAGCTGTTGCAGTGAAACCGGATGTGCCACGCCGAGCGCTGCCTGCGGCCAGGCGACCAGGGCATTTACCATCGCCACCACCGCGACAAAGGCGACCAGCATGCCCATCACGTTGAGCGAGAGCGTGACGCCCTCGCTGGCGCCGGTGCAGAGGGCGTCGATCGAATTCACCGCCGTCCGTTCCACTTTGAAATGATGCAGCTTGCCCGTCTCGCTCGATTGCGTTTCGGGGAACATCACCTTGGCCATCAGCAATCCTGCCGGAGCGCCGAGCACCGAGGCGGTGATGATGTGGCCCGCGCTCATCTGCGGCAGGCTGGCATAGACCACCATCACCCCCGTGGCGATGGTGGAAAAGCCCGTCACCATCAGCGCCATCATCTCGCTCATCGTCATCTGCGGCAGGTAGGGCTTGATCAGGAGCGCGGCTTCCGTCTGGCCCAGGAAGATGTTGCTCGCGCCCGCCAGGCTTTCACTGCCGCTCGTGCCCATGCAGCGCATCATTACCCAGGCCATTCCGGCCACCACCTTTTGCAATACCCCCCAGTGGTATAGCAATGCCGAGAGCGAGGAGATGAGAATGATCGTGGCCGAGATGGTAATGGCAAAGACCATCGCATTCGTCGGGCCGAAGACGTGCCCCAGCGTCTGCGCATCGGCCAGCGGGCCGAAGACCATCTTCGCGCCTTCGTTGGCGTAGTCGTTGAGATGGTTCACCATCCGCTGGGCTCCGTCGAAGAGCGACTTCCCGAGCTCGGTCTTCAGAATGAACAGGGCGAACGCAAATTGCAGGATCAACCCCCAGATGACGGCCCGCCACGGAAAGAGCCGACGATTATTCGAAAGCGCCCAGCCGCAAAAAAGCACGACGCAAAGACCGAGGAGACTGATTGCCCGAAGACCCATTTGGGAGCGGCATGCTATGCGCCCGGGGCAAAATTGCAAGGTGGCTTTTTGGGCACTGCTCCAGAGGGCTCAACGCGAAGGGTGCGAAGATATTAACCACAGAGGCACGGAAGCGCGGAAGAAGAGACAAGGTTGGGAGGTATTGACTGTCGATAACGCGAGGCAGCTAGGTGATTGACATTATGGGTTTTCTACCTATGGTTCCTATAGACGCCCCGCTTGACCGAATGCTGACGCTTTGCGTCAGAGATTTATGTAGGTCCAAGTCGGGCGTTCTTTTTTTATGGCTTGGTTTTAGAGGGGTCATGCGTGGAAGAAGATGGTTTGAAAAGCCAATGAAGATAAGGTGCTAACCACTGATCATCGGGGAATTTTTCCAAGCCAGTAGTGATACCAATATTGAGTCGTTTCTTGGTCACCCGGCAAATTTCTTTGTAGATGAACTTGTAGAGACGTTCTTTTGCACGTGTTCGCTTGCCGCGCTGTGTTGCACCTTCTGGCTTTTCGAGGTGCTTGTCATTCAAGCGAAAAGTGATAGAGCCGAGGACAACGTCCAAGCATTGCATTAGAACATGATCGTGTGAGCGGACATGAGCGATGTCTCGTCGATGAAGAACCAAGCCAGTTTTTCGAATATGTTTGTCTGCGCCGATACTACTCAAATGCCCCTTGAATTTAGAAATTTGTTCTTCGGTATCACCGAATTCATCAAGATAAAGTCGTAAGCGTGGCGGCTTGGAGTGAGCAGGCATGTAGCGAAGACCAAATCCATGCTTAAGAAACTGGTAATATAAGAGGTAATATTCATTCGCATATTGTTCAGAGGTTAGTCCTTGTGGAACATTTGAGTTTTTCGTAAACATCACGCGAACCACCAAATTACCTTCCGATATCTCGTTAAAAAACACTCGCATCATCTGCTCATATCTTTCGACGCAGTTTTGATCTGTTTTACTCCATTTGATTTCTCCGGAGAGTCCTTGTTTGATGCGTGCTGTTTGCAGCCGTTGATTTACGCCGATGAGTTTTGAAGCTCCAATGCGAACGCCGCCGTAAAAGTTGGAAAAGAATTTTCCCTTCCGGTCGGACTCATCACAAAAAATCAAATACTCCTTCTCATCCATGGGAGGAGCAATATTGGCAAAGAGCGGGTTATACGAGCCAGTTCAAAATTCACGATTGCATCGCGGGGTGTTTTTGGGCATGCTTGACAAATACGCGAATGAACACGTCTCCCAATCACGTGGTTCCCGCAGGGCTGGAGGGCAGCAATTTATCGAACGCAGATCTTGCGCCCGTCCCCGTTTCCGCGCGGACCTGGCATCTCTGGAACTTCGCCGCGCTGTGGATCTCCATGGCGGCTTGCATCCCCACCTACATGCTCGCCTCGTCGCTGATCGGCGGCGGGATGAACTGGTGGCAGGCGATCCTCACCATCTTCATCGGCAATCTCATCGTGCTCATCCCGATGGTGCTCAATGCGCATGCGGGAACGAAGTACGGCATTCCGTTTCCGGTCTATTGCCGGGCGGCCTTTGGCACCCGGGGGGCGAATATTCCCGCCGTGCTGCGCGCGCTGGTGGCTTGTGGTTGGTTCGGCATTCAGACGTGGATTGGCGGCGAGGCGATTTGCAAAATCCTCGGGGTCTTCGTTCCCTCCATCGCGAGGGCGGCGCCGCTGGGAGGGCTGGGAATCAGCTTCCCGCAGTTGCTGTGCTTCCTCTTTTTCTGGGGCATCAACATGGCGGTGATCTATCGCGGCATTCACACCATTCGCATCCTGCTTTCGATCAAGGCCCCGCTGCTGATTGTGCTCGGCCTCGTGCTGCTCGCGTGGGCGGGCAAAAGCGCGGGCGGCTTCGGGCCCATTCTCGCGCAGCCTTCCGCCTTTGACCCCGGGCAGCCGCAGGCGGGCAAATTCTGGCTGTTCTTTTTCCCCGCGCTGACCGGGATGATTGGCTTTTGGGCCACCCTTTCGCTGAATATTCCCGACTTCTCGCGCTACGCCCACTCGCAGCGCGACCAAGTTCTCGGCCAGACGATCGGCCTGCCGCCGACGATGGCGCTGTATTCCTTCATCGGCGTCGCGGTCACTTCGGCGACCACGATCATTTATCACGAGACGATTTGGGACCCCACCGATGTGCTGACGCGCTTTACGAATCCGGTAGTGCTGGTGGTGGCGATGCTGGCCCTGTGCCTGGCCACGCTGGCGACGAATATCGCAGCCAACGTCGTGAGCCCGGCGAATGATTTCGCGCATCTCGCGCCGCGGCATATTTCCTTCCGGCTCGGCGGTCTTATCACCGGCTTCATCGGCATTTTCATGATGCCGTGGAAACTGCTTGCCGATCCGAGCGGCTACATTTTCACCTGGCTGGTTGGCTACGGCTCGCTGCTGGGGCCCATCGGCGGCATTCTCATTGCCGACTACTTTGTCTATCGCGGCACCCGGCTGGACGCCAAAGCCCTTTACGACGAGGCGGGTGAATATCGCTACACGAACGGCTTCAGCCTTGCGGCCATCGCGGCACTGGCGATGGCCATCCTGCCCAACATCCCCGGCTTCCTCGTTGCCATCAAAGCGATCCCGGCCACCAGGGTGCCCGCTTTGCTGGTCAGCCTTTACAGCTATTCCTGGTTTGTCGGCTTTGCGATCGCCTTTGTGGTTTATCTTCTCCTGCGCAAACTTGCTCCGGTGAAGGCCGGAGCTTTAACTGCCAATTATGCAGGTTGATTCGCCCGCAGATTTCGCAGATTTTCGCAGATGAAAATCAGTGATTTCCCGATGATGAAATAATCTGCGTTAATCGGCGAAATCTGCGGATCAGCCAGTTCGATCTCATCTTATGAAAACACCCGAGTTACCCCCGTTCTCCCATCAGCCGCAGCCTTACACCGGCCCGAGCGCCGAGGAGGTGCTGGCGATGCGCAAGGAGTTCGTCAACCCCGCCATCTTCACCTACTACACGAAGCCGGTCATGATCGTGGAAGGGCGTGGCCAGTATCTCTACGACGAGAAGGGACGCCGCTATCTCGATGGCTTTGCGGGCATCGTGACGGTGAGCGTGGGCCACTGCCATCCCGATATCGTCGCGGCGGCGAACAAGCAGGCCGAAACGCTCCAGCACACGACCACCATTTATCTGCATCCGAATATTGCGGAATACGCGAAGGCGCTCGCGGCGAAGATGCCCGGCAACTTGAAGGTGTGCTATTTCACCAACTCCGGCTCCGAGGCGAATGACCTCGCGATCATGATGGCGCGCGCCTATACGGGCAATTTCGACGTGATCGCCCTGCGCAACGGCTATCACGGCGGCAGCCAGGCCACGATGGGCCTCACCTCGCACAGCACGTGGAAATTCAACGTGCCGCACAGCTTTGGCGTTCATCACGCGCTTGCGCCCGATACCTATCGCGGGCCGTGGGGCAGCGACGATCCGCAGGCGGGCGAAAAGTACGCCGGGGATGTAAAGAGTGTGCTGCAATTTGCCACGTCGGGAAAGGTGGCGGCGTTTATCGCGGAGTCCATCCAGGGCGTCGGCGGCGCGGTCGTGTTCCCCGATGGTTATCTCGCGAGGGCCTACGAGCATGTGCGCGCGGCGGGCGGCGTGTGCATCGCCGATGAAGTGCAGGCGGGCTTCGGTCGCACCGGCACGCACTACTGGGGTTTTGAGACGCAGGGCGTCGTCCCGGATATCGTGACGATGGCGAAGGGCATCGGCAACGGCGTCCCGCTCGCGGCGGTCGTCACCACGCCGGAGATCGCGGCCGCGTTCACCTCGCGCATTCACTTCAACACCTTCGGCGGCAACCCCGTGTGCATGGCGCAGGGCAAGGCCGTGCTGGAGGTCATCGACCGCGAGGGCCTGCAGGCGAACGCGCTCAAGATCGGCGCGAAGCTGGTGGCCGGTTTCGAGAAACTCGCGGAAAAGCACCGCATCATCGGCGAAGTGCGCGGCAAGGGGCTGATGCTTGGGGTCGAGCTGGTGAAAGACCGCACGACCAAGGTTCCCGCGAAGGAGGAATGCCTGCGCGTGTTCGACCTGGCGAAGGACTACGGTCTGCTCATTGGCAAGGGCGGCTACTTCGGCAACGTGCTGCGGATCAAGCCGCCGATGTGCATTACGGAGGCGGATGCTGATTTTATGCTCGAAGTCCTCGACCTTTGCTTCTCCAGCCTGTGACGGCATCTATGAAACTCCAGTCCTCGCAATACGGCAAAGGCCGCGTCCGGGTGGTGAAGATCATCCGCGAAGGCGCGATTCATACCGTGAAAGAGCTCGACGTCAAAGCCATGATGCGCGGCGATTTCGAGACCTCGTACACCCACGCCGACAACAGCAAGGTCGTCCCCACTGATACGATCAAAAATACGATCAACATCCTTGCGAAAGATCATCTTGGTCACGATGCCGAGCGGTTCGCGCTCTACGTGGCGAAACATTTTGTCGCCAAATATCCGCAGATTCATGAGGCCACGGTGGAGGTGAAGGAGCGCGTCTGGCAGCGCATGGGGGATCAGCCGCATAGCTTCACGGCTCCCGGCGCGCCGGTCCCCTTTTGCCATGCCCATGTGGGTGCGGGCGGCGAGACGCTGGAATCCGGCGTCAGTGACTGGCTCGTCCTCAAGTCCACCGAATCCGGTTTCGAGGGCTATCCGAAATGCGAGTTTACCACCCTGCCCGAGACGAAGGATCGGATCTTCGCCACTTCCTGCACGGCCACCTGGAAATGGAGCGCCCATCCCGCCCGCTTCGGGGAAGCCAATGCCGCCATCCTGGCCGCGATGGTGAAACCCTTCTGTGAGAACTACAGCGCCTCGGTGCAAGGGACGATGTTCGAAATGGGCAGCGCGGCGCTATCCGCCTGCCCGGAGATTTCCGAGATCCACCTCGCGATGCCGAACAAGCATTGCCTGCTCGTGAATTTGAGCCCTTTCGGCCTCGAAAATAAAAACGAGGTCTTTACCGCCACCGACGAGCCCCACGGCCAGATCGAGGCGACGATCACGCGTTGATTTTGACTCACGCAGCGACGCGGAGATGCAAAGATTTTCTCCTTTCTCTGCGTCTTCGCGTCGCTGCGTGAGAATGGATTACTTCTGTTTTCCGCGGGCCGCGAGGAGCAGCATCACGCCACCGAAAGCCAGCTGCACCAGGCCCCACCAGAGGTTCATATTGATGCCGAGGGATTTGGCGGTGAGCTCGGGACTGCCGAACAGTCCCACCGCGGTGAGGATCAGGCCGAAGACAACGAACATCAGGCCAACCGGGAGTCGAAGATCAAAGTTCATAGGGTGTTCCTTTCTTCAGATCAGGCAAAAATGAAATTCATGAGGATGGCGACGGCCATGATGATCGCGCCCAGCACGGCGGGGCGTTGCAGCCATGGTTCGTCTTCCGATTTCGGTTTCGGCGTGAGCGAGTAAACGAGGCCGGTCAGTTCTGCATCCGTCTTGGTGCGCCTGGTCGCGACGGAAATCGCCACGGTCAGGAAAAAGCAGGCCGACCAGGCGACGATGGCCATCCAGAAGTTCTTGCCCATGTCGCTATGGAAGACAAATTTCTGCGCCAGCGCGCCGCCTTTGATCCAGCTTGGCGAGCCGCCTTCGGTGATCGCAAAGAGGTGGAAGAGCGCGGCAAAAACCGTCCCGCCGAGCAGCCCCCAGAAAGCGCCGTGTCCGGTGGTGCGTTTCCAGAACATCCCGAGCAGGAAGGTCGCAAAGAGCGGCGCATTCACAAATCCGAATACGAGCTGGAGCATGTCCATGATGTTGTTGAACTGCTTGGCAATGATCGCCGCGCCGATGCTCACGATGATGCCAAAGACCGTCGCCCAGCGGCCCATCCACAGGTAGTGGCTGTCGGACTGGTTTTTCACCAGATAGCTCTGGTAAATATCGTAGGTCCACACCGTGTTAAACGCGGTGACGTTGCCGGCCATGCCGGACATGAAGGAGGCCATGAGCGCCGTGAACCCGATGCCGAGCAGGCCGGTCGGGAAGTATTTCGCCAGCATGGCCGGGATGGTCATGTTGTAGTCCGGCGTGCCGTCATCGGCGAGCGGGAGGAAGTGGCCGCCGCTCGAATGGTGCAGCGCGATCGCGATCATGCCCGGCAGAATCACCAGTGCCGGGAAGAGCATCTTCGGAATCGCCGCGATGAGCGGGGTGCGGCGGGCGGCAGACATCGAGTTGGCCGCCATCGCGCGCTGCACGACGAGGAAGTCGGTGCACCAGTAGCCAAACGAAAGCACGAAGCCCAGGCCCACCACCATGCCGACCCAGTTGATGCCCATCGGGTTGTCAAAAGCGCTGCCCATGTGCACCCACGAATGCGTCCAGGTGCCGGCCGCAAAGTGCTGTTCGGTCGCCACGGGGATGAGCTTCTCCTTCAGCGCCGTCCAGCCGTTCACGTCCTTCAGGCCGAGGAACACCAGCGGGGCAAAGCCGAAGACGATCATGAAAAATTGCAGCACCTCGTTGTAAATCGCCGAGGTAAGACCGCCGAGGAAGATGTAAACCAGCACGATGAAGGCCGAGACAAACATGCACGTCCAGTAATTCCAGTGGACCAGCACTTCGAGCAGCTTCGCCAGCGCGTGCAGGGAGATGCCCGAGGAGAAAATCGTCATCACCGCGAAGGAGATCGCGTTGAAGCCGCGGGTCTTTTCGTCGAAGCGCATTTTCAGGTATTCCGGCACCGAGCGGGCCTTCGAGCCGTAGTAGAACGGCATCATGAAAATCGCCAGGAACACCATCGCCGGAATTGCGCCCACCCAGTAGAAGTGGCTGGTCATGATGCCGTATTTGGCACCCGAGGCGGCCATGCCGATGACTTCCTGCGCGCCGAGGTTGGCCGAAAGGAAGGCGAGGCCGGTCACCCACGCCGGGATGGAGCGGCCCGAGGTCAGAAAGGCCGCCCCGCCTTTCATGAAGCGCTTGAGGGTGAAGCCGATTCCTAGAACGAAAACGAAGTAGGAGCTGAGGATGAGATAGTCAACCGCCGTGAGTTGAATGTGGATGTCCATGGATTTTGATGAGGGACGCGCAGGCTGTATCAGCCCGGGCGAGCGGCGAATTAATTCAGATGCACCCCCGGCCCGCAAGCATGAAGCAGCTGTCACGGTTAAACTGCCTGCTTTTGCGTATAATTTTATAAAAAAGCGGGGTGATCGGAGACGATTCCGACCACGCCGCTTAAAAAAAGGAGCCTGGATTTTTAGTTCACCGGGATCGGATTGAGCGGCGGTCCCGGCAAAGGCGTTTTGGCGTCCACCGTTTCATCCAGCTCCAGGCGCAGGTAGTCGTAAACCACGCCGGTGGTCAGGTCGCCCGCGGGCACGACCAGTTGCATGGTGTTTTCACCGGCCTTGAGCAGCGCGGCGTCGAACACTTGCGTGTACTGCCGCCACTGGGCCCGATCGGTGTTATAACGCAGGGCATTGGTGCCGGTGGGATAAATGACGCCCACTTTCTGCCCGTTCACGCCGATGCCCAGGCCGCCCGCGCCGTCCGCGCCGCCAAGGGCGACCCGCAATACGGCCCGGCCGCGCGCCGCCTTCGGCATCTCGAATTTGATTGTCCAGGTCGTGTCCCGGCCATGGCCGATCGTGCGCCACATATCCTGCCCCTGCGTGCCGAGTTGCATCCAGCCAAAGCGCTGGTTGGCCGGGTCTTTCGCCGCGGGGTTGAGCCAGGAGCGGTCCTCCCCGTGCGGCACTTCTTCAAAGAACCAATCCCTGGCCGGATCGCTCTTGCCGATGGTATAGGTCAGATCGTTTGGAAACAGCAGCGGGTAGCGCACCGGCCAGCCCCACAACCAGTAGTTCTTGCCGTCGCCCTTGAAGAACTCGCTCGAAGTGCGGTTTGGAGTCCCGATTTCCCAGACCTGCCTGCCGTAGCGTTCCGGCTTCCACTCGAGCTTGCCCAGGCTGATCGGCCTGCCCGGCTGCACCACCACATTATTCACCGTGAAATCGCCCAGCACGCCATCGGCAAAGACGTGCAGATTATACACGCCGGGGCGCACGTTTTCGATGTTGAAGGTGCCGTCCGTCGAGCCCGCGGTCCAGAACTGGTAATACCGCGCATCATGCTGCCACGTGACCAGCTTGCCGTTGCCGGAGCGCTCTGCAAAAGCCCCGCCATTTCCCACATAATCGGGATGTGTCAGCCCCACATGGAGATTGGGCAGGCTGGTCGTCGCGGCCTGCGGATCGTTGAGCACGATCTGGCCCGAGACGGTCGCGCGCTGGGCTTTCTGCGGATAATCGACTCCCTGCACCCAAGGGAAAGGCCAGCGCGCCTTGATCACTTTCGCCTCGGCGAGCGCGTCCTGGAACAGCGCGTTGGCGTTTGCTGTCCACGCTGGTGGGATGGCCGGTTCCCCCGAACCCGAGGTTTGGGCCAGCTTGTCCAGGTCATCCTTGGAAGGCGTGGGACCGTTCTGGAGCCCGTTCACGTAGCAAAAGATGGGGCCCACCACCTTGTTCCATTCCATGTCGGAGGAAATATCCGCCGAGGCGCCGCCGGCATAGTGTCCCGAGGTCCAGTAATCCAGCATCGTCGCTCCGAGATGACACACCAGATCGATGCGGGTCGGGCCGCCGCCGATGTATTCGTTGGAGGGGTTGATGAACCACACGCCCACATGGTCCTGGATGCTCGACCAGCCATAGGCGGGCAGGCTGTACATCCACGCGCAGTAGTTGTATTTGTGCTCCACCGAGTTCTTATAAATCCCGGTGCTCATGATGTGCTGCTCCTTGGCATGGATCACCACGCCGTTGCCGAAATCCTCGCCGCTGGCCATCGCCAGATTGCGGTCGGCATCCACCGAGAGCCAGTCAAAGCGCTTGTCGAGTTGATTGATGAAACGGCTCTCGCCGAAGCCGCCCTGCGTGTAGCCCGGCTTGTGGGTGTAAATCGCGTAGGTATAGAAGCCGCTGGTCCCGCGCTCCATGGCAAAGCGAATTTCCAAGTCCATGAACTTGCCACCCTTCCCGCCCATTTCGCCCTTGATGGAAACCTCCGCCCCGGCCCCGCCGACGCGTTTGGGATCCACCGTCACCCGGGCGATTTGCTGCCCGCCTGGCGTCTGTTCCCAGATGCCGCCCGGGCCCATCAATTCGAGGCCGCGGTATTTCAAGGAGACCACGCGTGCTTTGCGCTTGTCCACCGTCATCTGTTCGATGCCGTTGTCCATGATCCAGTTTTCCCCTTTGTCGGAGAGAGTCACGGGAGCATCCACATTTTTAACCAGCGCGGGCTGAACCGCCTCGCCGCCCGGAGAAATCGCCGGTGGCGCAGCTTGCAGGGTCGGGAGAAGCGTGGAAATGACGGCGAGAGCCGGCGTGACCAGGGCACGACGGCAGGCAAATTGGGGTCTTTTCATTGGGGTCGGTGGTGAATCCAATCACAAAACCCTGTTTTGTGCCAGTGGTTGCAGCCCGGAAAACGAAAAGACCCGGCGCCGGGCCGGGTCTTTCAGAGATTTTGTTGATCGTGTGTCTAGGAACGAATCTTCGCCCGCTTGCGCTGGGAGATGAGCTGGTCCACCAGCACGCCGAAGAAGATCACCGCGCCGAGCACGGAGAAGTTCAACGAGCTCGGGATACCCAGCAGGTTCACCAGGTTTTGCAGCACCTGGATCAGCGCGGTGCCGATGGCGATGCCGATGATCGAGCCCTCGCCGCCGCGCAGGCTGCAACCGCCGAGCACCGCGGCCGCGATGCCGTAGAGTTCATAGGACATGCCGTGGTTGGCCGGCGAAATCGAGTTGGTGTAGAAAGCGATGAGCACGCCCGCCACGCCCGCGAAAAGCATGGAGACCGCATAGGCGCTGCCGATCACGAGGCGGGTGTTGATGCCCGAGTAGCGGGTGGCGTCTTCGTTGCGGCCCACCGCGATCAGGTAGCGGCCATAGACTGACTTGTGCAGCAGCACATAGCTGATGGCGGCAATCACGATGAAGAGCACGAACGGCATTGGCACCGGGCCCACGCTGCCGGTGGCGAGGTCGCGCAGCACGGTAAAGCCGCTGCTGCCAAAGCCCTTCGTTTCGTCGCTCGCGATGAAGCGGGCCAGGCCGCGGTAAAAAAGGAAGCCGCAAAGGGTCACGATGAAAGGCTGCATCTTCACTTTCGCGACCAGGTAACCATGGAAGGCGCCGAGCGCGGTCACGCCCAGGATGCTCGCAAAGACCGCCAGCACCCACGGCCAGCTCCAGTCGCGCAACATCATTGCCAGCAACACGCCCTGCAGCGCGAAGACGGAGCCGACCGAGAGGTCAATGCCGCCGGTGATGATGATCAGGCCGAGCCCGATGCTGAAGATGCCATACATGCCGATCAGCGTGCTCATGTTGGTGAGGTTCGCCGAGCTCAGGAAGCGCGGGTTGATGATGGCGACCGTCACGCACAGGACGATGAGCAGGATGAAAATTCCGAGTTCTTTTTTCATGAAAAATGGGGTGTGAAAGGGTGTCGAGGTTGAGTAATTTTTGGAGCAGATGCGGGGACGAAATTAATTGGAGGCCGCAGCGACGGAGCCGCCGACTGCGAGTTGCATGATCGACTTCTCAGAAAATTCCGGATGGCTGAGAATGCCGGAGATACGGCCCTCGTGCATGACGGCGATGCGGTCGCTCACGCCGATCACTTCTTCCATGTCGCTGGAGATCATGATCACGGCCACACCTTCATCGGCCAGCGCGCGCATGAGCTTGTAAATTTCCGCCTTCGCCCCCACGTCGATGCCGCGGGTCGGTTCGTCGAAGATCATCACCTTTGGCTTGAGTGAGAGCCACTTGCCGAGCACGACTTTCTGCTGGTTGCCGCCGCTCAGGTTGGCTGCGATGGTCTCGATGGAAGGGGTTTTCACCCGCAGGGCTTCCACCTGCTCCTGGGCGATCCGCTTTTCGGCCTGCCGGTTCACCAGCAGCGCCGTGCTGTAGCGGGTCAGCGCCGGCAGCGAAATGTTCTCACGAATGCACACACTCGTGATGAGGCCGGTGAGACGGCGGTCTTCCGGCACCAGATAGATGCCGTGCGAGATGGCGGTGCGCGCATTGTGAATGTGCACCCGCTCGCCGCCGATGCGGATGGTGCCCTCCAGCGGCGGTTCCACGCCGAAGATGGCCTGCGCCATCTCCGAGCGGCCCGCGCCGACGAGACCGGCAAAGCCGAGGATCTCGCCGCGACCGACGGAAAAGCTCACCGTCTGCTTCGGCTTGAAGCCGGTGCGCAAGCCTTCCACCGCAAAGTAATTCGCCTCCTGCACGCCCTTGCCTTCGATGCGCAGGTTCTTCAATTCCCGGCCCACCATCAGCGCCACCATCCGGTCGTGCGTGATTTCCTCCTTCGCGAGTTCACCCGCGTTCTTGCCGTCGCGCAGGGCGACCACGCGGTCGGCGCACTCGATGATCTCGCCCATGCGGTGCGAGATGTAGATGACGGACACGCCGTGCTTGGAAAGATCCTTCACCGTCTGCAGCAGGCGCTCCGTCTCGGAAAGGGTGAGCGAGCTGGTCGGCTCGTCCATGATGATCACGCGCGCATTGAGCGAGAGCGTCTTGGCGATTTCCACCATCTGCTGCTGCGCGATGGAAAGCTCGCGCAGCGGAGTGTTGGGCGAGATGTTCAGCCCCAGTTTCTTCAGGAAGGGCTCGCTCTCGCGAACCATGCGGGCATGGTCCACGAGCTTCAGCGGGCCGCCCTTGAGCGGTTCGCGACCGAGGAAGATGTTCCCGGCCACGTCGATATTGTCCACCACGTTCAATTCCTGGTGGATGAACCCGATGCCCAGGCCGATCGAGTCCTTGACGGAGCGAATGGAGGCCTCCTGCCCATCCACGAAGATGGCACCCTCATCGGCCTGATGCACGCCGCCGAGGGTTTTCATGAGGGTGGATTTGCCCGCGCCGTTCTCGCCGATCAGGGCGATCACTTCCCCTTTCTGGACGGAAAAGGAAACGTTTTGCAGCGCGACGACCCCGGGAAACCGCTTGGTGATTCCCCGAAATTCCAAAAGTGGAGGCTCCATGTTTTTTATTCGTTCCGTGGCTGCGATTACTTGCCGCGCATTTGCTTCAGCTTTTCCATGTAGGCGTCAATCCCATCGGCCTTGATCGCCAGCGTGGGGATGATCTTCAGCCCGTTGGCCGGGACCACGCTCTTGTCGCCAGAGAGAATCTTTTCCATCATGGTGATCGACTGGTAGCCGAACTCATCAGGCTGCTGGACCACCGCGGCATAGACGGCGCCGGACTTCACGCCCGCCATCGTGCCCTCTTCCTGGTCGAAAGCCACGACTTTGATCGCGCCGACCTTGTTCGCATCCTTCAACGCTTCGACAATCGCCGGGCCGTTGTAGCTGTAGATGCCCACGCACATCGCGAGGTCGGGATACTTCACCACCGAGTCGAGCACGTTCGCCTTGGCGCGTACGCGGTCGGTGTCGTCGGTGCGGGTGTCGATGATCTCGACCTTGGAGCCCTGGAGCGCCTTCTTGATGCCGTTGATGCGGGCCACGGCGTTCTGGGCATCGACGTTGCCCACGAAGAGCATGATCTTGCCGCCATTGGGCAGCGCTTCCTTGATCAAGCCGCCCGCCTGTTCGCCGGCCGCTTCGTTGTCGGTGCCAATGTAGAAAGTGCGGCCGCTGTCGGGGGCATCGCTGTCCTGGGTGACGAGGATTGCCTGCTTGGCCACCTGCTGGAGGTAGGCCGTCTGGTTGGCCGGATCGATCGGGCTGATCGCGATGCCTTCTTCACCGCGGCTGAGCAGGTTGTCCACGATTGTTTTCTGGGTGGCCACGGTGCCATCCGAAGGAATCTGGTAATCGAGCTCCACGTCTTTGAGATCCGCCGCGGCCCTCTCGCAACCCGCGCGGGCGAGCGTCCAGTAGTCCGAGGCGTTGTTGGTGACGAAGGCGATCTTGTGTTTGCCGCCGCTGCCACCGCTGGCAGAGTCGGATTTATGGCAACCCGTAAAGGTGACGAGTGCCGTAATGGATACGGAAAGAACCGGGAGGAATGGGGTGAGTTTCATAAGTAGGTTTATCGTGTTTCTCTGTTACGCAGCGCCTTCTTGTCAAGACAGCAGCACCAAGAACAAATTTCCTCCCGGTCGGAAAGGGGTGAAATACTGGACAGTCCAGTAAAGCGTGGGCGATGAAATATGCGGTGCAACCGGGCTTCACCGGTTTTCATAAATAGTTGCCGACGGGCCGTTAAGTATTTCTAGTTACGACCATTGGAAGAAGTTTCAGCTCCTGCCTCCAAGTTACCCCGCAAAGACAAAAGCTGGGGTGAAAGGAATTTTACACTGAATCTCTGGTGCGGCGGGAAAAAGTCCTTTGACATTACATAGTAAACATGGAACTTCTTGCAGAACTTCCACAACCCTCCCGGCAACTTTTAACCCCAGCTATTTTTCACTGTCATGCACAACTGCAACAGACCCGTTTTCTGTGAAGTGACATCGCGCTCACGACGCAGCGGGTCCAGCGGCTTTACTCTCGTGGAAATGCTGGTGGTCATCTCCTTGATTATCGTACTCATGGCTCTGGCTGTTCCGGCTATCAACACCATGAAAAGCGGGAGCGACTTCAGCCAGGCCGCCTACGATATGGGCGGCTATCTGGACCAGGCCCGTGCCTATGCCGTGGCAAATAATACCTACGTCTTTGTCGGCCTCGCCGAAGTAGATGGGCTGAAAGACGATGCCACCCAGAAGGCTACGAGCTCTACTGGGTTTGGGCGGGTAGTAATGATGGCCGCCGCCTCCAAGGATGGGACGAAGGGTTACACGGTGAGCGGCTCGACGGTGACCGTGAATTACACCACCTGGCCCGCCGGGCTTACGGCAATCGGCAAGCCGTTGATTTTTGATAATGTGCACCTGATGGCGAGCCTTGGAACTGGAACGGGGAAAATGCAGCGGGTTCCAGTAAAGGCGGCATATCGAGTCGGGGATCCAACGAATATCACCGCGCCGAAGTTTGGCTATCCGATCGGCCTTAGCTACTCGGATAGCACGGCCCGCTATTCCTTTACTCGTGTGCTGAGCTTCGATCCCCAGGGAGCCCTGCGTTTTGTCTCCGCCGCCAGCGGAGATTCGCTTCCGCCAGACGGTTACGTCGAGATCGGCATGATTCCCAGCCACGGCAATGCCACCGTTCCGGGGAGTTCCCCGGCCAACCAGGCGGCCTTGCTCGTCGATTGCATGAGCGGCAACTATCGCGTTTACCGGCCTTAATTTTAAAATTTGAACTGCTATGAAGCCTTCATTGAATCACAACAAGGGATTTTCTCTGATCGAGGTTTCGCTGGCTTTGGGGGTGGCGGCTTTCTGTCTTATCGCCATCCTTGGGCTCTTGCCGACTGGGGTGAATAGCGATCAACTGAGTCTGGAGCAAACTGCGGCGGCCGGGGTCGCGAATGCGGTGGTGGCGGATTTGCAGGCGACTCCGCAAGCATCGGCGACCGCGGGCTCTTTTTCCGTTTCGCCTCACTTCAACCTTACGGTTCCTTCAAAAAGTTATGTCGTGACCAACTCCAGCGTCACGACCCCTTTAACCAAGGTAATTTTTCTCGACGCCAATGGAGAAACCACTGGTAATGAGGGAGTTAATGCCGTGCCAACCTCGCGGTACCGGGTGACCATTTATTACTCACTGCCTAAATTTTCCGCTACCGCGTTGACCATGCCTTCTCCGACTAATTTTGTGCCCGTCGTGGCTAGAGTTCTCGTGACGTGGCCTGCGCTCGCAGATCAAAATGCCTCGACGGCAACCCCGGCGAATTTCGCGGGTTCTTTCGAGGTGGTGACAACCTTGGATCGCAATTAAATGAGCTCATCCCCTCTATCATCCAAACGTCCTGCCTCCGCCTTCACCTTGGTGGAGTTGCTTGTTTCCATGGCGGTCCTGGTGTTGATGATCGCTTCAGTGGCACAGATGGTGAGCAGTGCGACGAAGGTGACCAGTTCCATGCGGGCCAAAATGAATGCCGATCAACAGGCGCGCAATTTCTTCGATCATCTGGCCAACGATTTAAGCCGGATGCCCAATCGGCAGGATCTCGATTACTATTTTGGCAAGACGACGGGGAATGATTTCATCTTTTTTTACAGTGAGGGTCCCGCCTTCGACCAAACCAATGCCTCGGCGACGGTTCTTAACTCGATGTCCCTGGTGGGGTACCAGATTCAGCCCAAGCCGGGAGTTGATGATGCAGGCGGGATGGATCGCTTCGGCATGCGTTTGTCCTGGGGGCAGACCACCCCGGGATCGGTCTGCTATCTAACCCCTTCTACGACCACGTCGCCGATCAATTACACGCCTATTAGTAGCAGCACCATCAAGGGCGCATTTTCAGTCTATCTCAACGCCCTGGCTACGGCGAACACATCGACGAACAACAACTATTTTCACTCCATCGGCGACGGGGTTTTCCGCTTTGAGTATTGCTTCCAGCTCACCGACGGGACTTTCTCTGAACAGCCATTGCTTTACAGCAATCCTCCTACGGGATCGTCCACGACAACTCCCAAATATAATTCCACAAGTTCCGGCGGGCCGACTGCGCAAAGCGATTCCTCGGCCGGGTTCTCCGTCGGATCGCGGTGGTGGGATGGATCGAGGGGATACATTTGCGTGGATGCGACCGTTGGCCAGGCTGTTTGGGTGGGAGCGGGCGTCACCGATGTTTCCTCCATTATCGTTGCCATTGCGGTTATGGATTCTTCGAGCCAGAAAGTGCTGGCCAGCGCGTCCAATGGACTCCTGACGGCGGGCAACTTTACCGCCCTCGCGGCCCCGTTCCGCGATATTAAAAACACCGATTTACAAGTGGCCGATCCCACCTCGACCAGCAATTCAAAACAAAAGCCAAAGCTGATGGCGAGTCCGACCGTGTGGGGAAATCTCGTACTTACCCCTGCAACGACCTGGCCGACCCTCCCCGTGGCGGTCACTTCGCAGATTCGCATTTACCAGCGCAGTATTCCGCTGGTGAAAAACTGATCCCTTTTCGATTTCTCAATTCAAACCGCTATATTTCAGTCTATTATCCGCCAATTGCCTATTTAAAATTCCCCAATCCTAATCATTAACCCCAAATAATTGCTTATGCGAACCCCAAATTCGCTCCCAAGGGCCGGGAGCAATCGCAAAGGCGTTGCGCTCATTATCGTGCTGGCGTTTGTCGTGCTGCTCACCGGTCTGGTGGTGGCCTACTTCAGCCGTGCGATGAGCGACCGCCAGATCTCCACTTCCAGTGCCAGCCAGACCCGGGTGCAAGCCTTTGCCCTCGGTGCGACCAATTCCATTATCGACGATCTCAAGCAGGAAATCGCGGCGGGCTCCACCACGCCCAACCCGATGCCTTCGCCGGTGACGACGAATTTGTACATCCCGACCGTCGGGGCGATGGTTCCCTATCACGTGTTGAAAGGCACGAGCGTTCCGGCGACTTTGGTGAAGCAGAGTGTTTCCGGGAAAAGCTTCTTCCCGACCAGTGCAAACTACCCGAGCGCCAGTAGCTTTCCGGCCAGTAATCGGGCGGCCCTGGCTCCCACGAGCGCCGTGTCAATGAATGGCCGATCCATTTCCGATGCCCGCTGGAACAAGCCGCTTTTCCTGCTTCCCACCAATCTGACGAACCTGAAGCCTTCAGATGCCGGTGTCTCGGTACCGGACTGGATTTTGGTCGCCCGCAATGGCAGCAACCCCACGGTGTGGAATGCACTCACTCTCGCGGCGAGAGGCAACAAATACACCGGCACCGCCTCCACCGACGGCAACGTTGTAGTCGGGCGTTACGCCTATAATATCTATGACGAAGGTGGCCTTCTGGATGCGAACGTCGCGGGGTATCCGAACCCGACACCGGCTCCCAGCCCCAGCCTGTATTTCACTTACAAATCCTCGGAAGCCCTGGCTGATCTGACGACAATCGGTCTCAGTTCCAGCCAGATCAATTCCCTGGTAGGATGGAGAAATAACGCCTCGGCGAAAGCGACCGGCAATTTCCCCACCTTTACAATCAATGGCACCAGCTTCCTTTCCTACGTGCTGGGAAATACGGGTGGTGACCTGATCACCTCCAATACGGCTCTGCAAGGGAATCAATCGGACCATAAATTTACCGGGCGTCAGCAATTGCTTTCCTTCATGACCAGCCTGTCGAACACGACGACCATGCAGTCGGCGCTTACGTATTTGACCACCTTTTCCCGGGACATCAACCAGCCCTCGGTAGTGCCGAACAATCCACAGGTTCTCAGCCAGTCGAATGGGGGGAATAATTCCACCGGATACGATTCGGTCATTAACCCGAACTTTCTGACGGCACGCGTAACGAACACCTTTAAGCGAAACGACGGCTCGACGGCGGTGGTGGGTGAGCCGTTGGTGAAGAAACGGTTTGCGCTCAACCGGCTGGCCTGGCTCACCTATAAAGGCCCCAGCGCGAATAATATGTCCGATCCCGTGGTGCAGCAGACGATTACGCTGCTTGGGGGAGATGTGGCGAGTGGTGCGCAGGACCCAGTTTACCAGTTTGTCGCCCAGGGCACTGCACAGAATATTTACAATTACTTCGGGCTGAGTTGGGTTCAAAACGGTGGCGTGTCGATGTGGATCTATGATCACACGGGATATACTCCGCTAACGACGATTCCAGCGAGTGGAGCGGCGATCAAGACGCTTGCCACCGCCACCTCGGGTGGATCGACTGTGGCGGCTGCGGTCCGCGATCCGGATATGGCGGAACTCTTGAAGGCATCGTTTGCCTTGGGCTCGAAAGGCAAGGGAGCGATCAATTTGGCCGCGATCACCGCCTCCGGGACCGGTTACACGGCCACCAGTCCCTATGTCCTCCAGACCAAGAGCGACGTGGTGGTGGACAATCAGATCATTCAGATCATCGCGAACATGATCGATCAATTCGATGTGGATGGCTATCCAACCCATATCATTTATACAGATAGCTCGGGCATCCAGCGAATCTTTCACGGGATTGAGAACAATCCTTACCTCTATCGGGTAAGAAGTGGTTTGCTGAAATTGAGGAATGAAAACCCGGTGCTGACCGGGACTACTTCTCCGGTTCCCAATGCGGCGGTCGGGACCACGATTGCTTCCGCACCTACCGCGCCTCAAGGAGTGCTGAAGGATACGGGGGTGGCGGCGATGTTTGAAATTCCGGAAATCTGGAATCCTCACGATGTAAACAGCTCGCTGGGCAACCCGCGTCCCACTCAATTTCGGATCGTCGTAGATAGTGTCGAGCCCTACAATGTCGGAAAAACGACGGTCTCGTACAACCTTATTGGTGCCGCCGGATGGGATACGAATGCGCCTGGAAACCCTTACTCGGATGCAAATGCGGTAACTACTGGAGCCTATGTTCCTTTTAGCCGCCAGCCCAACGGTGCCGGGCCGTTGATTTCCCGGGGTATTCTGGCTCCGAATAACTACAAAGGTCTGGCTCCGACTCGGTCAGCAGCAAATTTCTCGGCGCAGGCGCTCACCTTTACGGTGCCTACCCCGGCAACGGGATCAACTTCATCGCTCTTCCGCGAACCTACGATGCTCGTGAGGCCGAATATTCCAACTGGCAGCCAGTTGAAAATGACGCTGCTTTATAATGATGCAGACATTCAAGGGATCATGAACGACTCCGGCGCGAACGTCTGGACGGGAAACGGCTTGACCAGCGTCGCCCAAAACCCTTTGGGAATTACCCCGGTGCCCCAGGCCACTCAGGACTATACGGGGTTTGTGGTCGGATTGTTTCCGGTTGAATGGTCCGGGGCCCGAACCTCGGGTGAACCTCAGGGCACGACTAATATTTACCGTTCTTTTGATACTTCGTCCCGCAGTAATAACGGGGCGAATCTTACCTACAGCATCCAATATCAGGATGTGAGCCAAAACTGGGTGAACTATGATTCCAAATACACCGCAGTGCCCGGGGCTTTGGATAGTGGGAAAACCATCCTTGGCAATCCCGCCTCGGGCCGGTTGATCCAATGGGACGGCAACTGGGCTTCCTTCGCCGACCCTCGAACCGCCCGCTTCACGACCCCGTTCGGTGCCAACATTTCGGGCCAGGCAAATCCGCCGGGCTTGAATGCCAACGAGTGGCTCAACGTGAACGAAGGAACAATCATGTCGGATCGCCCCGACACGACTTCCGGATTCGGCTTCATCCAGCGTTTTACGAACAACTTTATGACGTTCAAAGACGTGGGATGGAAAACGGATGGAAGCTATATCCGCCAGGGGTTGTTTAGCCAGAATAACACGGGTGCAGTGGATGACGGGCTCCGTTACAACGGAGACGCGACTGCTCGTGGAGGAGGCACGGCCACCTACTTTTCCGACGCGGATGGGGTAGTGCGTCGCGCCATGGGCGGCTATGTGACCGCAAGTGGTGGACATCCGGCCGGCAGCACAGTGGGCCTGCCCATGGCCACCGTTTCCGGGTCGCAGAGCCAGAGCCGTCCCGTTGTCTTGAATCGCCCGTTCCGGTCGGTGGCAGAATTGGGATACGTCTTTTCGGATACCCCGTGGAGGAACTTGGATTTCTTCACAGCCGAGAGCGGAGACTCTGCGGTGCTGGATGTATTTACGGTCAACGATGTTTCAAATTCAGCAAATCTTGTCGCCGGCAAGGTTAACCTTAATACCCAGCAGCCCTTGGTTTTGCAGGCAATTCTCAATGGCGCTTATAAGGATGAGTTGAACGCAAGCTCCTCCTCTGCTGCCTTGACCAGCAGCGAAACCCAGAGCATCGCCAAGGCGATAATCACCCGGACGTCGAGCACCACCACCTCCATGGGGCCGTTCCGTAATCTCAATGAACTGGTCGGCAAGTGGAATGGCAGTGCGGGCAGCCCGATTGATGGCAGCACCGCTTACTCTGGCTTGGCTTCGGATCTGACCGCCATTTACGGCTCGGGTGGCACCAATGCCGACCCGACGACCAGCAATATTCAGCGGTTTAGAGAATCTCCAATGAGAGCGCTCTCTTCGGCAGGGCAGACCAGAGTGTGGAACCTGATGATCGACGTAATTGCCCAAACCGGCAGATATACTTCGGCCTCGACCTCGTTTAACAACTTTCTGGTCGATGGTGAACAGCGTTACTGGATCCATATCGCTTTGGATCGTATGACGGGTCAGGTTTTGGACAAACAAATCGAAGTCGTTAAAGAATGAAATCTATCCTATTTCTGTGTTCGTTGATAGTGGCGCCGGTATTGCTGGCCCAGACTCCCGCACCAGCTCCAGTCGCACCGCCTTCCGGCCCACTCTTGAAAAACACGGCTGAATTCGCCAGTTGGACAGTCACGACCACCTCTGGCTCCCAGGATAAGAAAGATGAAGCGCAAAAGCCCGGCGGGAAGCCCGTCGTCAATACGGACAACAAAAAAGTGACCGTGGTCAAAACCGGCAAAATCCGCTATGAACTATCGGTTGATGCTGCGGGGAACCGTTTGCAGAAATGGTACTTAAACGGCTATCTCGCGATCATCGCCCCGAATAGCGATCCGGTGGTGTCGTCCGCTTCGCCTTTCAAGATCGATTTTCCCGAACTGGGCTGGGTGTCTGCGAAGACCTTTCAAAGTGTGAGTTTGGTGAATGGGCGGAAGTGCCTGATTTTTGCCAACAAGGAAGCATTGCAAAACCAGTCGAGCGCGGGCTCGCCCTCGCCGACTCCCAAGCCTGAAATTGGGGGAGAGGCGAACGATGCCTTGGTTGCTTATATTGACGAAGCAAGCAGGCTGCCCGTGACCCTTTACGTAAATGATGTCGTGAGCACTTATCAATTTGGTCAAACCCCCTCCGCGCTTTTGACTCCGCCGGATAACGTAAAAGCGGCGGTTTTGGGCTTGCAGAAGCAAATTCAACAGGCCAGCGCGCCGGTTGCCGCACCTTGAGGCGGGTTTCCCTCACGGCCTGGAGAGGCGACCCAGGAAATCCACTTAAGATGGATTGTAGGGAGCCCTATTTTAGGTAATGGTCGGGCATGGATGCCAGTCCAACTGCCAAAAAGGTTCAAGCGATCACAGTGGTCAGCGTCGTGGTGGCGAATATGGTGGGGACGGGGGTATTTACGAGCCTGGGGTTTCAGGTGGTGGATCTCCAGTCGGGGTTTGTGCTGATGGTGCTCTGGCTGGTGGGCGGGTTGCTCGCGCTGTGTGGGGCGTTGGGATATGGGATGCTGGCGACGGCGATGCCGCGTTCGGGGGGCGAGTATCACTTTCTTTCGCGCATTTATTCGCCGGCGGTGGGGTTTGTGGCGGGGGTGGTTTCGATGACGGTGGGATTTGCCGCTCCACTTGCCCTGGCGGCGATGGCTTTTGGAAAGTATTTTGAAACGCTCTGGCCAGGAGTAAATGGATCGTTGCTGGCCTCGTTGCTCACGATAGGGGTGGCGCTGGTCCACTTGCATAGTGTGAAAGCTGGTGGGCGATTTCAAACCGCGGCCACTCTTTTAAAGCTGGGGCTCATTGTGGGATTGGTGGTGGTAGGTGGGGTGGTTTCGAGTCACGGCTCGGTTTCTTTTCAGCCAAAAGCGCACGATTTCTCGCAAATGGGGGGTGCCCCCTTTGCCATCTCTTTGATCTACGTGATGTATGCTTATTCGGGCTGGAATGCGGCTACCTACATCATGAATGAGATCCATGCGCCCAAGCGCACGGTTCCCATGGCATTGGTGGTGGGAACATTGATCGTCACGGTGCTGTATCTGGCCTTGAATGGCATCTTTTTAAAAACGACTCCGATTGATGCGATGAAGGGTAAGCTGGAGGTGGGAAGTATTGTGGCAACGCACATTTTTGGAGCCGAGGGGGGAAAGGTATTCAGTGGGTTGATTTGTCTGGCGTTGATCTCCAGCATCAGCGCGATGACTTGGGCCGGACCACGCGTCGCGCAGGTAATGGGTGAAGACTACCGGGCTCTGCACTGGTTGTCCTACACCAATGCCCGGGGGGTGCCGAGAGTGGCGAGCCTTTTACAGCTGGCCCTGGTGAATGGTTTGATTTGGTGGGGGACTTTTCAAAACGTGCTCGTTTACACGCAATTTACTCTGAATTTGTGCACACTGATGGCAATTGGGGGGGTGTTCGTTTTGCACTGGAGGGGGGTGGTGGTGAAGGGCTCGTGGGGCTATCCAGTGGCACCCGCCATTTTTGTGGGGATTACTCTCGCGACCATGGGGTATCTGCTGAAGATTCAATGGCGCGAATCGCTGGCGGGCCTGGTCACTATGCTGGTCGCGTTGATCTTTTACTGGTTGATGCCGCGAAGCGCTCAATCCAGCTCTGAAAAGCCGAAGGAGGTTGAAGTAATATGATGAAATGGGGGGTGGTTCTGTGCCTGCTGTGCTTTTCGGTAACAGCCTTTGGGATGAATGAGGCCGCATTGCAACGTGCCGCCAGTTATTCCGAAGAGAGGGGGGGCTTTGATTTCCTGGTCCTGGATCATGGAAATCGGGTGTTTGAGAGCTATGCAAAAGGGGTAAAGTCCAACTCCGCCTGCAAGATTTTTAGCGGGACGAAAGGTTTTTGGGTGCTGGCCACCCTGGCGGCGGTAAAAGAGGGGATCTTGTCGCTGGATGAGCCGGTTTCTGAGACATTGCCGGAATGGCGAAATGACCCGCACCGGAAGCGAATGACCATTCGCCAGCTCATGACCTGCACCTCCGGCCTGGCCCCCAATTCCGCCTTGCAGCGGCACGATCTCCCGGATGCCAATGCCGCCGCCCTCATCACACCCATGGTCGCGGCCCCGGGCCATGCCTTCACCTATGGCCCCAGCCATTACCAGATTCTCTGCGAAATCCTGCGCCGCAAGCTGGAGCGCCTGCACACGAAGCCCTTTGCCTATCTCCAGAGCCGGGTGCTCGATCCGCTCGATATTACCCTGGCCGATCACTACGAAGATCCCGCGGGGAATCCGCTCTTTGCCACCAGCTTTATCGTGACCGCCCGCGACTGGGCCAAGGTGGGGCAGCTCATTCTGCAAAAGGGGCGTTATGGGATTCGCCAGATCGTGGAGCCTGGCCTGCTGGCGCAATGCTTTAAAGGCACGCGGGCGAATCCCTCCTTCGGCCTGGGCTTTTGGAATAACCGCAACGCCGCCGATGGTGCCCGGGAAGTGGATATCGAGGATACCCTGGAGCCGGCCTGGTACCGGGAAAACTGGCGGGGTGTGTGCATAGCCCGCGGGGTTCCTGCGGATTTGGTGGTGTCACTGGGCTCGGGTTACCAGCGGCTCTATGTGATTCCCTCCCGGGGACTGGTGATTGTAAGGCAGGGGCATAATGCCCGCTTTTCCGATGGTGTCTTTTTGCGAATGGTATTGGACGCGATGAAGTAGAGCGCGCATTGCCTGCAGAAGCACAAAGTTGTAACGGCGGTCTATGACCGTCGGTGGGGTCTGGAAAAACGGCGACGGTCATAGACCGTCGCTACAGCCGGGAAGTGTCTCCGGGCAATGGAATGGCACTCTTTCATCTTTGAAACGGAGTCGGAAAGGGAATTGGGTTGACCTAATGAACAGGGATGGGAATGATTGGCGACAAGGCTAATGGATTCCATGGCCTGGATTGCGCAAAACGGCATCACGCGTCACCACAAGCAAACGATAACCCCTAGTCATCACATGTGTGTTTCAAATCTCTCCCGTCCATTCTTCCTGCGTTCCATGGTGTTGGGCATGGGGCTTCTGCTTTCGGCGTTTTCCGGGGAGCGCGCGCTGGCTGATTCCTCAGTAACGGTGGATTTAACCGGGCTCGAGTTCAAAAGCGGAAAACCACCTTCCGTGCAGAGCACGACGAGCATCGACGCCTCCACCGTCTATGACTACGAGATCACCGGCACCGTCCACGGGACGGGATTCCTGTCCACGTATATTCCAGCGGGCACTCAACTTTCGGATATGCTGGAGACGCTCGGAGTGAAGAACCCGGACTCGTTTCTGAGCGGACGGCTCTACAATCCCGGCGGCAAACTTCCGCTGACCGTCGTTTCGGTGACCAAGCACGGCAAGTTCAAGTATGGCGCGTTCACGGTATCGGGCGTGGTCTCGCTGCGGGCCGGGATTACTGCCGATGGGTTGTGCGGGTTCAAGACGAAGCTGCTCGGTTTTTCCTTCTTCACCGGCGGCTCGCCCACCGTCGTTTTCGACAGGGGTTCGCAAATCGCGGTCAATGTGGATACGGATGCGGACCCCGACCTGTATATGACCAGCGCGACGGGAAAAGTGATTGGCAAAGGGGCATCGGGCGGCTCATTGGATTTGAAGATTGCGAAGGGCAAGAGCATTACCATTCCCGTGACCATCCAAAACGACAGTTCGGTGGCGGATGCCTTTACGATGTCGGTTCCCGGCCTGGCGACTGGTTTCTCGCAAACCGTGACGGTAAAGGGCAGCGGCACCGCCCTTTTGGATTCCTCCACGACCTCGGCCGCCCTCCCGAGTATTCAGCCCTTGAAAACGCTGAAACTGCTCTGGACGATCACGAACGATTCCGCAGCGAGTGGCGCTACGACTTCCAGCACGCTGACGGCCACTTCCGGCAACGATTCATCAAAGACGGATACGCTTGAGCTTGGGATCACCGCCAAGTAGCGGGTGGGGTAGGAAAAGATGTGCCGTTGGGAGGCAAGTTTTTACCACGAAGGCACGAGGGGAGGGGCGCGCTTGGCCATCAGCTGTAGCGGCGGCCCATGACCCTCGTTGAAAGTGCCAGCGAGCGTGAATGCGACGGTCACGGACCGCCACTAGAGCACAGGTTCTTCCCTGTCTTTCAATCCGGCAAAGCAGGTTGAGTGTCTCAGGATGATCCCGAGGTTGAGCCATAATTCAGAAATTGATTTCGAGATTTCCATGCCCCGCTGCGGGGCCACCACGCGGGATGAAAATATTTTGCTGGAGAACGCCAACGGCGTTCCGGCGCCAAGCCCGGGGTTGCGTGCCTGCGCTATTCCGGGAACCAATCAGCAAAAACCGCCCAACCGCAACGCGGTTGCGGCCCAGTTTAGAGCATCGAACGCCCCACTGGGCCACAACCGCGTTGCGGTTGATATTTAATGGGTGGGGTTTCCCCAGGGTAGCGCGGTGCGCAACCCCGGGCTTTGGGACACAATCCCGTTGGGATTAATGGGAATTTGAAAGCGAACTGATTGGGGAGCATCCGATCACCCTCTGCCGCCTCGTTTTCGAGTCAGAACTGCGCTAAAAGCAAAGCGCGAAAGAGTGCGCTTGAGGACAGGGAACTAAATCAATTCGCGCGGGCGATCAGCTTGCCCGATTTGATCGCGGTGGCGCTGGCCGTTGCCGTCTTGTCAACCGCAGGCTTGGCTGGAGTGGTGGCTGCGATGGTCTTGGGGGTGAAGGCACCGGGCTGGTTGCGCAGCTCGGCGAGAATTTTGCGGACGGGCTGGGCGAGGATCGTGACCTTGGTGCCGACCGGGAGAGCGTCGAAAAGCGCGACCACGTCCTTGGAGCGCATGCGGATGCAGCCGTAACTGGCGGGCTGGCCGATGAGATTTTCCACCGGCGTGCCGTGAATGTAGATGCCGCGCTGGTAGGCATGCTGGTTGCCGCTTTCCATGCCGTTGAGCCACATGATGCGGGTCACGATCGGGTCGCGACCGGCGGCGTTGGGCTGAAGAACTTCACCGGTAAACTGGCGGTGCTTGAACACACCGCCGAGCGGGGCGTTGGCGCCGATTTTTTGGACGACTTCGAGCGTGCCGAGCGGGGTGCAGTAGCTGCGCCAGCTATCGCCCACGCCGTAGCGGGAGGTGGAAACCGGGTATTTGGCGATGGTTTTTCCGTTTTCGAGCAGCACGAGGCGCTGGTCGGGAATGCTGATGAAAACGCTGCGAGGCGAGTCGGTTCCAGCCCACGCGGAGATCGTGGCGCATGCGAGGAACAAAATGGCAGCGAGTTTTCTCAAAATCATCGTGGCAAGCAATTCAGCATCAATCGTGCCGATGCAAGCAAAATATGCTTTTTTAGGCTGGAACCGCGTCCTGAGGCCCCCGCTCGCCGAACTTTGGCAGCCATTGAGCGATGGACTTGAAAGCGACATACAGAAATCCGCACGTAAAGAGAATCAAAAAGAGCAGCGAACTGTAGTTTTTTTCATCCCAGGCGTGATAGGTGAGGCCCATGAAGTAGGCGGCGAAAAGGATTTCCACCGCGATGAGGATGGACTTGAGTGGCGAGTAACGGCCCCGGCGCCAGCTCTGGCCCTTGGCGTTGATGCCGTATTTCGGCGTGCGAATGAAGTGGCTCTCGTGGCGGAACAGGGCTTCCAGCACCGCGCGCGTATTGTTGAGCGAGACGCCGACGCCGATGGAGATCATAAAGGGCACCAGCACCAGCTCCCGCACCCAGCCGCGGGGGTTGAGCTGTTTCTGCGCCATCAGATAGTAGAGGATGAACGGGATCGAGGTGATGAGGAACATCGGCGCATCGATGAAGATCGCATGCATCCAGCTATGGTGAACCGGGGCGAGGGTGGGCCAGATGAGCAGGCAGTAGATCACCAGCAGGAGGCTGATGAAGTAGGAGGTGAGATGCGCGGTGCCTTCCACCTTGAGCAGGAAGGGCAGCTTGCTGCGCCAGAGGGCGGGCAGGAGCTTCAGGCAGGTCTGCACGGAGCCCTTGGCACAGCGGTGCTGTTGCGATTTGAAGCCGTTGATTTCCACCGGCAGCTCGGCCGGGGTGACGACGTCGTTGAGGTAAATGAAGCGCCAGCCTTCGAGCTGCGCGCGGTAGCTCAGGTCGAGATCCTCGGTGAGCGTGTCGTGCTGCCAGCCGCCGGCATCCACGATGCACGATTTGCGCCAGATGCCGGTGGTGCCGTTGAAGTTGAAGAAGCGTCCGCTGCGGCTGCGCGCGGTCTGTTCGAGCACGAAATGGGCGTCGATATACAGGGCCTGGACGCGGGTGAGGAGCGAGTAGTCGCGGTTCAAGTGGCCCCAGCGGGTCTGCACCATGCCGGTATTGGGGTTGGTGAAGAAATGGATGGTGCGCCGGAGCAGGTCAGCGGGGGGGACGAAATCGGCATCGAGAATGAGAATGTACTCGCCCTTGGCGCTGGCCATGCCCTCGTCGAGCGCGCCGGCCTTGAAGCCCGTGCGGTCCACGCGATGGCGGAGCTCAATGTCGAAACCCTGCGCGGCCAGCTTGGCTACTACGGTCTGGACCAACTCGCGGGTGTCGTCCGTCGAGTCGTCGAGCACCTGGATTTGCAAGCGATCCTTCGGGTAGTCGAGCTGGCTTACCGATTCCAGGAGCCGTTCGACCACGAAGTATTCGTTAAAGATCGGGAGTTGAACCGTGACCTGAGGGAGCTCGGCAAAGTGCTGCTCAGGTTGCGGGACGCGCTTTCGATTCTTCCAGTAAAGGTAGAGAATGACGTAACGATGAATGCCGTAAAGGGACATCCCAGCGATGATCGTAGTGTAGACAGCAGCCCAAATGAAATGACCCATTCGACGTTAAGTATCAGGATTTTGACAAGTTTAGGTTTGTTCAGTCCAAAATCGGGCGGAATCATGCCGGTTTGTGCAAGATCGTCAAGATCAAATGATTGTATGGCGGCTAGGCCAAACAGAGGGCTCACAGAGGGGGTTTTGGCGGACTTATTTGCCCGTGACGGCGGTGGAAGATCCACGCCGCCCAGCTGCAAAGGGCGAGTTCGACCAGAAAAGTCCAATGGAATAGGATATTGAAGAGCCAGAAGTGATGGGTGGGCGGAATGGGCGCCAGGACAAAGAGTTTGTCCGAGAATGGGTAGAGCCAGGCGATGCCGCCGAACGGCGTGTCGAGTACGAGATGGAGAAGGGTGCCGGCGGTGAAGGCCGTGATGAGCAGGGCCAACCTCCGCTGTTGGTAGAGCGCGGCGGTAAACATGCCCAAGGCGAAGACCGACAGCCAGAAGACCGGCAGGTGAGTCCAATAATAGTGATGCTGCAACCGCCGGTGGTCGAGGTAGAAGAAATAAAGGATATCCACGTCTGGCAGCAGGTTGGCGACGAGGAAGACCGCCAGCAGCAGCCTGCGCTCCCGGGCCACCGGCGCCGGACGGTCGGAGAGGTGCAGCGTATGCCACAAGGCGTAACCGGCTGGCAGGTGGGCAATGAGCATGGCGGCGCACGCTAGCGCGGGGATCGAAGGATGTCACGACGATGGTCGGTCTGAAGGGGGGCCGCAGGTTCAAGCAGATCGGGGAGGAGGGGTTTACCGCGGATGACGCGGATGGGTGAAGAGTAGGTGCGAGCGCGGGAGGACGAGGCAGGAGCCTCGCAGACAGGGGACGCTACCAGGCTGGAGCCTGGTAACGAGGGTCAAAAGAAGGGGAAAGAATTTTGCCGCGGGTAACGCGGGTGAGGGCTTTCAAAAATCTGCGATAATCTGCGTAATCTGCGGACAAGGAGATAATGGCAAAGCTTGCGATGTGGGCCGGGATTGCGCAGGCTGCGGGCAGTGGCACCGAAAATCAGACGTCTGCTCCATTTTCTCCTGGCTTTGCTGCTGTTTGCCGGGGTGTTCTATTTTTCGCTGCGGGCGCTGGCGGTGCATTGGGGGCCGGTCTGGGGTTACCGGCAGATGTTCTGGCAGGGATGGCTTCTGACGCTTGGGCTGTCGGGCGCATCACTGCTTTGCAGCACGTTTTTTGGAGTGTTGCTGGCGATGGCGCGGCGCTGCCCATGGGTGTTCGTGCGCGATGTGGGCCGGATTTATGTGGAACTGATTCGCGGGACCCCACTGCTGGTGCAAATCCTGGTGCTTTTCTACGGTGTTTTCGATCAGGTGGGCATCACGGATCGGTTCATTGCCGGGGTGTTGATTTTGTCGGGGTTCAGCGGCGCCTATATTAGTGAGATCGTGCGCGCGGGGATCGAGTCTGTCGCGGGCTCACAATGGGAGAGTGCGCGGTCGATCGGGCTTTCGACGGCGCAGATCTATCGGTACGTAATCGCGCCCCAGGCGATCCGGCAAAGCCTGCCGCCGCTGGCCGGGCAGTTCGCCTCGCTGGTGAAGGACAGTTCGCTGCTTTCGATCATCGGCATCAGCGAGCTTGCCTTGAACGCCCAGAACGTGAACAGCTACACCTTCAACGCGCTGGAAAGCTACCTGCCGCTGGCGCTGGGTTATCTCATCATTACCCTGCCGATTTCGCTATGGACGCAGTCGCTGGAGCGCAAGCTGCGCTTTGAACATTAAAGGCCGCGCATGGAGCTACACCTCGAAAATCTTACCAAGCAATATGGCGGCCACCGGGTGCTCGATGGGGTGGCGCTGCATTTGAAACGCGCGCAGTCGCTGGTGCTCATCGGGCCCTCGGGCGGCGGGAAATCCACCCTGCTTCGTATTCTGGCGGGTCTCGTCACCCCGGAGGCCGGGGTGGTGGAAATCGATGGCACCCGGCTCGAGGCCGATGAAAAGAGGCTGCGGGAGTGGCGGCGAAAAATCGGCGTGGTCTTCCAGGCCTACAATCTTTTCCCGCACCTCACGGCGATGCAGAACGTGATGCTGCCGCTGGAAAAGGTGCATGGCCTGGCGCGCGCGGAGGCGGAAGAGGCGGCCCGGGCGGCGCTGGGACGCTTCAAGCTGGCGGAGCACGCCGGGAAAAAGCCGGGTGCCCTGAGCGGTGGACAGCAGCAGCGGGTAGCAATCGCCCGGGCGATCGCGATCAAGCCGCGCTTGCTGCTCTTCGACGAGCCCACCAGCGCGCTGGACCCGGAGATGACGGCGGAAGTGCTGGCGGTGATCGAGGAGTTGAAGCAGGAGGGGCGTGATTTCGTGCTGGTGACTCACGAGATGAGCTTTGCCCGGCGGGTGGCCGATCAGGTGGCCTTTCTGGCGGGGGGACGGATTATTGAGCACGCGCCTGGCGAAACCTTGTTCGAGTCGCCGCAGCAAGCGCCGACCCGGGAGTTTCTGGCGAAGATTCTGCGATATTAGACCAGTCCAGCGGGCGGTTTCATCTTTACAATTGAGGGGTGATAATTTTGCAACCTCCGCGGGCAACGTGGGTTTCACCCATGATCGTTAACGACAAACCAAGACCCATCTATGCTCATACGCTATATTATGATTGGCGGAGCCCTCTTCTTCGTAGGGCTGACCACCGGCTACTTCATCGGACGTCCGGGTCCGGGTGACTTGCCGGTACCGGTCGCAGCGGTCAAGCCGGTGGCGACTCCGGCTCCGACTGCCGCGGTGATGGCAATTGCCCAGGCGAAGCCTGCTGGTTCCGCCACGCCTTCCGCCGATGATTCGAAGCTGACGCTTTCCGCGGACGATTTTGAAACCCAGTTGAAAAAGCTCCTGGCGGATACGAGTGGCAACCCCCGCCAGCGGTTTGGGCAGATTTTTGCCCTGTTGCAGAGAATTGATCCCTCGCAGATCGCCCAAGCCTTGCAGGATATCAAGCAGTTCACCAGCGGTCGTGAGCAGGGCTTGCTCGCCTCGGGGTTGATCGGGCGGCTGGCCGAGACCGATCCGATGCAGGCATTGACCCTGGCGAAGGGCCTGCCCAATGCGCAGGACGCGGCGCGGGCGATGCAGATGGCGATCAACCAATGGTCGCAAACGAATCCCACGGCGGCGATTGGCTATGCGATGAGCCAGCCCGCGAGCCCGGATCGTTCGCAGTTGATTTCCACGGCGATGAACAACTGGGCGCAGCACGATCCACAAAGCGCACTGGCTTATGCCAAGAGTGCCCTGCAGGGGCAGGATCAGGCTTCGGCGATCTCCTCGATCGTGGGACAAATGGCGAAGATCAGCCCCACCCAGGCGGAATCCGAAGCCGCCTCCATCAGCGATCCGACGGCCCAGGCGCAGGCGTATCAGAATATCATGCGTTCGTTGAGTGCATCCGATGCGGCTGCGCTCTTGAGCAGCTTGCAGGGAACGGCGAGCTATAACTCGGCGGCGGCGACGTATATTCAACAAACGGCGGGGCAGAATCCCGACCAGGCGCTGAAGATGCTCTCCTCGGTCACCTCGCCGGACAGCCGGGCAAACAGTGTGCGCTCGATTTACCGGACCTTGAATCAATCGGTGGGGGCCGACGAAGCGAAACAGGAGCTCACGGCGGCAGGCGCGACCACAGCCGAAATCAACGCAGCCACCCAGCGCGGTGGTGGGTTTGGTGGATTTGGTGGCGGCGGACCCGGTGGGTTTGGTGGTGGAGGGGGATTTGGCGGTGGCGGTCGTGGCGGTCCCGGCGGAGATTAGTCGGGAAATGAGGGTTGTCATCCAGCGCGTGCGTCGCGCTTCAGTTACGATTTCGGGCCATGTCCATGCTTCCATCGGGCATGGCCTGCTCGTTTTAGCCGGGGTGGAGGAGGCGGATGTGGTGGAAGACCTGGAATGGCTCGCCGGCAAGATTGCCCGGCTGCGCATTTTTGCCGATGAGGCAGGGCAGATGAACCGGAGCGTGACCGAGGCTGGTGGCGAGGTGCTGGTGGTGAGCCAGTTCACCCTGTTCGCCGCGACGAAAAAGGGAAATCGACCCTCTTTTATCCGGGCGGCCCGGCCGGAGACGGCGATTCCGCTCTACGAGCAGTTTCTCGCCAGGCTGGAGGCGGAACTGCTGCGCCCCGTGGGGCGAGGGGAGTTCGGGGCCGATATGCAGGTGGAACTGGTAAATGACGGACCGGTCACCATCTGGATGGACTCGAAGAACCGGGAGTAGCGGAAATTAAAAGTGAAGAGTTAAAAGCTAGGAGTGCCTTGCACTTTTTCGGTTCACCTTCCACGGCGGCAAAAGTGATCATCTGCGAAAATCTGCGTAATCTGCGGACAAACCCGGTAATGAATCAGGGTTTTACACCCGGTCCTAAAAGTGGGCAAAATGGAGGGGTTGAAAGAGGAATAACGCGATGTTCAAACTGACGAAACAGGAAATCAAACTGGTTGTGTTCGTGCTGCTGGCGTTTCTAATGGGCGTCGTCGTGAAACATTACCGCGAAAAGCAAGTCACTCCCGTCCCGACGATGGCGGGAAAATGAGCGCCCTTTCGATTTAGCGGGAATGAGGCGGCAGGGCATGGCACACCTTGGAAAAGCTGGCGGCGCGGCTGACTTCCTGCATGGAAAGCTCGTGGCGCTGCCAGAATAGGTGACGCAGCTTTTGCTTCAGTGCGCTGGCGCGACTGAGGGCATTGCTGGAGCCTCGCTGGAAATGACTGGTTGCGGCATTCATGGAAAATCTACTCTTTCTAAGAGCCTCCATAGCATTGGCAATGCCATCCGGGCCGGTGTTTTATAAATACTAGAACAAACCGCTGGTTTTTTCGCTTTCCAACCGGCCGGTTTCCCCCTTCATTGCGATGCCGGTGTATCCGGGAAAACGTATGTTTGCACTATTCCAGCCCCGCTATCGCAAGGAGGCCAGCCTCGTCTTGAAAAATGCCGCCAAAATGCTGCATGCCCAACGCGACCTCAAAAAGCCCGAGGCGCTGGCGGAGATGGAGGAGTCGCTGAAAAACTTGAAGGCAACGCTGAAGACCGGCGGACGTGAGGAAGTGGAAAAAGCGACCGCCAATGTGGAGGAAAAATTCGGCCAGCACTTCCCCACGGTGGCCGATGCCGGGTGGCGGGAAAATGTGGAGGTCTTTCTGGTGGCGGTCGTGGTGGCGCTCGGGGTGCGGACTTATTTTCTCCAGCCCTTCACCATTCCCACCGGCTCCATGCAGCCGACGCTCAACGGCATTATCGGCCATGTGACGAATGAGCCGCCGCCCAATCCGCTGGTGCGCCTCTCGGACTTCGTGCTGCACGGGCGCAAATATTTGAATACCATCGCCACCAGCGACGATCAGGTGGTCAATCTGGTGGACCACGCGTGGCCGGTGATCCCTTGGACCGAGGTGGTGTGCAGTCACAGCAGCTATCATCTCTGGGCTCCGGCGGATACCTTGAAACAGGCCTTTGGATTGTATCCCGGGCGGGAACTGACGGCCGGCCAGCCGGTGACGCGCGGCTATTTCGATACGGGCGACCATGTGTTTGTGGACAAGTTCAGCTACAATTTTTTCCCGCCGCAGCGGAGCAACGTCTTTGTCTTCACCACCGCGGGAATTGCGGGCATCCAGGATAACCTGATGTTCCGCGGCATCGAGGGGTCGGAGTTTTACATCAAGCGCCTGGCGGGAACTCCGGGTGACACCATGCAAATTAAGACCCCGCAGTTGTTCATCAACGGCCAAGTGGCGCAGGAGCCCGGCTTCCAGCGGGTGATGAGCCTCCAGGACGGGTACCGGGGCTACTCCCAGGGCCAGCCCTCGATGATGCTGCTCGACGACCCGGCGAGCACCTTCACCCTCCCGCCGAAGAACTACTTCGCGTTGGGCGATAACAGCTACAACAGTGCGGACAGCCGCTACTGGGGCACGGTGCCGCAGGAAAACATCATGGGCCGGGCGTTATTTGTTTATTGGCCTTTCCTCCCGCACTGGGGCATCATTCATTAAACATTTTGCGATGACGAAAAATCTCCAGGCGCTCGCGCATCAACTCGGCGCACATCCATCGCGGCTCACGATTTGGAATGAGGGATCGTGCGCGGTGAAATTGTCTCCCACCCGTTTTGCCGTCAGTGCCCGGGGCGTGAACCTCGCGACGCTCAAGGAAGAGGATCTGCTGGAATACGATCTCGCGCCGCTGCAGGAACTCTCGGCGCTGGAAAAAACGACTGACGAACAGGTCGCGGAAATCCTGCAACGCCCCGATGGCCGGATGCCTGCACTGGACATCTTTCTCTACGCCTACTTTTTCTCCTTCGACGGGCTCACCTACGCCACGCATACGCAACCGGTGAGCATCAACCAGATCCTCGGCTCGCCCCGCGCGCGCCAGTTTGCCGATCGCAGCATTTCGCCGAGCGAGGTGCTGGGCTGCGGCTCGGCCTCGCTGCTGGTGCCGTATGCGGACCCCGGGCTGCCGCTGGCGCGGGAAATCCGGCGCAAGATGATCCTGTGGCGCGATCGTTACAAGACCTCGCCGCACCACGTGCTGTTGCAAAACCATGGCATGATTGTGATGGATGAAACGCCGGAGGAAATCCTGCGCATGACGGACATGACGCTGAAGGCTGCCGAGATTTTCATCGGCGCGGCCATGTTGGGCGGCCCGGTGTTTTTGACCCCGCACAACGTGGCGCAAATCGAATCGCTCAAAGAAAGCTAGACCGCTCCCATGCCGCCCGAGCTTACATCCACGAAGGCGCTGCTATTGAGCATCGCGTTTCCGGTGGGTTACCTCCTCTTCATGCTGGCGAATCCCGCGCGGGGCAGTATGCGGGATGGCATTCGCTGTGTGCAGCGGTATCCGCGGTTGTGGGCGCTGTTTGCGGTGCTCGGGTTGTGCTATGCGCTGTTCCAACTTGGCTGCGAGGCATGGTTGCACGCCGTGCTGCCGGAGTCCTCTCCCGCGCGTCCCGTGTTTGTCTGGGCCCGCGCCTGGGTGCTGCCGCCCGAGGATGTTTACACCGCGATGCACCAGGCGGTCCTGCCCGCGCTGGAGCTGGTGGCCGGCCTTTTCAACGCGATTGCGGCTACTTTTCCCATCTCCGCCATCGCCGCGCTGCTCTTTCTTTGTAATTGGGAGAATCACCATGGGGTATTTCGCCGCTCTCTGTTGCGCCGTTTCAAAGGGTGGGGCGTCCCGCTATATCTCCTGGCGCTGCTGTGCGCCCTGGCGGCCGTGGTGAAGCCCGCGATTTATTTCGTCTTCACCGCGCCGGAATTGCAGCAGGTCTCGCAATACAACCTGCTGCTGGTTTCGATGGTGGTGGACTGGCTGTCCTTTCTTTTCGAAGTGGCATTCGGCGTGTGCCTGCAAATCTATCTGGTTCTGCTGGCCTATGTATGGGTGCGGGGATTGAATTTCGATCACCAGCACCTGGTGGATTTCGCGATCCGGCGTTTTAGTGCCGCGATGAAATGGACGGCGGTGATTCTGTTGCTGACGACGCTGGTGATCAGTGTCCCGCACTTTATGACCATGTTCGAGTTCGCGGGCATGCCGTCCCTCGATGATACGCTCCTGTTCATCCAAAATGGTGCGCGTCCCGCGCTGGTGCTGGTCCTGTTCGTATTTTGCTCGATGCAGATTTTCCTGGTGTTTCATGGCGAGACTTTGAAAAGGGCATTCAGCCATCACCTGAGTTTTTTGAAGCGGCAAATGTGGGTGCTGCCGTGGTTTTTGGTGGCGGCCTTCATCCACGCCTGGGCATTGCAGGTGGTGAATGAAATGCTGCTCGACGGACTCGGGGAGCGCACGATGGCCGGGGTGGCATGGCGGCTGGCCTTTCCGCTGCTCAATGCCCTGCTCGCGGCCTGGCTGCTTTCCTCGTGGGTGTGCCTCTTTCAACGCTGGGAGCGCGGCCGGTCCGAACTGGAGCCGCTGGTCCGTTTCTAAGGCCATGATTCTTGCTGCCCGACAGCTCCACTGCGCGCGCGCGCATCAATCGCCGGAACCGACGGTGCTCACCGACCTCACGCTCGGCTTCCAGCGGGCGTCGCTTACCCTGCTCTGCGGTCCGGCCGGGTGTGGAAAAAATCTGCTGCTGCGTGTGCTCGGGCTGCTTTCTACGCCGGATGCCGGGGAGGTGCTCCTTCATGGCCAGCCCACCACGGGCCTCACCGCCGCGGAACGCGCCGCCCTGCGAAATCGTGAATTTGGATACCTGTTCGCGGAATCATTCCTGCTTCATGGATTCTCTGTGATTGAAAATATCGTGATGCCGTTGTTCAAAGTCTTCGCCATGAATCCCGATGAAGCCCGTGTTCGCGCCGAGAAATGGCTCGATTTCGTCGGAATGTCCGAAGAGGTCGAGACCCCCGCGCACGAACTGCCCGCCCCGCTCGCCGCCCGGGTGGCGCTGGCCCGCGCCCTGGCTCATGAGCCGGGGATTCTGCTCGTGGAAAAGCTGGACGAGCACGCCGGGACCGATACCGCGCTGCAATTGCTCAGCCGCCTGCAGGCGCTCCGCGACGAGACGGGCACCACGATTCTGTTTACCGCCGCCACCCGTTCCCTGGCCGCATTTACCGACCGGGTCATTGAAATGGATGCCGGCCATGTTCACTACGACTCGCATCCTGCCGCCGCCCTATGAGTGACGCCCGATCCGCCCACGAGATCACCCAGGCCAGCAAGTCGAATCTCGCCCTTTCGTTTATTTCCCTGCCGAAGGATCGCCGCGACGATGCGACGAAGTTCTATGCCTTCTGCCGGATCGTGGATGACATCGCGGACGATCCCGGCCCGACGGTCGAGGAACGCGAGGTGAAACTCGACCAGTGGAAGCGCGCCCTCGCGGCGCCGCAGGAGGATGAGCCGCCGCTGGCCGCCACGATCCGCGACCTCATTGCACGCCGGAAGCTGGATTACCGGCTCTTCCTGGAAATCATCGCCGGGGTGGAAATGGATCTGCACGGGACGCGCTACGTCACCTTTGGCGATCTGCGCCTCTACTGCCATCGCGTGGCCAGCGTTGTCGGGCTCATTAGCATCGAAATCTTCGGTTACAAAAATCCGCAGACGCGCGAATACGCCCTGGCGCTCGGGCTGGCCTTGCAGTTGACCAATATCATCCGCGACGTGGCCATCGACTATGCGAACGGCCAGCGCATCTACCTGCCCACCGGCGACATGGGCCGCTTTGGCATCACCGAGGCCGATCTCGCCGCCGGGACGTATGACGAAAAATTCCGCGCCCTGATGAAGTTTCAAGCCGACCGGGCCGGCGAGTTTTATGCCGATGCCGCGCGCCTGCTGCCACCGGAGGACCGCCGCAGCATGGTGGCGGCGGAGATCATGCACACCGTCTATTACCGCCTGCTGGTGCGGATGGAGAAGGATGGCTTCCGCGTCTTTAAAAAGAAGTATTCCCTTTCGAAAGGGGAAAAGCTCGCCATCATGTTCCGCCACTTCATCGCCCACTGGCTGCGGCTTTGACGAAGGTTTATCCGCAGATTTCGCCGATTAAAAGACAGAAATATTCGGACGCTTTTGCTTAAATACCACCATCTTAAAAATCTGCGTTAATCTGCGAAATCGGCGGACTCTTCCTCGTTGCGAATTGAAATAAATCCGCGAGAGATACCGTCATACGTATCATCAGTATCGAGTTCCTATGAAATTACCCGTTTCTCTTTCCGTCACCGGCCTGCTTTCCCTTTCCCTGCTGCTCAATGGCTGCGAGACCCCCGGCAAAGGCGCGGAGCATGGGGCAATGATCGGCGGGGCCATCGGGGCCCTCGCCACGCACTCCCTGCGCGGCGCGGTCTTCGGCGCGGCCGCCGGAGCTGCGGCGGGCGCACTGGCCGGGCACATCAACAAGGAAGAGCGCGAGGAACGCTACAACAGCGAATACCCGGATGACCCCACCTACACCGGCGAACCCTACGGGGCGCTGCCTTACGGTCGCCTCACCGATGAGGCGGGTTTTGTCCGCAGCCCCTACGAGCCGCATCACCTGATCGACGTCCGCGGCATTCCCCACGGGGCGCGGACGATTGATCCCTCCTGCAACCGCATTTTCATCAACCCGTAATTCCGACAAATCCCTTCTGTGAGGGAAGAGGGAATTAACCGCGGATAGCGCGGATGACACGGATTGGGTGGCCTTTTATCCGCGCCCATCCGCGCTATCTGCGGCTAGAGCATTTTTGATTTAAATATATACATTCAAAGGCGAAAGAGGTAAGAGCGACGGGCATGCAAGCCTATTCGCAGGATTTACGGGACCGGGTGCTCCGCGCCCTGGAACGTGGAGACGGG
>Ga0157374_10000253_pt1 | contig 49319 bp, 43 predicted proteins | sample M25metaG_FD_115308 | JGI IMG/M metagenome (GOLD analysis project Ga0157374, IMG submission 115308) | Miscanthus rhizosphere microbial communities from Kellogg Biological Station, Michigan, USA - M2-5 metaG | ecosystem: Host-associated > Plants > Roots > Rhizosphere > Soil | place: USA: Michigan...
TATGATTTGGGGTACTTCGATCTAGAGACTCGGGTGCTCGAACCTCTCGAAAATCCGTTCGGGCCAAAAGTGTCACCCATGTAGCCGGTACATTGTGTAACCCATGTGTCCGGGCTGGACCGAAGGTAAATGGCGCGCCCTGAGAGATTCGAACTCCCGACCTTCTGGTTCGTAGCCAGACGCTCTATCCAACTGAGCTAAGGGCGCGGTTTAGCGGAGACTTCGATTATAACGGAAAGAGCGTCGAATGATGACATCGATGGCGTGCTGATCACGTCCTACAACAGGGTACGCGGTGCGCGGTTCTGTGCACTACTGCGGCGGTGAAGCAGCCGGCTTTTCGAAGATCTTCGGATCGACCTGCGGGTTCAGCTGAACGCTCGTGAACTGTGCGCTACTCGAGTCTTCTCCGTTCTGCTTGTTCACACGGCGAAAAGGAAGATTTAGGCCCTCGACTGGACGCCAGTCGGAGAATGTGGTCTCCGTATTCTCAGGTCCTGAGCGTCCCATCGACTGATAAGTCTCACGAATAATCCTTCCGCTCTCTGGATCGACAAACCAACGCATGTCAACGCCGGGCCCGGAAACCTCAACGACCCTGGTGTTGATGTCGCCAGATTTTTCGGTGCCCGAGGCGGCAAACTTAAACGCCGGATCGCTAACGTGTTGAGCGATGTAGATGAGGTCACGCCGGATCTGGGCCATGCTTTCGTCGCGGCGGGACGGGGGAAGCTCCTGCACCAGTTGGCCCCCGGAAACAACGAAGGCCGCCGCCGGAGTGATAATCATCGAGAAGCTGCCCTGCTGCATCGTCATGTCTACTTTCATGTGGTCGGGATAAACAATGGTGGTCTCGGCTTGAATCTGTCCCGGCATCGGGCCAGTCTTCTGCTCGAGGGTGAATGCTGACTTGAGAGACTTCACGCTGTTAAGTTTTTCCGCGCCCCCAAGAGCTTGAACGACTTTCGTGGCGAGAACCTTCCCCTCGGGATTGGACTCCTTCTTTTCTTCCGTAGCAGCCCCGGTCGTGCCCTTGCTAGCGCCCCCCGTTTCGCCCCCCGGGGGCGGAGGAATCGTGGTGTCAACCTCCTGAACCGGGCCAAGCGATGCAAGCGGCTTGTCGAATTCTGCAGCGTTTCCAGTCACTAGCACTGCCAGCTGATCTTTGTGGAGGTACTTGGCAGCAACCCGCGCAACGTCGTCCGTCGTCACCTTTTCGATTCCCGCTCGGTACTGCTCGAGAAAGTCGGCGGGATATCCGTAGAACTCGTACGCCATTCTCTCCTGCAAAACCTTGTCGGGGGTGTCGAAGTTGAAGACGAAGTTGTTCAGGATGGTATCTTTGGCGCGCTTGATCTCATCGTCAGTGACCGGCTTAGACTGCTGCAGCAGAGAAATCTGCTCATAGAGCGAGTTGATGGCCTGTACCGTGGTCTCGCTTTTGGTCGCCATGGCGAGCTGGGTGACGCCAGGATGGTCGAAGCGCGTGCCGATACCGCCTCCTACCGCATATGCCAAGCCCTGGGCTGTCCGGATGCTCTGGATCAGGCGGGCGGAGAATCCGCCTCCGAATGCCTCGTTGAACACCTCAATAGCGTAGTAATCGGGATTGCGGCGCGTAGTCCCCAGGCTGACCATACGAATCCAGCTCTGGTTCACGTCTTCCCGCTTGACGAGATAGTACCCCGGTTTGGCGGGAGTGAATTGAATATCCGCCGCCTTGGCCGCGGCCCCCTTCGCCCAAGTCCCGAAGACGCTTCGAAGTCTGGTCTCCATCTGTGCCGAATCGAAGTCACCCACAATGCCCAAGATGATGTTGTTGGGGTAGACATGCTTTTGGTGCCAATCGAGCAAGTCCTGGCGAGTAACGGCATCGACCGTGGCGTATTCCGGTTCGCGAGCGTAAGGATTATCCCTTCCGTAGGCGAGCTTCATTGCTTCCCGGCGCGCGACTTCGCTCGCTTCGTCATTGCGGCGGGAGATGGCATCGGCTGCCTCCCGCTTGGCGAGTTCGAGTTTGTCACCGCGGAACTCAGGGTCGCGAAGAAGGTCGCTGAAGACCTTGAATACATCATTGAAATCTTCCTTCAAGCAGGAGAGGCCGATGGTGGTGGAGTCTGCGTTGCCTCCGGTTTCGACTTTGGCAGCGCGAATCTCAAGGTAGTCGTCGAGTTGGTCTCCAGTCTGCGATTTCGTACCGCCGGTGCGCCAAACCTCGCCGTAAAGAGAAACCAATCCGGTTTTCGGGGCAGGTTCTTCGCGTGAGCCTCCGCGAATGCGTGCGGTTGCATTGATAAGGGGCAGCTCATGATCTTCTTGGAGGAAAATCACCATGCCATTGGCGAGCTCGACGCGCTTCGGTTGCTGCGGGTGAAAGGCGGGGAGCTTGGGGACCGGAATCTTTTTCCAGTCTTGAGCGCTGGCGATGCTTGAAACAAGCAGGGCGAACCACAAAGGAAACAAAGCAGCACGAGGGAAAAATCTTTTCATTGTGCACCTCCGTTGCCGCCCTTTTCGCTTTCGATGATTGCGACAGTCCGGTTTGTGGGAACAAATACCTGACCCGCAACCCGGCGGATATCTTCTTTAGTTACTGCGTTGATTCGATCTACGGTGCGAAACAACTCGCGCCAATCTCCATAGAGCGTCTGGTAGACAGCAAGGCTTGAGGCCAAACCTTCGTTGTCATCAAGGCTGCGTAGAAGGTTGGCCTTGGCGCGAGTCTTCACCATCTTAAGTTCATCGTCGCTGATCTCTTCTTTTTTGAGGCGGTCGATCTCGGCGTGGATAGCGGCTGCGACTTCCTCGGGAGTGTGCCCCGGCATGGGGGCGGCGAAGAAATAGAAGATGTGCGGATATTTCACGCCCGGAAATCCAGTGCCCCCTTCGGCCTCGGAAGCTATTTTCTTGTCGCGCACCAGCGAGCGATAGAGGCGAGAGGTGCGTCCGCTCGAAAGCAGGTCGGCGAGAGCATCGTAGACCGCGTCATCTTTCGCTCGATAATCAGGCCGGTGATATCCCTCGAGGTACAGGGGCTGCGACTTCTCATGCAAAACCACGGTACGCTCGGAGTTTTGAGGAGGTTCGGCCGTGGTGCGTTCGTTCGGTTTCTCGCGCGATGGAATCTGACTGAAGTATTTCTCAATGATCCTCATGGCTTCAGCGGGATCGAAATCACCGGCGACGGCAACCACCATATTGGAAGGAATGTAGAAGCGTTCAAAGAAACTCTTGGCATCGGTAGCGGAAAACGAATTCAGATCCGACATGTAGCCAATGCCCGGTCGGTGATAGGGATGCGCCAAGAAGGCGGATCCGATGAATTGCTCGATCATCCTCCCAATGGGGGAGCTATCGGTGCGCATGCGGCGTTCTTCTTTGACCACATCCCGCTCCTTGTAGAACTCTCGGAAGACGGGATGGATGAAGCGCGAAGACTCCAGATACGCCCACAATTCCAGCCGATTTACAGCGAAAGAGTAATGGTATTCGGTGTGGTCGGATCCGGTGGATGCGTTTACGTTTTCTCCGCCGTTCCGTTCGATGATCTCGCTGAACTCGTTCGGAATCACGTACTGCTGAGCCTCTTTGATCGCATCTTGCCATTGCTGCTCAAGCTGTTTGACCTTCTCCTCGTCACGACCCACTCGTTTGTCGCGCTCGAGGAGATAAGCGGCGAAGGAATCCTCAACCTTCTGCAGGGCAGCTTTTTCAGCGGCGTAGTCCTTTGTACCGATCGTGTCGGTTCCCTTGAACGCCATGTGCTCGAACATGTGGGCGAGGCCAGTCTTGCCCATCGGGTCCTGCACGAATCCGGCGTCCACATTGGTATAAAACGAGAACACCGGTGCGGAATGCGGACGGACACAGACGATTGCGGTCAGCCCGTTGGGGAGGGTTTTGACCGTGACCCGCTTTTCAAAGGCAGCGAGATCCTGGGCTGGCGAAACGGCCGCTAACGCCATGGTGCTAACTACCAGGGCAATCGCCCATCGGGTCAAGGCGGGATAACTCCTGGGAATAGGATTGGGGAGCAGTGCAACGCGCGACATCGGACCTCCAAAGAAGACGAGCTGAGCAGCTGAAGCTAACTTAGACGCGAAAGACGATTTGAAGTGAGCGGCGGGAGTTTTGTCAAACGCCCCAGGTTGTGTGGGAGACGAGCCGGCTTCGATAGGCAGCTCTTCGGTCTTTTTAGATCCGGTTCGCGGAAGGGGACTCAATCCGTTCTTGATCGTCGCACAACGGGCCTGCCTGGCTTTGTTATTGGCGCCCGCACAATCCGGGATTGAACTCGCTCGTTTGCACCCTGCCTCCGCGTGATTTAACGTAGCAAGCGCATGGCGGGCGAAAACTCCAGCTCCATCCTCGGCACCAAGATCGACCCAACTTCCCGGCGCTTTGAGACGAACATGCGTTACATGGCGGACCTGGTCTCTAACCTTCGCAATCAAGAAGAACAGATCCGGGAAGGCGGCGGTGCGAAGGCGATCGAGAGCCAGCACAATAAAGGGCGCCTTACCGCCCGCGAGCGTATTCAGAAGCTGGTCGATCCCGGAAGTTTTTTCGAGCTTGGCACCTATGCCGCCTATCGCATGTACGAGGAATGGGGGGGGGCTCCCGCGGCCGGCGTAGTGACGGGTCTTGCGCGCATAGAAACGCGCATGGTGATGATCATCGCGAACGACGCGACGGTAAAGGCCGGCTCGTTCTTTCCGATGACGGCTAAGAAGGTGATTCGGGCGCAAAACATCGCCATCGAGAACCGAATTCCAACGATCTATCTGGTGGATTCGGCGGGGGTGTTCCTTCCGCTGCAAGAAGACGTATTCCCCGATACTGACGATTTCGGACGCGTGTTTCGCAATAACGCGGTCATGTCGGCCACAGGTATTCCGCAAATTGCGGCGATCATGGGTATGTGCGTGGCTGGTGGTGGTTATTTGCCGGTGATGTGCGACCACGTGCTGATGACCGATGGCAGCGGGCTATTTCTCGCCGGTCCGGCGCTGGTACAGGCGGCGATCGGACAGAAGGTTTCTGCCGAAGAACTTGGCGGTGCCTCGATGCACTCGGCGATTAGCGGGACGGTGGATTTCCATGAGCCCAATGACGAAGCTTGCCTGCACAGAATCCGCTCCCTTGTGGAGAAGTGGGGTTATCGGCGGCAGTCTCCTTGGGACCGGAGAAAGCCAGTCCCTCCGGCTCTGGCCGCGGAGGAGATTTATGGAATCTACGAATCTTCAGCGGCACGCCCCTACGACATCAAGGAAGTGATTAGCCGCATTGCCGATGCCAGTAAGTTCGACGAATATAAGCCGGAATATGGAAAAACCGTGGTGTGCGGATACGCCAGGCTCGGGGGTTTCGCTGTTGGAATCGTAGCCAATCAAAAAATGCACGCCCAGAGCACGGATCACCAGGGTCACAAGCGGGTGGAATTTGGGGGTGTCATTTACACCGAGTCAGCTGAAAAAGCCGCTCGGTTCATCATGGACTGCAATCAGAATCTGATGCCAATCGTCTTCCTGCACGACGTAAATGGGTTCATGGTAGGTCGCGACGCGGAGTGGAGCGGGATCATCAAAGCCGGTGCCAAGATGGTGAATGCGGTTTCAAACTCCGTCGTTCCAAAGATCACGGTAATCATCGGCGGCTCGTTCGGAGCGGGGCATTACGCGATGTGTGGCAAGGCTTACGATCCGCGCTTCGTTTTTGCCTGGCCTACAGCAAAATACGCCGTCATGAGCGGCGATTCGGCGGCAGGAACCCTGGTCGAAATCAAGATTCGCCAGTTAGAGCGTGGAGGAAAGAAGCTTTCGGAGGAAGAAAAGAAACAGCTCTATGAGTCGGTAAAACAGACCTATGACGAGCAGATGGATCCGCGTTACGGGGCGGCGCGCCTATGGATCGACAAGATCATTGATCCCATGGAAACCCGCGATTCGATTGTAACCGCCCTGGAGGCGGCTGCTCTGAATCCGGAGGTGGCTGAGTTTAAGGTCGGAGTGCTGCAAACCTAGGAAATTCTGAATCATTGAGTTATTCGGGAGTGAGTCATTGAACATCCAAAGGATAGTTTGTCAGTGATTCAGTTACAGGGTGACGCAGACGCAGCCTGCACCTGACTCAGTCGAGCATTACTTCCACCGCCCGGCCTACATTGAACTTTGGATTGTCACGGCCTCTGCCCTGTGCTAGCTTAGGAGCAATTCACGCCTAACATCCAACCGCGAGCCGGAGTTCTGTGGCCGCAAATTCGAAAGCGTGTCTGACAGGTGGTGCCATGAGAGACAATGTGCAATCCATGCCAGCCGAACGCCATAGCGATCCGGAATTCGCCAATCGTAAGCTGATCCGACCCGCGCTGAATCATTCCAGCCACGCAAATCATTCAGGGTCGAATCATGGAGGTGCCATGACTGCGGGTCGTGATCGCGGCGAGCGCTCAGCTTCGAATGGATCTCGTAAGTCGCCGCCACCGGACCAGACCAATGCGGAAAACTTCTACTTTCAAAAGCAGATGCAGGGAAAAACCCCGATGGTCATCGTGCTTACCGATGGAGAAGAGGTTCATGGAATCATCGAGTGGTACGACAAGGCATGCATTAAGGTGAACCGCAACGGGGCGCCGAATGTGATGATCTACAAACCTTCGATCAAGTACATGTACAAGGAAGGCGAAGGGAAGAAGTAGTCGCGCCACAACCAGCTTTCCTAGGCGTTCCCTCCGATTGACCGGCCCAACATGATTGCTTGCCTGGTTACGATGTCGTAGCGATCAAAAAGCTGCCGTGGGGCATGGTAGGCACCGGGAAAGAGCACTTTGAAATAAAGCCGGGGCACGACTTTGGCCGCATACCATCGCAGCCGCGTGGCATTGTCGAACAATCTTCCTGCTGCCTCTGCAACCTGTGGATCAGACGATGCGCGTGCTGCCTCGGCGATCGTAACCAATATTCCTGCATTGTGGTAGGCGGCCCGCACATATTCAACGGCGGCGAGCATGCGCTCGCGATGCACCCTCCGGAACTCACGAGCAGGGAGATGATGGCGCAGAAAGATCTCCTCATCTTCATCGATAAGGTTGCGAAATGCCTCTACATCAATGACATAGAGGTCAGTTGAGGAGGGGGTATTCGTACTGCGGGCAAACCAGTAGCCCTTCGCAAGAAGAAGCAAAACGACCAAACCGAGCGCACTCAGCACGACTAAGGAATACGCGAAGGTCATGGACTGTTATCCAGGGAAAGGCTGAGTGCAGTTTAGCCGAATTGAAGCGGTGTATCGCAAATTTTTATGTCTTTGTTTCCTTTGGAGTTGGGGAAACAGCTCAACGGATTCGGCAGCAGAAGAAGTTCTCCTTTTCTTAGCTGGCAGCAGCCTGAGGTCTTGGAACGGAATGCAAAAGACGTTTACTTGCGAAAGACGTTCATGACCTATCTGAATAAGAGGGCAGCAAGTACGGCTTTCCAGGGCGATTCCGGGGACATGAAGCCAAAGGCAACAGGGCAGGACTAGGTCGGTTGTCGACCTCAGGGACCGTCCAAGATCATCACCGCCCAATATGGTAGTCTCGGATTCCTGTGGACGCCGCAATCCTTACCGAGAACCTGACGCGCCGTTTCGGCAATTTGGCTGCGGTGCAAGATGTAAATCTGCGCGTCGAAGCCGGCCAGTTTTACGGGTTCCTGGGCCCAAACGGTGCCGGAAAATCCACCACCATCAAGATGTTGACCGGCCTCATGGCGGCCACTTCAGGCCGCATGCAGATCCTCGGACTCGACCTTTCTACTCATCTGGTCGACGTGAAACGTCAAATTGGGGTCGTTCCCGAGGGGATGGCACTTTTTGGCAGGCTCACAGGTGCCGAGTATCTGAATTTTGCGGGACGGATGTACGGTTTGGATCGCAACACGGCTGCACGGCGAGCGGCAGAGCTGCTGGAGTTCATGGAACTGGTGGACCATCCTAAGACGCTCATTACCGACTATTCCCACGGTATGCAGAAGAAGCTGGCCATGGCAGCGGCGGTGATTCATGGTCCCAAAGTCCTGTTTCTAGACGAGCCCTTCGAGGGAGTCGACGCCATCGCATCGGGAACATTGAAGGCCATGCTCCAGCGAATGACGGCGCGCGGTGCCACCATCTTTCTCACCTCGCATGTGCTGGAGATCGTCGAACGCCTATGCACGCATGTCGGCATCATCAACGGCGGCCGGTTGGTTGCGCAGGGGTCGCTGAATGAATTGCGCTCGGGAATCGCCGACGAAGCCATTCCAGGGGAGCGGATGTCGCTCGAAGAGTTCTTTCTTAAGGCGGTGGGCGGCCCCCGAACGGTGGCACAGGAGCTCTCGTGGTTGGGCTAAAGCCGGAAGCTCGAGCGCAGCTCCGGGCAGTGGCCACTCTACGCTGGCGGCTGGTAATCAATTCTCTCCGATCAGTACGAGGCCGGCTCAACCTCGTCTCCCGCTCGATCGGCGGGTTGGTTGTGGGTGCCGCAGCCCTGGGAGGTGCGGTTGCCCTTGGCGCAACGGCTTGGGAGCTCACCTCCACCGCGAAAATCGAGTGGCTCGCAGTCTTTTTCTGGATCATTTTTCTTTTTTGGCAGTTCTTTCCCCTGATGGCCACCGCCTTCACGCAGAACATCGACACTTCGGCGTTCCTGCGATTTCCGCTCACCTATCGCACTTATTTTCTTGTGCGGTTGGTGATGGGGACGCTCGACATCGCGACCGCGCTCGGAGTTTGCTGGTCCATCGGCGTTCTGGTAGGAGTCGGGGTTGCAGTCCCGCAATTGATCCCTTGGGCGGTGCTTGCGGTGGTTGCCTTCATCGCCTTCAATGTGCTGCTGGCGAGAATGACGTTTGTATGGATTGAGCACTGGCTCTCGCGGCGGCGTAGCCGCGAAATCATGGGGCTGTTCTTTTTTCTGGTGATGCTCGGATTTCAGTTTATTGGGCCGGCGCTTGACCATTACAGCAAGAAACCGGCCAGCCAGCGGTTTCGCTATGCTGCGAAGCTTGCACCGGCGCAAAAGGTTCTACCCCCAGGACTTTGCGCGGAAATGCTGACGGCGGCGGAAAAGGGGAATCCACATTGGGCCTTGGGAACTTTCCTAATGATATGTGCCTACTCGGGCATAGCTTTCGGCCTTTTGCATTTGCGATTGCGGCAGCAGTTTCGGGGAGAGAATCCTGAAGGAAACGCTCATGCGGCCGCACTGATACCCACCAGCGTGATCCGTCCAGGCTGGAAACTCCCATTTGTCTCCTCTCCGGTCTCCGCGGTATTCGAGAAGGAGCTGCACTACTTTTCGCGAAGCGGGCCGATGCTGTTCACCATGATCGTGCCGCTGGTTGTGGTTCTAGTGGCTATCGGCGGGCGAAAGAGTCTTCTGGCCCAACAATCCGAGCTGCTTTTCCCGATTGGGGCCGGCTACTGCCTGCTGGTGATGACCAATCTGGTTTACAACAGCTTTGGTGGCGATGGGGCGGGAATTCAGTGCTTTCTGATGTCGCCGGTTTCCTTCCGGCAGATCGTGTTTGGGAAAAACCTGGCGCAGTTAACCGTGCTGGTAACTGAAGTCCTGATTCTATGGTTGGGAGTGTGTCTGATCTATAAGCCACCTCAACTCGTCTTTCTCGTCCTGACCTTCTGCTGGTATTTATTCGCCACCCCCATTAACTTTACGGTCGGCGATCTCCTCTCCTTATATTCCCCCAAAAAGATTGACTATGCCGTGTTCGGAAGGCAAAGGGCTTCTGAAAGCACCATTTTCGCGAGCCTGGGAGTGCAGTTGGTCGTTATGGGGGTGGGAGGGCTGGCGATCTTTATCGGATACCACTATTCGGACTATTGGATCGGTGCCCTCATCTTAGCGGCGCTGGCGATCCCCTCAGTTGCAGGATACGCGATCCTTTTGCGGAGGATCGACGGGATTGTGATGACCCGCCGCGAAGTGCTGGCGGCCGACTTGTTCAAGGCGTAACGGGCTCTATGCGCCAGCCCAAAGGCTCGCCTGCCGGTGAAGGGCCTGAGCGGCTTTTACCGTAGGGGTAAAGAAGGTCTTGATACGGCCAGGCGGATTGAGTTGCGATCCTACAGCGCTGCGGGGGTACAGGCTAGTTCAATTAGAATTTCTTGACATGAAGCTTCTCGCTCGCTGTGCCGCGTCCCTGGCATTCACGGCGGTTCTGGCGGCCTCACCCGCCGTTGGCCAGACCCAGCCCATGACACCAGATATTCCACCCAAGTTCGAGCCTCCCCGCACCAACTATGACTATGTGAAACGGGTAGAAATGGTACCCATGCGGGATGGCGTAAGGCTATATACCGTAATCGTGATTCCGAAGGGAGCGCACAACGCTCCCATCTTCCTGACACGCACCCCGTATAACGCAGCGAAGCGAGCGCAACGGAAAGAGTCGCCGCACATGCTCGACGAGCTGCCTGAGGGCGATGAGGTGTTCGTGAGGGCAGGCTACATTCGGGTATTCCAGGACGTGCGCGGCAAGTACGGCTCCGAGGGTGAGTATGTGATGACGCCTCCGCCGACCGGGCCGCTGAATCCGAGTGGCCCCAATGACACCAAGGATGCGTACGACACGATCGATTGGCTGGTGAAAAATGTGCCGGAGTCGAATGGCAGGGTGGGAATGCTCGGATCCTCTTATGAAGGATTCACAGTTGTCATGGCACTGCTCGATCCCCACCCCTCACTGAAAGTCGCCGCGCCCGAGAGCCCCATGATCGATGGCTGGATGGGCGACGACTGGTTTCACTACGGTGCGTTCCGTCAGAATAACCTGGACTACTTCACCGACCAAACCACGAGGAAAGAGTCTGGGGAGTCGATTCCGCGGGAAGGATATGACGACTATAGCAACCTTCTCCGCGTCGGATCCGCGGGCGACTTGGCACGGGCTGGCGGCCTCGACCAGCTCCCCTTCTGGCGCAAAGTCCACGAGCATCCGGCTTACGACGCGTTCTGGCAACAACAGGCGTTAGACAAGATTCTGGCGAAGGTTCCACTCAAGGTCCCTACCATGTGGGAGCAAGGTTTGTGGGACCAGGAAGACATGTGGGGCGGGATCCATTCTTACGAGGCCTGGGAGCCGAAAGATCAAAGCAATACCATGAATTATCTGGTGATGGGTCCGTGGCGTCACAGCCAGGCGAACTATGATGGCTACAATCTCGGACCGCTGCGCTGGAATGGAAATACAACTCTGCAGTTTCGCCGTGACGTCTTGTTGCCTTTCTTCAATCAATACCTAGTGGACAACGCTCCGAAAGCAGACACGCCGCCGGTTTTGATCTACAACACCGGAGAAAACCACTGGGACCGCTTCTCCTCTTGGCCGTTGAGCTGCGGTTCCGGATGCTTACATACACCACGCCCGCTGTATCTGGCGCCAGAAGGGAAGTTGTCATTTCAGCCTTTCAGCGGCGCCGCGGGCTACGATGAGTACATCTCGGATCCGGCGAAGCCGGTACCGTATTTGCCGCGTCCCGTGGACGCCGAAGATGAGGAGTCCTGGAGGACTTGGTTAGTCAAGGATCAGCGATTCGTCGATGGGAGGCTGGATGTCCTTACCTACGAGACAGAGCCTCTGACCGCCCCTCTGCGCGTAAGCGGCCGGCCCGAGGTGAACCTATACGCCTCGACCAGCGGGACCGACAGCGATTGGGTGGTAAAGCTGATCGACGTCAACCCTGACTCGGTCCCTTCCGACCGAGAAATGGGTGGCTACCAACTCGCGATCTCGCTTGATATTTTTCGCGGACGTTACCGCAACAGCTTCGAGCATCCGGAGGCGATTACGCCCAACCAACCACTGCTCTACAGGTTCGATCTTCCCACCGTGAACCACGTATTCTTGCCGGGGCATCGCATCATGGTCCAAGTGCAGTCAACCTTGTTCCCGCTCTATGACCGCAATCCGCAAACTTTCGTGCCGAATATTTTCGATGCGAGACCGGGCGACTACCAAAAAGCGACACAGAGAATCTGGCACGGGAAAGGCGCGGCAAGCTTTATTTCTCTGCCGGTGGTGGCAAAGCCGTGAATGGGGGATCACAAGAGGAAAGGCACGGCTCACACACCCGCGCTTTCTAGCGGATTGGCCTACGAGCGTTGTACGTTTTGCAGTCCGGCGAAACTAAAATGGCTCGCCGAGATTCTTCGCCAGCGCGTCCAAGTTTCCGGCCAGCTTGAGGCGCCAGCGCTCGATAGCCTGTTTTGCCGATTCGTCCATGGAGTGCTCGAACGCCCGCAAGGAATTCACCGCCTCCGTGCTGAGTGAGCCGGAGAACGATGCCGTCATCTCGCTGCGAATGGTCCCCATGGTTTTGCGTGTCTCGGCGATTTGACCTTCCATGGTCTCGGCATTATTTGCGGTGAGCTGCTCCAGGACTTGAACCACCATGCTTTCAATCTGGCTGCGAACGTCCCGAATGACGTTGCTGGACATCTGGCCGAGCCGCTTGTCCAGGCCCGACTCCAGAGAGCGGGCCGACTCGTTCAATGTGGCAATGCGGCTTTCCAATCCTTCAATCTGCTGCCGCAATCGCGAAGACTCCGCGACGGCTGATGCGCGAAGCTCTTCTAGATCTCGGCGGCGGGCCATATACTCTGCATTCAGATTGTTCTGCAAGAATTCTAGAAGCTCTTGACTCAGCCTCTTGAGGGCGTTGCCACCATCCAGTAATTTCTTCTGAAAATCGTTGACTCCCCGAGCGAGCTGTTGCTCGGCCTTGTCGGAGATTTCGGTGTTAACCTGCTGGGCGCGCTTTTCTACTGCCTTCAGTTCGTCTTCTACTCGGCGCAGAAAGGATTCGTAACCTTCAGCCGTTAGCTTATCAATGCTGGATTTTGCGCTTTCGAGGAGGTTTGCGTACTGCTGGCGCGACTCCTGCAGAACTTTTGGTTCGAGATACCTTCTCAGCCGCTCCTCAAGCTGTTGTTCGAGTTGGGGAGGGATGCTGGAGAGCGAAACATCAAACCGGCTCGGGTTTGCTTCTCTCCTCGCAACCGTCTCTTTGAGAACCGCCAGCTGAGCTTCCAGCGGGCCCAGGGATTCGCCAACCAATTTCTTCCAGGCGGCTTCAAGGCGCTGGGCAATGAGTTCGAGTTTGGGCTCCACCAAATCGGTCTGGCTGATTGCCTTGCCGACAGCGGCACGGGGAACAATTCGCACCTGGCCGATCGAAATAGGAGCGGAGGTAGAGAACCAGTCTCCGGGGCAATTGGCGAGGCCCCAGAAATTTTCCGGCCGATCAAGCTTCGCTCCTAGAAGCCAGGAGCGGTTGTCGGAGCCTATGGGCTGGCAGGAAACCACACTGGCGGTCGCCTCGCGACCGTCATGACTGTGGAATCGCAGCGGAATTCCGGCGTCAAATCTAACCGGTGTCTGCAGGGCGCAACCGTGCGCGTTCACCACGAGGGTCTTGCATACCTCGGAAAATTGCGTACCTGCCAAAGCCGTGACTCTGATCGGCACTTCGGCGGGCACTCGGGAACTGCGTCGGAGCGCCGTAGGGAGGTTTTCACTCTGCATGTAAATGCGCCTCGAAACCAGGAATTGAAGGGCTATAAGCCAATCTCTGCGTCCTTTCACAATAGCGTCAATTTGCTTTATTGCAGACAGGTCTGAAGTGTTAAGGGCAGGGGGTCCGATGGTACGACGAGGGCACTGGCAATGGTACATGTCAGGCAGGAGCCGAATTCAAGAATAAGCACAGAGCGATGTCCCGATGCGCAGCGACCCGGGTGAGCCGATGGGCGCAGGATTGGGCGTTTGGCGATGAAACGATGTGGCACGGTAAGATGTATGTCATCCACATCAATCATGTCGCACCGCACTGAAGACCTAAGAATTCAGCGAACGAAGGTTGTGCTGCCCCCTGTTTTTCTGGAGGAAGAGTTGCCCACGACCGAGACGGCAGCGGAGACCGTGTACCGGGCGCGGGCCGAAGTAACTCGCATCCTTGAGGCAAAGGACCACAGGTTGGTGGTAATTGCCGGGCCCTGCTCTATTCACGACACCGAGGCAGCGATCGAGTACGCAAAGCTGCTGAAGAGGGCGAGCGAAAAGTATTCTCGCGAGCTGTGTGTCATTATGCGGGTCTATTTTGAAAAGCCGCGCACCACGGTGGGATGGAAGGGGCTGATTAATGACCCTAACCTGGATGGCTCTTTCAAGATCAATGACGGCCTGCGCATTGCGCGGCGCCTGCTCTTAGATCTTGCGGAACTGGGGACCCCGGCCGGGACCGAGTTCCTCGACATGATCATTCCGCAGTACATGGTGGGACTGGTGAGTTGGGGTGCGATCGGGGCACGAACAACCGAAAGCCAAGTCCACCGAGAACTGGTTTCCGGCCTATCTTGTCCGGTGGGATTTAAAAACGGCACATCCGGCAATGTTCAGATCGCGGTCGAAGCGGTGCAGGCCGCGGGCCATCCTCATACGTTCCTCGGGCATACCAAGAACGGGCAGTCGGCGATTTTCTTCACCACGGGAAATCCCCACTGCCACGTGATCTTGCGGGGTGGCAGAAAAACGACCAACTACGATGCCGCCTCCATTGAACAGGCATGTTTAGTATTGGACAGGGCCGGACTGCCCCGCCGCCTCATGATTGACTGCAGTCATGCGAACAGCAACAAGGACCACAAGCGCCAACCGGAAGTCTGTCGCGATGTTGCCGAACAGATTGCCGGCGGGAACCGGCATATTTTCGGAGTGATGCTTGAAAGCAACCTGGTCGAGGGGGCGCAGAAATTGGGCAAAAGCAGGGCCTTGACGTATGGGCAAAGCATCACCGACGCTTGCATCGACTGGAATACCACCGAAGAGCTGCTCGAAGTGCTGGCGGCGGCGGTGCGGTCCAGAAACTAGGGCGTCGGGATTTTTTCGGAACTTCGAGCGTTTGGCGCACGTAGTGTAGGGAAGAACCCGAGTAGTGGATTCTTGAGTTCGGACAAGCCGGGGAGGCTCCTATGGCTCATCTGAGAGTGACCTTAGTTGCAATTGCCATTCTTGCTGCAACGCTGATTTGCTCGGCACAGGAGTCGACGCAGATGCTCACTGTCGTCTACCGGGATGGGCATCAGAAGACCTTCACGATGTCCAGTGGCTCGCGCATCGATTTTAATGCTGGAAACATGATGGTGAGCCACGGCAAGAATGTGGAGACAATCCGCGTGTCCGATGTGGCCCGCATCGATTTCAGTTCCAGCAGGACCATAGGGTTTGGAGTCAATCACTTCGTGGGGAAGTGGGAGTTCGGGACGGGCGTGGGATCGCAGACGTTCTTTGTGACGCTCAATCGTGATGGTCAGGCACACAAGACTATCGGTTCGCCTCACGGAACTTGGACGGTGGCTGATGGCGAAGCCCGGATCAAATGGGACGACGGATGGACCGATGTGATTCGCAAGGTCGGAAACAAACACCAGAAGTTCGCCTATGAAAAAGGAAGATCATTGGACGGCGAACCCTCGAACGTCGCCGAGGCGAAGACGCTGAACTCCGAGCCGATCTAGCCGCCAAACCCACGTTCTCAGATGCCTCGTGTCGAGGCATCTCTTTTGCATCTCACCAAACCCTGCAGATGTTTTGTGCGGGCTTGGCCATGGGCTGGCCTTGCTTGCACGAAAAAGCATGTGCGAACTCCGGCATGTTCACGACAACACCATTGATGCGATGCTGCGGCGGAGAGTGCGGGTTTGTGATCGCACTCACCCGCAGATCTTCAGGCCGTTGATTGGCGCAATCCCACTGGGCAAACCCGATGAAGAAGCGCTGATCCGGGGTCAATCCCTCCAAGGTTTGCAGGTTCTCGTCTTTGGTGGCGTCTTTCCAAGCCATATAGGCGAGAATTTCGCCGCCCAGATCGGCAACATCCTCGCCGAGGGTCAGAGCGCTATTGATGTGAATATCGTCCACGACGATGTATTGCGCGTGCTGGTCCTGCACGCACTTGGTTCTTGAATCAAATTCTTCGCGATCTTCTTTTGTCCACCAATTGCGCAGATTGCCTTTTGCGTCGAATTGGCTGCCCTCGTCGTCAAAGCCGTGGGTGAGTTCGTGGCCAATGGTGCCGCCGGTGTTCCCGTAGTTGGGCGCTGCATCCATCCTCGGGTCGTAAAGCGGCGGTTGCAGGACGCCGGCCGGGAAATTGATGTCATTCATTTGGGGATCGTAGTAGGCGTCCACGGTGGGCGGTGGAACTTGCCATTCACCGTGGTCCACTGGCTTCCCGATCTTGGCAATTTGGCGATGGCTTTCAAACTCATTCGTGCCTTCGATGTCGGCGAAGAAGTTGTCGCGGCTGAGTTTGATGGAGCTGTAATCACGCCACTTGTCGGGATATCCGATCTTGTTGCGGATACCGTGCAACTTGGTCAGAGCCTGTTTTTTTGTTTCGGAGCTCATCCAGTCGAGGCTGCGAATGCGCAACTCCATTGCGTGTTCGATTCCCTCCACCATCGCCAGGGTGCTCGCTTTAAGTTGCGGAGAAAATACTTTGGCGACATAGGCTTGGCCGAGCGCGTCGTCGAGGTTGTGATTCGTGTATGAGACGCATCGTTTCCAGCGCGGCTGCTGCTCCTTGGCGCCATGGAGATATTTGCGAAAGAACTCGAAGTTCTCGTTGACGAATGCAGTCGAAAGATACGGTGAGGCGGCGTCGAGGACGTGAGAGCGTAGATAGATTTTCCAATTCTCGATTGGTTCCGAGGCGAGTAGGGAATTGACCTCTTTCAGGAAGCTGGGTTCCTCTACGTTCAAGACGGCAAACTTAGCGTAGCTCCCGTTGCGGTAAAAGGCTGTCCAATCGAAATTGGGCGCGAGTTGTGTCAGTTCCGCAGGCGACATTTTGTGCTTTAGTTTGTAAGGATCGCGTTGCTCAACGCGGGTTAGGGAAGCTTTGGCCAAGGCGGTCTCCAGCCGCATTACGGTTACGGCGTCCTGCTTGGCGTTGGTGCTGTCCTCGCCGGCAAGCTCGAACACCTTCTGAAGATGGTTTACGTACCGTTCACGCGCCTCCTGCATCTTCGCATCGTCCTTGACGTAGTAGTCGCGGTCCGGAAGGCCCAGGCCTCCTTGTGCGAGTTCGGCGATTTCCTGCTCGGAATTGTCGGGGTCTTGCGAGGAGCCGGAAGAAAACAGCACGTTACGGCCATACGCCAATTGGAGATGCGAAAGCAGAGGGGCCATTTGCTGAACCGATTTCAGCGCTGCAATGGCGTCGAGTTGCGGCTTTACTGGAGACAGACCGCGTTGGTTTACGGCGGATTCGTCCATGCAGGCCGCGTAGAAGTCGCCGATTTCGCGAGTGACTCGATCACGACCGGGCGTGGGTTTGGCGGCTTCTTCGAGGATGCCGCGTAGGAAATTGAGATTGTCCTGATAAAGCTTGCTGTAGACCGCCCACGAGGTCTGGTCGGGTGGAATGGGATTCTGCTTCTGCCAGCCTCCACAAGCGTAATGGTAAAAGTCGACGCAGGGGTCGACCGACCGGTCCATGGATTCCACGTTCAGGCTGGGCGAATAGGGGAGAACGGGTTGATCGGGACTCTGGGCCCACAATGCCGTCGACAACGCAGACAACAAGAAAAAAGAATACCCAGGAGACATGAGCTTTGAGAGATGGACCATGTGAAGACTCCGAGCAACCGGATTGGAGGTTTGAGGATCTCGGCCCCCTAAGGGACTTCAGTCATCCTACCCAGGGCTAAAGGGCCGCAGCATTGCCGGTAACCGATACGGCGCTGCGGGTCCCGAATGGAGGTTCCTTTCGGCATCAACAACGAATGTGAGATCTTGGGAATTCTAGCTGAAATGAGCTGGGAGGCCTTCTCCGCCCGGCTGTTAGCCACCCCAATCAAGAGAGATGGGGTCCGGAACCCAGTTAAGCATCCTTTGCGGCCGCGAGTGACGGCGCACGCTGAACTTCAGATTCCATTTCGGCGTATCTTTGTAGCGGAAACGGTTCGGGGCTGGTCTCAGTGAGCTGTCAGCCGTCAGCTATCCGCTGTCAGGAAAATATCTTGAGCGCGAAGGATGCGAAGGATGCGAAGAATGCGTTCAAGGCAAGACTTCGCGGGAAATCTTTTCTGATGGCTGAAAGCTAAGCACAATCCGAACATTGCCGGGGAGAGCAACTTGGAAGACGCCCACGTGGCTGCCTTGCTGGTCCGTCGCTGCATTGCCGGCGACGCAGCCGCGTGGGAGGAAATCGTCCAGCAGTACAACCGGCGGATCTACAACATTTGTTACCGGTTTACTGGCTCGGGGAACGATGCGGAGGACCTCACGCAAGAGGTTTTCATTAAGATTTATCGCACGCTAAATACATACGATGTGAATCGCGGGGCATTCATGACGTGGGTGACCACGGTAACGAGAAACCTCCTGGTGGACCATTTCCGCAAGGCCCGGCAGGAGCGAATGACCGACTCTCTCGATACGACCCAATCAGATCATGAAGATGCGATGCCTCTGGGGGAGAGGATCCCCGACCAGGCGCCTACGCCCGATTCCAAGGTTCAAAGCCGGGAGACTCGCGAGGCCGTACATGCGGCCCTGCAGAAACTCTCCCCGGAGCTCCGTGAGGCAGTGATTCTAAGGGACTTACAAGACATGGATTACCGCGACATAGCGCTAACTCTCAAGGTGCCGGAGGGAACTGTGAAATCAAGGATAAACCGGGGTCGTGCGGAACTTGCGCGCCTCCTCCAACGTACTTATAGGCAGGTGATGTGATGGCAGGCCAAGGACATAACGGAATGCAGTGCGGCGAGTTCGACGCTCTGCTGAGCCAAGCCATCGACGGCACGCTCGCGGGCGAACGGCTCCAGGCTTTCGAGGCCCACGCTCTTGACTGTCATCTTTGCGGGCCCATGCTGCGCGACGCCGAAGCTGGCCGGAGTTGGCTGAGGTCGCTTGAGGAAGTCGAACCTCCCTCGGCTCTGGTCAATAGCATTCTGATGGCGACGAGCGGAGTGGCGCTGGGCAAAGCGACAGCCCGCGCCACCTGGGGAGAACGAGTTGGACGATGGATCGATACCGTCGTCTCGCCCGTTTTTGCTGTGGCCCGACAGCCTAGATTCGCTATGTCATTCGGCATGGCGTTCTTCACCTTGTCGGTCACGCTCAGCATTGCGGGTGTACGGCCGAAAGATCTGCTTCATGTGGATTTGCGGCCGAGCGCCATTCGCCGCAACTATTACGAAACGCAGGGCCGGGTGGTGAAGTACTACGAAAACATCCGGTTCGTATACGAAATCGAGTCCCGGGTACGCCAGTTGAAGCAGACGACACCCACAGAAGAGCGCCCCGAGACGCGACCGAGCAAACCGAGTAATCACGAGAACAAGAAAAATAGCAGTGGGCAACCCGAAAAACAGGAACGCAACTACAGCCAGGAGGGGACGCAGCCCGTATTTGCCTCTCTTCCTGAAGCCGGGGACCTTCAACCAGCAGCTTTATTGCGAACGGAGATGGTTGATTCACCTGTAGTGCATGGGGCCACTTACAGGAGGTTCGTATGAACTGCGCAAATCATCCAGACAAGGCCGTCGTCAAATACTGTCGTACTTGCGGCAAGCCGCTATGCAATGACTGCGTTCGCGAGGTCATGGGCATAGCATACTGTGAGAGCTGTCTTGCCGAGCGCGTGACGGGGAGCGCGCCGAGTTCACCTTACACGGCGCCTGCGGGCCCGGTCGCGCCGAGTTCCGGACCAAATCCCGGGCTGGCGGGAATCTTAGGTGCGATCCCATTTGGCGTGGGCGCGGTATACAACGGTCAATACGCCAAAGGACTAGCACATCTTGTCATCTTCATCCTGCTGGTGATTGGAGCCAATCATGGGCGCGAGCCGGTCGATACCATCTGCGGGATCGGCATCGCGGCCTTTATCTTCTATCAGATTATCGACGCGGTGAAGACCGCGAAGGCGATCAACGCCGGACAGACTCCGCCCGATCCACTCGGCCTGAGCACAATGTTCAGTCCGGGCGAGAGACGAGACATAACTCGCGGAGCTCCGGCGGGGGCTCTGATCCTGATCTTTCTCGGCTTGTTGTTCCTGTTGCAGAACACGGGTTTGTGGTTCCTGGGGCTCGATGCGCTGTGGCCGATGATTTTGATCGCTCTGGGCGTGTGGCTGTTTGCCAAGCGCAAGAGTGCGGCAGAGCGGGGCGACTATCGGCATCGAACCCTGGTTGGGCCCGCGCTGCTGGTCACTTTGGGCGTAATTTTCGTCCTCAACAATTTGCATGACCGCTGGGAGGAAGTGCCGGGTCTTGCGCGCACGTGGCCTTTGATTCTGCTGGTCATCGGTGTTCTGAAGCTCATGGAAAGAGGGCATTTTGGAAATAACCCCTATTTCTCGCAACAGCCTCCACCGGGCGTGCCTCCCGAGCAGCCGCCTCCGAGTGGGGTGAATAGCGCGGTGAAAAATGGCTAGCACAATACAGGCACCGCCTCCTACCCCCCCGATGAGGCCTGCGCGGCCGCCACGCTCGTTCGCAGGGCCGATTGTCCTGATCGTCATCGGGATCCTGGGCCTGCTGGGAACCATGGGCATGCTCGAGTGGCACCGGGTATTCCTCTGGTTTGCCCACTTCTGGCCGGCTTTGCTGATCCTTTGGGGAATTATCAAGCTCATCGAGTATCAACAGGCCAACCGCTCCGGGGTCAGATCGGGCGGGATTGGCGCCGGGGGGATTCTTCTCGTCATTTTCCTCGTCATCGCCGGACTGACTGCGACGTCGCTTTCGCGAGTTGACTGGGAGCACATTCGAGAGGGGTTTAACATCAACGACGGCGAGCCGTGGTGGGGACATAGCTACAACTACACCGACGACATTCAACAGGCGTTCCCTGCAGCCGGAACTTTGAAAGTCACCAACGAACACGGCGCAGTCAACGTGAACGCCTCGGACGACAACCAGATTCACGTGGCTGTTCATAAGCGCATCAATGCAGAACGGCAGGACCAGGCCGATCGATGGGACAAGGATACTCGCCCGCAACTCACCGTAAGCGGTCAGACGGTGGCGCTTGATGCAAACACCAAAGGCTCCGGCGATCACTGGGTGAACACCGACCTCGACATTGCCCTTCCACGCAAGGCCATGATTACGATTTCATCGCGGCATGGAGACATCAGCATCATGGGGAGGGACGGCAATGCGGCCGTTACCAGTCAAGACGGTGATGTTTCGATTACCGACTTGAACGCCGGGTTGACGCTGAGCCTGGAAGGCAGTTCGGCTCGAATTTCTCAGGTTAGCTCCGATGTGATGATCCAGGGCCGGGCCAAAGACGTCTCGATTGAAGAGGTGAAGGGCGCGGTTCATCTTGATGGCGATTTTCGTGAAAGTCTGAAGCTGTCAAGAATTGCGAAATCGGTCAGTTTCAGAACCACCCGCACGGAGATGGATATCAACAAGGTGGATGGGTATCTAAATCTCGACTCGGGCGATCTTGAGGCGAATGGAATCTCGGGTCCGGTGCGCTTGAAAACCCGCTCGAAGGACATCATGCTGAATGGCGTGACCAACGATGTTCGACTGACGAACGAAAACGGCGCGGTCGAAATTCACGTGACCAAGCTTGGGCCGCTTGATGTAACCAACAGCCGTGGCGACATCCGGGTGTATGTGCCGGCAAAGGCCGGGTTTCAGTTGCAAGCACAGGCACACGACGGTGAGATTCAGACCGACTTTGCTTCCCTGAAGATCGAAAACGGAGACCGGGGCGGCAATGGCAGCGGATCGGTGAACGGCGGTGGTCCGCGGATGGTGCTGAACAACGAGCACGGATCGATTGAGGTGCGACCGGATACAGGGGTCGAGGCGCCTGTCGTCCCCAGTGAGCCCAAGGTGCCCAAGGAGCCCAAGGTTCATGAGACACCGACCGCCTCAGAGAATTGAGCGGTTTGGTCCCCGTTCGTAAAAGACGGAGCTTGAATGGGCCATCCTTTACTGCGATAGTAAGAAACCAGGCGCCCCGAAAGCCTTGGGGCGCCGGTTGTTCTTCAGGGAAGCGGTCTCGCTTGGTTTTTAATTTCCTTCCTCGCCAGGCAGAGACTTCAGATACTCCACCAGATCGCTCTTTTCGTCGTTGCTGAGGCCCAGTGAAAAGCATGAGTCATAGTGGTTGACGACATCCATCAGTGATGGAAAACGTCCGTCGTGGAAAAAGCCCCGTTTGGTGTGGGTCCAGAGCCCTTCGAGCGGTGTCGTGCGATAACGATGGTTGGGTGCTCGATTGGCCTGAAAGTTGTCAATGCAAACCTCGCTTCCTTTGTGCAGATTCCAGCCGGGCTCGGTACCGGTTGGTTCGGTGTGGCAGGTAGCGCACTCGGCTTTGCCGCTGAAAAGCTCATCGCCGCGTTTCGCCGCGTCTTCATCAAAACTCCCTTTGGGAGGTGTCGGCGCTGGGATCGCCAGTTGATAGACATGCAACGCGGGCAGCTTGGGCGAGATCAGGTCCACATCGTTGTGTACGTGACCGAATCGATTCGCGGCAGCCACAGGAAACTGCACAGCGTTGTCCAGCCTGGGATCAAAGAAGTTGCCTTTGCCGTGCATTTCCAGATTGGCCACGAATGCATTCCAGTAGCTTACGGTTCCCCAGTCTCCGGTCCAGGTATGGAGATTCACGCCAGCTTTGCCGAATGCAGGCGGAATCAAGGTTGCGGCCGAGCGGCCATTCGGCTGGAACGCTTTGCCATCAAGGAAAAGCTCAGCATCGAACTTTCCAGGTCCCCAGCTCATGAACACCTTCTTCACCGTAGCCACATCCGTGCCCAACAATTTCGCCACCGGTTGGAGATTCGGCGCCAGCGCCACGATTTGACCAACATTGAGGTCCTGGTTTGACCATCCATCCAGGCGATGTCCAATCACTCCCTCAGGAATTCCGGGAGCGGAAAAAGAGTTGTCGACACGGGAGTGACATAGGGCACACTGGATTCCCACGGCCTTGAGGGTTCCATCTGGGTTGAAGGTGCCAGTCAGACCAAGCACCGCATTGAGCTTGAGCAAGGCGAGTGTGACGGCGGGGGCATTCAGGTTTACCTGGCCCGTTTTGATCGCGGAAACGACCGGCTCAGGCAGGGCGTCCACATCTATCTTCAATCCGACAGCAGCAGCGGTTGCCGGGCTTACGCCCGGGCCAACGCCTCCGAAGGCTGCGCCTTCGATGGCTTTATGAAGTTTGAGCGTTCCGCCCCAGAAGTCCTCGTCGCCAAAGGTGTCGAAGCGGAAGATCTCGCGACCGTCAGCAACCAGTTGCCTTGCATTCGCATTGACCGTGTGGTCAAAAGGAGCGGGTTTCGTCATACTTCTTTCTCCCTTAAGCACCAGGGTAGCGATCAGAGATCCTGAAAGCAGGATCAAGAGAGTGAGTTTCCTAACGGCATTCATTCGTTCTTTCCTCCGGACTGCCCGTGCGACAGTGGAGAGAAGCTAGACCAAACTTCCCGCCCGCAAGAAAAGAGGTTCGAAGGCGCAGTCGGGTTACGCGAGTTTTGTCGTTAACTTGTAAATACTTTGTGAGGATGTAGTCTTGCTGGTTGCTGCGGGGCGAGCGGCTGTATCAATATCTATATGTAGGCAATTTCTGTAGGCAATTCCAATTAGGCGACATGAGACTTATGAGAGTAAGAGCACCGCACAATACGGGAATTCTGGTGTTGATTGCATTCACCTGCATCGTGTCAGCCCAAAGCCCCCGCGAGATGGACGTAGACAAATCGGTGCTCACGATTCGTGTGTACAAGTCCGGCTTGTTCTCGGCCTTTGCCCATGACCACGAGATTCGTGCACCAATTCAGAGCGGCAGCTTCGACGAGCAGAAACGCGCGGTGGAATTCAAGGTTCGCTCGGCCGAGCTAAAGGTTCTCGACCCCGATGGGTCCGACAGCGAACGCTCGCAAGTGCAGCACACCATGCTGAGCCCAAAGGTGCTCGACCCGGAGAAGTTTCCAGAAGTCGCCTTCCATTCCACCGCCATCGATCTCGCAGGGGATGGAAAGTGGAGTGTGCAGGGATTGCTTACCCTTCACGGAGAGACACGTCCGGTAAAGGTGGAAGTGGCTGGCGGAAACGGAATCTATCGCGGTTCGGCGCGGCTGAGGCAGACTGAGTTTAAAATCACCCCGGTGACCATTGGCGGCGGTTCGATCAAGGTGAAAGACGAAGTGCGGATTGAGTTTGAGATACACGGGAAGTAGGCCCGCCCCATCAACCGCCAGGGCAAGCCTCTGCGACATCAAAGCCTTCCGCTTCTCGACAAATTGGCGTGAAGATCAGCGGGTTCTGCGGGCTGCAGGCTCTGTACTCGCCTGGGCAGTAGAGCGCCGTAGGACAAGGTCTGTTTCAAGAACGTACTCGGTTCCGTGCTCAGAGTGGTTCTTGCGCTCAACGTCGTTCATCAGGGCCTTGAAGGCGAGCCTCGCGATCTCGCTCTGGGACATGCGCACGGTGGTGAGCGGTGGAATCATGAATTGTGCCAAGTGAAGATCGTCAAAGCCGATGACAGAGAGCTGTTGCGGAACAAAAATACCGCGCTCATAGGCTTGACGCATCACGCCAATGGCGGTGACGTCATTGGAGCACATCACGGCGGTTGGCAGGGAGGCCCCCTTCAACAGTTGCTCCAGAGAGACCATGCCGCCCTCCATCGTGTGGTCCCCCTCGATGAGAAAGCTGGGATCGACGCTGAGGCCTAACCTTTCCATGGCACCCGCGAAGGCTTGCTTTCGCGTCACGGCTGATTTCAGGCTGAGCGGACCGGAAATAAATGCGATTCTTTCATGCCGGAGCTCAACCAAATGCTGGACCGCCTGCTCGATTCCCCGTTGATAGTCGATCTTGATGTTGCTCACTCGCGGAAGCGGAGGGCCAACGTCCACAAAAACCAGTGGTACTTTGCGGAAACGCAGACCCTCAAGAAGAGACTCCTCCATGCCGAATGTCAGAATCGCAACCCCCTCGACGCGGCGTTCTAACATGCGGCGAACTGCGGCTTCCATGCGCTTGGGATCGTGAATCGTTGAGGTCAGCAGAATTTCATAGCCATGGGCAACGGCCGTGTCTTCGAAAGCCTGGACGATTTCGGGGAAGAACGGATTGGTGATCTCGGAAACAATCAGCCCGAAGATGCGCGTTCGTCCCGAAACCAGGGCCCTGGCTTGTGTGTTCGGGTAATACCCGAGTTCCTCTACCACCTGCCAAACTCGCTTTGCGAGCTGGGGGTCCACGGTAGGAATGCGGTTAATGGTGCGTGAAACCGTTGCGGTTGAAACTCGGGCGCGTTTTGCGATTTCTCGGATGTCCATTGGCCGGAGTTCCGGAAAAGGGAATACTAACGCGAGGGACGGGTTTCGTCACGTGGGAGTTTTGTGGGTTTGTCAAGAATTTTCTGCTTTTCGAACTCTCGGCCGGGAGCACGACTTGCGGCCAAGGCGCCTTTGACGGTCTCACTCGCTCAGTGGAGGGCGGAGAATTCTATCCGGTGGATGCCGAGTGTGCTGAGAGAGCCAAGACTCGGGTTTCGGGCTGCGGAATGATTTCCTCCTTTTGGGATCAAGTGGGAATGACGGTTTTGCGCGTTTTCTCGCCCTGCGGCATTATCTAAGCGGAGGGACTCGTGGGCCGTTCGCTTCTTGTTGCTCTCTTATCTGCAGTTTTCTGCGCAACCGTGTGTTCCGAGAACCCACAAACCCCGCGCGTCCCATTACCCACCAGCAAGATCCTGATAGCACCCGGGCAAGGGCGCATAGGAATGCTGAATAGCTTTCCGACAAGCATCGCGCTCAGTCCAGATGGGCGTTACGCTGCCTTGCTCAATGACGGTTATGGCACCGGAAAATCAGAAGGCCGCCAGTCCGTTGCGATTCTAGATCTGCGCTCAGACAAGTTGGCCGATTTCCCCGACCGTCGTTTCCCCAAGAGCGCCCATCACTCGTTATTTCTGGGGCTCGCATTCAGCTCTGACGCGCATCAGCTTTACGCCTCCGTGGGATCGCTCACAGATGCGACGGGAGCAAAGAAGGGGGATCTCGGGAATGGAATAGCTGTCTACAGGTTGAACAAGGGAAAGCTAAAACCGGAGCGTTTCATCAGGATCGCACCGCAACAGCTTGCCCGGGGCAAGAAGGTAGCCTCGGGTTTTGGCAAAGTGCCGGCTGGGAGTGCGATTGCCTATCCTGCCGGCTTGGTGGTCGTTCGGCAGGCGGGAGAGGATCACCTGCTGGTTGCGAATGACCTTTCTGACAATGTGATCTTGCTCGATCCTGCAGACGGCCGGGTGATACGGAGTTTCGACCTCAGCACGGGTGATTTGGTCCCATCCTCGTTTCCATACGCCGTTATCGCAAGCCGCGACTCGCGGCGCGCCTGGTGCAGTTTGTGGAATGCGTCGCAGGTGGCAGAACTGGACCTCGCGTCGGGGCAAGTGGTGCGCTCGATCCCACTGCTACCCCCCCAAACGCCAACCGATCCGGGATCTCATCCGACGGCATTATTGCTAAGCCCGGACGAAAAATTTCTTTACGTGACACTTTCGAACCGGGATGCCCTTGCGACGATTGACGCCGCAACCGGAACGTTAATTCATCTGGCGTCTACAAAAATCCCTCGCCAGCAATTTGCCGGAAGCTACCCAAACGCCCTTGCCCAATCAGCCGACGGCCAACGGGTGTTTGTTGCCGACGCCGGGCTTAATGCCATAGGAGCCTTCGACTCCGGATCATTGGCAAGGCAAAACCGCTCCCCGTCCGAAGACGCACTGGGATTCATACCAACCGATTGGTATCCAAGTGCGCTCGCATCCGTTGGCAACCATCTGCTGGTTGCGGCTGCGAAAGGGGAGGGAACCGGGCCCAACAATGGGACGAGCAAGCTCAAGAGTGATCAGCATCGACGAGAGCACCCCTACATCGCGAGTCTGTTATACGGGTCGCTATCACGTGTGAATTTCCGTGATGCAGAAAGGAATTTCGCCAAGCTTACGCGACAGGTGGAGGAAAGCAACCTCATGCTTTCCGATCCCGGCACGGTGCACTTCGGGACGGATAGGAATCCGATTCGACACGTGATTTACATCTTGAAAGAAAATCGCACTTACGACCAGGTACTCGGCGATCTCTCGGCGCACGGAGAGAAGGTCGGCAACGGCGACCCGTCACTTACCATGTATGGGGCAGACGTCACACCCAACGAACACAAGCTCGCACTCGAATTTGGCGTCCTCGACAACTTCTACGACAGTGGAGAGGTTTCCGGCGACGGTCATGTCTGGTCGACAGCGGCAATCACGAGCGATTACAACGAGAAGACCTGGCAGATCGCCTACCGCGGCAATGAGCGCACCTATGATTTCGGCGGCACCGTGGCCGACGAGATTCCTCTAGAACACGGAATCCCGTATGTGGACGCGCCGGGAAGCGGCTATATCTGGGACAACCTTGCCTCGCGCGGGGTGAGTTACCGCGATTACGGCGAATTTGTTTCGGCCATCTGGTGCGAGCCTGCAAAAATTCCAGGTGCACCGCCGACTCAGGGTACGCCGTCTCCGTTCAGCGCACCCTGCGAGCGGGATGTTGTCCGCAAGGGTGAGGCGCTGGCGTCGAATGTAGGTGAGCCACACGGGTCCCCAAGCCCTTGGCCCTGGGCTGTGCCTTTGATCAAAAACGTGAAGCCAACGCTGGCATCCTTGCGAGGCCATTTTGATCCGGAGTTCCCGGATTTCAACACCTCGTATCCCGACCAGCTTCGGGCGGACGAGTTTTTGAATGAGTTCGCCGAGTTCGTACGTGCGCGGAAAGAGGGAAAAGGGGGACAGCTGCCAGCCTTCGTCCTACTCTACTTGCCCAATGACCACACCAATGGGACAGCGCCTGGAAAACCCCGACCGGCGGCCTCCGTGGCGGATAACGACCTGGCCGTGGGACGGGTGGTCGAGGCCGTGTCGCACAGTGCATATTGGGATGACACCGCGATCTTCGTGATCGAAGATGACGCCCAGGATGGCGCCGACCACGTCGACGCTCACCGGTCGATAGCCTTTGTCATCAGCAAGTATTCGCCATCGTCAGCCGCACACCCGATTGTGGATAGCCGGTTCTATACGACGGTGAATATGGTTCATACGATGGAGAGCTTGATTGGTCTCTCTCCGATGAACCAAAACGATGCTTACGCGCCGGTGATGGCACCCCTGTTTTCCGGTTCCGGCGATCATGCGCCATTTACTGCTGATTGGAAAAACAAAGATAACGGGCTTATCTATGAAATGAACGGAGCGAAAGCGCCTGGGGCAAAGCAGTCAGCCAAGATGAACTTCAGCCGGCCCGACGCGGCAAAGACCGCGCTGCTCAACAAAATACTCTGGCACGAAGCAAAAGGCGATGTTCCCATGCCTGAACCGCAGTATACGGTCTTGCCGCATGCTAAGTCGCGTGATGACGATGACTAACCGAACGAACAGTTCTGATCAGATCGTGCAATCCCCTAAGGGGCCTCTGACAGGCTGTCAGAAGTTACAGAAGACAATCATTGCGACATGGACAGAAACTCAATGGAAGTAGGAATTGCGAACTCACTTTCGCCACAGAATCCCGTAACCACGAGCATCGTATAGGCAGCTCAAAAATAGGTCGATGATTTAGTGATTGGAGAGTACGTATGCACAGAACGGAACGTCGAAAAATGCGGGACATTGGCTTGGTGCTCGCCGGCATCGGAATCGGCTCTGCAGTAGGTTTGTTGCTGGCCCCAGGGAGCGGCAAAGACGTTCGCGATGCCATTGGGCATGGCTGCCGCAAAGCCACCAAAAGCTTAAAACGGGGAGCGGAGTCCATGCGTGAGCGCGCTGAGGACCTGCTGGAACATGCCGTTCGTGCGCAAGAGCATGCCAAGCACCTGGGCAAACATGGTTTGCACTTAGCGAAAAAGCTCCGCGCCGCCTAATCGACTGCTAGCGGCTGCTCGTCGTTCGGCCACTCGAAATCCTTCCTTTTTCTCTGAGGCGAAGTCTGCCCTTTTTCAGTGCGGGATGGAGCTCCTTTGAGTCACCCTTGTCGGCAAGGTCAGGCACTTAGGCACCGCCATGAGGAGCCCCTTGCTGCCCGCGCGAGCCCGGGCGGTTGAACCACCGAATGGCAGGCGTGACGGCAAGAAGCAACTGGACCAGGACAATGACACCAATGCTCCAGAGCGTGCTGAATATGCAAAATGCGACTCCGGCTGCATAGAACACCTGCGCGACTACGATCCGCCTCTCTATGGCGTGGCGTTCCTCGTGGCTCACATCGTTGCTCAGGAGGCCTTTTGCAGACGCGTACCGCCAACTTGCCCACAGAAGGAACCCCAAGAGGACAAGATTCAGCCAGAAAACCGCCAAGGCGATGCGCATATGGATAAAGTTCTCTTCTAACGCAGTCGAAAACGGCGTTACCGCCACCGTCGCGAGAAACGCGATATGAATCCATGTCAGGTAACGGTCGCCCAGCGCGAAGCGGCTGAGCTGTACCTGCTGAGCATTCCAGAAAACGCCCAGGGTAAGAAAACTCATGAAATAGACCAGAAAGCGCGGCCCCAGTGCGAGTAGGGCATGGAATAGCTCACGCTCGGTTTCAATGTAATCCACCGGCACGCCGACTTCGAGAATCAGCAACGTCATGGCGACGCCGAAAATGGAGTCGCTCAAATTCGCGAGGCGCCCCATATGCTGGCTGGAGGTGTGGTCGTAGGAAACCGGCATCCACAAAAAGTCTATCGCGGGTGGATTTTTGGCGTGAATGGATCTTTTGACAGTCCCGATCCGCTTCGCCGAAGGAGAGTTGTCTGTTTCGAATTAGCTTCCGAGAACCCGATGGGGGGAAAGCTCCAGGATGGGAAACGGTCAGGCTTTGACTTGGTAACGTTTCTTTTCCATATAGGAGTGGCCAGCCAGCGACGCTACCACTGCGCCCATGATGCCTGCCACTACGACCGTCGCCAAACAGGTCAGCATCGCAAGGAAAGGGCACGCCTTGGCCGAGAACGATTGCAACCGCAGTGAACGGCAAGTGATAGCCTCCACTAATTCCGCCGGCGACGCCCGCCGCACCCGCAAGATCGCCCGGTACTCGAAGCGACGGAGCAAACACCCGTCCCGCGAGATCGCCAACGGCTAGAAATGGCAGGCCACCACATCCTGCTGCGGCAGCAGACGTGGTGGCTATCGCGCGGAGGATATCGACCAGGAAGATGGTAAGCGTCGAGGTGGCTGGTGGGAGGGGCTCAATTTCGAACCCCTTAGCCAGATCACAAGTGGAAGCTCTTTCGAGATCGGAGCGAGTATTTCCGGCAGCTTAGGGGATACTCTTCACGGCACACGATGGCACCCCATATCTCAAAAAGACGGTTGCGCTGATCCCCAAGACATCCCTTCGACAGCCTTCATGTTCCGGGATAGTGCCCCATAAAGAGGAGGACGAAGTCAACCGTGTCCGCGATGCCGTGAGCGACAATAGGAGCAGTGAGATTTCGGCCCGACGCCAGATAGATCAGGCCCAGGATGCCGCCCATGAGACCTTCATCAATCATCCCCGTGATTCCTTGATACCGGTGAGCAAGACCGAATGCAGCATTGACGACGATCAAGCTTATGATCCATGCTGCGTGACGCGAACGGCTCAACAAACCGGCAACTCGATTCATCAGGTAACCGCGCCAGACCAACTCCTCACCGAATGCGGCTAAAGTCCAAACGAAGGCCAAACCCAACAACAGTTGCTTAACATTCCCATGGAGAGACGCGAAATCGGAGAAGTCGGGCTTGCGGCCGGTAAGCTTCATCAGCAGTGGTTGAGTGACGAACAACTCCAGCGCTTCCATCCCAAAGCCGGCAAGGACGCCAATGCCGACTGCCAGAGCCCAGGTGCGTGGACTCGTCAGACCAACATCGCGCCATCTCAGGGTACGCAAGCGAAGGGATGCCCAAGCAAGTACGAACAGGTAAGGAGTCTTGCTGATTGGAAGGTAGCGGCCGGCCACAAAAATGGCGACAATGATGACTAGTTCGACGGCCAGCAGCAGTGGTGAACCATTGATACGCTGAGCTGGATTGTCTGCCGAACTGGGCGGCGCGTTGGTGTCACCTGTTGACACGTATTGCTCCCGCAGCAGTTTACGCTCGAAGACCGTCTGCGTGGTGGACCCGGGCGATGGGACCCCTACTCTCACTTCGAGATCAAGAACGGACAGCAGCGACTGTTAGGCCGAATGGAAGTGTCGGCAATAGCGATACTTGGCCAAAGATGTTGGCTGCCCCCCAGGGATTCGAACCCCGATATGCTGATCCAGAGTCAGCTGTCCTGCCGTTGAACGAGGGGGCAGTTTCTGCGAGCGGAATGCGGAGTGGATCCGCACTATGATTTTATTGGCCTTCGCAGAATGGGTCAATTGCTGGCCTGACGGAGACCAAGCCTCGCAGAGAAACTCAAGGCATGTCCAGATGGCCGCTCACTCCATGCTAGACTCCAGCTATTGCAGGAATGCGGATCCTCAGACGGTACATTCTCGGCGAAGTTACCTCCCATGCACTGATCGGCACTGGTATTTTCACGTTCGTGATCTTCACGAAGGAACTGGGGCAGATCCTCGAACTGGTCGTGCGTAACAGCGCTCCCTTGCCCAGCGCCATTCAGCTTTTCTTGCTGATTATTCCCGGAGCGCTAACCATTACATTGCCGGCAGGCGTACTGATCGGCGTGCTGCTAGGACTCAGCCGCCTTGCAGCCGACAGCGAAATCACCGCGATGAAGGCATGCGGAGTCAGTTTGAGCAAGTTCCTGCGGGTTCTGAGTATCTTTTTCGTTGGAGCCTGGGTGCTCGCTCTTCTGAACAGCATCTATCTGGCTCCGAAGTCGCAACAGGCCTTGTCGCACTTGCAAGAACGGCTTAAGGGATCGCAGGTTTCGTTCGAGATCCAGCCCCGTGTCTTTTATGAAGGTTTTCCGAAAAAAGTGCTGTACGTTCACGATGTGAAGACCGCGCAGGGGGCTGCTATCTGGAAGGGCGTGTTCATTGCCGACACTAGCGATCCCTCCGCCCCGAAGATCACGCTCGCCGAACGCGGAATCCTCGTGAGCGAAGGCAAGACCTTGCTGCACCTGCACTTGATCAATGGCTCATCGCATGAAACCGTCCCCAACGAGCCTGGCAAATATCAGATATCGACGTTCCAGGAAACCGACATGCCCATTAGCCTGCCGGAGAGCAGCGTGGCGAAGGATCAACCGCCGTCAGCGATTGGCGAGGTACCCACGTTTCACCTGCCTGCGCTGGCAGCCACCCGCAAGAACCCGGCAGTCGCTCGCTGGTACTGGATTGAGTTTCATCGCCGGTTCGCGCTTCCAACCGCATGTTTGGTGCTCGGCCTGGTGGGCTTCCCACTGGGGATGTCGGCAAAAAAAGGCGGCAAGTCAACCGGGTTCGTACTGACCGTGGTCCTGGTTTTTGGCTACTACTTTGTTTCACTCCTCGGGGTTTCGCTGGCGCGGCAAGGAAAGCTCTCGGCAGGAGCTGGCGTCTGGCTTGCCGACTTCGTATGCCTGGGGCTCGGGGTGTTTCTCATCTGGCGATCCGAGAAGCGGCCTTTTGAGGTTACGGCACTGAAGGGAGTCTGGACGTCTTTGAAGTCGCGCCTGCAGCGAGGAGAACTGCTGCTTCCCAAACCGTCCGCCGAGAATGCATTCGAGCGTGCGTCCACGCGGACTCGGTTCTTCAGCGGCGGGTTCCCCATGATTTTGGATGATCTGGTCTTGCGCGATTTTGTTTTCAACTTTGCCCTGATCATGGGATCTCTGACCGTACTCTCCCTTATCCTCACCATCTTCGAACTGCTGGGCGATATTTTGAAGAATCAGGTTTCACCGTGGGTAGTGGGCGAGTACCTGCTGAACGTTACACCATTCTTTCTCTACAACACCGCACAGTACGGCGTGCTGCTTTCGGTGCTGATTACGCTCGGTCTAATGCAACGCTCGAACGAAGTCACGGCCATGAAAGCCACCGGCATCAGCATTTACCGCATCATTGTGCCGGTACTGGTTGCTGCCATTCTGGTGTCTGCCGGCCTATTCCTTTCCGACCAGTTGTACCTGCCGCGCACCAACAAACGGCAAGACGCACTGCTGAACAAGATCAAAGGCCGTCCTCCACAGACCTATCTCAATCCTTCCCGCAAGTGGATCTTCGGCCAGAACTCAACCATTTACTACTACCAATTGTTCGACTCGGACCGGAATCAATTCGGCGATCTCTCAGTGTTTCAGTTTCAGCCGAACACATTTCAATTGCTGGGCCGCATTTATGCCAACCGCGCTCAATGGGACCCGAGTTTGAAACGGTGGGTGTTGGCGGAAGGCTGGGAGCGCTCCTTTCAAGGACCGGCGATCAATGAGTACCGAACCTATGACGTCTCGACCTTTAGTTCGGTGAATGAACCGCCGGAATACTTCAAGAAGGAAGTGAAGCAGTCGCTCGAAATGAATTACGAACAGTTGCGCCGCTACATTTACGATTTGCAGCAGAGTGGCTTCGAAGTCGTGAAGTTGAAGGTGCAGCTACAGAAGAAAATTGCCTTCCCAATCGTCACCTTTGTCATGGGAGTGCTGGCCATTCCCTTTGCGCTCTCGCCACGAAAACGTGGAGCCGTGGCCGGGGTGGCGACTGCAATTGGAATTGCGGTTGTCTATACGGTGATCTCTGGACTGTTCGAGTCGATGGGGAATATCAGCTCATTGCCGCCGGTTCTGGCCGCCTGGTCTCCAGACGTCATTTTTGCCCTGGTCGGCGGGTACCTAGTTCTGAAAGTACCTACATAAAATCAGGTCAGGCAACAGCGGGACTGTCGCCAGGGTTGGCCTCTTGCCCCGCTGTTCTCCCCATCTGCCAACTTCAGGACCTCGCAGGCAAAGGTTGTTGGGTTGCGCTCATGCGCACCTGGGACGTGCTCTCCTCGCGGAGAGCGGTCAACTGAGCCAGCGAGAATGCGGCTACCGCCAACCCCAGGTCCCGCACCGCCACATCGAGGAACTTGCCCATCGTGAGCAGGTTTAGAGCAATGGCCAGGAGCCAGGCCATGACCACATAGGCGCCGATCTTGGTAAAGTGCGTGAGAACGATGACCCCGGCGACGATTTCAACGATGCCGACGATGTGCATGAACGTCGTTGGACTGACCGGAATCACCCGGGTCGCCAGCGGGTTCAGGTATGCCTCCCAGTTCGTCAAGAGATTGAAGAACTTGTCTAACCCCGCCGCGATTGGAACAAAGCCGAACAGCACACGGAGCGCCCACCAGGTGGAATTCAGGCGATTGTCTGTATTTTGCATCTTGCCTCCTGCCGCCATAGAGTGGTTCGCCCGAACGGTGGTTACAACTCGGCGAAGCCGGGCGTTCTCAAATGGTTGTAACGTTTTTTGAGCTGGCTACTCCATCAGATTAGGAAAGAATCATGAGTCCTACTGCTCTTGAGATATCGAACAGTACCGAGCCGCTGTCGGATGAAGAAGTAGTTCGCCGCGTCCTCGAGGGCGAGACTGCCTTGTTTGAACTGATCATGCGGCGCTATAACCAGCGACTCTATCGCGTAGCCAGAGCAATTCTGCGTGACGATGCCGAGGCGGAAGATGTGATGCAGGATGCCTATGTACGCGCTTATGAGCACCTGGGGCAGTTCGCGGGGCGATCGCAGTTCGCGACCTGGCTGACCCGGATCGCAATTCATGAAGCATTGGCCAGAGCGCAACGTCGAAAGAGGATTGACCAGTTGGGCAGCAATCCGAGCCGCGAGGCTGGAATCGAGAGGGAGGTCGATGTGGCAGCGAGTGCTCTCAACCCCGAAGAACAGTTGTCGGTGTCCGAGTTAGGTTGGGCACTGGAAGACGCCATCCTGTCGATCCCCGAGCAGTACCGTCTGGTGCTGATGATGCGCGACGTGGAACAACTCAGCACAACGGAGACCGCCGACGCGCTTGATCTTAGCGAGGAGAACGTCAAGGTGAGGCTGCACCGGGCGCGCGCGATGGTGCGCAAGAATCTGTTTGCCCGGGCCGGCAGCGAAGCGCCCCGAGCCTTCGGATTCATGGGGGAGCGATGCGATCGAGTAGTGGCAAGGGTGATGGCGAAGATTTGTGCGGCAGGCAAATGAGGTTTAGAAAGATGGAGTTTACCGCCGCGCTTTAGGCTTTTGCTCCCGCATGCTTTTCTACCGTGCTCCAGGTCTTGTCCTCTGCGTGGCAAATGTTTTCTAACAAGCAGTTGGCGCATTTGGGCGAACGCGCAAGGCACAACTTGCGTCCGTGCCAGATGATTTGGTGGGAGAAGAGGATCCACTTCTCGCGCGGAATGATCCTGATCAGGTCCTCTTCGATCTTGTGCGGAGCGTTGTTCTTGGTGAGCTCTAGGCGCCGCGAAATGCGGTGAACATGCGTGTCCACCACCACGCCGTCAGCAACTTTGAAGCCTGTGCCGAGGACCACGTTTGCCGTCTTGCGCGCCACCCCCGGAAGGGTAAGCAAGTCATGCATGTTCTCCGGAACCTGCCCGTTAAAATCGCTGACGATTTTCTTGGCAGCGCCAACGACAGACTTTGATTTGTTCCGGAAAAAACCCGTGGAGCGGATGTCGGGCTCGAGTTGTTGTGGTTCGAGCTTTGCGAATTCTTGAACGGTCGGATATTTCCTGAACAACTCGGGCGTAACCATGTTCACGCGAACGTCGGTGGACTGCGCCGAAAGAATCGTTGCCACCAAAAGTTCCCACGCATTCTGATGGGTGAGCGCGCAGGTCACGTCGGGATAGAGTTGATCGAGGCGCTTTAGAATTTCCGAGACACGTTCCGGTGCCGTGGGCTTGTAGCCCCTTGCTGACGCCCCGGCCTTGAGGCCACGGGAAGGGCGGGTTTGTCCTTGAGGCCGGGGTGTCGGAGCGGAGCTTTTTTTCGCGCCAGCGGCGACTCTCTCACGAATGTTTGCCACTGCACGCAAGCCTTCCTGTCTGCCACTCTTGGCTGGCCTTCTAGGGGTGATTCCTCTGGGCATTGGCTTCTCCGGCGCAGCAGAGAATCTTAGCAAAGTTCCCGAGGCTGCAGTTTCGGGTTGCCGGTGCCAGCTTGAGACTCTGCTGCCGAACGTAGACGAACACCGAGTATCGAGTATGACGATCGGCAACAGGAATCCGGGGTTCTATCCCCTCCGTGCACGCCCTGCAATTGACGCCCACCAAACCGCCCTTTACTCTTGGACTTGGGGGTATCGAATGGCGGTAAGACTAGTGCAGATGGGGCAGGTGTGGCGCAAGGATGACAATGGCCAGGACTATCTGGTAACCAAGGTTTATAGCGAAGTATTTTCGCAATATGCGGTGCTGCGCCCAGCCGAGGTCACGGCACCGGATGCGCCCACGGTGAAGGTGAAAGTCACAAAGGCGGATTCAGGAGTGGCTTTGCCAGGCTTTACGTTTACGCAGGACGGATCGTTCTGAACACGCATTCAGCAATCAGCATTCAGACCAGCATTGGCTCGTAGCTCGCCGCTTACAATTCACGATCAAAACCATCCTCGATGACTGAAAAAATCCTTGCGGTTCTCTTTGTTCTGATCAAATCAGTGATGGCCTGGGGCGGCTACGGCGGCATCATTCTCCTGATGGCGATCGAATCGGCGTGCATTCCGCTGCCTTCAGAACTGATTATGCCTTTCGCTGGATACCTGGTGTATGAAGGCACTCTGAGGCTCGTATGGGTGGCTACGGCTGGCGCGATCGGCTGCAACCTGGGTTCTCTCATTGCGTACGAGATCGGCTGCTACGGTGGCCGCCCGCTGGTCGAGCGCTATGGCCACTGGATTCTGATGGGCCGTCGCGAACTCGACTGGGCCGACCGATTCTTCTCCCGCTGGGGATACTTGGCCGTCTTCATAGGTCGGCTTCTCCCGGTGATCCGCACTTTTATCGCGCTGCCTGCCGGCATGGCTCGCATGCCCAGGGGACGTTTTCACATCTACACGTTCCTCGGATCCTGGCCGTGGTGCTTCGGCTTGGCTTGGCTGGGAATGAAGCTCGGTGCGAACTGGCGCGGGCTTGGGCAATACTTCCACAAATTTGACGCCGCGATCCTGGCCGTTCTGGTCATTGGGCTGGTTTGGTTCGTCTGGTCCCATTGGCAGAACAGGATCAAGACCGCATAAGCCATTTCTCATGGCGGGGCGGCAACCTATTCACTCCGAAGAGAGTTGTCTGGCCAGGTCTGCCATTTGTGAGACCTCGAACTCGCTCGAGAAATCCACATGTCCTGCCAACGTTTCACGCTCTTTGCCGTCGACCAGAAACTTGACGCGTGAGATCTCCGGCGAGTTTGATGACAAGGTCTGCACAAAGGACGTCACCATAAGCTCCTCCGGAAGAATTCCGGAGGTTTGGCCGTCCGCCAGGGCGGCGTTTACATTCACCACCACCAAGCCTGGATTCACGAAATAAACGTTTCGCACATCCGCGCCAGGAGCCAGATGGTGCGGCGAGTCCTTCCCGGTATAGATGGCGAGCAATGCTCGCAAGATCTCTTGGGTTTTTCTCTGGTGTTCGCCCGAAAGTTCAATCGAGACCGCCTGGACGCGTAAGACGCCAGGATCATCATGAGCGACCCACAATGTCACTTGCCGCGGCGTCCCCGTGGCCGGCGGGGTCACGACTTGGGGCTTCTGCATCGTTGCCTCAAATTGCGCCCGGCTGCGTACCTGCCAAACGTATAAGGCCATCGCGATGGCGAGAAAGAAAAGACACAACGTAAGCACAAGTAAGGAGCGGGAAGTCACCGGCGTGCTCCCGGGTTTGGGCGCAGCGAGGGAGCAAGCGAGGCGAGGGCATTGGCCAGTGCAGCACAAATCATCTGCTGATATCCCTGTGCCGAGACTTGGGCGACATCCCCCGTCGTAGGCGAAATTTCGACCGCCAGGGCCGGGGATCGCAGGTTGTTCAATGGCCGCACGGACGCGCTGGATGCCTGTGTCGGAAATCTCGTTTTCTGCACGGCCGCTACAAGCTGTGCCTGAAGAGCTTTACTGCGGGCAAGAGTTGCAGATTGGGCGCGGTCCCAATCGAGAAACGGGCCTTTGTCGTCACCGGACCCTGGTACCAGGGCTGTGAAAACCCGCATTCCTTTTCCCAGGGAGCTCGCGTGCAGAGCGATGTAAAGCGCCGGATCGCCGGCATTGGCCATTCCGGCGCGTTGATCAGCCGTCAGGGTTAGATCGCCCTCCCTCACTAATTGGGAGGGAATCCCTCTTGCATTCAACTCCAGCTTCAAGCGCCGGGCGACATTGAGGGTGATGTCTTTTTCTGGAGTCGAGGCCGTGAGCAGCGCGCCAGGATCGCTGCCGCCATGAGCCGGGTCAATCATAATCAGCAAAGGCTTCTCAGCGGCCATGGCTTGAGGAGGAGCGGCAGACGCATCGGGGTTGCCAGACACCGTTTGAAGTCCGACGAGGATTGCGAACAGCACCCCCACTAGCAGTTTGGGTCTGACGTTAGTCCAGGGCATAGATAGCCAGGCCGTCGAGGAGTTTGGGATAGAAGTCGGTGGATTTCTGTGGCATGACTTCGCCTGCAAATGCGATGTCGCGAACCTCGCGCATGCGAACCGGATTCATCAGAAACGACACATTGGCCTTGCCGGATCGAGCCCGCTCCAAGGCTTCGTCGGCCTCGCGCACGTAGGCAATGTTCTGCTGGTCGCGGATGGCTTCCTCGGAAATGCCGAGCGACTGTTCGAGCAGGCATTTGTGAAGTTGCACAACATCGAGACCCTGGTGCCGAAGCGAGCAGCCTGCGAAGACCGAGGCTGGCGCCTTTGGCCGACTGAACAGAAATGCCCGATCCGCGCTAATTCCCAACAGGGAGGTCCCGGTGTGGGCTGCCTCTTTCAGAATGGCGGTTGCCCGCCGGGCATCGAGACCGGGATCAACTTCTTCCACGCTAAAGAATTCGGTGGCGCTCTGGCGAAGGCCTTCCATGGAAAATGCCGGCAAGCTGTGGACGATGCGATGGGTCGGAAGGATGAGTAACCCGGGGCTATCCATGCTGACGAACGTCATCATGGCGAAGTCGTGGGTCGCCGGCTCGGACGAGCCTGCCGCATCCTGTCTTTCCCGACGGTAATTCAGGGCGGTCTCATAGCGATGATGCCCGTCTGCAATGATGAGTTTCTTGTCGGCCATTTTCTCCTGAACCTGCGCGATCACCGAAGGCTCGGAGATCTTCCATACCTGATGGCGGACGCCGTACTCGTCGTTCACGTCGATTGTGGGCCGGTTGCCGAGGTTGAGTGTCCGCTCAATCTCTCGCTCAGGGTCGGAATAGAGCATGAAGATGTGCCCGAAGTGGGCGCGAGTCGCACGCAGCAAGTCCAGCCGGTCAGCCTTGGGTTTGGAGAGGGTCTGTTCGTGCCGGTGGACGACGCCCTGTGCGTAGTCCTGCAGTTTGCCCGCGGCGATAAAGCCGTCCCGCACCATCTTGGTTCCATTGGGCGCCGTGAACTCCTGGGAATACCGATAGATGGCTGGTTCCGGGTCCTGAGCGAGAACTCCGTCATTGCGCCAATCGGAGAAGAATTTTCGGGCGCGGGAATAGACGTTGTCTTCCGCCGTGTCTGTGGCACTGCGTTTGCCCAGAATAATTCGGACGAGGTTGTGGGGGCTGGCCTCGTAATATCGCTCTTGCATGGCGGGGGTAATCTTGTCGTAGGGCTGGGTGACCACATGCTGCAGGGAAACCCGTGTCGGGTCATAGCGGAAGGCGCGAAAAGGCTCGATATGTGCCATGTTTTTGGAACATGAAATTGTACCAGCGGCCCTGAACTCGGGTGCCCGGCCCCTGGCAAGACTACCAGCCCGGTGAAGGCGGATGCCGAGCTAGAGCAAACTTTTTCACAAGCAGGGAATCCAAACCAGCGGTGGTGCCCCGTGCGCGACAAAGAATTGACGACACTTCTTACAAGCTGTGCTAACATCCTCAATCAATTCGTGGTCCCTATGACGCGCCGGCACCAGCGCGGGTTCCAAGGCAGGGGAACCGAAATTCGGGGTAGCATTCCGGGTTGGTTGAGACCCTTGTCGCTCGGGTTCAGGACATCTTCCTGTCTGATCGCCCTATCCCTGTCCTTGTTTATCGCGGCACCCTCCCAGGCTCAAGACCCCGACGTCGAAGACGTCCATGTTGCTCCGCGACTGGATTCTCAACCGGCTGATAAACCCGATGGCCTCCTTCTTGATTCCGTGCACACGCATGCAGCGATGATCAAATCGAAGGTGGATCTTGTCCTGGTTCCGGTAACCGTGACCGACCCGATGAACCGTTTGGTTACGGGCTTGGATAAGGAGAACTTTGAGGTTTTCGAAGGTAAGGACCGGCAGGAAGTCCGGCACTTCTCGGCCGAAGACGCCCCCATTTCCTTGGGCGTAATTTTTGATATGAGCGGCAGCATGGCGAGCAAGATTGAGAGGGCCCGTGAGGCCGTCATAGATTTCTTCAAAACAGCCAACCCGCAAGATGAGTTCTTCTTGATTACGTTCTCTGAGAGACCCGAGGAAACCTCGGACTTCACCCAGTCGATTGAAGATTTGCAGGGGAAGCTAGTCTTTACCGTTCCCAAGGGCCGCACTGCTCTTCTCGATGCGATTTACTTAGGTATCAGCAAGATGCGGCAGGCAAAGTATCCGAAAAAGTCCCTTTTGATCATTTCCGATGGGGGCGATAACCACAGTCGCTACACCGAAGGCGAGATCAAGTCTTTGGTGAAGGAAGCCGACACAATGGTCTACTCTATCGGGATTTATGACCATTACTTTGCCACGGAAGAGGAGAGGCTGGGGCCCCAGCTTTTAGGGGACATTTCCGAACTGAGCGGTGGCCGGGCATTCACCATAGACAACCCGAACGATCTATCCGATGTAGCTACAAAAATTGGGATCGAGTTACGCAACCAATACGTACTCGGATACCGTCCAAAGAACCCAGGGCACGACGGAAAGTGGCATAAGATAAGAGTCAAGCTGCTGCCGCCGAAAGGATTGCCACCGCTTCATGTCTATGCAAAAACTGGGTACTACGCTGCTTCGCAGTAGAGCGCTTACCAGAGTCACTGGATTCTTTCTTATCGTTCTCGCAGGTATGTTCCTCGAGCAAGTGGTTGGGGCGCAGGGTACTGCTACGCCGTCGGGCAGCCAGCCATCTGCCCAGACCGCTACTGGTAGCTCCGCTTCAGCACCCCAGCAGGGGGAGGAGCGATTGCCTCCTGAGGCACTCGGTCCTTCCACCAATCCCCCACCTCCGCCCCCGGTCGTGGCGACCCCTCCTCCTCGCTCCCAGAATGCTGGGCAGAATCCAGGCACACAGGGATCTAAGGGTCCCCAGGGACCTTCTGCGAACGAGGAAGGAATCTATGTGTTTCAGGCCGAGGCGCGCGAAGTCATGCTGCACGCTACGGTGACCGACGACAAGAACAGGCTGGTTACGACCCTGGACAAGCCTGACTTCACCGTTTTTGAAAACGACCAGCCCCAGACGGTTCGACTGTTTCGGCGGGAAGACTTCCCGGTCGCAATGGGAATCGTCATCGACAACTCTGGGTCGATGCGTGAGAAACGCGAAGAAGTAAATAAGGCCGCCCTTAACCTAGTCCGCTCAAGCAACAAGGACGATGAGGTCTTCGTCGTAAACTTCAGCGACGAGCCAATCCTCGATCAGGATTTCACGTCGGATCTCAAGAAGCTTCAAGTTGCGCTTGAGCACGTGGAGGCCCGCGGAGGAACGGCCCTCTATGACGCGGTTGTGGCTTCGGCCGATCACCTGGTCACATCCAAGTTGCAGAGGAAGGTACTGTTTATCGTGACCGACGGCGACGACGATGCCAGCCAGCAAAGCCTCGAAGAAGCCGTGCAGCGCGTGCAGCAGGAGAATGGGCCGGTGATTTATGCCATTGGCTTGCTGGGTGACGAAAAGACCCGCAGGGCCAAGCGTGCGCTCGAGACATTTTCGGCACGGACCGGCGGCATCGCGTATTTTCCACCCACACTGGCAGACGTCGATGAAATCAGCAACTCGGTGGCGCGCGACATCCGCAATCAATACACCATCAGCTATATCCCAAGCACTCCGAAGAGTGTAGGCGGCTACCGCACGATCCGGGTAGAAGCCCGCGCTCGGCCTTTTAAACGGCTGACGGTCCGCACGCGCAGCGGGTACTATCCCGGTCAGGAAAGCTCGATGAAATAGTGCTGTGACCGGTTGGCCGTTTGGACGGCAACCGGTGCCTGTCACACATGCTGGTGTGGGAGGGCAACGGGACCAGGAAGCTTTGTGTCCGGGCGTTGACCTTCTCCGCCCCACTTCCGTACCCTGTAGGGTGCCTTCGACGACTTCTCACCTGCGAGTAGCCGAAAACATTACTGATCTGGTTGGCTTCACGCCGATGCTGCGGCTGCGAAGTCTTCCTGCCCCAAGTTCGGCGGAAGTTTTCGTAAAGCTCGAATATCTAAACCCAGGCGGCAGCGTAAAAGATCGTGCCGCGATCGGTATTATTGCCACGGCTGAGCGCGAAGGGGTACTAAAACCCGGAGGGGTCATCGTTGAGGCCACCGCCGGAAACACAGGGATCGGACTTGCCCTCATTGGGATCAGCCGCGGATATGAGGTCGCATTGTTTGTGCCCCAGAATTTCTCCGAAGAAAAGGTCACCGTCATGCGAGCTCTCGGCGCGAAGGTGACACGCACGCCGGAGGCCGATGGCATGCAGGGTGCGATTGACGAGGCCCGCGCCTTTGCGTCGGCGACGCCGCGTGCGTTCATGGCTGCGCAATTTGAGAACCCTGCCAACCCTGAGTTCCACTACCAAACAACCGCACAGGAAATTTTCGATCAGATGGAAGGCCGGATTGATACGATCACGATCGGGTCGGGCACGGCGGGAACCTTCACCGGCGTGTCGCGCCTTCTGAAAGAAAAACTGCAGGAGGTTTGGACGGTGGTCGTCGAAACCGAAGGCTCTGTGTTGGGTGGCGGGCCGCCGGGGAAACACAAGGTCGAAGGAATCGGCTCCAGTTTCATTCCAGGAAATTTTGATCGCTCGGTTTGCGACCAGGTTTTCATGGTCAGCGATGAAGATGCGTTCCGAACGGTGGCGGAGCTGGCTGCAAGAGAAGGGGTGCTGTCAGGATCGAGCGGCGGTGCCAATGTGTTTGCCGCCCTGGAGATCGCAAAGAAGCTAGGCTCAGGGAAGCGGGTGGTGACGATTATTCCTGATTCAGCCGAACGGTACTTATCGAAGAAGATATTCGAAGGTGGAATCTAAAGCCCATCGTTTTCATTCGCCGGGCTGATTGGATGGTCAGCACAGAAGTCTCACATGAAGAAACCCAAGAAACACTCCCCAGCCGAGAGACCGAAAACCGACAACCGCCGCCCCGGCTTCGCCACCCGCGCGATTCACGACGGGCAAGAGCCTGAGCCGCTAACCGGTGCGGTTGGGGTGCCAATCTATGCCACATCCACATATGTTCAGGATGAACTCGGGAAACCCCGTCAGGGTTACGAATACGCCCGCGTCACCAATCCCACTCGGGACCGATTGGAGACGAACTTAGCTTCGCTGGAAGGCGGTGTCGCCTCTCGCGTGTTTGCCAGCGGCATGGCCGCGATCAACGCAATCTGCACGATGTACAAATCTGGCGACCACCTGGTTTGTGGGAACAATCTATACGGCGGCGTGCCCCGTTTGTTTAATCAGGTTCTGACCGGTTACGGCTTTCAGTTCACGTATGTCGATACTTCCGAAGCAAAAAACGTCGAGCGTGCGATTCAGAAAAATACGCGGATGGTGTATGTCGAGACCCCGACAAATCCATTGATGGCGTTGACCGACATTGCGGCAATGGGAGAGATCTGTCGCCGCAAGAAGGTCGAATTGGTTGTCGACAACACCTTCATGTCTCCGTTTTTTCAACAACCCATCGCCTTAGGCGCAGACATGGTCGTGCACTCGACGACCAAATTTCTTAACGGCCACAGCGACGGCCTGGGCGGCGTGGTTGTCTGTACACGGAAAGAGCAAGCTGAACAACTCGGCTTCGTTCAAAAGGCGGCGGGGGCGATTCTATCTCCCTTCGAGTGCTGGCTGGTGCTTCGCGGCGTGAAAACCCTGGGGGTTCGAATGCGGCAGCATGACAGCAACGGCCGCAAGGTAGCCGAGTTTCTTGCTTCCCACAATAAGGTCAAGAAGGTTTTTTACCCCGGCCTGAGAGATCATGCCCAATATGACCTGGCCTGCCGTCAGATGACCGGATTCGGCGCGATGATCAGTTTTGAAACTGGATCGCTAGCCAACGCTGCGCGCTTGCTCAAGCGGGTTAGCGTTTGCACCCTGGGTGAATCCCTGGGCGGAGTTGAGACGCTTATTTCTCATCCTGCCACCATGACTCACGCTGCACTGGGCGAAAAGGGAAGAGCTGCAATCGGGATCACCGATGGCATGGTCCGCATCTCGGTCGGAATTGAAGATGTGGATGACATCATCGCAGACCTGGACCGGGCGCTCGGTTAGCCGCCAGCCGAGCTGCAAGCTATCCGCGCGCAGGTCAGGCGTGCCACCGCATGTGGTCAAAGCACGCGACTTTGGGCAACGGTTTGTTAGAATGCGCCGCATGAAACCGGTGCCCATGGCTGTGCCTCTGGGAGTCCTGCTTTTATCGACCACGCTGGTCTTTGCCCAAGAACAACAATTCGGCAATCTCGGCGACCTCCAACTCCAGAGTGGCGAAGTCTTGCACAATTGCCGTCTCGGATACCGCACAGCCGGGCACGTGGATGCCGATCAATCGAACATCGTCGTGATTCCCACCTGGGCAGGGGGAAAAACCGAGCAGTGGCTGCCGAACGTTGGGCCAGGCAAGATGGTTGACACCTCGAAGTACTACGTGATTCTGATCGATGCGCTCGGCAATGGAGTCTCGTCCTCGCCGTCTAACAGTGCCGGGGAGCCGCGCATGCATTTTCCCAAGATCACCATGCGAGACATGGTAGACAGCGAATATCAGCTGCTCACGAAGGTGCTTCACATCAATCATGCAAAAGCTTTCCTAGGGATCTCGATGGGCGGCATGCAGACGTTTCAATGGACGGTTGAGTACCCGGACTTCATGGAGAAGGCAATTCCGATCGTGGGATCGCCACGTCCGGCTCCCTATGACCTCGTGCACTGGCAGGCGCAGATCGATGCCATCAAGGACAACAAAGATTGGCAGGGTGGCGAGTACACCCATAACCCGGCTCGCGATGCCGAGTATGAGTTCGGCTCCATTCTGCTCACGACCCCGCAGGAGTTCAACAAGACGCACACGCGCCAGCAGGTGCTCAAAGAACTGGCGGAGGCGAAGACTTCAAACCAGGGCTCCGATGCGAACGACAAAATTCGCCAGGTCGAAGCCATGATGTCTCTGAATGTCGCCGAACCCTATGGCGATTCTCTCGAGAAGGCCGCTGCCGCGGTCAAGGCCAGGTTGCTAGTGATCGTGGGCAAGGAAGACCATACGGTTACGCCGTCGCCCGCAATCGAATTTGCACACGCCCTAGGAGCACAACTGCTGGTGATCGATGACGGGTGTGGGCACCAGTATTGCGATCACGCGGGGGTCGAGAAGGCGGTCGCAGACTTTCTCGAGAAGTAAGTTCCAATGGCCGCGATGGCCAGGTGCACAGCTTGACCGAAGCCGGGTGGCCTGAAAGTCCCGGAGGTGAGTTATTTTCTGGGACCTCATGCCCGCGCCTTCTTTTCTGGCATTTTCCCCGGGTTTAGCGCGCATATTCCTGGTTTTTCGAGCACTCATCGACCCCAAAACTTTCTGCCAAACCCTGTGTTCAACCTACCCAGAGGCCATAAGGCCCGGAAACGAGAGAGGCGATATGCGACGACGAATCTTAGCTTTGGTGATGTTTGCAGTCTTGGGGTCAGCGTTTGCGCTGGGCGAAAATGGCGACCTCCGTGCCGATCGGCGAGACCTTCGTGGAGACCGAATTGACCGGCACCAGGACCGGCGAGAGATTCGCCAGGACCGGCGCCAACTCCATAAGGCTATTCAAAGGGGAAACTATAGGAAAGCCCGACAACTTCGTCGAGATATGCGGCACGACCGGCATGACCTGCGCGCTGACCGGCGCGATCTGCATCATGATCGCCGTGACATCCGGCATGATCGCCGCGGCATTCGACGCGACCACAAAGGGTAATTTTTCCAGCGCGCCCAGGGGGAGGGCTGCGGGAACGGCGGCCGGCGAGTCCTGCCGCCGTTTTTGACAACCGTGAGCAACCAGCGGCGACCATCGAGCCTGGGAGCGTTGGAGTTACTCACTGCTCATGGCCTTGGTCGACACTGGCTGAGATCCACTGCAGATACTCTTGGCTGCCGCCAACGATTCCGACCGCCAGGCATTCGGGCAACTCGTAGGAGTGAAGTTCCCTGATGGCGGTACGGACCTGCTGCTCACCGCTCCTGGTTGTCTTGATAATCAGCAAACATTCTTCTGCGCTTTCAACCTTTCCTTCCCAGCGATAAACCGAATGAATCCCTGGAACAATGTTCACGCACGCGGCCAGTTTGCGCTCCACCATTGCGTGCGCGATCTTGCGGGCCTCGTTTTCTGAACCAGCCGTGGTTAGGACGAGCAGTTTGTCTGTCATATAGAATCAGCCTCGTGCGTTCGGCGTCCGGCAGCAGCTCGGTTCTCGATTTTGGCCAGGTGCCAGCCGCTAAATGCCAATTGCCATCTCTAGGGGATTGCTATGGCTACTCAAATCAAGTTTGGCACATCCGGATGGCGCGCGGTAATGGCCGAGGAGTTTACATTCGCGAACGTGCGGCGCGCGGTGAAGGGGATTGCGCACTATGTAAAGTCGCAGAAGCCTCAGGGCGCACGCGTGATCGTTGGCCGCGACCCGCGCTTTCTAGGGGAGACGTTCTGTTCGATGGCTGCCGACATTCTCGCGGGCGACGGCATTACGCCGATGGTCATAGCCGAGGCTGCGCCTACTCCGGCAATCTCCTATGCTGTGATTCACGAAAAGGCTGATGGCGCGATCAACTTCACCGCCTCACACAACCCTCCGGAGTACAACGGAATTAAATTTTCGACGCCGGACGGAGCACCCGCTCTACCGGAAGTGACCAAGCAGATCGAGGCCCACATCGCAGCGGAAAGCTCGACCGGGAATGGGAATAAGGCGGCGGCCCGGGCGCTGGATGTCAAGCCCACGTATCTGGCACGCTTGCGTGAGATTATCGATTTCCCGGCGATCAAGAAAGCAGGATTGCGAGTGGTGTTCGATCCCCTTTGGGGCGCCGCTCGGGGCTACTCGGACGCACTCCTGCGAGACGCTGGGGTGCAGGTTGAAACCGTGCACGACTACCGGGATGTGCTCTTCGGAGGCCATGCTCCTGAACCCGATGATCACCTGCTCGAAGCTATGCGTGAGAAGATGCGCAAAACCAAGGCACACATTGGCATTGCCACCGACGGTGATGCGGACCGTTTCGGCATCGTCGATGAACAGGGGACCTTCTTGCAGCCAAACTATGTGATCGCAATCCTGTTCGACTATCTCGTCGAAAGCCGGGGATGGAAGAACGGTGTGGGCAAATCCGTCGCGACCACGAATATGATCAACGCGCTGGCAAAACATCATGGTGTCGAACTGCACGAAACACCAGTGGGCTTCAAGTACATCGGAGAGCTGATCAAGCAGGACAAGATTGCCATCGGAGGGGAAGAGAGCGCCGGTCTTTCGATCCGCCATCACGTTCCAGAAAAGGACGGGGTCATCGCGGGACTTCTATGTTGTGAGGCGGTCGCGAAGCGAGGCAAGTCTCTCAGCTCTCAACTGAAGGAGCTATTTGTCAAAGTTGGTTCCTTCTATCCCCTTAGGGAGAACTTCCGATTGACGCCAGAGGTAAGGGGGAAGTTTACTGATAAGTTACGCGTTGATCCGCAGAACTTCTCGGGTCAGCGTGTGCGCGAAGCCGTCCGCAAAGACGGCCTCAAGCTCGTGCTCGATGACAGCTCCTGGGTGTGCTATCGGCTGTCCGGAACCGAACCGGTGGTTCGGGTTTACTCCGAAGCGAGCAGCGAGCAGGCGTTGTCGAAGCTGAGTGCTGCTGCCAAGCAATGGATTTTCGAGTAGGCATTCCCCGAATACGCGTGCTACCGTCGCCCGAACAGAGGCTACGTTCGCTTACCCATGGGGCTGACCAGGCTGAGGCGTGGGCCGGAAGGGTTCAAGCAGCGCTTGAGCCTTACCTTACGCGCCTTTACGAACTCCGAACCCGTATCGCCACCGCTGCCGTTGCGGTTTTAGCCGTCTGGCTGTTTGTCCATGTGACCTTTGGCGCCAACGGGATGGTGGTGTATCGAGCTAAGAAGGCTGAGTACGAGCGGGTCCAGAAAGATATCCAGCAACTGCAAAGAGAGAATCAGAGATATTCAGACGAAGTGGAGCAGCTCAAAAATGATCCCCAGCGGATTGAGAAAGAAGCCCGAGAGCAATTCCACTACGCCCGTCCTGGCGAAGTGATCTACGTCGCACCGTCCCAACCGCCCCCTAGCGCGCCTGGGAATCGTACCGCCAGTAAGTGACGTCCCGATAACAATTTCCCCTCTCCAGTTGTGATATAGTTCCCGGGCATCGTGGGACGGTTTTGTCACCGAGCTGCTCAATTAGAAGGAGATCCAGACTTATGAGAAAGCTGCTGCTAGTTCTTGTTGTCCTTTGCGTCGCGTTCATGATGATCAGCGTGGCATTCGCTGCCGACTCCACCACCGTAAACGGATTTGTTTCCGATTCGAAGTGCGGAGCCAAAGGTGCTAACGCCGGCGCGGCGGAGTGTACAAAGAAATGCATTCAGGGCGGCGCCAAGATGGTAGTTGTCACCGATCAGGACCAAAAGATACTGACGGTTGAAAATCCCGACAAGCTGACGGGGCATGAAGGCCACCATGTGGCCGTTACCGGTCATGTAACTGGGGATTCGATCCACGTGGAAAGCGTGAAGATGTTATAAAGTGCTTTTGGGACTTAAGAGGGGCGGTGCAAGCCGCCCCTTTCCTGCCTTTCCCTCCATTTCAAACCATTCCTCGGGTAGAAGAAGTGACTAAAGTGACCTCCTAGTGGCCCTGAGGTTCGCCCTATAATCGAGA
>Ga0157374_10000257_pt1 | contig 48958 bp, 44 predicted proteins | sample M25metaG_FD_115308 | JGI IMG/M metagenome (GOLD analysis project Ga0157374, IMG submission 115308) | Miscanthus rhizosphere microbial communities from Kellogg Biological Station, Michigan, USA - M2-5 metaG | ecosystem: Host-associated > Plants > Roots > Rhizosphere > Soil | place: USA: Michigan...
GGAATAATAAGGCTATACAAGGACAAAATCAGCTTAAATAACTCAAAAAAGAGCCTCAAGTGTTCATGAGGCTCTTTTTGTTGGTGATTCAGCTTCAAAAGCTCGATTATTCAGAAGTCCCACCAGTACTTTTGGTGGCTTTAGTCCGGAAATGGTTTCCATGCTGCCGCCCGGAATGCAGCAGCAAATTTCGCAACAGCAGCTCTCGGGTCAGGGGATGCAACAGCAATCGGCAACGACCGTGATTGGTGCGCCGGGTACGGTCATTACCCAGGAAACCACTGCTTACCCCGGTTTTCAGACCTATAATGGTCAGCCTATCCAGACTTACAGCTACTATGGTAATCCTGTTGCGCAAACCCAGTCCAATACGACTGTGATTCAGTCCACTGGCGCACAAACAGGGCAAGTCACCGGGCCAATCCCTTATAATTCGATTCAAACCACGATGCCTAATATGGTTAACGGCTTGCCAACACCGGTTTATACCGGGGATCCGGCGGTATTGCAATCGCTTGGCAACCTGGAAATCAACGTTTTCGGGCAAGTGGACATGCTCAATCCGGTTGCCGTTCGTTTAGCCCGCCTGGAAACACTGATGCTCCGGCAGGTTTATCCCAACGCTCCGGATGCCCAACGGGTGGCCAACTTGCAGCGGGCTTACCAGTTGCAGTCCGTCAACCGCATGTTGGGCAACAGCAAGGCGGCCAATTTAGGTCGCACTGCCGGAAGCATGCTGTTTGGCGTTCCGTTGAATAATCCCAACCAAGTCGGAACTCCACTTAACGGTGTTTTCCCTCCAGTGGTTGTTCCCAAATAGAGTGTCTTTTGTTGGGATGCTCTCTAATCCGCTGATTTGGGCGTATTAACGCTTTTCCGATGCATGGCTTCAATCAAGCTTCGGAAGTTTATCAATCTGTCAGGCAGACTTGCAGCGCGGAAACCAGTCCCGCAATTTGCTCCGGCGTATGAGCGGCGCTTAGGGCAATCCGCAGTCTGGCTGTTTCGGCTGGAACGGTGGGAGGGCGGATGGCCTGCACGAAGTATCCGGCATCCAGCAACGCTTGGCTGACGCGCATTGTCTCTGCGCTATTGCCAATTAAAACAGGAATAATGGGACTTTTTAACGGCAGAGGGACTCGATGGGCAAGGCCAGCAGTTTGAGCCAGTTCCTCAAATTGGCGCACATTTTCCCATAGGCGTATTTTTGGCGTTTGATCCGTCTGCACGACTTGAAGCGCAGCCAGAGCCGCACCAAGAACGGCTGGGGGTAACGCGGTCGAATAAATAAAACCTCGGGCGCGGTTGATCAGGGTATCGATCAATACTTGCGGGCCCGCCACGTAGGCGCCAAATCCGCCCAAAGCTTTGCTGAACGTACCCATCTGGAGCGCAATGCGATGACTGACGCCGAACTGTTCGCATAGCCCGCTGCTGCGTTCATCCCCATAGAGGCCGGTGGCATGAGCCTCATCCACCATAATTAAGGCGTCATGGCGTTCCGCGATGTCGACAAGCTCGTTCAAGTCAGGATAGTCGCCATCCATGGAAAATGCGGTATCCGTGACAATCCATTTCCGGGCTGCCGGTGGCGCTTTTTGTAAGCGCGACTCCAGGTTTTGCAGGTCCAAATGTCGATATCGGGTCCAACGGGCGCCGGAAAGCTGGCAGCCATCCACCAGACTGGCATGATTGAGGCGATCACAGAAAACCCAGTCCCCAGGTTGCAAAATGGCCGGTAAAATACTGACGTTGGCCTGGTAACCGCTGTTAAACACCAACGCGGCTTCCGCCTGCTTAAACTGAGCGATCCTTTTTTCCAGCTCGATGACCAAGGGGCCGGTTCCCGAAATTAATCTGGAAGCCGAACTGCTTGCGCCATACTGATTGATGGCGTTCATTGCGGCGTCTTTCAGACGTTGATCTGCTGCCAGACCTAAATAATCGTTACTGCTGAAATTAACAGCCTCTTGCCCATCGACCGACATGGACATCGTCGCTGTGACATTAGCGTGACGTAAAAATTTGGGGTGATCGAACGTTGGAATAATTGCTTTACATTTGCGCTGACAGTTGCCCCCTGCCAATTTAATTAAAATTTCATCGTAACTGTCTAGCAATTTAATGGGAGTTAGTGGTATCATCTCTGCAGCATAGCAGAAAAGTTAAGTTTGCCCAAGGGTTTTAATAGCCTTCGTTTTGGCTTTTGTACAGGTTGTAATCCTTTCCCTTAGTGGCGTTCAGTAGTAGAGAGTAATAACCTCATTCACCTGTGTAAGGAATAAGTCAGGAGATACAGTGCTCAGGGGAACCAAGTGTAGACCTTTTACTGATTCACTGATTTGACCGGTAAAAAGAAATCTAAAGATCGTATATAAGTAGTTCGGAAAAACAAGTTTTGTTGAATTCGATGGGAATAACATCCATGCGTGAGTTTGCTTCTTCGGGTGAAACCGTTGAGTATCCTTATGGCCTTCACCAGAAAACGAGTCCTTTGTTATGTTTAGGCTTCTTAATTCAAGGTGTGGTACTCCTAATTGCAATGCTGACCCATTTACCAATGCGTATAATAGACATTCAGCGTGCCTCGTCCGCAGGACTTGCTGAAGTACAGGTTTTGCTGGCCTTATTTCTGGGATTCTCATTTTTTGCGGCGGAAAGAACATTAGGTCATCATCGGTTTATTTACGCGGCCCGGCTTTGTTTTTTGGTGGGTCTGTGTATCGGCGGATATGCGCTCTGGTTTTTTCTGCATCACTTTTTTAGCGACATGGCGCTACAACATAATGAGGCGCACTGGTTGACATTCTTCAACCCGATGCCCGCTTATAAGCTGGTCAGTCTAGGCTTATTGTCTTGGGCGTTCTTTTTAGCGACTTTGATCCCCCGGCGAGGTGCTTGGCTGCAGAGCTTACTGCAAGGGTTGGGCATTCTGTTCATGAGCTTGGGGGTCAGTAGTTTGTTTCAAGCGCTGGGTAATTGGGCTTGTTCTGATTCCACCTGGTTGGGCTTTATCTCCTGCATTTACGGAGGGGTTCTTTTATTTTTACCGTTTGAAAATCACCGGTTGGCTGCTCCTTTTTTCAGTACCCCTCGGATTCGTCTATATACGGCTGTACTGTGCGGTCTATGGATTGTTTTAATTGGTTGGCAGACCTTATTAGGAACCAAAAGCGCAATTCTGGCATCTATCGATGCGTACTTTGGCTATTTCGATCACACATTCAACAAGGTTGTAATAGGGTTGTTCTCCTCCCTGATCCTGGGCTTCGGTTTGAGAATCCTCTACAACTTGTCGGAACGGGAGAAATTAGCGCGCTTGGCAAACGATTCAGTGGTAAGGCTGCGTGAATCTCTGGATAGTGTGGCGCTTTTGGGCTCAACCCTGAGCCACGATCTGAAAGCCCCGATTCTGATTCAGATGAAAGCCTTGGAGATGCTGAGCAGCGGACACTATGGCAATGAAATTTCCACACCCGAAAACCAGGAGATCCTCTCGGCCATTTTGGATAACAATCAATTTGAGTTGGATCTGGTATTAAACCTGATTAATTTGCTGCGGTATAAAATTCAGGATACCGAATTTGATCCTAAGCTCATCAAGATTCAGCCATTTTTGGAAGATATTCGCAAGGAAGTGTCACCATTGGCAGTCCGAAGACAACAACAGTTGCAGATTAATGTTTTTTTAGAGCCCGAAATGACGCTATCCGCAGATCCTTTGGGGTTGAAGCGGGTAATCCATAATCTGCTGAACAACGCCATTTTGCACCTGCCGGAAGGTCGCCACATCCAAGTGGATGTTGAGCGTGGAGCAGATGACTTTTTATTTTCCGTTCGCGATAACGGGCCGGGTATTCCGGAGGAAAAATTAGGGACATTGTTTAACCAGGTGAATCGAATCAGTAGCAGCGGCTTGGGCCTATATATTTCAAAACAGATTGTGGAGCGGCATGGCGGCCGGATTTGGGTAGAGAGCCAGTTAAATCAGGGGACCTGCTTTTATTTCACCTTGCCGCAAACGTCCATACTAGGGCGGACTGGTAAATTTTCGAATTTGGAGTGGTTGTCTAAACCGCAATCCAATATGCTGGTATGCCTGTTATAAAGGATGTTGAGCAAAACAACGTGATTGCAGGAACTGGCGTTCCGTAAGATTGTTGATGCGGAATTGTTAAGGACACTACAGCTATTCATAAAAACCACAGGATGAGCAAATAGCCTCATATCCAAAGAAAAAGTCCTCCGTATACTGATGGAGCGGTATAGCAGAGGGCTTTTTCTTTTAAAATCTTTGTTTAATTTTCCTGTTAACCACCTTCTGAGCCGGAGGATTCCAGGAACGCATTCTGAAGTTCTTGCAGTGTAACTCCTTTATCGGAGCCTCCAGAAAGCATTTCGAAGTGTCCGTTTGTGGTTAACCAAGTCAGGGCTTTTCTGAGCGCCTTGTTCGCGTCTGTATCGTCTTTTGTTGAGTTAAGCTTGTTTCTTGCTTCTTCCAGGCTAATGCCGTCCTTGTGATCCGCGTCTGTGGCTTCAAAATTGCCACCCGTAGTTAGCGTTTTCGTGTTCTCTGCTTCCTCATTCAATGTACCATTGGGATCATTTGCCTTTTTAACATCACCGCCCGGTACAACTTTTGCACCACCATTAATGAGTAATTGGTCTCCAGTGTCGCTGACATACAAGGTCCCGTGAATGCCAGTGGCATCATCAACTACATCATTGGGATTGCCGCCACCTGCCTGATCCTTTGTTGCTACGTGCCATCCTTGGCCTAAGTTAATAGTATCCAGGCCAGCTTGGCCATCTGTACAAATAACACCATGGATACTACCGTCTTTGCTGGCTGAGCCCACATTATAGGTATCTGCTTTGCCGTTATTATACTGGGTGACGGAGCCACTTCCGTCTTTCCCTCCTACAGCAATACCAAATCCTCCTGCAACAGGGTTCCAAACACTACTTCCGGTGCCGGTAATTTTCATAGGTCTCACTCTCTCTTTCTTTAAGCTCTTGCCTTCTTTGGATTGCATATTGACTAGACCGTTAAACGGTTAGTGATTTGCATGGAATATAATTTGTGTATTTAATTTATCTACGCCAAAGGGAAGCTGTAATTGCTTGTTTTAATAGTTGTAAATTAAATAAAAAATCAGGCATTCAAAAATTGCCTAATTCGTATGCATTCGATACATACCTCACTAAGGCACGGGACTTTGCGCATTCAGGCGTTGTTTTTGGGTTTGGCATCTTATATAGAATAGAAATAGATCAATCCGGGAATTCAGCAGGAATGGTTTCAAAAAAGGGGCAATAGAAAGGCAAAATTATCCCGGTGGGAGCCAATATCATTGCATTCGTTATTGAGCGCTGGAAAAAATGTGGTAAAAGCGTGTTTTGCTGAAACGCCATACGCAGATCTAAAAAGGATTCGAAGCCATTAGAGTCCTTAATGAGAAGAAGCGAAGTAAGTGTCCGGCGGTATTAATTCTGTATGCCGGGACAGAAAGGATTAGAAAAATTTATTCAGTTAAAAAAGTGCAAAAAAAAAGCCGCCCAAGCCCTTGAGATAACTCCAAGGTTGCTGGACGGCTTTTTTGAAATGAATGTGAATCCGGTAACTTAAACGGAAACCACTTCCGTGACGCCTGGCACGTATTGCTTCAGTTGTTCTTCGATTCCCATTTTTAACGTGTAAGTAGAGCTCGGGCAGGTACCGCAAGCGCCTTGCAAACGAACCTGGACTACACCTTCCGGGGTCACATCAAGCAGTTCCACGTCGCCGCCATCGGCTTGCAGGTAGGGGCGCAGCATGTTCAGGACTTCCTGCACTTTTTCCTTATCCACGGTTACAACTTCAGATTCCATCAGTCAGTCTCCTTATGAGTCATGTTTATCGTAAAAAGTGCAGTTCTGATCAAACCGCTGAGATGCCGCTAAATTTCGGCTAAATTCCAAAAGAGGTGCCGCAACCGCAAGAGCTTGTGGCGTTGGGGTTGATGAACTTGAAACCGCCGTCCATCAGAGCGCTGGAGTAATCAATGATAGTCCCTTTAATGTAGGGCACCACCATCGGATGAATAAAGAAGGGCACCCCGTAAAATTCCAGGATCATGTCACCATCGGCGGATTGCTCTTCCGGCTTCAGATCGTATTGCAGGCCGGCGCATCCACCCCCGACCACGGCAATACGGATACCCTGATTGCTGGTGTTGTTGAGGAAATCTTGGGCCTTGGCCGCAGCCGCCTCGGTGACGACCACGATGGCGCCAGTGGCGTATTCGGTTTGAGGAGCGGTTTCTGCCATAATTAGCTTCCTTTGTGTTTACTTGGATCTGATATTCGGGAATTGACTACATGGTCCACGGTCATGTGGACGTCTATCGCGATACAGGGTTCAATCCAAGCATAACGTACACGTTAGCCTTTTTCAATGCACTGGTGGGAGGATGGATCAAATTTCACTGTAAGTTGGGATACAGTCTCCAGGTATCACAGCGTTTTTGCTATAGTAGCGGTGTCTGTTGCTTATGAAAGTGAAATGCCTGTGGATGTGACTCAGCCGAACATTGAGCAAGGAAGCTTGTTTCAGGCGTCAGTTTTGCAATCGTCGATGCTGCAATCGGAAACACTGAAAATATCGGTGCAAACCGTTGCTGAACCTTTAAAACTGGTGGAAATTTACACGGATGGCGGTTGTCAGCCAAATCCGGGGCCGGGTGGCTGGGGCGCCGTGTTGATTTTTAATGGTCGGGAAAAGGAATTATACGGCTTTGAGCCGGAAACCACCAATAACCGGATGGAATTGATGGCCGCCATCCGGGCGTTGGAAGCGTTGAAAGCCCCATGCCGGGTTAAACTGCATTCCGATAGCGCGTTGTTGATTAACGCTTTTACTAAAAACTGGATTCCCGGTTGGCAACGGAAGGGATGGGTCAATGCCAGCAAGGAGCCGGTTAAAAACCGGGACTTGTGGGAACGGTTGATCGAACTAAGCCGGGTTCATCGGGTGGAGTGGATTAAAGTGAAAGGCCATGCAGGCATTCACTACAATGAACGCTGCGATCAGCTTGCGACGCAGGGCATCAACGAGTGCCGAAAGGCATAGTCCCTTTGTAGGGAACCCACTCAATCTTATTCTTTATTCTTTCCTGACACAAAATTCCAATGTCCGGATTTTACATGCTACGCGCATTGTAGCGTTCTAGGAATTTTTAAAGGAAACGATCATGGCCAGCTTCCCTCCCTATTCAGGCTCCCCCTCTTACTATTCTGCGCCTGGAGCCGGGCGATTTAACACTGATCCGGGAGCGAACCGCCAAAATACCTTTTCAACTGGAGTGGGGGCACCTTACACCAATCCGGCCTGGTCTACTCCTAATTCCTCTATGTCTCTGCCTAATAATGCTGAAAGCCACCGTAATGCACCAGCCGATAAGACGGAAGATAAAAGATCGCTGAAGACGACGCTTTTGAAGTGCGGACTTGAGATAGTGGTTGGTCTTGCTGCTTTTCCATTTGGGGCCCAACTGGGCGAAAGATATCTGCTTAAACAATGCGGTGATTGGGCTAATAAGGTAGGTGGTTTTGGGCTTTCCTTTATTCTCAGTGCGCTTACGGGGGGCATCTTTAGTTGTATCTACCAAAAAGTGAAAAACGGAACCATTAATACAAAAACGCTGCTGAATGATACTCTTTGGGGAGGTTTTGGTGGATAAAGTTGTGCAGCTTTGCCAAAACCGGTGTGAATACTGGCAAAGTGTGGCAGATTACGATAACTCCATCTGGATGGTGACCCGCGATAGCCCGAATTTCTCTCTCAAGGTCAGTTGAACCTGGTTGAGAGTCTCTCCGGTGTAGGCTTCCGGGCTGACTTCCAGGTGAGCGGTTAGTAACGCCTGTTGCAAATTAATGTTCCAGACGTGCAAATTGTGGATATTCACCACGCCCTCGAAGTTTAAAATTTCCTGCCGGATTTCCTCAATATCGATGTGCGAAGGGCAGCCTTCCAGCAGGACATTAATGGCTTCTTTCATCAGGTTGACCGCGCTGTAAAGGATCAACAGGGAAACCAGCCCGCTAATCAACGGATCGGCCCACTGCCAGCCCCAGAGTAGAATACACACGCTCGCCGCGATGGCGCCGAGTGAGCCGAGTAAATCGCCCAACACGTGCAGATAAGCCCCTTTGATGTTCAGATTATGCTCGTGGTCGGCATGGAGCAGCTTGGCTGCAACCAGGTTGACCAGGAGTCCGCCAATGGCAATGGGCATCATTATGCCCGCCTGGACGGGTTCCGGGGATTGAAAACGTTCGTAGCTTTCGTAGAGAATGTAGCCGCTCATGCCGAGTAAAAACAGGGCGTTAAAGAAAGCCGCCAGGATTTCCACCCGCTGATAACCGAAGGTGTGTTGGGCTGGTGCGGGGCGATGCGCCAGCCAGGCCGCGAATAAGGACAAACCGATGCCCGCCGCGTCGGCGAACATATGAAATCCGTCCGCCAGCAGGGCCAAACTACCGGAAATTAATCCTCCCGCTACCTCAATCACCAGATAGACGCAGGTTAAACCGAATACCCACTGCAGCACCTTAAAGTGACGGGCGGATAACTCCAGGGTCAAATGGTGATGATGCCCATGGCCGCCATGATGATGGTGATGATCATGCCTGTGCTTCTCCTGCTCAGCATGCTCATGATCATGTTGGTGATGTTCGTGAGCATGACTATGCTCTGGGCAGTGTTCATGGTCGTCATGGGAGTGGGAATGAGCCAATGGTTTGTCCCTCTTGAGTTTAGTTTTTAATGTTTGCGTTAGGAGAGGGGTAAAGCAATGAAAGTCAGGCAAACATGCAAAATGGATGGATGAGAGAATTCCCGGCAAGGGGATAAGCCTTGCCGGGACTGATGGTTTTAGCTTTCCAGAACTTTCTTGATGCGCTCGAACGCCCAATCCAGGTCGGCTTCGCTGATGACCAGCGGCGGGGCAAAGCGAATCACGAAGTCGTGCGTTTCCTTGCACAGTACGCCTTCTGCTTTCAGCGCCTCGCAGAAGGAGCGGGCTTTGGTGTTCAGCTCGATGCCGATGAGCAGACCGCGACCGCGGACTTCCACAATATGCTTGCTTTTAATGGTTTTCAGCTTGTCCAGGAAATACTGGCCCAGGGAAGCGGATCGTTCCACCAGGTTTTCGTCTTCCAGAACCTGCAAGGCCGTGTGGGCAACCGCGCAACCCAGCGGGTTACCGCCGTAGGTGCTGCCATGATCGCCCGGATGCAGGACGCCCATGACTTCATCGTTGGCCATGACGGCGGAAACCGGGTAGAAACCGCCGGAAAGTGCCTTGCCGACGATGATCATATCCGGCTCAATGCCTTCATGGTTGAAGGCGAACATCTTGCCGGTGCGGCCCAAGCCGGTTTGGATTTCATCGGCGATGAACAATACCTTGTTCTGCTTGCAGAGTGCCGTGACTTCCTTGATGTAGCCGGGTTTTGGAATGAGGATGCCTGCTTCGGCCTGAATCGGTTCCATCAGAACCGCGCAGGTGTTGGGCGTGATGGCTTTTTTCACGGCTTCCAAATCGTTGTAAGGCACCACTTTGAAGCCGGGGGTGAAGGGGCCGAAGCCATCCCGGTATTGGTGCTCGGTGGAGAAGCTGACAATGCTGATGGTGCGTCCGTGGAAGTTGTTTTCAAACACGATGATTTCGGCTTGGTTTTCCGGAATGCCTTTTACTTTGTAGCCCCATTTGCGGGCCAGTTTCAAGGCGGTTTCCACGGCTTCCGCGCCGGAGTTCATCGGAACCGAACGACTGAGGCCGGAAATTTCATGCAACTTTTTGTACAGCAAAGGTAATTGATTGTTGCGGAATGCGCGGGAGGTCAAAGTCACCTTTTCCGCTTGCTCTTTCAGGGTTTTCAGGATGCGCGGGTGGCAGTGGCCCTGGTTCAGGGCAGAGTAAGAACTCAGACAGTCCAGGTACTTGTGGCCTTCCACGTCGTATACCCAGCAGCCTTCGGCGTGATCAATCACGATGTCTAGCGGATGGTAGTTATGCGCCCCGTACTGCTCTTCCAGTTGGATGTATTCCTGGGAGGACATGGCGGGAACGGCGGTATTCGTAGTCATTATCAGGGATCTCCTAACCTATGATACTGGCATGCTGACTTGATGCCGAAAAAACGAGTGGGATCGTTTTCACTAAAACGTTAATACCGAGAGTTGATTATGAGATAAAAGCGACGGCAAGGATAGTCTGAATTGGGTCTATAACTTGGGTTTTCCCAATTCTCCGGCAATGCGGGTGGCCTCTTCCACGGCGCGAGCCAGAGTGGAGCGGATTTTTCCGTCTTCCATGACTAGAAGTGCGCCAATGGTGCAACCGGCGGGAGTAGTGACATCGTCCCTCAATGAGGCCGGGTGTCTGCCGGATTGCTGAACCATCATGGCCGCGCCTAAAAGCGTTTGGGCCACAATCCGCAGCGCTGCTTCCCGAGGAAGGCCGACGCGTACGCCACCATCCGCTAGAGCTTCCATAATCAGGTACATATAAGCCGGACCGCTGCCGCTCAGGCCGGTCACGGCGTCAAAATGCACTTCGTCCAACTCCATGCAAACGCCCACGCTCTCAAAAATTTTGTGAGCCAATGCCAGATGTTCGGCTTTGGCGTGAGTGCCTGGGCAAACGGCGGTCATACCCTGACTGACCAGGCATGGGGTGTTGGTCATGGCCCGGATGACCGGATTTTTTGCGCCCAGCGTGGTTTCAATCTGCTCAATGGTGGCCCCGGCCACAATGGAAATGATCAGTGTATGTGGCGGCAAATTCTGGCTCTTCAGCTTTTCCAGCACACTGTGGATGCCGTTGGGCTTCACGCAAAGCAGAATCACGTCGGTGTCTTTCAAGGCTTCGCTATAGTTGGTGTGGCAGGGGATACCCAACTCCATCCGCACCTTCTCGCAGGAAGTTTCGGTTTTGGCCGCCGCCCAGACATTCTTGACGGTGATGAGTTGATGGTGCATCAGCCCGCGAATGACGGCCTGACCCATAACACCAGCCCCGATGATGCCTAGTTTGTGAATTTCCACTTTTGCCATTTCCAGCTTTCTCAATTTTTCATGATGGTTCTATTGTAGTGAATACCAGTATACGTGGAAAGGACCGCCTTCGCTGTATGGGGTATGCGTCTGTAAGCAGGCGTCGTTTTAAGAAGCCGTATAACGTTAGGAAGACGAAATGATGGAGAGCGTGTCACTTAAAGGATGACGGGTTTAAACATAAAAGTCAGGCATAGGTCACGCTTTCAGGAGTATGGTTTTACCCGGAATCCCGACGACGGTTGAGCCATCCGGCACATTTTTCTTAATCACTACAGCGTTTGCACCTACTTTGGCTTTTTTGCCTACTGTTATTGGACCCAGAACCTTTGCCCCGGCCCCAATCTCAGCTTCATCCTCGATAGTCGGATGTCGTTGGCCCGGATATTCCTTGCCATCCCATCCCAGCGTAACCTGGTGATAAATCAGTACACGATTGCCAACGACGGCGGTCTCACCGATAACGGTCCCTGTGCCATGATCGATAAAAACTTGTTTTCCAATTCGGGCGCCCGGATGGATTTCAATCTTGGTTATGAGCTTGGCTATAAATGCGCCCAACTGAGCCAAAAACTTAAAATTCTTCTTCCAAAGCCAGTGGTTAATCCGATGCAGCCAAATCGCATGCAGTCCAGTAGAGAACAAGGCAATGCGTAGCGCACTGCCTGAGGCTGCAGCAGGATCCTTGGCCTGGACAAATCGAATGTCATCCCGAATGCCGGAAAAACGAATATCTTGTTGTGCTTTAGGGTGATAGAAAAGAGCAGGGGCTGGTAAAGTACGCATTTTATCGTCGTGCAAATAATTTAAACTCTAAAAAATATAACAAAAATGAATACAGGTAAAGAGCAATATTATATAAGCGATTGGTTCAGCCTTTGTAACAGGCCGGACTTGACTCCCTTTTTTCTTGATTTAACATAGATCTACTTCGCACTCTTCAGATAAAGGAAATCCCCATGGCAAAAAAAGGCGAAGGTTGCGCTCACATCACGATGAAAAGTACCGAGAGCGACCACGAATACCACACCATCAAGAATAAAAAGAGTAATCCGGATCGGATGGAACTGAAAAAGTACGATCCAATCCTGCGTCGCAAAGTGGTTTACCGCGAAAGCAAAAGCAGTAAATAACGCTCTGCTTGCGATTATCGTGCAAGCATTACCAGATATAGATAAGCCCAGTTTGACTTTCAGGCTGGGTTTATTGCTTAGGCGCCTGATTGGTATCAGGCAAGTGGATTACCGTATTCCGAATCCCGTAGGTCAACTTCCAAATTTGAAGTTGAAAATATTGAAATTCAAGAGGAAGGCAAGCTGTGCGATGAGTAACGCCACAATCAGTAAGGTCTGCACTATGCTGGATCGATTCGGCAAGTCGGGAAGTTCGGTGGTTCCTTCTGAGGGCGGGCTGAGGGAGCAAGCTTGGGAAATGGCTTGACGCCGATCGGCAATCTGTTGGTAGAGCCGATCCCCAAAACCTGAGTTCCAGACCAGCCACAGGATGGGCCAGAATATCCACAAGATCGGATTGCGCTGGCTTAGCAGCACATACAGGGAAAATCCTTTATAAACTTTCCCCTGGTAAAGTCCATGCAATTCTTTATTCGTGTTCTCATGGGTCAGGTCGTACTGTTCCAAAATAGCGCCGCTTTTGGATAAGGGAATCCAAAGGTAATAATTGAGTGGGTCCAAAAACTGGAACGTCCGCCGGGAAGCGTGACACAGCCCGCAGTAATCATCAAATAAAACTTGGGTGGGATGCTGTTGTCGGGCGGGGAGAAATAAAAGCCCCCATAAAATGAGTTCAGGGATAGCGATGCTGGAAAGCTGAAAAAGAACGAGTGTGCCGGTAAAATAGACCATGCCTCCAACGACTACGAATCGATGTCCCCGTTGGGTATGAATGAGAGGAATCAAACCCAATTGAAAGAGGCTTTGCAGCAGAATGCAGATGAATGAAATTGGGCCTAATAATTGAGAAAACCACGCATTCACGTCATGAAAGGCAAAGTCAAATCGGCTGAGTGCAGAATCGAGGAAGGCTGCTTGCAGGGTGATTCCTGAAGTCCAATTCGGATCTTGCAGAGATTGGATTAAGGTGGATAAGTTGATCAGCGCAAAGCTCATAAAAATCAGATAGTATAGTGTGCCGGTCTGTTGGGAATCCGGGAATCGGAGAATTTTATAGAGGCATTGCACGAAGATGTGTAGCGGATGTTTTTTATTGTTCAAAATCAGCGCGTCTACCGAGGACTGAGCGCCTGCATTCATCAATAGAAAAAATATCAGTAAAATCTGGAAAATAACCGAGCCATAAAAAGCAGGATATAGATGATGATGGTTTGTGGGCAAATTCAGCAAACACAGAAATAGGGTGGCTAAAGGGGTAAAAAGACCCATCGTAAAGCCAAGCATCGATAATAATGCGGCAAGCATCAGCAGGGTTGGTATTGGATTCTGAGCAGTATCCAGCAAGATGAAATGATAAAAATAAAACGACTGAAAAACTGACACTGTCGTATATGCCAGTACAACAATGCCGGTCACTATTCTGAAAAAGTTGATTTTGGATTGCTCGGGTTGCGTGTCTTCCTTGGATTGTGAAAAAAACGGCGTGTTTTTTAAAAGTTGATTTCTGAAAAACAATGTTAGCCGTTCCGAAAATGAAGTTAGCATGTGTTTCATCGGGCAAATACCACGCAATACGGACTCATTCAATTGGGTATTTTACTGTTTCATCATAATATCAGTTTTTTAAGCTCGATTTTTCGAAGTATTTCGCAAAGCGGCGGTAAGGGTACTGCTAGGGTTCGATTTTGATAATAGATTATCTGGAAGTTGTTCTGCCAATAGGCTCTCTTTGTACAGTAACCCGTGTCCAATCCGGTAATTGTGATGTGGTATTTGATAGATTACTCTAATACGTTAATGATTCAATCGTAGGGAATGTTAGTTGAGTTAAATGACCCATTCAAGCAATGGTAGTGCTTGTTGCGCTGCTCCTTTTTTCGCCTGACTCAGGGATGAAGGACAGTTTGGAAGACAGGAGGAATGGTGATGGCCAGACTGCAGGAATCGGTAGAGGTAAATGCCCCGGCATCGGAATGTTATGACCAATGGATGCGATTTGAAGAATTTCCCCAGTTCATGGTTCATGTCAAAAGTGTAACTCGGCAAGGAGATCGGCGGTGGCACTGGATTGTAGATGGACCGCTGGGAAAAAAACTGGAATGGGACGCTGAAATGGATGGCAACGAGCGGGATCGGATTATTTCCTGGCACAGTGTTTCCGAGCCGGAGGTCGGCGTACAAGGCGCGGTTTTGTTTGAGGAACTCAGTCCTGGATTAACCCGCATCACTTCCACCATTCAGTATGAACCGCCGGCAGGTGTTATGGGAGAATTAGTGGGCCAGGTTTTCAGCAATCCTCAGCAAATGGTGCGCCAGGATCTGGATAATTTTAAAAAACTGATGGAAAGCGGTATAACCGCGGTCGGATATAATGCCGAACAAATATCGCTTTAGGGCAATAAGCGCTTTATGGAGAGAGGAGAAATTTTTTAGGTCTTCTCGGTAAAATTCAGGGAGGCGGAATTGATGCAGTAACGTTCGCCGGTCGGTTGTGGGCCGTCCGGGAAAACATGGCCCAAGTGGGCATCGCAACGACCGCATTTTAATTCGGTGCGAACCATGCCGTGGGTGGTGTCGGTTTCCGTTTCAACCGGCGCGTCGGGTATGGCTTGCCAAAAGCTGGGCCAGCCGCTACCGGAATTATACTTGGCATCTGAGCTGAATAATGGTGCGCCGCAACAAACGCAGGTAAAAATTCCCTGCTTTTTCAACTCGTTGTATTCACCGGTAAACGGCCGTTCGGTGCCCTTTTGTCGAGCGACCTCATATTGTTCCGGGGTGAGTTGCTGTTTCCATTCCGCATCGGTTTTTTGAATTTTATCCGGCTTCGTTTGGGTTTTCGGATTTGGGGAGTCTGCCTGTAAATCTGCCATAAGCGCCTCTTAAAAAATATAAAACTTTATCCGACTCTTTGATCAGCCATTATAACGGGCGTGACACTGCAATCCTAATCTTGTTGTTGTAGCATGCCGCAGGCTAAAGGCTGAAACGAGTCCGGAAAAATCGTAGCCGTGTCGTAATGGCAATCCTGCAAAATGGCGCCTTCCAGTTTGGCTTGGCTTAAGTTCGCTCCGGCCAGATTGGCCCCGCAAAGGTTAATGCATCTCAAATCGGCATGGGAGAAGTTGGCCTGGCTGAGATCGGTGTCCTTGAAGGTGGCCTGCTGCAAGTTGGCTCCGGTAAAGTTGCTGCCTTGCAGGTCGGTTTCTTCAAAATGCGCGTTAGACAAATTGGCGTGACTGAAGTCTACACCCACGGCGCTGGCCGGATTTCCCTGCCGAGCCATCAAGTAGCCTTCGCCGGTCAGATTGACGCGATCCAGTTCGGTGCTTTTGAATTGCGTATTTTCCAGTGTGGTGCCTTCCAGATCGGTGCCGGAGAGATCCGCGCACTGGAAGTTGGTATCTTTGAGCAATGCCTCAAACAAGGTGGCCCCCGTGAGGTTGGCTCCGCTGAGGTTGGCTCCGGTAAGATCCACCCCGGTAAGAATGGCGTTGAATAAGTTGGCGGCCATCAGATTGGCGCCGGCCAGCAGCGCTCCCGAAAGCTGGGCCTGGTTCAAGTCGGCGCCCGTGAGATTGGCGTCTTCCAGATTGGCGGAACTCAGATTGGCGTACCGTAAGTTGGCAGAGCGTAAATCCGCCTGCTGCAACTCCGTTTTTTTCAGGTTAGCCTCCTGCAGGTTGGCCTCGCTGAAGTCGCAACCTTGCAAGTTGGCGGATTCCAGGTGGACACCCTGTAATATGGCCTGGTTGAAACGGGAATCACTCAAATTGCTTTTATGGAATTTAGCGGCGGTCAGATTGGCCCGGCAAAAGTTTGTTCCCCGCAGATCGGTTTCGCTCCAATCCACATTCTGCAGTGCTGCGGAATGATAATCCTGGCCTGCCATCGGAGGCTTTTTATAGGGATCGACTCCAGTTGTTCGTGCTGGTCCGCCAACGGATGCATTGGCTGGCATGCCTCGTTGGCTGCCCTTTTGCTGACTGCCTTCCTGGTTCATGCGCTCCCCCTTTAGGCTCAATGCCGGATGAGGCTTTAAGTCCGCTTGCTTATGTTCCTCACTGATGGGTGCATTGTAGCAGATCGGTCCGATCACCGGGATCGCTCATTTGTCTACAATTTCAACGATGAGATGATGATTGCCTTATTTTTGAGCCAGTAATACGGCTCTAACCGGCGAGGCTTCCAGCTCCATCAGCTTCAGGGGGAGAGCAACGAGAACCGGTGGTTCTTCCGAAGGCAGCGTTGCAGGTGCAAGGGTCAGATCCAGGTTTTCCAGCCAAACGATACCCGACTTGAGTAAGGCATGATGCGTTTCCAGCGTTTTGGAATCCACATGATCCACGGAAGGCGTATCGATGCCGATGAGTACGACGCCTCGTCGGGCTAGCTCCGGAATTAGGGCTGCATCAGGCCAGGCGTAGGGCGGACAAAATTGTTCGGCTCGACTTTGCCGCTGGGTTTTAAACAGGATTCGCGTTGGAAATTCAGCCCAGCCGGTCAGTGATTCTTGAACTTGCTCCCAAGTGATGGCCTGGGTCCAGGGCGAGATATCCACGATCACGGCGGGTCCGATAAAAGGAGATAGCTCAAGCTGTCCAATCGTTTTTGCTGACGAAGTCGGATGCGTCATATCCCCTTGGATATGAACCGGGGCGTCTGCATGGGTGCCCACATGCGGGCTCATGGTAAACGCGCTGAGGTTAATCACGCCTGAATCACTATGTTCCACCGTAATCTGCCGGGAAAAAGGGATATCTCCCGGAAAGCAGGCGGTAGTTCCGGCGATGGGCTGGGAAATATCAATAATGTCGAAGTGACTGTTCAAGCCGGTTGTATGACCCCTTGCAGGCTGAAATGGAACAGGGTTTCCGTGACTCCTTGCTGCAGATGTTCGGATTCCGAGGCCAGGCCGAGCGAAGCCAGGGTATGTTGAATCAGGGTTTCCAAGTGTTTGCTGCTGTACCCGCTGGAGAGTTTGAGTAAAATGCCCAATCCATCCGGGAAGGGAGTGCTTGGGCCGATACCTAGGCAGAGCAGACCGTCCGCGCCTTCCTTGGCGATGAGTTTGGGTTGTAGCACGTCCTGGCCGGGGAGCGCATGCTGCATCAATCGGGTATCCAGCCTGCCGGTACCGCCGATGAGTTCTGGATGTTGCTGCATCAAGGCGGCGATTTCGTCCCAGGAGGACAGAATGTCCGTCAGTTCATCCGGGCATTGCCGAATCATATCCCGCGAAACCGGTGAGATGAGCGCATGGTATAACTGGGCCAATTCCACCGCGCTGAGGCCAAAGTTGGGCATGCCGCAGCCATCTGCCGACTCCGGCATTTCATCCACATAAAGCAGGTAGCAGAGGAGTTCTCGCAGCAGTTGGTAAGGTTCTTGATTGGGCTCCAGATAGTTTTCCCTGGGGAGACCCTTGGCTTTCAGGTAGAGCAGGTGCGCCAAATGCTTGCCACTGCAGGGATGATTCAGGGCGCTGGTGTCCAGACTGGCTTGAGCTCGTTTGTTTTTGCAGGTGGGGCACTGTAAATCCGATTCCTGTAATGCGCCGATGTCCATGATTTCTCGTAACAGGCTTAATTGCCCGGTTTCGGCTTGGTGCGAGGCCATGAGCATGGCGAAATGCGCTGAAGTCAATGCCGGGTAGGCTTGTTTCAAGGTGGGATAGAGTACCATCAACTGAAAAGGCTTCAACAGGGAGCGGCTCCAGAGTGGTGTTCTGGTATTCCCTGCCCGTAAAAGAGCTAAGCCGCTGTTGTTTTGAGCTGCCTTTTGTTCCGCCCAAACGAAAGCCACGCCGTACACGGTGACTTCCACCTGTTGGGAACGGGTAACGCTATACAGCGGCGCCCAAGGTAATGCTTCCAAAGGAAAATCTTGGGTCGTCATCGCCGTAAACCCTCGGCATCAACTTGAAGATAATTCATGAAATCCCTCTTGATGGACTTGCTTTTCCATCATTCACCAATTTTATATCAGAGTCAAAGCCTAGGGTGTATAGACAATTGTGCCTACTTCGTTGCTATGGTGCTCGTCTTCGTCACGTACCTTGGTACGCTCCTCGTCTTCTCTCCTCACGCCTCGTAGCCCCTAATTGCTACACACCCTAGTGCATAGGCAGAGACTGGCTTAGTAGGATTATTGTATGCCAAATCTCACTCTCTTTTTCATCAGGCTTCTGCTAAGGTTCGCTTTTTACCAGCTTTAATGAGGTTTTAGAGGCAAGCAGCCGCTCATGGATGGCTAGCAGCAGCCGCTGGGCTACGCGATCCTTACGCTCCATCGGCAGATGCACCGCTTCGCCCTTGGCAAAAAGCAAGGTCATTTCGTTATGGTCCGCCTCAAAACCAATATCGCTTCGGCTGATATCATTTGCGGCAATGGCGTCCAGGTTTTTGCGCCGGAACTTTTCCGTGGCGTTTTTCAACAGGTCCTGGGATTCCGCGGCAAAGCCCACCAGCCACTGTCCAGAGCGCTTTCTCTTTCCCAGCTCCGCTAAAATATCCGGATTCGCGGTCAGTTCCAACGCGGTGGTGGTCTGCTGTTCCCGTTTGATTTTTTGGGAGGCTGGATGTAAGGGCTTATAATCCGCAATGGCGGCAGACATCAGCAGTAAATCCGTAGCCTCGAAGCGGGAATCTAATGCTTCCCGGAGTTCATTGGCGGTTTTGACTGGAATAACGTTATATGGCCTGCCTTCGGGCGGACGCGTGGTAATTAACGTCACGGAAGCGCCCATTGCGGCCAGTTCATCGGCCAGCGCCAGTCCCATTTTTCCGGAACTCCGGTTGGAGATGACCCGGACGGGGTCGATGGGTTCACTGGTTCCCCCTGCGGTAACCACAGCCCTGACGCCATGAAACAACCCCGCATTTGGATGCACTGCCCGGTAGAGGGCTTGCAGAATGGTTTCCTGATCCGCCAGATGTCCGTCGCCAACTTCGCCGCAAGCCAGCTTTCCGGAGGTTGGCTCTATCACGGTGTAGTTGGGCAGCTCTTGCAGGGTTCTTAAATTCTGCCGGGTGAGCGGGTGTTCCCACATGCGGGTATTCATGGCCGGGGCAATCAGCACTGGCTTTCCGGTAAAGGTAATAACCGAGGTGGTCACCAGGTTATCCGCGGAGCCATGCGCCAGTTTACTGAGCGTATCCGCCGTGGCTGGCAGCACCAGGAGCGCATCGGCTTGTTGGGCCAGTACAATATGGATCGGTACGCCACCGTGATCCACAGCCAAGGCGGATGAGTATACCGGATAACGGCTGAGTGCCTGTAAAGTTAGAGGCGTAATGAAGGATTCCGCAGTCGGGGTCATAACGCACAACACCCGTCCCGCATTCCTGCGATACAGTTCGCGAATCAGGTCGCAGGCTTTGTATGCGGCAATCCCGCCGGTGATGGCGAGCGCAATGGTTTTTCCAGCAAAATCCATGAGGTGAAACCTTTTTAGTCATTTTATTTTATCGTCTTTCGGTTGTGCTTGGCTATGTTTCTATCTCCAAAACGGTGCCTTTTCCCATAGGCTCAGCATTAAACCCGTGTTAAGGCTACACTTAGTAGTTCTGGAAAGGTTTTTGGATGGAAATATATTTTTTATAATTGTCAATATGTGATTTTCCTCAACTCGGAAAAAAGGGTCATCTCAAAAATAGGATGGCCTGAAAACCCAAAAGCCGCTTGTATAGTGTATTTTAAACACTAAATGTTAAGAATTGTAAACCCTGCTATAAAAACTAGGCCAAAAAGGTTGCAATGATCTTTTGAAGCGATACTCTACTATCAACAAATCAATCAATTACTGATTGAAAGTTAATATTAACTCTTAAATCTTTCACTTTCCCCCTCACTCCCAACCTAAAAATTGGATCGACCCCCTAACTTGTTAAGGGGTCTTTTTTTTTGCGTTGAGTTTCGTTTCTGCTACGAAAAGCGTCTCCTTTTTAAAAGGAGACGCTTCGAAAGGGTGAATTTTGAATGAGTATCAAAGTTTTGATTCACTCTGAGCCTTGGCTTAATTTTTAGGCCGACAGGTATTGATATTGCGGATTGCATCTCGTCATGAATTGCATCATCGCCTGCCAGAACATTTGAAAACTAGGGCAACCAAATCTGGATTGATTGGGATAACGTGGAAAGTCAAAGTCGTCGTTATAGTTGTTGTAGCTATTATAGTTATTATAGGTGTTATGGCCATATCCATTGTTCCAATTGGGGTTGTGGCCATTATCATCCGTATCCTGATCATCCAGCTTCTCGAACCGGAGGGTATGTATCGCATGTCCTAGTTCATGCTTGCTGATATTTTTATCCGTGCCGCCACTGAAAGCTTCATAATTTCCATCCGTGGTCAGTTTCAGCAAGGCTTCTTTTAACTTGGTATCCACTTTATCCGCTGGTGTTTTGGTCAAATTGTTGTATTCAGTCTGCGCATCTTTCAAACTAAACTCGTTTTTGGAGTTAAATAAAGTTTTATCATTCAAAATGGTTCTGATTTGACCCGTGGTAAAATCTTTTGAAATTTTAGTAAAATCCATAATATCCCTCACTCTGATTCTCGTGTCTTTGCCTATGTTAGCTCTCTCTAACTTAATCATTATTCCTATTGTTGTTGTGTCTCGTCCCTCTCTCTCTAGAATATTGAATAGATTTCTTAATCTGTATATATAAAAACATCAAAATGATATAAATTGCCATTTGGATTGTATATTTTTTATAAGCTCTTTACTGAAAGGCGGAACGAATGCCGTGTTTGCGTGAAAGCTTTGAGTTTTTCCTGAGTTATCATCGTCCTTTAATCACAACAGAGCGCGTCTCATGACGATTGAACTCCCTTCCTTTAGATGGAAGGGAGTCCAGTCTGGTGATTATGGGAAAACTTTTATTGTTGTTTCGATTGGCGAGTAGTATGTATCCTTGCCCAAGGAATTGGTTCAAGATGTCTTTTTCTGAAATGTGTTATCTTCGACTGTAGCCTTTGGAAAATTTAAGGTCGGTCCCTGTGGTATATTTGGGTTTGGCTCGTCCGTTATTGAGCTGCTTGGTTCAGCCTTATACGGATGGCCATTAGAAGCGGTAGGTAGATCTTTAAACGCTTCATCATCTGGAAAGCCAAAATCTTCTAGATCGCCTAAATCGCTAGCTGTACTTGATGCGGAGGAAGTGAAGTAAAACTCTTCAGGATTATCTAGATCAGCATCAATATTACTTGCTTTATTGCTGTGGCTAGGCTGGTGGCGCCCTTGTGTATCTGCATTAATATTTCCTGATTTATCGGTGCCGATGGATTGTACACCCTCAGGACTTGCCTCGTTGGCATTTCGTGGCACCCTGGTCCAATCTACCTCATTTTCAGTGTCAGGAATTACATTTTGGTCATCCAAGATTTGAGATGCGGAGTTTGCAGGTTGAGTTGCAGGCATACTTGCAACCCCATTTTTACTGGCGTGCTGGCGCACACTGACCGTGCTGTCTGTCAGAGAGTCTCTCATGCTAACTTCTTCTTCAGGGACATCTTCTACAGTTACCCGGTGCCGAATAGGTTCTGCCTCAGGTTGGACAGTTCCTGAATGAGGAGTTGCCTGTTCCTGTTTCGCTGGAGACGGAGTCTGTTGAGTTGTCGATGTGGACTCTACGGGTTGTCCTGACCCAGTGGCCGGATTTTTCTTTTGAGTTTGTAGGGGTTTAGGTGTAGGATTTGCATCGTCCACAAAACCTCTTTGCTCAGGAATAGTTGGTTTTTTTGGCAACAGTGTATCATCCGTTACTTCGGCTGCGCCTGGGTATTTGGACAATTCTTCAATGGTGTCCGCGATTTCTTCTTCGGTCGGTCCATAATTTTGTCGATGAGAACCGAATTCGTTTTCAAGAGGGAAACTGTCCTCATGGGCGCCTAAAGATTCCTCGGAAAAGCGACGCAATTTTTGTTGGAGCGCATAGGCTCTTTTCGCCTGCTGATCGGCTCGCAACAAGTTTCCTGTTGGATTGCTGGTGCCAAACAGATGGCGGGTGGCATGCATTTTGGTTTCTATCGCTTCCACGTTAGGATCAGAAGTGCCTCTTGCCGCCGCCTCATTCCGCCATTCTTCAATGGTTGCGTTCTGGCGGGCTTCTGCTAATTCTTTTCTTAGTTGCCTCAATGCTTTGCTGCCTTCAGCCTGATAACGGTGTTTTTTACGCAGCGTATCCAATGCCTGCTGTTTGCCAAAATCATTGGCGGCTTTTCGGGCGTCTAATGAAAACGGATGGGCGATATTGGGTAATATGCCATTGCCTTCAGCCACATTAGTTGCTGCATCTACATCCGCCCCTGCCAGATGCGCTTTACGGATATCGTTTACTAAATTTTGTGCATCTTTTGCTTGTTGCTTGGTTAATGTGACAAGATCTTCTTGTCTGCCGATGTTATAGTTTGCCAAAAGGTCACGTTTTTCTGAGCGACTAGTAAAAGGAAATTGCCCTTCCATAGCGTCTAATGCTTCGGACTTTGTCAGGTGCTCAAGCTGTCGGGTCTGACGTGCCTGCACCAACTCATGAATAATCAATTTTTCCGTAGGAATCTGCCGTTTTGCAGCTAAGTTAATCGCAAAGTTTTGAACAAATTTTGGTGAGTGATCTAATAATGTCTGTAGTCTTGGATAATTTGAAAATAATTTATAATTAGGATGATTTTCGGGTAAATAAAGTACATTGCTACGTGAATTGTAATGAGGTTCTGATGTACCTGCTATTTCTACTGTGGGAGCTTCATTTTCTTCCATTCCCAAGTGAGTTCTGGCAGTTCTGTATGCGGCCATCATATCCACTTTTTCGGGACTCTTGAACAGGGTGACGAATGATCTCCCTTTAGAAAGGCCCGTGTTAAACATGGTTCTGGGGTTCAACTGGCTCCAGACTGCCCTGGGGTTCATCATGACAGAGTGCGTTTGTTTAAACGCATCACGCCAAGTACCTTGCTGTACTTTAATCCCTTCATCAAGCCCTTTCTCAACGGCTGCGATTTTTGCTTCGTCCGTTGTCGCTCCCTTAAGGGCCGCGGTCGCGGTTTTTGCCTCGGCGGCAATGGCGCCTGCCGTTTTCATGGCCGCTGAAGCTCCTGCAACGGTTAAACTGCCTTCACCAATATCTCCAAAGGCTTTTTCGGCATCTTTATAGTCGCCCAGATGATAATTGACGGAAGCCTTGATGATGCCCATGAGCGCTTGATTAATACCCATGCCAAAGCCGATGACCGTCATGATTGGAATGGTAATAGGTGCCACGGATGCTAAAATTCCTAATCCGACGATACTTCCGATGGCCATTATTGGGTGCTTCAACATTGCGCCAATTGGACGGAAGAGCCCTTTTACAAATTCTTTGCCTGCGCGGAACACGCTAAAGTGTTCTTTCTTTTTCTTTCTGCCGGCCTTTGAAAAACGATCCGGTTTCTGCACTCCGGCTGCGCGCATATCTCGCAGATATTTTTTATCCTCTTGCTGATCAACACTGGTACCTTGTGGATAGATAGAATTGTTATCAAAATCGCCATTCATTCTTATAACCACACTGATATCCCCCATCCCTTATGCCTGTTTATAAAAATTCATAAATGCATAAAAACGAGCGTTTTATTTTTTTTGTTAACAAATTTATAAAACTTTAGTCAAAGGCTAAGTGGCGTAGAGGTAAATGTAGATATTTAATCGATATAACCTGAGTCAATTTACCGATTTGTAGCCAGTTACAACGGTTCTATTTCCGGGAATTATGATGATGGCAGGGTGCTCATTACAGGGTGAGCGATAGTAAAGCATGCACTGGAAGGCTTCCACTTTGTAGTCAATCGAACAATCAAGAGGTGTCCATATTGGTCAGAAATTGCTTTGCTATTCTCATTGTTTCCTATGATTATCCCCTTCAAAAACCCAACTTTCAGTGCTAAATCTATAGATCCAAGATGCTGATCCTGTGCCTGTTTCGATCTATTGTAACGAAATGTAAAAAGGTTAATGTTCGAAATACACATTTCCTTGCCATCGTATTTTGAAGCGGTATACTAACTTCACAAAGTTAGTAACACACTAACATCCCTACAAAAACACTCACTTTCCCCCTCACTCCCAACCAAAAAATGGATCGACCTCTGAGCAAGAGGTCTTTTTTTTTGCCTTTTCACGGACACACTGTTAGCACAATTTTTGGTTTATTAGATTTATTCTTTCAGATACATTCTCATCACATTTTTTTGTTTTGCAAACAGCTTATGTCAGGGATTTTATTCCTCAATTGACTTATTTTCGTATTTCTTTATAGGAAAAAAGCTTTATATGTCATCTCAAGTTAATTATGCCTCGTCCACCACATCTTCATCTGGGAGGTATATTCCTCCAAATAAAAGGAGTAAGGCTCCTGCTCAGGGCTTGGAAGGCGTGGTGCAGGATATGTCCCAACTTTCCATGACAAAGAGTCCATCGCCCGTATCACCCGTATCAAAAGATGTGTTCCAGCCAAGGGGAAAAACTGGCCTGCTTTGGGTAAAGCCGGATGTTTCGGAAGCCCATGTGAAAGGTGTGGATGGAATACTTAAAGCCTTTCCCGAGGGGTTACGGAAACATTTTCGTAAAAATGGTTGTCAAATTATGCTAACCAGAACGATGGATGAGGTATTTCCTGAATTTAAAGGTACGGATACCAGCTTAATTTCAGGTGTACAAAAAGCGTGGTGTGAATTGAAAGGACTATGTCGGGGGAAAGTGGTCTCCATTCCAGAATATTTTCTGTATCCTAAAACCAAAGAATGGGTTGCACAGGTTAATACACAAGGTGGCGTCAAAGTTTCGCGACACGAGACTATGCATTTGCTTCATAATACCTCTTCATTACTCTGGGATTTTGAGGAAAATGAGGTAAATGATGAGTTTTATGAAGCTTATATGAAGGATGTGCGGAAATTATCTTCCGAACAACTTCAAAAGTATTCATATGCAATTCAGACCACTGATATAGAAAAGCCAAGCATGCATGGTATGAAAGAACTCTTTGCCAAATTGGCTGCCGTTTTACATGGTGGTGGTTGTTTAGGGGACTCGGAAGGATTAAAAAAGGCATTTCCCAGGGTTACGGAATATTTAATGCAAGGAATTAAATCCGTTACAAAAAGTGCCTTAAAAGGTTAACCACTTAGAACTTGGCAAACCAATTGAAATTACTGATGGATTCGTTTTTAACGTCTGCTAAGTCAGGCTGGTCAGGTAGGCGGAAATTTCATTTAAGTTACTACTTGGCCCAAGTTGCTGAATCCGCTCAATCAAAGCCGAGCCAACTACCACACCATGCGCTCCCAGGCTGAGCATTTTTTGCACATGCTCCGGTTGGGAAATGCCGAAGCCCACGCAGGCAGGAAGATCGGTATGTGATTTAAGCCGTTCGAACAACCGATTCAAGCTTTGATCATGTCGGGCTTCCGTTCCGGTAATTCCTAAACGGGATACCACGTATAAAAACCCGCCGCTTACTGAAGTGATTTGCTGGAGGCGCGTTTCATCTGTTAACGGGGAAACCATCCCAATCAGATGAATGTGGTTGCGCTGGGCCGCAGGATGTACCTCTTTGGCGAGTTCCACAGGTAAGTCGGCAATCAATACGCCGTCGGCCCCGGCTTGGGCGATATCGGCAAAAAAGCGATCGATACCACGGGCCAGCACCAGGTTGTAATACACCAGCAAGCCAATAGGGATTTCCGGGTAGCGCTCCCGGATTTGCGTTAGCAACTGGAGGGCTTGATCCACGGTAAAGTTGGCGTCCAACACGGATTTTGCCGCATGTTGGATGGTTGGTCCATCTGCCATGGGGTCGCTGAAGGCGATGCCCAATTCCAGGGCGGTTGCGCCACCGGCCACAAAAGCATCCACGGAGCGCAGGCAAGTTTCAGGATTAGGCCAGCCCAATAAAGTAAAAGGAATCAGCGCGGTACGACCGTTTTTTTTCAACTGCCGAAAACTGTTGGCGTAACGGTCCTGGGTTTGCAGATTAGTGGGCATGCGCTTGCTCCTGTTGGCTATTCTCTTGATTTTGGGCCATGACCTGATGGAGATCCTTATCTCCCCGACCGGAAAGATTGATCAGAATGATGCTGTCCGGTGAAAGCTGGCCGGCTAAACGCTTGCCATAAGCCAGCGCGTGGGAGGATTCCAGCGCAGGCAGAATGCCCTCGGTCTCAGCCAGCGTCTTAAACGCTTCCAGCGCTTCGGCATCCGTGGCGCTTTCGTATGTGGCTTCGCCGATCACTTGCATATAGGCGTGTTCCGGTCCTACCAACGGATAATCCAACCCGGCGGAAATGCTGTAGGTTTCCCGGACTTGTCCGTCTGCATCCTGTAAGGCCAGACTCTTCATCCCATGCAGGCAGCCCGGCGTCCCTTTTGCTAAAACAGCTCCGTGGTGTTCGGTATCCAAACCCAATCCGGCGGGTTCTACGCCGATGAGTTTAACGCCGGATTCATTCCGAAAGCCCTGGAAAATCCCGATGGCGTTGGAGCCACCGCCCACGCAAGCCAGCACTGCGTCCGGCAGTCGTCCTGCCTGCTCCTGAATTTGCTGCCGGGCCTCTTTCCCAATAATCTGCTGGAAGAATCGCACCAGTGTCGGGTAGGGATGCGGTCCTGCCGCTGTGCCAATCAGGTAGTAAGTGGTGTCCAGATTGCTGACCCAGTCGCGCAGTGCTTCGTTAATGGCGTCTTTCAGTGTTCTGGAACCTGTCTTCACCCCATGCACCTGGGCGCCCAATAGCTGCATGCGGAATACGTTGGGCTGCTGCCGGGCCATGTCCACTTCGCCCATATACACCTCGGTTTGCATGCCGAGCAACGCCCCGACCATCGCCGTGGCCACCCCATGCTGTCCTGCCCCGGTTTCTGCAATCAGCCGGGTTTTACCCATCGCTTTGGCGAGTAGGGCTTGCCCGATGGCGTTGTTGGTTTTATGCGCACCGCCATGCAGGAGATCCTCCCGCTTCAGGAAGATGCGGCAACCCCACAATTTGGATAGATTCCTGGCTTCATAAAGCGGCGTTGGCCGTCCGGCGTAATGCTGCAGCAGGTGCCGAAACTCGGCTAAAAATGCTGCGTTCTGGCTGTACTTCAGGAAGGCGGCTTCCAACTCTTCCAGGGCGGGCATGAGGAGTTCCGGCACATAAATGCCGCCAAACTCCCCAAAAAATCCTAGGGATTGCATGGGCGTTCTTCTCCAGTTGAGGGAATATCAGGATTTTCCAATGAGGTTGTTCCTTTAACTGCTTGGCAAAAGTCGGTTAAACGCTGTAAATCTTTTTGTCCCGGCGCGCTTTCCACCCCGGATGCCACATCGACTCCCCAAGGGGACAAGGCTTCCAGGACTGTTTCAATATTCTCCGGCGTGAGCCCACCGGCTACCATGCAGGGAATATCGCCGGTCAGTTCGTTTAACCGAGCAAAATCCGGCCACTCCAGAATGGATTGGAGCCCGCTGCCCTTGGGTAAATCCAGCAGGCAGGTCTGTACTTGGGGCTGTTCTAAATATCGGGCGGCCTGCATTTGTAAATCCGCCATCTTGATATGAGGGTATAAATGCAGCACTTTAATGATGGGTAAGCCTATGTAGGCGTAATCCGCCGGATTTTCCTGCCCATGTAACTGGATGGCGTTGAGTTTCACCGTTTTTGCGTAGGCTTCCACCTTGGCGGGCGTAGCGCCTTGAAACACACCCACCACATAAGCCTGGGGATGGCTTTCCCGTAATTCTTCCACTAGCGTTTTGGCGGTTGTCGTATCCAGGTAGCGTGGAGAGCTGGGTACCGTAATTAAGCCTAGCCAGTCCGCCCCGGCATTCAGCGCGGCCTGGGCGTCGCTCAGGCGTGTAATACCGCAGACTTTAAGCTTGGCGGTTCGGGTTGATTTCATTGGGTCAGCTCCTGTAGGGTTGCTTCAAGGTCAGCGGAAGTCGGCTGCCGCATCAGCAAGGAACCAATTAGAAAGCCATCGCACATGGGTTGGAGGCGTTCAATATCGGCTCGGTTTTCAATGCCGGTGGCGGAAACCCGAATAATTCCCGGTGGGATGAGGGGCGCCATGCGGCTGGTGGTAGTCATATCCATTTGCAGGGTTTGCAAATCCCGGTTGTTGATTAGCAGAATACTGGGATGGACGGCCAGCGCCCGTTCAAGCTCTGCCTCATCCTGAATTTCAATCAGGGGCGTCATTCCCCATTCTCTAATGGCGGCGGTGAGTTCGTTCAGTTGAGCATCGCTTAACGCTTTGACAATGAGCAGCACCGCGTCTGCCCCGGCCAAACGTGCTTCCGCGACCTGGTAGGGGTCCAGGATGAAATCCTTCCGCAGTACCGGCACTTGGACGGTGCGCTTGACCTGGGCCAGCAAATCCAGATTGCCGCCGAAATAAGCTTCATCAGTCAGTACCGAGATGGCCACGCCATACCGCTGATACAATGCCAGTAAGGGCTGTAAGTCCAGCGTTTCTTTCAAAACCCCGGCGGAAGGCGAAGAAGGTTTAATCTCCAGCATCAGCCGAGTTTTTTTCTCGCTGCGAAAGGCCGCTTCCAGTTGTTCCGGCTCTGCTTTTGGTAGTTCCTTTTCCAGGTCGGCAAGTGACCGCTGCTTTTTGCGGGCGGCTACTTCCTGGGCTTTATGGGCCATAATTTTATCCAGCATGGCCAGGGAGGGAGAATTGTTCATGGGCGTTTCGACATTGCTCCAGTGTTTTCAATACGGTTCCGCTGCTAAGCAGCTTTTGCGCTTCCCGGTGCCCATCGTGCAGGGTACTGGTGTGGCCGGCGACCACAAAGCCAGCGGCGGCGTTCATGCATACCATTTGGTAATACGGGGACTGCTGATCCTCTCCTTTCAACAGATGATGCAGGATGGCGAGATTTTCCTCCGGCAAATGCGCGCCGGTGGGGAGTTGGCACACCTCACCCAAGGGCTTAAGTTCCGATTGACGGGTCTGGCCGCTTTGGATGTGTACGACCCGAGTGGGGCCATGAACGGCGATTTCGTCCAAGCCATCCGCGCCATGCGCTAACCAAGAATGGTCATTGTACTCTTGTTGCGCCAAGTGCTGGGCCATGACATCCTGCATTCCAGCATGGGAAACGCCCAGTAACCTGAAGGCCGGTTGTACGGGATTCAACAAGGGTCCTAAAAAATTGAATAAGGTGCGCTGCTGGAGTTTTTTTCGGAGTTGAGAAAACCCGGCCAGATTGGGATAGCAGGTGGGCGCAAACAGAAAGGCCACATTACAGGCAGCTACCACGTCTGGTACCCGTTGAGGATCCAGTTGATGCCCGATGCCTAGCTGTGCCAGTAAATCAAAGCTCCCGCTGGCGCTGCTGAAACCCCGGTTGCCGAACTTGACCACTGGCACGCCGCCCGCCGCCAAGATCAACGCCACGGTGGTAGAGGTATTAAAATGAGACAACCCGCTGCCGCCGGTGCCGCAACAATCCATCACCGGAACTTCCGGACGTTTTACCGGTACGCAAGCTTCCCGCATGCAGTCTAGTGCGTCTTCCAGCAGGGTAGGCGTGACGGTTTCCGGCGTCAGTTGTCGCAGCAGGGTCATGGCCTCTTGCTCCGGCAATTGCAAGCGGATTAACGAGGCCAAGCGCTCCCGATCAATGGGAGGGGCCTGATCCTGGACACTGGGTGATGCGTTGGGTTGCGATGAGGTCATTGGGCCAGGAAGTTCCTTAAAATTTGCCGTCCTTCCGGTGTGCCAACGGATTCCGGGTGGAATTGGATGCCGAAGATGGGCTGGCTGTAATGCTCAATGGCCATTGGCAAGCCGCTATCCACATCCCAGGCGGTCACTCTTAAACAGGATGGGAGATTGTCAGGATCGACTAACAAGGAGTGATAGCGCATGGCTTCAAACGGTTGCGGCATCCCTTGAAAGAGCGGGCTGTCCAGGGCCGCCACCATCAGGCGGCTTTCCCCATGCACGATTTCCGGGGCGGCAATCACTTTTCCACCTAAATAGTGGGCGATGCCCTGATGGCCCAGGCACACGCCCATCACCGGACAATTCAGTTCGCTGTGGCGGCGAACAATGTCCGCGCAAATCCCAAAATCTTCCGGGACGGCGGGATGGCCTGGACCGGGAGACAATACGATTTTTTGAGGCTTTTTATCCTTCAATTGCTCGAAAGTCAGCGCATCATTTCGGTAAACCTCCACGGGAGCGGCGGTTTCCACTTGGATCATCTGGTACAGGTTGTAGCAGAAGGAGTCGTAGTTATCAATGATGACGACTGGCGGTTTGCTGTACATGGCCTACGGTCCTTTCTGCCATTTGAATTGCTTTTAACATGCTGCGGGCCTTGTTTCGGGTTTCCTCGTACTCGTTTTCCGGCAGAGAGTGGTATACCACGCCCGCTCCGGCATGCACGTGGGCCATGCCGTCTTTGATCAACGCGGAGCGAATGGCGATAGCCCCGTCGGTATTGCCGAACGGATCAATGTAACCCACCATGCCCGAGTATACGCCGCGTCGCTCGGGCTCCAGTTTGGCCAGCAACTGCAACGCCCGGATCTTGGGCGCGCCGCTCAGGGTACCTCGGGGGAAACAGGCGCGGATCATGTCGTAACCGCTCTTGCCTTCCTGCAAGGTGCCTTTGAGTTCCGTGGCCAGGTGCATGACGTGGGCGTAGCGGATTACCTGGGCGATTTCACCCACCCGGATGCTACCAGGACGGCAGACCCGTCCCAGATCGTTACGGCCCAGATCGACCAGCATGCGGTGTTCGGCCATTTCTTTGCGGTCCGCCACCAATTCCTCGGAGAGTTGCATATCTACTTCCGGCGTTTCGCCACGAGGGCGGGTGCCTGCCAGGGCTTTCAAGGCGACTTCCCCATTCCTGCAACGCACGAAGGTTTCGGGAGAGGAGCCGAGATAGATAAAGTCCGGGAATTGTAGATAGTAAGCGTAGGGTGAAGGGTTCAACGCCGTGACCATGCGGTAGATGTCCAGCGGGGCCGAATGAATGGGGAGAGAGAAACGTTGGGCCACCACTATCTGAAACGCCTGGCCTTCAATAATGTATTGTCGCGCCTGCTCCACTGCGTCTAAAAACCCTTGCTTGGAAACGGAGGTTTCCACACCGTCAAACGCCACAAGGTCCGAAGGTTCGTCAAAGAGCAGGGGGCGGGTGGTATTGCCGAGCAGGTGACCGCTCATGGCCTGGGTAATGCGATCGCACAAGGCTTCCGCCTGGGAGTGTTCCCGATGGGAGATGACGTGAATACGGTGATACAGGTGGTCGAATACGATGATGGAATCGTAAAGCGCCATATACGCGTCCGGAACGTCTAAAACGTCTTTGTCCTGCTGGGGAATATGCTCAAAATACTGGGTCATACCGTAGCCCATGTATCCAACCCACCCGGCGGTGAGGGGCATGTCCTTCAATTCAGGGGGAAGTTCCGTCACCTGGGACAGATGCTGGACCTGTAGATCTTTCAACAGATTAAAGGGATCGGTAATCGCTTCCGTTTGGCTTGTGCCTTCGCTGAAATCGGTGATTTCAGCCAACCCGTTCTTGAGTCGTAAGGATAGGATGGGATCCACGCCGATCATGGAAAAGCGGGCCACCTGTTTGTCCCGATCCGCGCTTTCGAACAAAAAAGCCAGCGGGAATTGCTCATAGAGCTTGGCGAAGAGTGAAACCGGGGTTTCCGTATCCGACAGGTAACTTCTGATGAATAGGGTCACTGGCGGATTCCTCTTGCCTGACGCTGTGTTCCCGGTCGCTGTCGGGTCTGTCCCTGGATTATTGTTGGAATTGGCATTGAGCTTGGCCTCATATTTTCCTGAATAAAAATGTTTTTAATGCTAAAAAAGACCCCAGGGTCATTTGCCTGTGGTCTTTTGAAAATCTGGAATGACAAGAGGTATGATTTAGTCAGCCCAGCCCGACAGGCAAATTCTCAAAACACCACCACCAGGGGGATTTGAATTGATTCTGCTGTGGCTGGCTCATAGAAAGACTAATCATTATCTTCGTTCACGCTTTACAATGTCTGGTAAGTGAGAGCTTGAACTCATTACCTTGTTGAAGAGAAGTGTAACAGCAATGCCCTATTATGACAAGCTGTAGCGCCATCAACGTCCTTTTTGTTCCCGAATCCGGTTAAGCTGTGCCTGTCCAGGCGTTGAGCGGATGAATATGCTGGTCCGGCGGTTGATTGTCCATACGCCAAGGGGCAGAGGTTTTCGGATTGTTCGGGTCGGCGTTCAAGGAGAAAATTCCCTTCCCGTTGGAGACATCCGTATTCGCCTGACTTTCTTGCTGGTCCGGTTTCATCGGCTGAAATTCCTGTTCGGATTTTTTGGTGCGCAAGTTTTCTAACTGAAGATGACCTTCATCCACACTTTTTCTGGCTTTTTGGGTCATTTTTTCGCCGTTTTGCTCGATGGTTTTTCCGGATTTCGATTCCATCTCACCGGTCATTTTTTGGGCCATGCCTGCTGCTTTAAGGGCCGTACCTGCTGCCTTAAGCGCTTTGCCGACAGCTACCAGTGCGGCCCCAATCGCGGCGGTAAACGGGTTGGATTCCAATGATTCGCCTACTGACTCAATGGCTGTCCCTACAGTATTTAAGGCTGTCCCAACCTTGGTTTGGATTTCTCCGGCTTTTTCCAGGGCAGCGCCTTTAAGCTGTTGCATTAGGCCCATGAGTCCTTGTTGTTTTCCCTGCCTATGCTGCTGGTCTGCCATATGGGCTTTTTGACCCACCTGGACAAAAACATTTTCCGGATGACTAACCTCACTATCCCCGCCGATTGCGGTTCTGGAGGTACTGGTGAGTAGACTGCCACTGGATCTTCCGGAGTTTTGGCTGCTATTTGGGGGACTGTTTTGCATTTCCTGCCGGGTGGCCTGAACTTCCTGATTTAACTGTTGTCCCGGCGATTGTTCCTGACCGCCATTCATCATATTGGGCCTTGCCTGATCCTGATTTTGCGACTGGGCTTTCTGTGCTTCTTGTGATTGTGTCCGGCTTTCTTTTTCCTGATCCCGTTGAATCTTTTGGCCTTGATTTTTCTGCTGAGCCTCATCTTGTTCTTGAGGCTGCTTCGCCTTGTTGTCATTGTCCTGCGTGTCGGACGCATTAGCGCTGCCGGCAGTGGTGTCCGTCATTAATCTGGAATGGGAACCATCCTGGCCAGGGGGGTGAATCGCCTGGTTGAGCTGATGCATCGAATCAGAAAAATTCAGGTTTCCCCTGGTGCTTGTTTGCCAATTGGTGCCGGTTGGCTGCCCACCATAGAATGGGAACTGCTCCAGAGTTGGATTGGCAGTGGTCTTAAATCCCCCCTGGTAGGGCGACTCTATTTTATATGGATTATCATAGTTTCCATTGGAAACTAACGACTGCCCAGCGGCACTCGCACCTATGCTCATTTCAGCCTCGCTCTGAGTGGAGTAATGTTTTCGCTCTGATAAGCTCTAAATAAGATGTTTAGAAACCCACATCCAAAAGCATGAAAACAAATACAAAATAATTTGTGCTATATCAAAAAATTGTCGTCAAAATTGACTTGAATATTGCAGCGTTATCGCTGAAAAAGTGTGTGTATAGACTGGATAATAGAATTGTTTATTTAATCATTATTATTAAATAAACAATTAAAATATTCAAAGAATTCATCTTTTTCTTATGAATGACGGGGAAATGTTAAAAGCCATCTGCTGGCTTACATAGTGGGGATGCCAGGGTATACCCTATGGACGAGCTACGGGTAGAGTCAAATTTTTGCATTATCCTTTTGGGCTACTTCCTGGGCTGAAGAAACCTTAATATGTCGTCCAAGCAATTAGTTTACTGTTGCTGCCGATCCCGACCGTTATGCTAAGCACAGTTGAAGCCATTCACTCAATGACTTTTACAGTAAATAGTGAAAATGAATAGAAGGAACCCATCATGAAAAATAAATTCGCTCTTCCCGCTTTTGTACTGGCTGTGGCTGTTATGACCGGTTTTGCAGGGAACTCGTTCGCTGCCGCTCCCGCGACTTCCAAAGCGATGACTCCCGCTCCCAAGGCTGCGGTTGCCGTTCAATCCGAAACGAAAACCGTTAAAACTTCAGAAGCCAAGTCTGAAACTAAAAAAGTGGCCACCACCAAAAAACACCACCTGCTTTCGATGAAAAAAGTGAACAAAGCAGGAAAGGCTGAGAAAACTGAAAAAGTTTCCAACAAATCTGAAAAGGTGGAAAAAATCGCGAGCAGCAAAACCGAAAAAATCGGTAAAGACGCTAAAAAATAGGCTGAAAATAGCAAGCTCACTTCTCTCCAAACGAATGACGACAGATCATGGGGATGGGGAAATGTCTGGTAACCCAGGCATTTCCCTCCACCCAAAGTCTTCAATTCCACTACAATCTAACTCCTGTTTAAAAACTTCTGTTTAAAAAGTGAAGTCAGCACACAGAAAGAGAGACATACACGAAATTCATTTTTCAAACAGCAGTAGGGATAACTTCCGACTGAAACAGATTAACGCTCCTATACCAAAATAACAAAACACCAACTTTCCGTTAATGAATGACCTTGCCACATCTCCCTTTGCTCTGCAAAGGGAGTTTTTATTTTTTACGGAATCGTCATTAGAGAAAGGAAATTTTTATAGTTTAAAAAGTGATCCACACATAACCAAAATAGGCGTAGAATTTGTGGCTTAGCGAAACGGATGTCTCGGACTTAAACCGTACGCTTCTATTAAATAAACTGATTTTTGTCGTTATAAGTCACGCTGTTGAATCAAGGACTATGTTAAACTGCTGATGCGAGACACAGATGATTGCTGCGTAAATTGAATATTCATTATCCTCTACAGGCATCGCGATAAAATGAGTCACATACCGGACCTTCCCCTGAAAAAACGGCTTCGCTTGGGCATGACCCAACGCTTTTTGCTATTTTTCTTTATTTCGGCCATTGTGCCCATTGTGGTGATGGGTGGTCTGCTGCTGCATAAGGTCCGGACGGACATGGACGAGCGTCGGGATATCCTGTTGCGTACCGGTCAGCAGTTGACGCGCACCATCCTGTTAAGCGACCTGGAACGCTTGGGTATTGCTGCCAGCCAGGCGGCCTTGGTATGGGCGAATCAGGCATACCTGAACTATCTGGATTCAGGCGATTCCAAGTTGTTGGAAATGCTGTTGAATCGCTTGGAGCAGAGTAAAAGTCTGAATATTGTGGCGTTGGTGAACCGGCATGGCGAGGTCATTGCCAGTAGCAACGATGCGGGCGATACCTCGTCTCGATCGTTTAAAGCTATTGCTAAAACGGCATTGATGGGGAAAACGGTTTTCAGTATCGAGCAGTTCCGGGTGTTGCCGAAAAAAGACAAGGCGTTGCACTACATTGCCGCCGTTCCGGTGCGGGATCCACAAAATCCCCAGGTGATCATGGGGGCGTTGGTGTTGGGACAGGGCGTGGCCAATAACTTTAGTTTCCAGAAACTCAGCGAGACATTGCCGGAGTTGGACGTCCGCATCTTTCAGAAAGGGAACAACTCCAACCCCCTCATTTTCAGCAGTATCGATCAGGGAAATGGGGGCGCCATTAATCGGCCTTGGGCCAAAACCAATCAAATCTTCGATGAGCGTATCGGCTCGGTGGAGTATCGCAGTCTGCAAGTCGGCCTGTTGAACTTTTACGGAGAGCCGGTGGGGCAAGTCCTGATTAGTACGCCGGTGCATGAGGATCCGCTCCTGGAAGAAGGCGGGGGCGTGATTTTTATCCTGTTTTACATGCTGTTGGGCTTGTTGGGTATCGCCTGGCTGGGCTGGTGGTTTCACCGTTCCTTTGTCCGTCCTGTTCAGGATATTTCCCTGGCCTCTTCCGCCGTGGCGTGTGGAGATTTGAATGTTTCCGTTCCGGATACGCATACGCAAACCGAGATGCGTGTCACCGTCCATAACTTTAATCGCATGATTCGCCAGCTCCGTACGGACGAGCAGTTGCGGAACTCGTTCATCTCCAGTCTGACCCATGATTTAAGGACTCCTCTGCTGGCGGAACGGCGGGTGATTGAGTTGTTTACCGAATTCAAGAATGAACTGTCTCCACAGTTCCAGACCCTGACCGTTAACCTGTCGGATAGTAACGACCATCTGCTGCAAATGGTCAATCGTCTGCTGGAAACTTTTAAGTACGAGGCGGGTCGGGAGCCCTTGGAATTGTATCCGGTGCATTTGCCCACCCTGGTTCGGGATTGCATTTCCAAGCTGGAACCGCTGGCTGCAGTCAAACAGGTGCGTTTGCATATGGAGTTGCCGGAAGACTTGCCGCTTATTCAGGCGGATGGCGCTCAATTGGAGCGGGTTTTTATTAACCTGATCGGTAACGCGATAGAGAATATTCCTCCGGTCGGAAATCAGGTCTGGATTCGAGGACAATGTGGCGCAGAAGAAGGCGCGGAAACGGTGGAAATCAGGATTTCCGACAACGGGCCGGGTATCCCCGAGGAGATGCGCGACAATCTGTTTGAGCGGTATCCGACCGGTCATCGGGCTCAAAAAATCGGCTCCGGGTTGGGATTATACATTTGTAAGATGATTCTTGAGCGACATGGCGGTAAAATATCCCTGGACCGCCATCGGCAAAAGGGAACAACCTTTATTCTGCAACTGCGCCAGCGTCCGTCCCAGTCCGTACTGGCAGCCTCCACGGACGCATTGCCGGTGGAGCCCGCGATAGGGCAATCATCGACACCGGACTGACCGCATGAATTTTTAAGGGATGCAATTTAAGGAAAGCCAATTATGAGCGATACACCCAAGTCCCCCATCCGCCTGTTAATTGCGGAAGATCACGAGTTGTCCCGCAACGGCCTGATCTTTTCCTTGCAGAAAAAAACCGACATGAAAATCGTGGGTGATACCGACAACGGTCAGACGGCGGTGGAATTGGCGCGTTCCGAAAAGCCCGATGTGATTCTGATGGATATCGGCATGCCGGCTATGGATGGTATAGAGGCGGCACATCAGATTAAAGCGGAGCTTCCGGAGATTAAAATCATTATGCTCACTTCCCATCAGGAGGGCGAGGAGATATATGCCGCCCTGGCCGCTGGGGTGGAAGCTTACTGCTTAAAGGATATTAAAATCGATCGCCTGATCCAGGTGATTGAAATGGTGCATGAGGGCGCCATTTGGTTGGATCCCGGCATTGGCAAGCTGGTCATGCAGGCGCTCCCGCTGAATATTCCGGATCGGCTGAAGGGGCCGACGCATCGTCAGAAGTACAGCGTGGATCTGACCGAGCGCGAGCTGGAGGTGCTCGAATTAATCGTGGGCGGCAAGAGCAACAAGGAAATCGCGGACCAGTTGTGTATTACGGTGCATACCGCCAAGGCCCATGTGTGCAACATCATCCAGAAGCTGGCCGTGGACGATCGCACCCAGGCGGCGGTTAAAGCGTTACGGGACGGTTTGGTCAAACACGCGAATTAAACCGGGTTGAGCGCACGCTATCCATTAGCCAAAAGTAGTACTTCCAAGCGTAAACAGGCTAGTTCTCCTTAGTGTTCTTTTGGCGGCTGTTGCCCAGGTTTGCAAATGCTATTTTTAGCACAAGTACTTATTATTCTATCCGCCGGAATGTTCAATCCGGCTTGGGTGGATTTCGTCGTCGTTTCCCCATTGCTTAATATCAATGCTAAGGACTTCTCCCCATGTCCTCTGTACCTGACAACGTAACCGGTCATGAAAGTGCCGATGATGAGTTTGAACAGCACCAGCAATTGGTGTTGCCCAAACTGTTGCCCTTGGTGCAACGTTTTGGAACCAATACGCACTCCTTTTTAAGCCTGTACCCCGGTCTGAACATTTTCCGGACCCCGCAGGTGGAAGGTTATATTCCTTACGTCACCAGTGGGAATCTGGTGCTCATCGCCGGTGAACCGATCTGTGCGGATGCCGATCTGTCTGCGTTGATGGGTCAATTTATGGCTCAAATGGCAGGTTTCGGTAAAACGATTGGCATGATTCCGGTCAATCAGGCGAAACTATCCCGGTTCTCGGACATGGGCTTTGATTCCATTTATATTGGTAAGGAGCCGATCTTTGATCTGCGTGATTTGCCTCAGCCCTCCCGTTCCATTCGTCAGGCGATTCGACGAGCTAAGCGCAAGGGTTTGCGTGTCGTTCCTTTTGATGAGCGTTACCGCTCGCGGATCGAGGAAGTGAGCCGTCAATGGCTGGTGACTCGGGAAATGCCGCCCATGAGCTTTCTGTTTCAACTGCGTCCGTTGCTGTTACAGCAGCATAAGCAATACTTTTTGCTGGTGGATGGAGACGGTATTTTGCTGGCGTTTTTGGCCTGCTCTCCCATCTATGGCCGTCAGGGCTGGTACCTGGAGGATTTAATCCGCACAGGAGACATGCCCAACGGAGGAACGGAACTGCTCATACAAAGCGCCCTGGAGTCTCTGGCTCAGCAAGGGGCTCGAATCGCGACGCTAGCCCTTGCTCCTCTGGCCGGATTGCCGGACCGGGACGAGCAGCATCCCTATCTGAACCAACTGTTGCGGTTGAGTTATGAGCACCTGTCTTTTCTTTACCATTTCCAAACCCTGGAATTTTTCAAAGGAAAATTTCAGCCCAGTGTTTGGGAGTCCAACTATTTCTGCTTCTATCCGAAAGGCCTGCGGTTTTCCCTGGTGCAATCCTTGTTGGGCGCGTTTATGCCCAACGATATTCCGGCGGTGCTGGTCCATAAATTGCGTCAGTTGCGACGTTCATTTTTGAAGGACATGCGCTTTTCAAGGAAAGAGTAAACGGGGTTTAAAAAGAGATTTTTTCCAATTTTTGGTGAATTGTCTGGAACGCTGGAGTGATGGGAATTGAGGATGGTTGGTCAAAACCACCATCCTCTTTCTCTATTTGGGTTTTGCTGACATTTTAATGCTATTTCATTCATGCTTTGCGGTCGCTCTGGAACGATGCGGCAAGGAAGGCTCGGAAGTTTGAGGTTTTCGAATTCCTCCGGCGCGGATAATGCCTTTGAGCATGCCTTGAAAGACGAAGTTATGCAGCGGCATGACCGCGTACCAATACGCCATGCCGAATAGCCCTCTGGGGGCATACCATGCCGTCTGGCGGATTTCCACCCGTTGGGTGCCCAGTGGTGTTAAATTGAATTCCAATAAGGCTTCTCCCGGCATGCGCATTTCCGCGAGTAACCGCAAGCGCCGGTAGGATTCCACATTCAAAACCCGCCAAAAGTCCAAAGCGTCACCAGGATGGAGATCCGCCGGATCACGCCGTCCCCGACGACTTCCCACGCCACCGAAGAGTTTATCCAGCCCGCCGCGCAATCGCCACATCCAGTTGCCGTAATACCAGCCGGTTTCCCCGCCAATGTGCACAATGCTGGCCCACAGTTTTTCAATGTCCCCAGTGACGATTTCACAACGTTCATCCTTGTACAAGGCACCGCCCGCCCAGTTGGGATCGCCGGGGTAAGGCCGCTCCACCGGCGGCAGATAACCGGCGTCCGTCCAGTGGGTTTCAATCTGGTGGTTGGTGATTTTGTCCATGGCCCTGCGAATGGCTTCCCGGCAGGTCAGGAGTTCCCTGGGCATGATTGCCCGAATGCGGTTTTCCTGACAGATCACCGGATTTCTTAAGCCTTCGGCCAGCGGCTGGGCGATGGCTGCCGGGACCGGGGTGATAAACTGAATCCAGTAGGAGCTGAGCTTTGGCGTAAAGTAGGGGACGGGAATAACCCAGCGTTTGGGGAGATGAGCCTCTTCGGCATACATGCTCATCATTTGCTGGTAGGGGAGAATATCAGGCCCACCGATATCAAATGTTTGCCCGCTGGTTTCCTCATGCTCCAGACAACCTTGCAAATAGGCCAGCACATCCCGGATGGCGATGGGTTGGCAGGGTGTTTCGACCCACTTGGGTGTAACCATGACTGGCAATCGATCCACCAGATAGCGCAAAATTTCAAAGGAAGCGCTGCCGGAGCCGATGATCATGGCGGCCCTTAATATAGTGATTGGCGTTTTTCCACTGCGCAGGATTTCCGCCACCTCGCTTCGCGAGCGCAAATGTTTGCTGAGTTGATCATGGGGCTGTCCCAAGCCGCTCAGGTAAATTATTCTTTTCACGCCGCATTCATCAGCCGCCCGAATCATGTTTCTGGCGGCCAAACGGTCGGATTCGGCAAAATCATGATGGCTTGCGTCCATGGAGTGGACCAGGTAAAAGACCACCTGACAGTCTGCCACCGCGTTTTTCAAAGATGAGAAGTCTAGAATATCCACCGCGCACAAACTGATATTTTCGTGTCCGGCCCAGGAGCGGCCCTGTAATTTATGAATGGAACGGCTGGCCGCTTTTACACGGTAACCGGCCTCCAATAACCGGGGAACCAGACGTCCGCCCACATAACCCGTAGCGCCCAATACCAGAATCTGAGCATCCTGTTCCAGCATGCAGCCGCCCCCTTTGATTTCCTTGTATGAAAGTATAAGTTAATTTGGGCGTGTTTTGTTTTACCTGAAATTTTGTCGATTTAAAGCTGAGTTTTTAATATAGGGTGTAATGAGGTTATCAGTTCAGTATGGACGGCTTGATTCGTGTATTTTTCGGTAAAGCAGAATACTCAGCAGTTTCTGTTGTGAAGCCCATTCAGTATCATATCAACCAAAAGCTCTGCAGTGGCTTTATGATTAAATGCTTTACCGTCCAGCAGATTTTTTTGGGTGGTCATGGCATCGATGAGCCCCAAGTACAACAGGGCCAACTCGCGCGGCGCATTGGGTTTAATTTCTCCGTTTTGCATGCCTTCCTCAAAAATACGCTCGAAAGGTTTCAGCAGGTAGAAATGATAGGCGTCCAGAATTTTTTGCCGGCTGGGCAAATCCAGATAGTTGTGCGCATCCCGCATCATGGCCATCAACGAAGTGGGGCAGAAGCGTAAATAGCCCTCGGCAAGTTTTTCCAATTTTTCGGAAAGGTTCATGCCGTTGCGAATGTTCGCGGTAATAAAATCCTGCCCACGGCCCAGCATGGCCATGAGGACTTCGGCAAACAGTCCTTGTTTATCTCCGAAGTAATAATAAATCGTTGGTTTTTTAACGCCGACCGCATCAACGATATCGTTGAGGGAAACTCCCTCAAATCCTTTTTCGCGAAACAGTTTTTTTGCTGCATCCAAAATGCGGACCCTGGCTTCCTTATTGGGAAGCCGGGAACGAATTGATGTATTTCGTTCGTTTTTTTGATCGTTTGTCATCCGATGTGTTGACGTTAAGGCTACCCTAAAACATACCGTGTATCGTACCACTGATGGTCATCAATTTGTAAGTTTGCCGTCTATTGTCGCAGTGTTCAACTTTATTTCCCGGTTGGATCGAGACGTCATTTTGCTTTTGTATCAAGCGTTCCGGGTTTTAAAGCTGAGGTGTGGCAAAGTATAAAAAATTTAGAAATGAAAATTAGATCTTTGTATACCGTACGGTAGTTATACAGTATTTATCCTGGCTGATATTGCCTGAACGATTAATGAAATTTTATCTGATGAAGCAATTTATTCCGCCCAAAACCTGTGCTTTGATGATGCCTCACTAAAAATAAGGAGGAAAGTGATGACGCAAGTACAGGATGTAATGACGCGCAATCCGGTCACTTGTTATGACAGCGATTCGGTCTTTAAAGCGGTGGAGGTCATGAAGCGGCAAAACGTCGGTGTGGTGCCCATTATTGATCAAAGCCAGAAGTGTATTGGGATTGTGACCGACCGGGATATCGTGCTGGAGGTCATCTACAATCAGAAAGATGCGAAAGAAACTCTGCTAAAAGCGATCGCGGCCAAAGCGCTGCTGACTTGTCATGCGGATGATGATTTGGATATGGTGATTCAGCAGATGCGCAGCCGTCAGGTGAAACGGATCCTTGTGGTGGATCAGAATAATCGTTGTATTGGTATTCTGTCGGAAGCGGATATTGCCCAGAAAGTGTCTGATAAGGCTAAACTCGGAGAGTTGGGCAAAGGCGTTTACAGCGGTTCCCGCTGAGCCTTGATTGCAAAGGAAATTCCAAAGAAAAAACCAGGCTGGGTCAATTCCCGGCCTGGTATGTGAAAAATGTATGATTCCAGTTGCTTATTTGGATGCGGTGGTGGACTGGGGACCATAAGCGACGCCATCCACTGAGTTGTTCAGGATCGAGACGCTGGTGCTCCCCTGGGTGATGCTGATGTATTTTTTGTTGGTAATGGCGTAGAACTTGTTTCCAGTCACTTTGACGCCGTTCACGATGCCGTTGATTTCGGCCATGGCCGGTACGCCGCTGGTGGTTTCCGTGACATTGCTCAGCACATTGCTATCCAGTACCAGGTTGGTAGGCACGTTTTGGATGCCATCCGTTCCGGGCTCATGAGAGAAACGAATCCCGCGAACCACGTTTTTCAGGGTGTTACCGGCAATCGTAAAGTTGTCTCCCCAGGGGAATCCCGGGATAACGGCAGTGTAGATATCCACCGCGACGCTTTTGATATTGGTGATGGTGTTGCCGCGAATTTCGAAGTTACTGAAATTGTTGATTTCCAGACCGAAGTGATCGCCGCCGTTAATGGTGTTGTTTAGGACATGCACGTCGGTGGCGCCGGGGGTTCTGGATGCGAACTTCACCGAACCACGCAGGTTCAGGAAGGTGTTGTTTTCCATGACGTAGTGGGCTGTAGCCCCGTGGATGTTATCTTGAACCGTGGTGGAAGTCTGGTAGATGTTATTGAACAGGTTGTTGGTGACGGTGGTGTTAAAACTGTGGACTCCCACAACCGGGTCATGCTCCCAGGTGGCCACGCGGAGTGCGGCGTTGCCAAAATTGTAAAATTTGTTGCGATCCACTTTAACGGTGTCGCAGGAGCCAAAGTAGACGCCTTGATCCGGCCAGTAGGGATTGGCGTTGGTTGCAAAACTGGTTTGTCCGTAGAATTCGATGCCGGTCAGGTTGATATTTTTGCTCATCAGGACTTCAAGCAGGTATTCCGCGCTGGTGGCGCTATCCCAGCCGGGCATTTTAATCATTTTGGCCGGGTTGCTCAAATCGGCGGAGGTAATGGTGGTGTTTTGGAGATTGAGCGCTCTGACTTCCGCGCTCATCACATATTTGCCGGGATTCAGTTTTAAGGTCCAGGGTGTGGTCTTATCGGGGCGACTCACCAGGAAGCTCATGGCGCTTCTCATATCCGCAGTGGTGTGTGCTGCATCGACGCCGGGAGACATGGTGATCACATGGTTTGTAGCATCTTTCTCGAATGCGAACGATGGGTTTTGAATGAGAAATAATGAGAAAAATAAGGCAACCAGGGGCAGACGGAAGAAATTCCGGATCATGTAAACTCTCCAACTCAACTAATTAAGGCACAACATGGGTTACCAAGCCCTACCTATTGCGAAATACAGGTAGGGCCATAGAACTATCAGGGCAGTATGAACCCTGGCGAAGTTAACGAGAACGCTTACTACTCTTATAACCTGGGGATGTGTTTGCGATGTTTTTATACTAGCATCTCAGTTTTTCTTGACAAGCTCATCTTTGAACGGCGTAGCGCAATGGCTCAGCTATATTGAGGGTTAATGGTTGTGGTCAAAATTGCCTACTTGTCTAATGTTTTGGGTTTTAGGATATTGCCAGATCTACCAATGGTCTAATATTAAAAATTAGACTACTGGCTAATATAATTTATGGCTTTACAAAGAAATAACAATACATGGGCTTCAGACTCGATTTAAATGGAGAAAATCAGGATTAACCGCCTGATTATAGGAATTAAATTTCGAGCAATCAGTGTGTTCTGTTGGACTGGGACGTTGTAAAACGCTAATGATCCAGCAGAGGGGCTTTTTTGCTGCGGGTCGATTTGACTCTAAAATAAACGCAGACCGAATCTTGCGATCCGGCCTGCGAATTTAGTGAAGTAACCTCAATTACACTTCAGGTTACGATGTTTTGGCTAAGCCACTACCATGACTTATTCGGGTAGGGTTGCCCTTCGGCAAGGTTGTTCAGGATGGAAACACTGGTACTTCCTGAAGTCACGCTCACGTAGTCCTGGTTAGTAATGCCGCTCATATTATTGTTGCTGATAGTGACCCCGTTTACATTGCCGTTGACGACCCAGATGGCGGGAATGCCTGAGACATCATGCACATTGGTCAAGGTGTTGCTATCAATCAACAAATTGGATGGTACATATTGGAAGCCATCGCTACCAGGCTCATGGGAATAACGAATACCACGACCCACGTTAGAGATGTTATTGTTGTGGATGCTGAAACTATCACCCCACGGGAATCCAGGAATGGCGCCGGTGTAGATATTCATCGCCACGCTCTGAATATTGCGGATGGTGTTTCCTTTAAGGTCGAAGTTATTGTAGTTGTTGATTTCTAACCCAAAGTGTTCTCCCGTATCCAGTATGTTGTTGTAGAACTGGATGGTGGTTGCACCCGGTGTTCTGGAGGCGAATTTTACCGAACCGTGGATACGGGTGAATGTGTTGTTAATCCAGGTGGAAAGCGCGGTGCCTCCGTGAATGTTATCCTGCACCGTGGTGGATGTTTGGTAGAAGTTATCGAACCGGTTATTGCTCACCTGGGTTTTGAAACTGTCCACGCCAGCGATCGGGTCGCGTTCCCAGGTCGCCACGCGGAGTGCGGCATTCCCGAAGTTATAGAACTGGTTTGAATCAATTTTGACCACGCTGCAAGAACCGAAGTACACGCCTTGATCCGGCCAGTATGGATCCGCGCTGGCGGCAAAGCTGGTTTGTCCGTAAAAGGCCAGGCCAATCATTTGAACGCTTTTGCACATGTCGTTGTAGAGTATGTATTCGCCGCTCGTGGCGCTATCCCAGGCAGGCGCCTTGATCAGTTGGGCGGGTTGGGTCATATCCGAAGAGGTGATGATGGTGTTTTGCAGGCCATTTGTTGTGACTTGACCGGATAACACATACTGACCCGGGGTCAGTTTCAGCGTCCATTGGGTGGCGGTATCCGAACGGTTGACCAGGTAGCTGAGGGCGCTGCGCATATCGCTGGTGGTGGCGCTGATGCTTGTACCCGGACTTAAGGTGACGACGTGATTGACTGTATCTGTTTGATATGCAAATGCGGAAGACAGTTGCAGTAACAACACAGAAACTAAGCCTGCCAAAGGCAGGCGGAACAATTTCCGCATGGTTTAAACACTCCGTTCTACTCTAGTTAATTGGGTTCCATATCTCTATTCCGGCTAAGCGCATAGCGGAATAGTGCGATGAGAATTGGGGTGACACACTCGTACAAAAATGACATTGCCAATGCGATGACAATACCAGGGCTTAACCGCTTGCTCTTACTCACTCACTACTCAGTTTTAATTCAACTCTAAAAGCAAAGTTAAACTTGTTTTCATACTAGCACATGTACAAGCGGCCACAAGCCCGTCTATGTAGCTCAACCATTGGATTTAACGCGATAAGGAAGAGCTTTGTAAATGCTGGAAAACATTCAAACATCTACTTTTCCCGATTTTTGAAACCCATCCGTACTTTTACGGAAGTTCGACTTCAAATTCATTTACTCGGAGGAGAAAACTCAAGCATAGCCTAGTGTTGAATCTCCTCAATTTGCAAGTCGGGACTCTGCTGTTCCGTATCCGGATGAAAGCGGGTTCGCCCCGCACTGATACGGGTAGCCTCCAAATGGTAGAGCCCGTAAATCTCTGCAGTAACTTGGCCATTTCGTAGTTTTTGTATTTTATTCAGGCTTTGTCCGCTAAACGAATCCCCATGAACCGTAATGGTGGGAATTTCCTGGAAGACGGCATGGTCGCCCGCCGTCCCCGAACGGTGGAAGGTCGCCTGATCCCCTTCTGTTTTATCGATGCTGACCGTTGCATAGGCGCCATTTACCGGGTTGGTTACCGTGACCTGGTTGCCCTCCCGCTCCAGTAACCAGATATCATTCACTTGAGGGCTGAACTGGTCGGGCGCGTTGGTTTGCATCAGCGTGCCCGTGACGTTCCACTGCCCATACATGGCGGGCGGTAAATACAGGGTGTGTGTGACGCTCGCCGTGAGTGGCTGGGTTTCCGTAAAACCGGTAGCGGATGGCGATGTGACAGTACTGTCCCCGGAAGTGGCCGGCTTGGCTGAAGGGATGGCGGGACTCATGCCGGTCGATGGGGACGGCGCATTGAAGCCGGGCGGAATATACCGTTCCAGCGGGCGATTTTGAATGGTGGCGCTGTGCTTTGAGTGGATGCCTGACAGCGTATCGGTATCCAACTGCTGCGCGTCACAAACCATTACCGCTTGACTGAGCAGACTGGCCGCTAAAAGTAGAGTGCTGAACTGTGGAGAACGAAAATTCATGGCAACGTGTAAGCCCGTCTTGGGGTGACGCCGAGGGTCAGTCGGCGTTTATCGGCGAATTTCAAACGTCTGGATTGATTCTCCCAGCATGGGCTCAAGGACAGCCTGGTTTTCAATATCCACATGCTGCACGATGGCTTCCGGGGGACCTTGATGAATCCATTCCAACAAAGCGTTAATGGCACCTTGGGGTCCTTGTATCCAGGCTTCCACTCTCCCGTCTTTCAGGTTTCGGCACCAGCCACTGATATTCAGGCTACGGGCCAGTTCCGCCAAACCGTAACGGAATCCCACGCCTTGTACCTGACCGGAAATAATAACGCGTCGGGCAACTGTCTCAATGGAAGCTCTGGATGAGGTCATGCTGTTGTTCTCACAACTTATAGGGATACGGAGAATCCCACATGGACCCTGCCTATTCAGGCCGCGTCTCCCTTGGCGGGAGGATGTGATCTGAAGCGCCATGTGTCACTCTATTGTAAAAAGGGTGGTTTGAAATTGTAAAGCGTTTAACTTCGGACTGACATTCGGAAGGGATTGCTTACAGTTTGAATGGAATTACCAATTGAAGGGTCAATCATGCCAATGCTCGGATTCTATGGGTTTTCATTTGAAAAACTGGACGCCAATGCGGCATCGGATAAACGTAATGGGTCGGATTCCGCTTGGACTGGGTGGGATGGTAGAGCAATCCGTTTATTCAGCTTGTTTCTGGTTACTTTGCTGGTCTGCTCAGTGCAACCTGCAATCGCTGCCAGCGGCAGTCAACCCTTTGTTTTGCATGAAACCTTTGAGCGGCAAGGCGTTCAAAATCAGTCCCCGCACAAAATGAGCCACGGAATTGTAGGCTTGGAGATGCAGATCCAGCATGGGAAATTTCCTATAGTACAAGGTGTATTTCCGGGAACCCCGGCGGCCCATCAGGGGCTTTTACCCGGCGACCAAATCCTGGCCATTAACGGGATATCCACGATGGAAAAAAGCGCCACGGAGGTCGATACCCTGATCTCCGACGTGCCGGGGGAGCGGGTGCTGTTTAGCATACAACGTGGGGCGCGTCATGCGCAGGTGCGCTTGACCGTGGTTGAGTTGAACTCATTGCCATCCCCGGTACGTTCGGACTTTTCGGGACTTTTCAGCGATTATCCCTAAATCGTCCGATTAGAGGATTTTGCTGGAAGCGTCACTGCTGCCGATCCGGATTTCATATTGAAAGGTTGAATCAATCCAACCTCATCTTTTCCGTATACCCTCCATACGAATGACTTTCAGTCCGATGAGATAGAATTATCCCCCGGAGAAATCTATAATAAAGGTATGGGAAAGCAGCTGAAAGAGTTTTTACTAGCGTTATTTTCGCCTGAAAAATCCAAATTTCTGAATCTGCAAGCACAACTCAAGGCGGGCTCCTGGTGGAATAAGCTGCCGCAGTTTCTGAATCTGGCGAAATATACGTTTAATGCCATGCAACAGCATGATGTGCTGGATTACGATCCGTTTTACCTGCACATGACGCCTGCGGAGGTACATCCTCTGGTGCCGCAATTACCGCAAGGACTTTCGGCCAGTGGTGAGAATTTGCCGGTGAATTTGCACAGTCAACGGGTCAATCTGGAAAGTTTCCGCTTTTTGTTGGATCAGTTGCCGTCCATCCTTTCCATTGAGTTTTCCGGAAAAACGCGCGACCCGTTTGAGAATCCAGACTTATTGCAGATGGTGGACTACGCTTGTCTATACAATGGCGCGGAATCCGTGATCCGTACCGACGGTTTACGGCTGGGTGAGCTGATCGAGCCGGTGCTCAAGAGCAATCTGCACACCCTGGTCATCAATATGGTTGCTCACCGCCCCTCCAGTTACGGTCTGCTATCCGGTCAGCCGCTCACTCAGTTTGTATCGCTGTTGAATAATGTGAAAACATTATTGCGGAGGAAGCAATTTTACCGCTCAAAGCTGTCGGTAGAATTGCGCATGACGATTGATCTGCATAATTATCACGAAATACCGGACATGATTTATTTTGTCAAAGATTTAGGCGCTAATGGCATTCATCTGGACAACTATTTGCCGCGGGATATTACCCTGAAGTCGGATCGTTCCCTCTATCGGCACCATCCGGACATGGTGAAATACCTGCGCGAAATTGAAAAGGTTTATTCCAGCGAGTCGGGCTTTAAAGTTTAAATGCCTCTGCACCAGAATGCCGTGTTATTGCTATGATTGGGCGATAGGATTGAGAGTGGAGAAAGCCCTTGAAACAACAAGCAATTTCATTAAAAGAGTGGCAGGAACGTTTTAAAGA
>Ga0157374_10000260_pt1 | contig 48732 bp, 47 predicted proteins | sample M25metaG_FD_115308 | JGI IMG/M metagenome (GOLD analysis project Ga0157374, IMG submission 115308) | Miscanthus rhizosphere microbial communities from Kellogg Biological Station, Michigan, USA - M2-5 metaG | ecosystem: Host-associated > Plants > Roots > Rhizosphere > Soil | place: USA: Michigan...
CCCAACTGTGCCCGGTGATGTATTTGCTGGCTAAGCGACATCCGAATGATATCGATCTTTGGATCTGAAGAGTAAATGGTGTCACCATTTCTCAATGTCCAGGGTTTGTTTAGTAGCTCCTCGTTGTCAGCCACAAGCGTTGACAGGCCATCCTGGTAACGCGTTTCAAAATAATTCATCAGATCCTTGTGCGTATTGATCGATGGTTGCTCGTAAGGCTTGGCGAAATCGATCTCATCAGTCGTAAAGGTCATGTGTATCCAGCCCGGAAGGTCGGCGATGTGAGTTGCCAGTCTTTTTAAATCCATACTTTTCGGATGTGGTTGATAGCCGAATTGGTCCTGGGGTACCCGGGAAAGCATTTTACGCGTCGTACTCCCTTCTTCGACAAACTGTTGTTTAAAATAATCGATGAATGTCATAGTTGTTATTTTATATCACAAAACAACAACAGGATAGTGACAGCCCTATGTCAGCAGCATTTGGCTTTCTTCGATTTTTTTCAAAATATTTTCGGCGATGCCGGTTACGAGCACGTTTAGTTCGGCTGGTTTGACAATTTTTGCATGATCGCCAAAAAGAAGGAACCACCTGGCAAAACCCATCAACGAACCAGTTAAAAAATGAACACGAACATGATCACCCCGGTTTTCCTGTCTTACAAACCCATTGTAATACTTTTGTTCACCAAGGTATTTTACAACATCAGTTTCCACATCGATAACTACTTCCACAACCTGCCGCTCGGCGGACATTTGATTGATAAAACTCTGTAATGGGGGATGGGTTTTTGCGATCACCTCTTCAGTGAAAGCCAGTTTATCGATCTTGTCCGTTCGAAAATTGCGGTAATCATTTCTTAGTTGGCAAAATGCGACGAGGTACCAATGGCTTCCCAAGTAATAGATCCCGACAGGCTCCACCTTACGCAGGGTCGTTTCATTCTTTTCAATTGAAAAATATTGTATCTCTATAACAGTTGAAGTACCGATCGCCCTTAATATTGATTGAAGATGCAATTCTTGCGGGGGATGGTAAACGATGGCTGGATGGCCCATTACCATAACATGCTCGTCGATCTCTTCCAGATGATCTTTTTCTGAAAGCCGGAGTACAGCCTTGATCTTATCGAGCGCAGAGGTATAATGTTTGGAAATGCCGGCATCAGTTTTTGACTGTACCAACTTGGCGGCAGTGAGTAATGCGGAGGCTTCATCCTGGTTGAACATTACCGGTGGTAACTTATAACCTTCCATCAATTTATAACCCGTGCCTGCTTCACCGATCACGGGTACGCCAGCTTCTTCCAAAGCACGAACATCGCGGTATACCGTGCGCAGGCTGATGGAAAATTTATCCGCAATATCCTGGGCCTTTACCAATCGCCGGGATTGGAGTTGAATAAGAATGGCCGCTAGCCTATCGATCCGATTCATATCAGTTAAAGGTAATTATAAATATTGCGTATCTCGAACGAGGAAAAAATTGCCGTTCAATTCAATTCAAGGCACAGCAACACATAGATGGTTCGAAGAGACTATGTGACCCTATGTTGCTATGTGACTATGTGGTGAAACAGTTCGGCGGTACTGAATAATTGATGAAAATGTAAAGTGACCTATTCAATGAATTTTTGCAGTTCAATTGTGCTATGATGAATATTCTCGTGCATCAGTTCGTGCCTGATTTCTGCGATCACTTTTAGCTTTTCATCAAAGCTCAACTGTTCGTCAAGCGCGACATGAGCTGTCAATGCGTTTTCTGTTGTGCTTAACGGCCACACGTGTACGTGACCCACTTGTTTGACATGATCGACTTTTAAAATTATCTTCTTGATATTTTCCAGTTCAATGCCGGTAGGAACAGCATCGATAGTCATTTTAAAACTATCCCTTAATAAACCCCAGGCACTGATGAGGATAGTGATCATAATTATAATTCCTGTAGCGGCATCCAGCCAATACCATCCCGTGTAGACAATTATTATTCCCGTTACCACTACGCCCAGCGATATAAGTGCGTCGGCAAACAAGTGCAGGTAAGCACTCTTTGCATTCAATTCCTTTTTCCTGTTGCCATAAAATAGAAATGCAGTAATGGTGTTTACTACAATTCCAAGAGCCGCTATCCAGGCAATCACACCACCTTGCACTTTTTCAGGTTTCAAAAGTCGTGTGAAAGATTCAAATCCTAAAATACCGATAGCTATAAATAATATAACGGCGTTCGCCAGTGCGGCCAATACAGTTGTCTTTTTAAATCCGTAAGTATACACAGCGCTCGACTTTCTTGCAGCCATTTTAAATGCAAGCAATGATAAAAAGAGACTGGCGACGTCGCTTAAATTATGACCCGCGTCTGTTAATAAGGACATTGAATTAAAGATCAGCCCACCGACTATTTCCGCAATTACGAAGGCCATGTTCAGATAGATACCAACGATGAATGCCCTACGATTGCTTTGCTGGAAATCCAGGCCATGCATATGAGAGTGAGAATGATGATCGTGGTCGTGAGACATGATTGCAAATTAAACTTATGTTGTCAATTGGTTTCAATATTGGAAGGCCAAGATTGTAAAAAGCCTTAGTTGATTTCCTTATTTGAAACCCGGATGCATCAATACCTACATTAACCTTATCTTGCGGCTCGCGTAAAATTTGTATTTTTCGACATTCAATTATCTGCGTAAAACCAAACAGATGAAGAAAAACCTGTTCGCCTGTTTTATTTTTCTTGCTTCAGGCATCGTCTCTCTAAGATCTTCTGCACAGGAAACAAAACGTGACACGGTAAAAGTGGGGATATACATTACCAGCATTCATGATATTGACTTTAAACAAAAGGAATTCGCCGTTAACTTATGGTTATGGTTAAAGTATAAGAACAGAGATTTTGATTTCCAGCAAAATCTTGAAGTGCCCATGGCAAAAGAAGTTACCAAATCATTTGCCACCATTGACAGCTCGGGAGAAGAAGTTTATTTATTAATGAAACTCCAGTGCGTAATGAAGGATTCGTGGAGGATCGCTAACTTTCCTTTTGACAGGCAGACCTTAAGATTTTCGATCGAAAACTCGCAATATGATTCCCGGTATTTGCTTTTTGTTGCTGACACTCTTGGCAACCATTATGATCGTAGGTTTACACTTAGTGGTTGGAGGGTTGATAGTTGTTTATTAATGACTGGCACCAAAATCTATGAAACAGGCTTTGGCGATGAATCATTAGCAAAGCCGCGCACCGAGTATAGCAATTTCAGGGTAAGATTGGTGATCAGACGCGACGCTTCGGGTTTGTTCTGGAAAATGTTCACGGGAATGTATATCGCTTTTCTTATTGCCTATGTCTGTTTCTATATTCACCCGGATGGTATTGATTCCCGTTTTGGGTTAAGTGTTGGTTCTTTGTTTGCTGTGATCGGTAATAAATATATTATTGACTCCGCGTTGCCCGAATCAACTTCATTTACACTCGTCGACACGCTGCATGGGCTGACATTATTGTTTATTTTATGTACCATTGCTGCTACCGCCTACTCATTGACAATGGTCAAAAAAGGAAAAAAAGTGCATAGGTTTGATATGATCATTGCCCAGGTATTGTTGCTGTCATATGTAATCGCGAATATTTTTTTTATTACAAATGCAAGCAGAGGTAGATAGTCATTAAGTCAGTGAGTCATATAAGTCAAATCAGTAATGAGTAATGAGTAATGAGCAACGAGTAATAAGTACAGGACCTGAGATTTGTGACCATTTTTACGATTGACGATTGCCCATTCACCATTCACGTTTGACAATTCAAATCTCACGACACTCACCATGGACCTTTCACCATTCACCTTCGACCATTGACGAGCTTACTTCACACCCTTATTGGCATCCCATGAACCCTGTAATTTCCGGATGTAGATGATCTGTCCTGTGTGATAAGCATTGTGCGTGCCGATGTGTGCGAGATTCGAATACCATGACTGCAATTTTGCATCATCGCTTTCTTCAACAGCTTTCTCAATTGCTGTTAACACACTGTCGAGTTTCTGTACAGTTGCTTTCCAGTTGGCGCTGTTAAAACTGTTGAAGGTTTCATCATTGTTACCATCAAACTTTGGTTGGGGCAGTTTTTTGAAACTATAGAGTTGCTGTAGATTCCAGAAAATAAGATGACTGGCAAGCTGCCCGATGGAGTGATTGCCGCTCCCATCCGTCCATTTTGCCTGGTCAGGTGTTAAGTCCTCCAGTGCAATATTTACCGGCACAAACCAATCCTTCACATTATGCGTAGTGCGTAATTGTTCGAGTAATATGCTTTTTAACGTTGGAGCTTTTTTGTCTTGTGCATGGGCAGAAGTTGAGACAATTGCCATCAAAATAATTATTAGCTTTCTCATAAACAGTTATTAAAAAGTGATAAATGAAGATATTAAAGTTAGTTATCTACTTCCGTGATCGTTGGCCGCTTATCATGAATATCCCGCTGCTCGTACTGTATTTTGAAATTCGAAAGATCGGGTTTGTGCTGGCGGTCCCTTTGTAATTCATAGTTGTAAATAGTTTGGCCCAATTGATACATGAAAGGATAGCCGATCGAATCATAGTCGTATTTATCGTCGTTCAAAACGCCATCACTATTGACATATATAGTTGCAGTAAGCATGAATTCAATATTATTTTTGAAATCAACAATGTAAGATATGTCAGTTAGAAATCCGTAAGCCCAACCCACCTTGTTGAAAACCCGCACCTGCTCCGGCATTTGGTGAGATCCATATTTAAAATAGAATTTTACAAAGCTGTCATAAAATTTACTGGTATCGTATTTCGGATAGTTTGTTTCAGAAGGATATTGAGAAAGGTACTGGTATAAGAACCGGTAATCATCATTGGTAAGTTCAAACCTTTGCTTTTTCGGAACGGATGAGGGAAACAATACCGATTGTAAAATTTGCTGGTAATCTTTCACTGAAAGATTATTGGCGTAAGTAAAATCGATAGGCTCGTTAATAAGGCTATCATTGCGGTCATAATGTGCTCTGCCGATCCTAATGCTTGGCGGAAAGGAGAACGAATCCGGATTATAAGCGGCTGGCTGCAGGTAGATGAGATCTCCATTATCGTGAATGAAGCGGATCTGGTTGGTATGGCGGTTTTGATCCGCCGTAAAACCCATGAATTGTCGCGTAATGCGCACATCACTATAACCTTTGTTGTGTAAGGAGCGATTTATCTCCTGCTGGCCGACAAATTGATACATCCGGTTGTAAGCATCATTATCGCTCACTAAAAAAGCTTTTCGAATAAACTGAGCAATTGAAGGGAGTTTGTTTTGTGCACTGGTGTCAACGTATAACTTAACCTGTTTTTCATAACTGCTGTCAAATTGCATGGAGGTATATTTATTCACTCCCTCGACGCGCATTTTATTCAGTTTTGCCAGTGAAAGGAAGGCAAGTGGCATCTTTACCGTAGAAGCAGGATTGAAATAGAAGTGCGGATCGTAGTTATAGTAATAATTTTTGAAAATTGGCTTATTATGCTTGTTTCGGTTGACCTCGGTATAAACGATCTGGAGCCTGTATGTTTCTGGATCCTTCAATACTTGCTGAAAGAGAGTGTCCTGGTTTTTTTCGAGAATATTTTTTAAAAAAGAGTCTGAGGTTCGCTGGGCGAATACAGACAGGTGAAATGTTGACAAGAAAATAAAATAAAAAGAACGCATGGGTTGAAGATACATTATCCGGAATGGAAAACAAATTATTGATACCGGTAGGTATTTCCGTTTGATTTTTACCACGGAGTCACGGGAGAAAATGCAGAGTAACACAAAGAAATTTCCTGTGCTGCTTTTGTGTACTCTGTATCTTCGCGGTTTTACATGATTCTTCCAGGTTCAATGCGATAGTGCTGCTCAGACTGGCATAATTTTATATAGATTCATAACAGTACTTTATAAAAACTAAAGTGATATGGAAAATCGGGAATTGGAAAAAGCAGCGACCATTGTTGGAATGTTATTGTTAGTAATCACCTTTGTTATGGGAATTTTGGATACACTTTAGCAATTGTTGCCCCGCGCTTGTTACATAATGGCAATAAGAGTGAAGACTTACTCAACCCTGTTTCAATAGAAAAGCTCATGATAACATCATGAGCTTTTTGCTGAAGTATTATGCAGACAACCTATTTGTCAATTGTTTTTTGCTTGATTATATTGCCGTTGTCGTCGACCAACATTTTAATCTTACTGTCTCCATTCTTCAATTGTAGTTCATACGCCATCTGACCTTTTTTCATTTCCCTGTTCACAGACGAGATGGTATAGCCCGAAAACTTATCATTAAGCAATGTGTTAACTGCGGGTGGTAACGATTTATAATCATTGACTGCATATGCCGTTCCGATCCAATCGGCATTTCCGGCATACCATGAATAGTATGTATCGTTGTTCAGATTATACGTAACAACATAGGCACCCTCGCCAGGAGCGGTCCAACCATTCAAATCCCAATCGACCATCGGAGTCACCGATGCATCGTATTTTGACCAGGCTACATTCGTTGCCGTTGGATACTGTGTAGAAAATGCAGTTTTGACTTCAGCTGGCACTCCTATAGTGTCTGTACTTACCGTAGATTGGTCTGTAACGCGGTAAGAAGGTCCACAGGAAGCTAGTATCACAACACCGGCAATTAATATTAATATTTTTAGCTTCATAACATTGGGTTTTAAGAATTACCAGATAATATTATCACTCACTGTTCCTCCAAACATGTTGCCAGAAGAAAACAAATGGATTTCTAATAAAAAAAATTATAATAGCACAGCCTGCTTATTTTATCAACTGGATTCAAATATTGAATTCATTTTTTGTTTGGCCTTCTTCATATTAATTCCTTTTCCAATTGCTCCCTTGAAAGGATCTCCCATTTCCCTTAAACGTGGAATGGCATTTTTTAAATTGTGATCTTTTATTTTTAAACCTTTTTTAACTTCTTCCCAATGAAGAGGCATTGAAACCGGGGCAAAGGGTTTTGGACGAAGTGAATACGGCGCGGCCACTGTCGCCTGTGGCCGATTTTGTAAAAAATCGAGATACATCTTTCCCGCCCGATCTGCGGTTTTTCTTTCGATACTGGTGAAAGAAGGTATTTCCGCATGTACAAGTTTTACGATACTGCGTCCGAACTCTTTTGAATCCTCGTAAGTGTATTTCGCCCCTAGCGGTATATAAATATGCAAACCCGTTGAACCCGAAGTTTTGCAATAGGCAGAAACGTCAATTGCATCCAGGATTTGTTTTGTTACCTGGGCTGCCCTGATTACCTCGTCAAAAGTGTTTTTATCGGGATCCAGGTCGATAATACACCAGTCAGGATTTTCAGGCGATTGCATGCGACTGCTCCAGGGATTCATTTCAATGCAACCTAATGAAGCAATATAAAGCAAGCTGGCTTCGTTGGTGCAAACCAGGAATTCTTTCTCTTCTCCATCCGTCTCGCTATAGTAGGGAAATGTTTCGATCCACTCCGGCACTTTGCCTTTCACGTTTTTCTGATAAAAACTTTCACCGGCAATTCCATGAGGGTGGCGATTGAGAGTTTGTGGCCTGTCTTTCATATAAGGCAACATATAGGGTGCAACCTGGTAATAATAATTGATCATGTCTCTTTTCGTAAGTTTTTCTTTTGGCCAGAAAATTTTACTGAGGTTAGAAAAGCCGAGATTATGGCCACCGATATTTCTTGTTTGTGCCTCCTCCGCTGGATTGAGCAGGGTTTTTCTTTCTTTTTTCGGTGGCCTGGAAATTCCTTTCTGCAGGATGCCGGAGGTTATTTTTTCTTTTGACTGCTTGGTCACTTCTGATGTTTCTTTTGGAACTTCCCTTACTACAGTGTCAGGTTTCTTGTCCTCACGTAAACCTTTGAAAGAAGGATGACGTATGGCGCCATCTTTTGTGACCTCGCGGAAACTAACTTCAGCGACAAGTTTTGGTTTTACCCAAATCACTTTTGCTTTGGGAGGGTTTGGACGAAAACGGGAAGGTTTATTGTACTCAGGCTCCTCAACAAAGGGACAGGTCTTTGTCTCGAACGGTTTCAGTTTTTGAAGAATATCTTTCTGGATATTTGTATTGAATCCCGTGCCCACCGGAGTTACGAAATGAAATTCACCATTTTCATATAATCCAACCAGTAGTGCGCTAAACACCTTGCTTGTATTTTCATTCTTCGTATATCCACCGATCACAAACTCCTGCCTCTTCTCTGTTTTTATTTTTAACCAGTCTTTTGAACGGTTACCGGGATTGTAAATGCTGTTCGCTTTCTTGGCAAAAATCCCTTCCAGTTTTAGTTGTTCGGCCAGGGAAAAAAAATATTTTCCCGAAGTATTGAATTGTTCACTGATTTTAATAATACTGTTTTCAGGAGGAATGATAGCCTGTAATAATTGATGCCGCGCCTCAAGAGGCAAGTTCATGACATTGTATCCTTCCAGCCACAAAACATCAAAAAGATAAAATACAAGTTGACCATCGGCTTCACTTCGCCATAGTTGAAGATCGCTGAAATCGGGCATGCCTTGCTCATTTACCACCACAATCTCACCATCGATCACTGCATTAATCTTCTCGCTTTGGGACCATTTGCTCAGGGCATCATAAACGGGGTAAAATTTTTCATTAAACGATTTGTTATTACGCGAACGTATATCTACGGTTCCTTTGTTTAAATAGGTGATGCCGCGATAACCATCCCATTTTATTTCGTAGATCCAGTTTTCATCACCCGGGATTTCATCTGCCAGGGTGGCCAGCATTGGTTCGATATTCCTCGGTATTGCCGATGCTTTTCCTTTCTTTAAAAGTTTCTTCGATGCCGCATTCATGGAAAGAGAAATTACAGAATCGTGCCAGTACAAATATTATCTCTTCATCATCATAAATGTCCGGAAAATTTAGAGTATCTTATCAGGCATGCATCAATGTTTTTATAAATCGGTTGCGATAAAATTTTTATTCGCACTGTTCTTTTTGCCCCTTCAAAATTTCGCCCAGGATATAACCGGAACATGGGCCGGCTTTTTGCAGATTAACGACACGAGGGTTCCCTATGAACTTGTGATCAGTGGAGATAAAAAAAATTTAAACGGCTATTCACTGATCACATTTACGTTTGATGGAGTTGAGAACGTAGGTGTAAAGACAATGGAAATAAAGATCAAGAGAGCAAGCATAGCCATTGAAGATGGAGAACTGATCTACGATAATTATACAACTCCTTCCCGCAGAGTAAAATTGTATGGAACCCTGGTTTGGGTGGGAAGGGACTCCAGTATGACGTTAGCCGGAACCCTTGCTACAAGGTCTCTCGATATGAGATCGCCAAATGAAAACAATTTTAAAGGGACTATTAAACTGCAAAGAAAACCACCAGCCAGATCAAAGTTGATCTCAAAACTGGATGAAATGGGTTTGGCCGACCAGCTTTCATTTGTAAAGCCAGCCGCGAATAAAGATGTAAAGCCAGCCGTGAATAAAGAAGTCGTCCTGGCGCCAGTGAAGGAAAAGGAAGTGGTGGTCAAATCATCCACAGAAACTGTAAAGAGAGAAACGGAAGTTATCAGAACAGTTTTGTTTAAATCTGATAGCCTGGTCCTTAGCTTGTATGATAATGGGGAGATCGACGGTGACACGGTAAGCCTCGTCCTAAATGGAAATATCATTTTATCAAGACAGGGTTTAACAGATAAGGCAATAAGAAAAACGATTGCTACGTCAGAGATCGGGGATTCGTCAAAACTGGTACTGTATGCCGAAAATCTCGGCCGAATACCACCCAATAGCGGCTTGCTTATTTTACAGGACGGTAATGAGCGATACCAAATCCGTTTTTCCGGTGATCTTCAAAAAAACGCGGCTGTCATTTTGAGGAGAAGGCGTTAATCAGCCGCACATTTCAATTTTATACGCGAGACTGAAATAACGATAATAATGACCGGCCTGGTCTACCGAATCGGCATGCCATTCTTCCCCACTAAAGGGGTTTTGATTACCAGCTGCTGCCTCGCCGAGTGCGACCATTGTGTTGTTTGCATAGATGCGAAAACCATACATTTCATCCTCGTGTAACGGCATTGGTGGAAGCTCAAATCGTATCCATCTTTCGTTGTCAATTTTTTCCACGTCAACGGTAGAGCTTGCAAGAAGGGGTCCCCATGACTTGTTCTGGGGGTCAAACGAATGAAGACTTAGTGTCAATTGCCCTCGATTTTGCACGGCTGCTGAGAAAACTTGGATATTATCCAAATTACCTGAAGAGGGGCATCTGAAGGTTTGACCTGCAAAATGATCGGTAGGATCTGTCTGCAAATGGCCGATCCAGAGGGTGGTGTTATTTTGCACTTGGGTGATTAGAGGGCGAGGGCGGCTGCTTCTGTTCCGGGTTTCCATAATTTTTAGTATTTCAAAGATTACGGAAGAAGGAGAGCATGGAGTTAGACTTTAAACTACCGGGCAAGCGAATTATTGTGCCGGCTTCATTTTGTGAAGAAGTTTTTGACAGAAAACCAGCGATGAGTAAAAAATGTTGGCTCATTGAATTTTTTAAAACCTAGAGGGAGTCATGCTTATAAGCGAAAGGGACCCTGAAGAGTGCGACGCAACGAAAGCAAAATAGCAGTACTGTGGCAGGTTACAGAAAATCATCCACTTTCTTGCATATCCGCAAAAGCCCGATGGGAGTGATTTGTAAAGGAAATGTTAAGGGGATTATATTCCCCAATTCAATGAAAATGCCATTCTGGGGTTTTATCAACCTGACCAAAAAAATGCAAAGGTTTTTTTTGTCACAAAATGTGTGGATTTAGATCGAGCAGTCGTGCTTATTTTTTTTAAATTGTGCATGACCATGAAAGTTAAGATGGATAACCCTTGATTATTGTGGATTATATTGTGAATGCGGAGTGGATAAGAAAAAATTTGTTTTAACAATTTTTCTCCTTTTATATTCGCCAACTGACTGGACGGGAAACATTCCAATAACACAGAATTAAGAAATAGATAATGTAAGGGCGGGAACAATCCCCATGGTCAAGGTATTGAATCGGTTTAACTAATTATTACTACCCAGGGCCAACAATGGATCTTACTAACCTGAACAGAGACAGAAAACGGCGCAAATCCTCCCTTGATCTTAGCACGATGGTGTATGGCAAAGTGCCACCCCAGGCAAAAGACCTTGAAGAAGCCGTTTTAGGTGCCATCATGCTTGAAAAAAATGCATTTGACACCGTTGCTGAAATTCTAAAACCCGAGTGTTTTTATGTCGAGGGACACCAACGCATATTCCGATGTATGCAGAACCTGGCGCAGAAAAGCCAGCCGATAGACATTCTAACGGTTGTGGAAGAGCTGCGAAGCAGAGAAGAGCTGGAAATGATCGGAGGTGCCTACTATGTCACAAAGCTCACAAACACCGTTGTTTCGTCAGCTAACATTGAAACGCATTCGAGGATCGTTCTTCAGAAATTCATTCAACGCGAACTAATCCGCATCAGCGGCGAGATAATTGGGGACGCGTATGAAGATAGTACTGATGTATTCGACCTTCTCGATGATGCCGAGAGCAAATTGTTTGAGATTACAAACAATCACCTTCGGAAAAATTTCGATACGATCGATTCGGTATTGGTAAAGACCATTCAGCGTATCGAGGACCTGCGCCACAAAAATGAAGATGTAACCGGTGTGCCCAGTGGTTATGCTTCGCTCGATCGTATTACATATGGTTGGCAGAATACCGATCTTATCATCCTTGCGGCAAGGCCTTCTGTCGGTAAAACCGCGTTGGCTTTGAATCTTGCCCGCAATGCGGCACTTCATGCCAGCAAACCAACGCCGGTTGCGGTATTCTCGCTTGAAATGAGTGCGGGCCAATTGGTGCAGCGTATTTTGGCGGCCGAAAGTGAAATTTGGCTGGAGAAAATTGCACGGGGAAAACTGGAAGAACATGAAATGAAACAATTATATGCAAGAGGCATTCAACGCCTGGCACAGGCCCCGCTATTTATTGACGATACGCCTGCGTTAAACATCTTCGAGTTAAGAGCAAAGTGCCGCCGCTTGAAGAACAAACATAATATCGGGATGGTGATCATCGATTATTTGCAGTTGATGAGCGGGACGGGCGAGAACCGGAACAGCAATCGCGAACAGGAGATCAGCAACATTTCCAGAAACCTGAAAGCCCTGGCAAAAGAATTAAGTATTCCGATCATTGCTCTTTCACAACTAAGTCGTGAGGTAGAGAAACGTGGCGCAAAGGACGGAACAAAAATGCCACAGCTTAGTGACCTTCGTGAGTCGGGTGCCATTGAACAGGATGCTGACATGGTTATGTTTTTGTATCGCCCCGAATATTATGATATCACCACGAACGAAATGGGTGAGAATAATCGCGGTGAAACGCACGTAAGAATTGCTAAACATCGCAACGGATCATTGGAAACAATAAAACTTAGAGCATTGTTGCATATTCAAAAATTTGTTGAAGATGATGGGGGAGATTTTGGCCCGGTGGGGTTACCCGGCAACTGGAAGCCAGTAAAAGATGATGATGGTCCAAAGCTCTACATCCAAACGGGAAGCAAGATGAACGACACAAGCGATGATGAAGATCCGTTTTAGATGATAGTTGATAGATGATAGATAAAAGTTAAAAGATAAAAGTTTTGACTCTCCTTCGGGAGAGTTTTTTGTTTGGACTTTATTCTGAACTTTTCGAGGAATTTGCGTTCTCCCAATCATGCCGGTTTGCCTGAAAATAGCTAAATTGATTTTCATGACCCCTCCCATTTTTTATATCAATGAATATGATTCTTCGAAAAAACAAATTGCCTTGGATGAGGATACATCGAAACACATCGTTCAGGTATTGCGAATGAAAAAACGGGAGGAGTTGAATTTGACAGATGGGAAGGGAAATCTTTTAACAGCAGAGATCATTGACGATCACAAGAAGCATTGTAGTGTCCAGATCATTGATTCACGATTCACGCCTCCCGATTCACGAAAAATAACCGTTGCTATTTCACTTCTTAAAAATTCAAGCAGATTTGAATGGTTTCTGGAAAAGGCCACAGAGATCGGTATTCATGAGATCATTCCTTTGATATGTAAAAGAACAGAAAAACAAAAGTTTCGTGAAGACAGGATGCAGAATATTTTGGTCAGCGCGATGTTGCAATCGCAACAATCCTGGCTGCCAGTTTTGCACAAGCCTATCGACTATGAGTTGATTTTCCGACAGGAAGAAATTATACATGCTTCACAAAAATTCATTGCACATTGTATCGAAGAAGAAAAGAGAAATCTTGCTGATCTTGTCAATGAAACACTTTCTTCGCAGGTAATTTTAATAGGGCCTGAAGGCGATTTTACCAACGAGGAAGTGCAACTTGCCATTCACAACCATTTTGATGCCGTGTCATTAGGTGAGACAAGATTGAGAGCTGAAACGGCGGGAATTGTGGCTGCTACAATATTAAGGATTTGCTAGTGTGCCTGGTCCGACCCTTTCGGTTCATTATCTCTTAATTGGGGTTCATTTAACTGGACCACTTTTGGTTTAGCCATTCTTTTTCTCATGACCATGTTCAGCATCTCTACGCCAAACGAAAAAGCCATTCCGAAATAGATGTAATTCTTTAAATGCAAATCCTCGGCTTTTTCTGAATCCCAACCTTCAATGATAAGGCTAAGGCCGATCATGACAAGAAATGAAAGGGCCAGCATTTTCAGCGTAGGGTGCTTGTGAATGAATGCTGAAATTTTCGGACTGAATAAAAACATAACGATCATGGCAATCACAACGGCAGCGATCATGATCTCCACATGTTTTGTGGTTCCACCCGCAGTAATAATGCTGTCAAATGAAAAAACTGTATCAATAAGAAGGATTTGAAAAATGGCCTCCCCAAGACCTAATCCCTTTCTTTTTTCCGCGCCAAGATTTGCATCCTCACCCTCCAGCCTTTTGTGTATCTCACGAACGGATTTATAGATAAGGAAGAGGCCGCCTGCAAGCATTACCAGGCTTGAGATGTCAAAACCTTTATCAACAATTGTAAATAAGTAATTTCCTTTTTGCGATAAGAGCCAGCCTAAGCCTAACAAGAGAATGCTCCTGATAATGATGCCATTGATCATCCACGCACGACGGGCTTTTTTTTCATCTTTCTTTTGCAGCTGGTTAATGATGATGCTGACGAAGATGACATTATCAATTCCCAACACGATTTCGAGAATGACGAGAACGATAAAGCTGATAATGTTTTCTGACGTAAAAAGATGCTGCATTTTGTTTTAAATTATCAAATTAATAATTAATCATTATTAATTTTTTCACAGAGACTTGCAAATTTTTTTGACTATTCCAGGTCCTTCATAGATAAAACCTGTCCACACTTGTACCAGTGACGCGCCTGCGATCAATTTTTCTTTTGCATCAGCAGCAGAAAAGATCCCGCCGCTGGCAATGATCGGTATTTGTCCATTTGCTTTCTGATGAATGTACTTTATTATGTCTGTACTTCTTTGTTTTAACGGAACGCCACTCAATCCGCCTGTTTCCTGGTTGCCGACCCCAATATGGTGAACCAAACCTTCACGCCTGATCGTAGTATTTGCAGCTACGATCCCATCCAATTTTATTTCCAATGCCAGGTCAATAACGTCGTCGATCTGTTCGTATGAAAGATCGGGTGCAATTTTCAAGAGCACAGGTTTTGAATGTGCTTTTCCATTATTGATCATCAGTAAATGCAACAGTATTCTTTTAAGCGATCCTTTTTCCTGCAATTCACGCAGGCCTGGTGTGTTGGGCGAACTGACGTTTACAACAAAATAATCTACATAAGGATGAAGATCATTGAAACAGGTGGCGTAATCTTTCCAGGCTTCTTCATTCGGGGTGGTTTTATTTTTTCCAATGTTGCCGCCGACGATGAGGTTCGGGGTTCGGGGTTTGAGATTTGAAGTTTGAGACCGTTTAACTTCGAACTTCGAACTTTGAACTTTGGTTTTTTCTCGCCATTTCTTCAACCGTTCAGCAACAACTTTCACTCCGTCGTTATTAAAGCCCATGCGGTTGATAAGAGCTTTGTCTTTGGGCAAGCGAAACAATCGAGGCTTCGGATTTCCCTCCTGGGGGAGCGGGGTGACCGTTCCTATTTCTACAAAACCAAATCCCAGCGTTTCCAGTTCTCTTAGATACTTTGCATTCTTATCAAAGCCGGCGCCCAGACCCACTGGGTTTTTGAATTCGAGATTGAACTCGTGAGTCACGAGTCGTGAGTCGTTAGTGGTAAAAAAGAGCGCTATAAAGTGTCTTATTGGTGCTAAGAAACACAGAACCCTGAGGCAGTTCATTGAAAAATAATGTGTCCATTCGGGAGGGAACAAAAACAGGATACTGCGAAGGATCTTGTACATAGTCGGTTGCGAAGATAAATTAACTTTAATGGTTTTGGGTTGATAGAGGGAGTGTCTAACTTTGTTGAATTGAATTGATGAGCAGAAGAGTGCGACGCAACAACAGCCCAATACTGTTGTTTAAGCTTGAAACATAAACAAAATCTTTCACTATGCAGGAAGCGTATATAGTAGCAGGATACAGAACGGCAGTTGGAAAAGCAAAACGCGGCGGATTCCGGTTCTACCGCCCCGACGACCTCGCGGTTGATGTCATCAAAGGATTGATGGTAAGTGTACCGCAACTGGAAGCGACGCGTGTAGATGATGTGATCGTTGGCAACGCGGTGCCCGAGGCCGAGCAGGGATTGCAGGTGGGACGCATTATTGCAGCCAGGGCATTGGGGTTTGACGTGCCCGGAATGACTGTAAACCGGTATTGCGCCAGCGGACTTGAAACAATTTCGATCGCAACGGCAAAGATCCGGATGGGCATGGCCGAGTGTATCATTGCCGGTGGCACGGAAAGTATGAGTCTTGTTCCAACGGCGGGCTGGAAGCCGGTTCCTGCTTATTCTATTGCCAAAGATGAACCCGATTATTATTTGAGTATGGGATTAACTGCTGAAGCAGTGGCAAAGGAATTCAATGTGAGTCGCGAAGCGCAGGATGAATTTTCATTTCATTCGCATCAAAAAGCGATCAACGCGATAAAGAACGGGTATTTTAAAAGCGGGATATTGCCCATCAATGTAGAACAAGTTTATCTCGATGAAAAAGGAAAAAAGCAAAAGAGAAATTATACAGTGGAAACAGATGAAGGACCGAGAGCCGATACTTCATTGGAAGTGTTAGCAAAATTGAAGCCTGCATTTGCTGCGGGCGGTTGTGTTACTGCGGGCAATTCTTCACAGACAAGTGATGGAGCTGCATTTGTGATCGTGATGGGTGAAAAGATGATGAATGAACTGGGTTTGAAACCAATCGGCCGGTTAGTGGCTTGCATGTCTGCAGGTGTACATCCGCGAATTATGGGAATCGGCCCGGTTGCTGCCATTCCAAAAGTGATGAAGCAAGCCAACATGAATCTTTCTCAAATTGACCTTATCGAATTGAATGAGGCTTTTGCTTCACAGGCACTTGCCGTCATTCGTGAAGCGGGATTGAATCCGGATATTGTCAACATGAATGGTGGCGCCATTGCATTGGGTCATCCGCTTGGATGTACCGGATGCAAACTCACCATTCAGATACTGAACGATATGAAGCGGTTAAACAAAAAATATGGAATGGTGACTGCCTGCGTCGGCGGTGGACAAGGTATCGCTGGAGTAATCGAGAACATTAATTAATAAAGTCGGTAGAGAAACCTCCGCGTGAAAAGAGCTTTCTCCTTTATATTTCAAACGTTATAAACCTGCTTGAATCGGGTCAGAAGTGGTGAACCATCCATATTCATCTAACAATCGGAAAGTGGGACTAGCAAAGGGTGAGAGTGAGTTGCAAATGGTAAGCACAAATCCAAACCGGGATAGCCATTGAATATTATCCAACAAAAATTTTAGAACTCACCGACATGTCCATGAAATGGGAGAGCAAAAGCCCTTACAATGGAACGATCGTGTGGACAAGTTATACAGTGATACCATGGATGTCTTTTAAAGTTCCACACTGAGTCATGCTACGCGATCCTAAAATGAGCCTTTTGTCAATGTGCCCTGGAGCGACTATTTAGCTGGTTCAGTGCATTTGTATTTTTTAATCTCCAAACTTTCTTATTTTTAAAAATCAAGCATTATAAAATGAAGAAAATAATTTTTTGTTTATCGGTTTGCCTCACTCTTTTTGTTTTCGTCCATACACAAACATTACAATCTCCCGGGGGAAGGTTCACAATGGTTTTCGCCCTTGAAAGCGATGGCACTCCTAATTATACACTTAGCTACAAAGGCCGGGTGGTGATTAAACCAAGCAAGCTGGGACTGGAATTGAAAAATGATAAACAATCATTATTAAACGGCTTTGAAATCACCAAGATCGACACATCTTCTTTCGATGAAACATGGAAACCTGTATGGGGAGAAGTGGCAACTATCCGCAATCATTATAATCAGATGGCCGTTACACTCGGTCAAAAAGAAACAGGCAGGCAAATGATCATCCGCTTTCGCCTTTTCGATGACGGGCTGGGTTTTCGTTATGAGTTTCCATCGCAAAAAAATTTGGTATACTTCGTCATTAAAGAAGAGAGAACGCAATTTGCTATGACGGGTGACCATACAGCCTTTTGGATCGCAGGTGATTATGATACGCAGGAATATGATTACACTGAATCGAAACTCTCTGAAATAAGAGGGCTGATGTCAAAAGCTATCACATCCAATGCGTCACAAATGCAGTTTTCGCCAACGGGCGTTCAAACCGCATTGATGATGAAAACAGGAGACGGGTTGTACATCAATCTGCATGAGGCTGCACTCATCAATTATTCCTGCATGAGCCTTAACCTTGATGATAAAAATTTTATTTTTCAATCGTGGCTCACACCCGATGGGAACGGTGACAAGGGGAATATACAAACACCTTCCACTTCTCCGTGGCGCACCATTATTGTGAGCGATGATGCCCGTGATATCGTGGCGTCGAAGATGACATACAATTTAAATGAACCTTGCAAACTTGAAAATACATCATGGATAAAACCTGTAAAGTATATGGGAGTTTGGTGGGAGATGATCACGGGTAAAAGCACATGGTCTTATACAAATGACTATCCTGCCGTGGAACTTGGAGTTACGGATTATTCAAAAGCAGCGCCAAACGGGAAACATGGAGCTACTACTGCCAACGTAAAGAAATATATAGACTTCGCTGCCCAAAATGGTTTTGATGCAGTGCTGGTAGAAGGATGGAACATCGGTTGGGAAGATTGGTTCGGACATAGTAAAGATCATGTTTTTGATTTTATTACGCCTTACCCGGATTTTCATCTACAGGAATTGAATGAGTATGCACACTCGAAAGGGATAAAACTCATTATGCACCATGAGACGTCGGGCTCTGTAAGAAATTATGAGAGGTATATTGATACCGCATTCAAGCTGATGAAACAATATGGTTATGATGCGGTGAAAACAGGTTACGTGGGTAATATTCTCCCGGCTGGTGAACACCATTATAGTCAATGGACAGTGAATCATTACCAGTACACGGTTGAAAAGGCTGCACAATACCACATTATGCTAAATGGTCATGAAGCGGTGCGGCCCACAGGCATTGCCCGCACTTACCCGAATCTTATCGGCAACGAATCGGCAAGAGGAACGGAGTTCCAGGCTTTTGGTGGCTCACACGCAAATCATGTAACTATTCTTCCGTTCACAAGATTATTGGGAGGACCGATGGATTATACACCAGGCATTTTTGAAATGGATATAAGCAAGATCAATCCTTCGAATCGATCACATGCAAACACAACAATCGCCAACCAGCTGGCTTTGTATGTTACAATGTATAGTCCTTTGCAAATGGCTGCCGACCTTCCCGAAAATTACAACAGGTTTCCGGATGCTTTTCAGTTTATAAAAGATGTTGCCATCGACTGGCAGGATAGTAGGTACCTTGAAGCGGAACCGGGCTATTATCTTACTGTAGCACGTAAAGCCAAGACAACGGGCAAATGGTTCTTGGGAAGTGTGAATGGGTATAACGCGAGGATATCAAACATCAGTTTTGATTTTTTAGAAACCGGCAAAACATATATTGCGACGGTATATGCTGATGCGAAGGATGCCGATTATAAAATGAAACCACAGTCATATACTATTCGCAAAGTGGTGGTCACCAGCAAATCAAAACTTGCACAGCCCTGTGCTGCCGGGGGCGGCTATGCCATCAGTTTTGTTGAAGCTGATAAAACGCAAACAAAGGGTTTGAAGAAGTTGTAAATCAGAAGTCAGATCCTTATAAGTTTCATGAACCTTTTTGCTGTAAAGAAAATCTGATTCGCAACACCCCATTTGCCGCTTTCCTAATCATTTCATGATCAAGTATTTGATAAACAATTAATACTTTAGTGCGGACGTTTCCCTGTTAATATCAAGGATCGGTTATTTCGCTGTAGGAATTGGAATACTGACAGTAATCGAAAATAAATATTGTGACTGGCTGAGCAAGAAGGGAGTTGCTTTCCCGGACCTGCAGCCGGTGAGGCGGTGAATTTCTGCTTTTAGGCGCCATCATCTTTATCATTGCGCAAGTCTTTAAGAGAGGCATTGAAATCCAAACTGAAAATGAACTAACCGTATAACAATGCCGATTATTGTAAACCTCGATGTGATGATGGCCAGGCGTAAGATGTCATTAAATGAGCTGTCAGAAAAAGTAAACCTGACTTGGCCAATCTGTCGGTCCTGAAAACAGGCAAGGCAAAAGCAATACGATTCAGCACTCTAGACGCTATTTGTAAAGCGTTGGGTTGTCAGCCGGGCGACATCCTGGAGTTTGCGGAAAAACAATAAGCTCATTTTTTCTTTTTCAATTTTGCATTCTCTTTCTCCAGGTTTTCCTTTACCCTGAACTTAACTATGTCCTTGATAAGTGTGAGTGGAATAGTATCGTTGATAGGAAATTGAATCGCTCCTTTTGAAGTTTTGTAGTTGGTCAGCCTGCCCTTGAACGCTTTCATAGGAGAGGATGTTGGGTAAAAACCGATATGATTTTTGTGTCCCGCAAAATACACCAGCATGCCATGATATTTGAAAGCGGGCATTTGATAACTGATTGTTTCTTCTGCCGCCGGGGCGGTTTTCTTTATTGTAGCCCTGAGTTTTTGGAGGATCTCCTGAACACTCGCGGGGAATTGTTCAATGTATTCGTCGATAGTTTTGGCTACTTTGGAATTAGCTTGCATAAAAATGTTTTTAATTTTATTAGAAAGGCACGTTTGTCATCCTTTGTGAATTTCGTGCCCTGACCTGAAAGTCCAAGAGCAAAGTTTCAAAGATCATAAGAATTATTCCAGGACATCACAGCTAAATCCATTTTCAATAACCAGTGTGATGACCTTTTCTCTACAAAATGTTTTCCCTTCAACGCGGAGAATTTTATCACAATCATGAAGATCAAAATTTATTTTGTTGCCTGGAAAATGCTCTAGCAAAACAGTAACGATCCTTTTTGCCTGCTCGGTTTCTTTCACATTCGTCTTGAAAACTTCGATCATCATCAAAAAATAATTTTTAACTCCTTAAAATCAAATATAGACTTACCGCTTTGGACGCTTAATGGTTTCATTTAATGGTTTTATAATGAAGCCCGACCACTCCTGATTTGAAATTTTTTGTTGCAATCAGTTCTAAATTGATCCTGTTATGTATATCAAAGAGAGGTATTCCTGCTCCTAAAATGACCGGGTTAACATTGATGCGGTATTCATCGACCAGGTCCCATTGCATAAAACTGTGGGTCAGGCGCGGACTGCCAAATATCATGATATTCTTACCGGGAAGTTGTTTTAAATTTATTATTTCCTGTGGTATATTTTTGTTTATCAACCTTGTATTGTTCCACGCTACTTTGTCCAATGTTTCTGAAAACACAATTTTATTTGTGTCTTCCATCCATTGGGCATGTTGACGTTCCAATTCGGTACTTGAATCATTTGCGAGAACTGTAGGCCAGTAACTTTCCATCATTTGGTATGTGACTCGTCCAAACAACGCGGTATCGGCGTTGTCTGCGAGCATGATCGCATCCTTGAATATTTCATCGTCGATGGTGATCCAATTCATTTCTCCTCTTGGGTTAGCTACGAACCCGTCGAGTGACACGTGCATAAATGCGACCAGGTTTCTCATTTTTGAACTGGCTTTTGAATTGGTAGCAGCAAAAATATTTTTCAATTGATAGAGATGGCGTTGAGTATGATAAACCACAAAATGTAAAAGCTCAAGTTTTGTCACTTCACCGAATATAGGGTGGTCTATCATTTCAAATAGATTTACACTTCTGCTTAATTCTTTTAATTGTATGATGGATACCTCCAGGTTATCGATAACCAATTTTTTTTGATATATGTCCCGGCTGGGGAGAATAAATTCAGGCGATTGAAGTTTTTTGTCGAAGTCTAAAAATATCCTTTTTAACCGGTCTACTCCTGCGTCCGGAGCCCTTCCAGTTAATTTGCCTTCTTTCTTCAATGATTTTGCAATTTCTTTGTTTGATTTGGCGACATGCTCGGCAACTTGCGCAGCGGTCCAGCTTCCTGCCGAAGGAATTTCGTTGAGCTGTATTTCGCTAAATGATGAAATTGATTTGATTAATTCTGAAGTCGTATGATCAAGAGAGGCAAATAATTCGTTTGTGTTTACATTCTCGTTCATAATTGAACTGCTTGTTATCATGACCAGCAATTTATGTGCTTACTGCATTGTTTCGTGTTGTTTCATTCTTACGAGGCATAGCATCTCTGTTTCGGTTTTATACCATTCCACAACCGGCCTTGTTTTGTCCGCACGATCGTCCTCCATCATCTCATGAAATATATCTTTTATGCAGTCGACTTTTTTAAGCCAATCATCGAGGGTCACCGCCAGGTATTCACCTTTTTCAACGGTATATCGTTCACAATTATATTTTTCAGCTTCCCCCTCATCTTTCTCCTCGGCCGTCGCGATGTAAACCATCTTTCCTTTGTCGTCCATGTAGCTGAGACCATAGTAAGAACGTTTAAATCCGTCGGGGATCATATTCAGAAGAGAACTGAACGCTTCTTTGACAGCCTGCGGGAAGGTTTTCACTTCTTTTCCAAAAACTTTCAGATCTTTTTTTAGATCATATGTTTCCATGGTTCCAATTTTTAATTATGGATACAAACCTAGTACCGTTTAAAAAAAATAACGGGGTGTCCATACGTCAATGTCAGGGGTTGGTTGCGACATCGGCTTTATTTACCTTTATGCTATTCGAAGTTTGCTCTAATTAAACCTGTGACAGATGAAACATGTATCAATTCTTATTCCCAAAGGACATACAAGCCTGGTCAATATCGAGGGGACACATCAAATTCTTTCGGAAGTAAATAATCTTCGTGTTGAAAGGGGAAACACTCCATTGTTCAACATTAAATTAGTGGGCTTGTCAAACGAGACAAGCCAACCCAGTGGATTATTTACAGTAAATCCCCAGGTGCTGGTTCAAGATGTGAAGAAGACCGATCTCATTATTATTCCGGCTGTACATGGTGACCAACGAAAGCCGCCGAATTAAATAAAGAATTCATTCCATGGATCGTACAGCAATATCAAGGGGGCGCCGAACTGGTAAGCTTTTGCATCGGTACTTTCTTCCTTGGCGCAACAGGTCTCCTGGAAGGAAAACAATGCACTACTCACTGGAGATTTGTAAATGAGTTCAGATCGATGTTTCCTGATGCGGATGTGGTGGACGATAAGATCATGACGGAAGACAGCGGTATTTATACAAGCGGGGGCGCTTATTCCTATTTGAACCTGCTTATTTACCTTATCGAAAAATATGCCGGTCGCGAGATCGCTATCCTGATTTCAAAGGCATTCATGATAGATATCGATCGTGTGAGCCAATCACCGTTTATTATTTTCCAGGGACAGAAGGCACATGAAGACGAAGCCATAAAAAGAGCGCAGGAATTCATTGAGAAAAATTTCCAGGATAAAATAACGGTTGAGCAACTCGCATCCATACATGCGTTGAGCCGAAGGAATCTTGAACGCAGGTTTAAAAAGGCTACCTGCAACACGGTGACCGAATATATTCAGAGAGTGAAGATAGAAGCCGCAAAGAAAAATTTCGAGACAAGCCGGAAAAATATCAATGAAGTAATGTATGATGTGGGATATATGGATACAAAAGCATTCAGAACAACGTTTAAAAAGATCACTGGTTTATCACCGATAGAATACAGGAAGAAATACAACAGGGAGCTGGCCGTGGCCTGATACCACTAGGTTTTAACCCGAAAGTTTATCAATTTTCCTTTGAATGGTTTGTCTGTCAGCATGGGTTTTTGCGATTGCTATTGCCTTTTGAAAATTTTGCCGGGCTTTGTTGTTGTCCAGGCCTGTATACAATTCTCCAAGAAGCGTAAAATAAAAATGGTTGGTTACCAGATTTAACTTTTCCGCTTCGACAATAGCCTCCTGTTTACCGTTTGCCTTTGCGAGAGCATAGGTTCTGTTTAATGCAGCCACAGGCGAATACTCAAGTTGCAGTAACCGGTTGTATAACTGCAAGATATTTTCCCATTTTTCTTTTGTATCCTCTTTCTTAGTGTTCCAAAAAGCTATCATCGCTTCAAGATGATATTTTGAAATTTTATTTCCTTGTGACGCCTGATAAAGCTGATAAGTCCCCTTTGCGACCAATACCTGGTCCCACAATGTCTCGTCCTGATCCTCGTATAAGATCATTTCGCCCTTTTCACTTTTTCTTGCTTTAAACCTCGAAGAATGAAAACACATTAGAGCGAACAAGGCTTTTACATTGGGTTGATCGCTTTGTGCATTCCCGATGAGGAGATCGGTCAATCGCATAGCTTCGGCACAAAGATCTTCCCGAAGTACAGTGTCCTGACTTTCGGAATAATATCCTTCATTAAAGAGTAAATACAAAGTGGTCAATACAGTTTCTAAACGATTGTTGATTTCTTCTTTAGGGGGGAATCCGATCTGTACTTTTTCTATCCTTAACTTTTCTTTCGCCCTAAAAAGGCGCTTGTTTATGGTCTCTTTGTTTGTAAGGAAAGCATTGGCAATTTCTTCGATGCCAAATCCACAAAGAATGCGAAGTGATAGGCCAATTTGTGATTCCACCGGAATTGACGGATGACAGAGAGCGAATAACATTTGCAGTTGGCTATCGGTGATATTTTTTTCAGACAGATCGATTTCCACTTCTTCATTTTTAGGTGAACTGTATCTTAGTTGCTTTGCAATTTTTTCGTTAAACAGCTGGTTGCGCTGAAGTTGATTTTTTGTTTTGTTTTTGGCAACCGTATAAAGCCATGCCACCGGGTTTTCAGGAATTCCTTTATAAGGCCAGTTCTCAAGAGCTGATAAAAAAGTTTCACTGGCTATGTCTTCAGCAAGCCCCAGGTTTTCAATACCAAAAGCTTTGCAAAGAACTGCAGCTATCTTTCTGAATTCCGTTCTGAATAAATGTGGTATGAGCTCGTGCTGTTGCATGTGTGAGTTATGAGTTGGAGTCATGAGCCAGTACTCACTGGTCAATGGTCGAAGAATGACTCTGACTCCGGACTCATGGCTCCGAACTATTAATGTGTTCCGTCATTCTTTGCGATCTTTCTTATTTCCATGCTGTTTCCTTCACCCTGCAGTACAGGACAACCTTTGGCAAACTCAACCGCTTCATCAATTGATTCTGTTCTAACGACTATAAATCCGCCAATGGTTTCTTTTATTTCGCCGAATGGACCATTAGTAACAACAGGTTTTGAGTTTTTTGTTTTTACAACACGGGCACTATCAAAAGGCAAACCTGTGCCACTTACAAATTTGTTCTGAGCCGCGATCCCCCCGATCCAGTCCATTGTTTGTTTCATCCAGGCTTCCATTTGTTCCGGCGACGCGATCTTTTTCCCGTCTTCATGTCTCATGATCAATGCATATTCTTCCATAGTTTTAAAATTTAAATTGTTATTGAATGTAAGATTTCTACATCATAACAAACGACCTGAATTAAATTGGACAGGGCGGAATAATATTTTCGCACTGTAAGGTTAAAACTGTTTCAGGTAGCTGATCTTGGCAATGATGTGTTCTTCTGTTTGTTTCAGCTGGGGAGCGTTATCAAAACTCCCGTGATTATAAATGAAGTAGATATATGACAAAGGTTGGTATTCCCATGCGAAGCGAATGTTGTAGCTCTGGGAATTGTCAAATGAATTTTTTTGGTAAAAACCTATTAATTGAATCCGTGGATTTAACGCGAACCGGCCCTGCAGGATAAACAGGTCGACCGTTGAACTTTGCTTAGGTTCGCCTACATCCATAAAATGATTTCTGTTGAACTCTGCCAATAGTGAAATATGAGGAATGGGTGCGAATTGTAACCTCCAGTCTGCTGATTCCAGTTTACCATTAAAATAAGTCCCCCATTTATAGTCGACAGACGCACTTATGAACTTTGATGGATCGGTGCCAGCGAGTATCCAGTTTTGGAGATAATTATAACTGCCAGGCGCAATGGTGACTCCCAACGGTTCAAAAGATTCTGTCAGGTGCTGGTAAACCGGGGTGATGGCATATCCAAAAAAAGCCCCGCTTTGAAAGTTTAACCACACCGGGAAAAAGTAAAGGCTTGATTCGATAAATTTTCCTGTCGAAGCCTGCCAATAAAACTCGGGAAGAATGCCTGGCTCAAAGGCGCGAAGAATTTTTTTAAAAGGCAATTTATTTCCCCGGTAATACCAATTCATTCCGGGTGTAGTTCCAATTACATCAGTACGCGAGATAAAGCCCATTTGCGGATCAAAATTTTTGGTAACCACGGACTGCGTAAGCCAAATTTTATAATGATTGGTTGAATTATAATATTGCGCAAAACCTGCAAAGCCTTGCATGTTGGTATTCGTTGTGACGGTATGAGTAAGAATCGTATTGATCGATTGTGCTTCATTGATGCGAATGAAGCCATCTATGGTGCTGCCTATGTTTGAACCCAGTGGGGTATTTTTTATCGTCATCAACCCCCCAATGCGATTTTGTTGACCAAAATTTTCAGAATATCTGCCGACAAAAAAATTGGTAGAGGGGCTGTTATCTGTTTCTTCCTGTCGCATGACCATGGCCCCATAATTTCTTTTAACGGATCTGTTCACAAACCTCGCGCCGGCAAGGATGGGAATTGGATTACCAATGCTATCCAGTCCGATGCTACGGCTAAAAAATGGCTGTAGGTGCATAAAACCGCCGGAACCGTCAGTGGCTATTTGAATGGAGGGGCTGAACAAGGATGCGTTTTCAAGGAAGAATTGTCTTTTTTCGGGAAAGAACACCGAAAACCTTGTAACGTTATTTACCTGTAAGTCTGCATCGGCTTGTGCAAAATCAGTGTTGGCGGTAACATCCAAAACCATATTTGGATTAATGGCCCATTTTATCTCACCACCGACTTTTGTATCTCCCGAACTGTGCTTTGCTGTCGAGTCGAAGTTTTTATAGCTATCGTAAGAAGTGAGAATGTAAGGTTGCACACGAATATTTGGTCTGGGCGGTGGCGGCTGTAAATTTTTTAAGACACCGGCATAATCCATTCTTGAAGCGCTGAACACTCTTGGAAACGGAGAAAAAGCAGATATCTCGTTTGTCAGGCGGCGATTCCTGTAGAGGTTAAAACCCCAGTTTTGCAAAGAGTCAGAAGTTTTTTTGTACCGTAATGTTTGCCATGGCAACGCTATTTCCGCATACCAGCCCGAATCAGTTCTTGTTGTTCGCACTTTCCAGAGTCCATCCCAATCCACATCATAATACAGGTCATCAAAGCTCAGGTAATCCCTTTGAACTCCGAAAGCATTTGTAGCAAAACACATCGCATTTCGCTTGTCATTGAATCCATCGAACGTAAGAGTAATAAGATCATGAGCGAGGTAATTAAAGTCCCTTTTAAAATTGGTGGCACGAATGGCTTTTCTGCCCAGCGGATCCTTTGAAAAAATTCCAAAGTAAATAAACTGCTTGTTATACAAAACTTTTACTGAGGTTTCAAAATGGGGGGCGGCGCCCTGGTAGGGTTCTATTTGCGTGAACCTGGGAGAAACAGCTGCCTGCATCCATTCTGGTTCATTCAATGCCCCATCAATATGTAAAGAAGAATTGATCTTTGTGGCAATGATCTCTTTTTTTATCGAGTCGGGTTTGAAAATTTCCGCATCTTGAGAAAAGGTACGAATTGAGAAAAAAAGTAAAAGAGACAAACAGGCTTTGGTCATTATCAAAAATATGGATTTCGAAAGAATACCGGAAGGCAATTACATGAAGTAAAAGAATGTGTTTCAAATGGAATTTTTTTAAACAATTTTCCACCCGGGCACGTGAAAAAAGAGGCCGGGGAGTTAATTAATATCTGTTTATATTGCGGGTCTCAAAATTTCCTTCCGGAGGATGAGGATTCATGGATAAATTCGTCGTTTCAGCAAGAAAATACAGGCCGCAAACCTTTGATACGGTTATTGGGCAGACTCATATCACGACCACTTTGAAAAATGCGATAAGAAATAATCAACTGGCTCATGCATTTTTGTTTTGCGGGCCGAGAGGAGTAGGTAAGACGACTTGTGCGAGAATTTTAGCCAAGACAATTAATTGTGAAAACCGGACCCCTGACGGCGAGGCTTGCAATAAATGTAATTCCTGCATTTCTTTTAATGAAGGCACGTCATTGAACATCCATGAACTGGATGCCGCCAGCAATAATTCAGTAGATGACATAAGAACATTGGTTGACCAGGTTCGGTTCGCGCCGCAAGCGGGCAAATACAAAGTATACATCATTGATGAAGTGCACATGCTTAGTTCTTCTGCTTTCAATGCATTTTTAAAAACGCTGGAAGAACCCCCGCCTTATGCGATCTTTATTTTGGCGACAACCGAAAAGCACAAGATCCTTCCAACGATTTTAAGTCGTTGCCAGATATTCGATTTTAAACGCATTACCTTAAATGATACCGTTGAACATCTGCAGGAAATATGCGGTAAAGAAGACATAAAAGCTGATAAGACTTCTCTTCAATTGATAGCCCAGAAAAGTGAAGGTTGTATGCGTGATGCGCTGAGTATCCTTGACAAGATCGTGAGCTTTAGCAACGGCGAAGTCAATTACCAAAATACATTAGAGCATCTTAATATTCTTGATGCTGATTATTATTTTAAGCTGATAGAATGTATGCAACAGCAGGATCTTGCAGGTGCTATGCTTTTATATGATGACATTAACCGGAAAGGTTTTGAAGGCGATATGGTATTGAATGGATTTTCAGAGTTCATTCGCAATCTGCTTGTTTGCAAAGACGAGAAAAGTGCGGAATTGCTCGAAGCGGTAAAAGGCTTTAGAGAAAGATACATTAGCATGGCAAAGAATATTCCCGCTGCTTACCTGGTCAGTGCGCTGAATATTTTAAACGAAACAGAAATCAACTACAAGGCTGCACGCAATAAACGTCTTCATGTTGAGCTTGCATTGATCAAGCTTTGTTACTTGCAACAAGCCATTGAGCTGGTGAATGAGGAAGATAGGTTTTCTAAAAAAAAAGTAGTTGAGAAAACAAGACCTGTTGCCTTCCGAAGGATAGAACGTATAGAGATCGGCCGACCACCGGTCGCGAACTGGTCGACGGTTAAAACCGTTGAGCGACAGGCCAAACTATTGATTGAAACCGCCGTAACGGAACAGTCTGCCCCCTATATAAAAGATGACCACCAACCCACAAGAAGCAAGACATCGGACACAGGCGACAAGGACCAAGGCACAAGAGACAACGCCGAGGCAACAGGCAATGGCCAACTGGGTAGTGACCAGCAACCAACAACCAGAAACCAAAAATCAGAAACGAAACTCGCTGCTCTTGACAAAATACGAAGCCAGGTTCGCGGGAATGGTAGCGCGGAGAATGGCAGTGTTGTAAAGCCAATTCAACCAGAAGAGTTACAGTTGGCATGGAATGAATATGCATCTCAATTAAAAAAAGAAAAGAACCCTGCCGGCCAGAATTTTGAAATGGCTGAATTGCGCGTGCAGGATGCAAACAATTTTATTGCACTTGTCACCAATAACATCCAATTACGGTTTATAGAACAGCAGGGATTGAAGGTCTCCCAATTCCTTCGGGAAAAACTATGCAATAGCCGACTACAATTCTATATTGTAATGCAGGAAAATTTGGCACAACAGTCTTCTGTCGAAGCCCCGTTGACATCGAGAGAGCAGTTTCAAAAGATGGCGGAACAATACCCTTTAATAAAAGAACTGAAGGACAGGTTAAGATTGGAACTTGACTATTAGCATCCAATAATGAAACCATTATTTGTTTTATTGATCGTATTTGGAATCACTGCGACAATCTTAAAGATCTTTTATCATGATTGGAATCTTGATTTCGCCGGAAACTTTGCAATGAGCATTATGCTCTTTTTTACGGCGATAGCCCATTTTGCATTTAATGAAGGAATGGCCATGATGTTGCCACCTTTCGTTCCTTACAAGAAAGTAATTGTATACATAACAGGCTTGATTGAAATTCTCGCGGGTATTGGCCTGCTGATAAGGCCATACAGGCATACAATTTCTCTTCTGCTGATCATATTCTTTATAGTGATCCTGCCTGCAAATATTTACGCGGCGATTAAAAAGGTAAATTATGAGAAGGGTAATTATTCAGGCAGTGATCTCAAATATTTGTGGTTTCGCATACCGCTTCAAATTTTCTTTATTGAATGGGTGTGGTATTTTGGAATTTGACCATTATGAGATCAGTTCAGGTTATTATGAATTCCCCATTCACCAAATTGCCTTAATTTCGGCGAAAATTTTCTCTGACTATGGCTGAAGCAATTCTGATGCCCCGGTTAAGCGATACAATGACCGAAGGAGTGATCGCAGCATGGCACAAAAAAGTGGGTGATTCTGTGAAAAAGGGCGAACTACTGGCCGAAATTGAAACCGACAAAGCAACAATGGAACTGGAGAGCTATAAAGACGGCACTTTGCTTCACATCGGTACTGACAAGGGTGGAAAATTGCAGGTAAATGACCTGCTTGCCGTCATCGGACAACCAGGAGAAGACATCTCTGGAATATTAAAAGGAAAAGGTACAAGTGACAAGGGCCAAGGCACAAACACAAAGGCACAAGCCACAACTGGCAAGACACAAGCGACAAGTGACAAGAAAGAATCTAAACCTGTAACCAGTAACCAGGGATCAACAACAAGTACCCAGTCCGCACCTGCTAAGGTCGACATTTCAAAGATGGAGGAAGTAGTACTAATGCCTCGCTTGAGTGATACGATGACAGAAGGAGTGATCGCAAGCTGGCAAAAAAATGTGGGTGATGCGGTCAAGAAGGGTGATATACTCGCAGAGATTGAGACTGATAAAGCAACTATGGAACTGGAGAGCTATAAGAGTGGTACATTATTATATATAGGAGCAAAGCAAGGCGAAAAGATCGCTGTGAATGACCTGCTTTGCATCATCGGCGAAAAAGGAAAGGTGGATATTGACGCCATCGTAAATGCGGCGAAAGGAGCGGGGCCACAAGGCACAAGTGAGAAGGCTCAAGCAACAGGTGATAAGGAATCAGCAGCGAGCAACCAATCCAAGGCGACTCCATCAGAGCAACAAGCAAGCAATAATGGCCAGGCAAGTGCCTCATCAAATGGAAGAATAAAGGCTTCACCGCTGGCAAAGAAATTAGCAGCTGAAAAAGGAATTGATCTTCGCAATGTGCATGGGACGGGAGATGGCGGAAGAATTACAAAAGACGATATTGATAATTACAAACCGGAGGTCGGAGTTCAGAAACCAGGAGAAAAAACAGAGGCTCCTAAATATATTCCTTCAGCACCGGTTGGCGAAGAAAGTTTTGAAGAGATACCTGTTTCGCAAATGCGGAAAACAATTGCAAAACGTTTAGTCGATAGTAAGTTTACCTCACCTCATTTTTATCTTACCATGTCCATTGACATGGATAAGGCAGTTGAGAGTCGCGCAAAGCTGAATGAAACAAGCCCGGTAAAAATATCTTTCAACGATATTGTGCTGAAAGCGTGTGCAGTCGCCTTGAGACAACATCCTGCAGTGAATAGCAGCTGGATGGGTGATACAATCCGCCGTAACCATCATGTCCATATCGGTGTGGCCGTAGCTGTAGACGAAGGATTGCTTGTTCCGGTTGTGAGGTTTGCCGACACAAAATCACTTTCTCAAATAGCGGTAGAAGTAAAAGAATCCGCACAAAAAGCAAAAAACAAAAAATTGCAGCCAAAAGACTGGGAAGGAAATACTTTCACTATTTCCAATCTTGGTATGTTTGGTATCGAGGAATTTACAGCGATCATCAATCCACCCGATGCCTGTATACTCGCAGTAGGCGGAATTGCCCAGGTCCCTGTAGTGAAGGATGGCCAAATAAAAATCGGCAACGTAATGAAAGTCACCATGAGCTGCGATCACCGCGTCGTGGACGGAGCAACAGGTTCCGCATTTTTACAAACATTAAAAGCTTTATTGGAAGAGCCTTTGAGGATGCTGGTGTGATGACGGTGAATTGGTGAGTTGTAAGTTATTGCTCATTGTGTCATTTAATCTTGCGGCTGCGGTTCCCTGTGACCCAATTCGCCCTGCCTATCGGCAGGCATTGACCATTCACAATTACGCTCTCTCGACCACTTTGTTTTCAACTGAAGGCACAACAAGATGATGTCCTTTCCTAAGTGCCAGGTAAGCTACGTAGACACCAAATAAGATGAGAATCGCTCCAAGGAAAAAAGACGAGCCCGGAAAATAAAAGGGGGCAACTGGTTCTGTAAAATATTTGAACAAATTTGTCATTAAGGCTGGACCGATGATCGTGGTAAGATTCATGATACTTGTCAATGCCCCTTGCAATTCACCCTGCTCATTTTTTGGCACATTCGCCGACATAATTGATTGTAATGAGGGTCCCGCAATCCCACCGAGGCAATAAGGAATTAAAAATACAAACATCATCCACCCATGTGTAGCAAAAGCAAATAAGAATAGTCCTATTGCATAAAAGACAAGTCCCAAATAGACGCTTCGTTCATTGCCTATTTTGGGATTAACAACGCGCGTAAGGACTGCCTGAACGAGAGCAACCAGTAATCCGACAACAGCAAGTGAGACACCCACCATTTTTTCATTCCAATTAAAACGGTACATAGTGAAGTAATTCCAGTTTCCTTGTACCGCCTGGGCGGCAAGGTAGACAAGGAATAATGATAACATCAGGCCACCAAGAGCAGGATATTTTTTTAACTGCATTAAGGAACCCAAAGGGTTAGCTCTTTTCCATTTAAATTCCCGACGATGTTCTTTATCCAATGATTCAGGCAAAATGAAATATCCGTATAGAAAATTAAGAAGGCATAAGAGGGCGGCAGCATAAAATGGCGCCCTGATGCCAAGACCGCTCAGTAAGCCGCCGATAGCTGGTCCAATAATAAAGCCCAATCCAAATGCTGCGCCGATCATTCCAAAATTTTTTGCCCTGGTTTCATTCGTACTTATATCAGCAATGTAGGCTGAGGCAGTTGTAAAACTCGCACCCGTGATACCCGCAATGATCCTTCCTATGAATAACCACCCATATGAAGGAGCAAGAGCCAGGAACAAATAATCAATTCCAAAACCAAGCAATGAAAATAAAAGAACAGGTCTGCGTCCATACTTGTCGCTGAGATTCCCCAGGATGGGGGCACAAACAAATTGCATAATAGCATAAGCGGACAATAACCATCCACCGTAGGAGCTGGCTTCGTTCACTGGTATTTTTTTCATACCAGCGATCAATGTGGGCATTACAGGGATGATAAGACCCCAACCAATGACGTCAACAAACACGGTGACCAGGATAAATCCCAATGCAGCCTGTCTCGAATTTTTCATGTTTGAAAATTAAGGCTTTTAGGCGAATGCCCTCGTAAATGTTCGAATACCTAATCACAAATTTTACCTATCATGGTTTATTCGTGCTTTTTAAATGAGAGAAAATTTTTATTATAGATGAATTGTTATTTATTTTAACCTTGTATTTAAACAACCCTATGCAAGACAAAGATTTCGATAACGGAGACTCCTGGTCAATCGCTTTTTTCACTACCAGTATATCCTTTTTTGTTTTTATTTTCTTTTTGAAATTCATTGACAATAGTTCTCCCCGCGTTTTTCTAGCGATCTGCATCACCTCTTTTTTGTTCGGTTGTTTGTCTTTAGTTCAATCAATTTGGCTCCAGAGGAACCGTCAGCTTCCGGATCGAGATTGATAACTCCAAAACGACGCTTGAGCAATGACGCAACCCTATCATCAATCACTTCGATAATATGGACGTAGTCACGATTACCAGCCAAAAAATATTTAACTTTCATTGTGCTCCGGCGTTCCACCATACAGTTGCTTCGGTTTCATTTTTCTTTATTTCTTCTTCCGGTTTATTTGTTTGCAATAAGCCAGTTAGATAAAATAGATTGGCCCGATGCCGTCATTGTGTTTTTTATTCTTCACGTGTTGGTTTATCCATCAAGTAACGGGTACAATTCATACATGGATCGTGATGAAACTCCTATTGGAGGACTATCGAAACCATTGCAACCAACAAAGCAATTATTTTATGTGACGATCATCATGGATGCTGTCGCAGTTGGTTTATCGTTGATCATTAGTATTTATTTTGTAGCGGGCGTTTTGTTGTACATCCTTGCTTCAAGAGCTTACAGCTATCGCGGCATCCGCTTGAAAAAATATCCAGTGACCGGGTATCTCATCGTTATTATCTTCCAGGGAGCGCTTACTTTCTTGTTATCGTATCACGGAAGCAGTGTTGACAAAACTTTAGCAATTCCGTTCTGGCCTGCAGTGGCCTCATCCTTACTGATCGGAGGCTATTACCCGTTGACGCAGATCTATCAGCATGAAGAAGACCTGAAAGATGGCGTGGTAACAATTAGTTATAAATTAGGTAAGAAAGGAACGTTTGTTTTTTGTGGAATTGTTTTTGCATTGGCAACGGCAGCAATGTTTTTTACGTTTGATGAACGAGGTCAGTTGCAGCTCTTTTTCATATTTGCTGTATGCATGTTTCCAATGATCTTCTTTTTCATGCAGTGGATGGTAAGAACGTGGAAGGATCAAACGAAGGCTGATTTTAAAAACAGCTTGCGGATGAATTTGCTCGCCTCCGGTTGCACAACGATTTGTTTTTTGATACTGATAATAATGAAAGGCTTTGAGTAAGATTATTTCTATAGGGTTAGCTTTACCACCTTACAGACACAAACAGGATGACATTTTAAGGTTCATGCAGCTGGTATATGCAATGAACAGTAATGACAACCGGAAACTGAGATATTTATATCATCACAGCGGAATCGATCATCGCTATTCTGTTATTCCTGATTACAGTCGCGAAGTAAACGACTGGGAATTTTATCCGCAAACTGAGAACCTCGAACCCTTTCCTTCACTCGAGCACCGGATCTCTTTGTTCAACAAAACTGCCGGACCTCTTTCCGTAACCGCCATTCAGGAATGTGTCAACGGTTTGATCAGGGGCAATGAAATAACTCATCTCATCACGGTCAGTTGTACAGGTATGAGTGCCCCCGGTCTTGATTTGCAAGTCATGGAGCTCATGGACCTTCCCAAGAATATTTATCGCACTTCGGTGAATTTTATGGGTTGCTATGCCGCTATTCACGGGCTAAAAATAGCCGACGCCATTTGTCGCACAGAGAAGAAGGCAAAAGTGATGATCGTTTGCACTGAACTTTGTACGCTTCATTTTCAGAAGGAACCGACAATCGATAGCATTGCTTCTTCCTTATTGTTTGGCGATGGCGCAGGTGCAGTATTGGTCGCTGGTGATGACTACCCTAAAAAGGGGTTGATACTTGATCAGTTCTATTCCGAAGTCATCACAAAGGGAAAGAAAGATATGGCCTGGGAATTGTCGTCATCCGGTTTTTTAATGACGCTGAGTGGTTTTGTTCCCGAACTGCTGGAAGAAGATTTCAATCCCCTTGTCACGAGAGCTTTGGAAAAGGCGGGCATCGATCGGGGAGAGATCTCCCACTGGTGCATACATCCCGGGGGGAGACGAATTCTTGACGCGATTCATCGCAGCCTGTCGTTCACAAACGGTGACTTACAGTATTCTTATGAAACGTTAAAAGAAGTGGGTAATCTTTCGTCAGCCACAATATTATTTGTGCTGAAAAAAATCATGAATGCTGGCTTGACAGGAGGTCAAAGAGTTTTTGGGGCAGCATTTGGCCCTGGACTTACTATGGAGACGTTTGTTGCCAATGCCGAGTAGACTTTTTTTTAACCAATCATGCCCGTCTCCCCGCAGGCAGGTAATTCTGTTAAACTATCGTTGTGTCACTCTCCGAAGGAGTCCTTCGGACACTTGTACTTCCACTTCACTACTCCACAATTTTTAAATTTACCTGGCAAATTCAATGAAGTTTTCCACTCGATCATATAAAAAGGAATTACTGGATAGAAGTGATATTCCATTTGCAGACATCAAGCAGAACATGAAGGAGCTTGATTTCATCAATTCAAAACTTGGAGGGCATAAGATCATTCTTGAAGGAATAAAAACTATGATCAAAAGGATGTCAAAGAGAAATAATGACAAAGTTTCAATTCTCGAAATAGGATGTGGCGGTGGTGATAATTTGCGGGTGATAAAAAATTATTGTGAGAAGAAAAATATTTCAGTTCAATTATGCGGGGTTGATATCAATCCCCATTGCATCGAATTTGCCCGCTCAAGAAATGAAAATACGGGGATCGACTTTATAAGCTCAGACTATAAACTAACCAACGTGTTTCCAAAACCTGATATTATTTTTAATTCTTTATTCTGCCATCATTTCACTGATGAAGAGATGAAGGAGATCCTAATATGGATGAGAGCACATTCCAGGATAGGGTTTTTTATTAACGATCTTCATCGTCATCCATTTGCCTATTATTCGATCAAATGGCTCACCGGGTTGTTTTCAAAAAGTTATTTGGTAAGAAATGATGCACCTTTGAGCGTATTGCGTGGATTTAAAAGAAAAGAGTTGGAGATGTTCAATGATCAATGTTCAATACTGAATGCTCAGTTGAAATGGAGATGGGCATTTCGATGGTTATTAATTGCGTACAATGTCTGAAGGAAGAATGAGAAAACAGGATTCTATAACGCCCCCTCCAAGTGGTTCGGGATTATATGACGTTGCCATAGCGGGAGGAGGTCTTGCAGGTCTTGCCTTAAGTATTCAGTGTGCGCAGGCGGGCTACAGAACCATTTTGTTTGAAAAAGAAAAATATCCTTTTCATAAAGTTTGTGGCGAATATATCAGTTTTGAAAGCTGGAATTTTCTGGAGGAGCTGGGCGTTCCGCTTAGCCAAATGAACTTACCGATAATAAGACGGCTATTGGTTACCGCACCGAATGGAAAGGAGCTTGAGCAGAGTCTTCCGTTGGGTGGATTTGGGATCAGCAGGTATAAACTCGATGCAATACTCGCCGAAATCGCAAGGCAAAATGGAGTTGAGCTGATCGAAGGCACAAAAGTGGAGGAGATGAAATTCGAAAATGAGACATTTTGCCTTCAAACAATCGCCGGCAATTACCAGGCGAAAATTGCTATCGGGGCATTCGGCAAAAGAACCAACCTCGATGTGAAATGGAAACGGAAATTTATCCTGCAAAAACCGAATAAGCTTAACAACTATATTGGTGTCAAGTACCATATTAAAACCAATTGGCCCGAAGACCTGATAGCCCTGCATAATTTTGAGAACGGTTATTGTGGCATTTCGCAAATTGAAGGAAATAGGTATTGCCTTTGCTACCTGACCACAGCAAGAAATCTTGAGAGATGTGGCAATTCAATTCCTGATATGGAGAGACAAATTCTTTCTCATAATCCTCATCTCAAAAAGATTTTTGAAGGTTCAGAGATCATATCCCGATCTCCCACAACGATTTCACAGATTAGTTTTGAAAAAAAAGAACAAGTCTATAATCATTTGCTACTGGCAGGAGATGCAGCAGGCATGATCGCACCACTTTGCGGCAATGGTATGAGCATGGCCCTGCATGGCAGCAAAATTGCTTTTGAACAGATCCATCTTTTTCTTCAAAACAAAATTCCACGCTGGCAAATGGAGCAGGACTATGCTCACACCTGGAAAAAAGAATTTTCCAGCCGGCTCAGAACAGGGAGAATGGTCCAGCGTTTTTTTGGGAACGTCTTTTTATCCGACCTCCTTATTTCGGTACTGAAACCCTTTCCTTCAATTACAGATAAATTGATCGCACGGACTCATGGACAGCCATTTTAAGTAACTTTCGAAAAATTTTGAAAATTCGAAAACATTGGGTTAGCTTGCTGGTATGAAATTAACAGAAGCCAAGCAACAGTTCATTAGTAGCTGGGGCGCCTTTGGTACCCATTGGGGAATCAACCGGACAATGGCGCAGATACATGCTCTTTTGCTGGTAAGTGCTGACCCGATGACGCAGGATGATATCATGGAAGAGCTCAATATCAGCAGGGGCAATACGAATATGAACATCAGGGAGCTCATCAACTGGGGGCTTGTTGAGCGGGTGATCTTGCCGGGGGAACGAAAAGAATTTTTTTCAGCCGAAAAAGACATCTGGAAAGTAATGAAGCAAATTGTAAAAGAAAGAAAGAAGCGTGAGCTTGATCCAATGTTGAAATTACTTGATCAGTTGGAGGGAGTGGAAGGCGATAAGAAGGACAAGAGCATCAAGACTTTTGTAGAAACTGTAAGCGGTATAAAGCGCCTGGGAAAACAAGCGGATAAGACACTGGATGTAATGATAAGAGCGGAAGAGAACTGGTTTGTTGGCAGCCTGGTGAAGTTCTTTAAATAACGAACACTTGATGTCCGTGACTCGGGTTTTATAATGATAGCCCGGAGTACCTCCTGGGTCTATATCGCTTATCATCCCAATGAACTTAATTTGAATGTATCTTTCTAGTATAAAGGTTACATAAAGGAATTTTAGAGAGAACATAAGGATCATTCTGCCAAGCAGCAGGTTTCTTGGGATTTACGAACTAGGATTGACGATTATTCTTGCACCACCGCATTGTTGCCTTATTTTGAATCAGTTTGTTTATTGAATAGATTTACAGTATGGATAAGAAAAAAAAGACGCTGGTATTGGGAGCTTCGGAAAATCCTTCACGTTACAGCAATCTCGCTTTACAACGTTTGCAATCGCATCAACACCCTGTGGTGGCCATTGGAAAACACAAGGGAATGGTGGGTAGTGCGATTATTGAAACAGAAAAGAAGGAATGGAAAGATGTCGATACAGTGACGCTTTACCTCAATCCCGTTAATCAAAAGGAATATTATAACTATATTCTCTCATTAAAACCTCACCGGATCATTTTTAACCCTGGTGCTGAAAATGAGGAACTGGCTGAGTTGGCAACCAGCAAAGGCATATTGCCCGTTGAGGCTTGCACACTCGTGATGCTTTCAACAAATCAGTATTAACTATTGCTCTCGTAAAAAGCTAACCGTAGATAGAAAATTTACGAGGAGAGTTCGACCGATTAGGTCGTTTTTCAGAATGATCAAGGTTTGACAACAATAGTAACCAATGCCCAAACGTTAATGCGATCAAGCAAACGGCTACTGACCGTAAACCAATGCTTGTAGTTTTTCTGTCGACACGACCCATCGACTGAAAAAATAGTTAAACAATCGCTTTTTTGCTTCTAGATAACAGAACATTAATCCGTGCCCTATTTGTTGAATCGGGGTTTTTCTATAACTTAGACGAACCTCTTTTTTATGAAATGGAGAAAATTTAATGGCGACCCGATTGAATTACCCATTTATCAAGCGGTTGAAAACGCTATCAAGCGAGAAACAGCTAAAGGTTTCAGATTAAAGGTCTGTATTGGCACCGACTCACAGGTAAAAAGCCAGGACACCGAATTTGCTACTGTTATTGTTTTTCTTCGCGAAGGCCATGGTGGATTTATGTTCATTCATAATGAGAAGACCCGGCAAAAGTTTACTATCAAAGAACGTATGTTACTGGAAGTAGCGAAAAGTATTGAAATAGCATATGAATTGTGTAACCTGTTTACCATTTACAATGTGGAAATGGAAGTGCATGCGGACATTAACACGAATCCTCACTTTAAGAGCAATGATGCTTTGAAAGAAGCAATGGGTTACATATTGGGAATGGGCTTTGCCTTCAAAGCTAAGCCGGAAGCTTTCGCCAGCAGCAGTTGTGCGAATAAGATCGTTAACTAATCTCGCGATGCAACATCGATCCTGTACCGGAATTTCGGTACAGCAGGAAAGTGTCCCTCTTCTATTTATTGATATCTGCAGGCTTTACCGCTGTTGGAATTTTTGCCTTTGCTTCAGGCATTATAACCGGAAAATTTTTGATGGAAGTGTGGCCGCCGTTATAAAGCTGTTCAATTTTTTTGGTTTCCTTTTCCGCAAGGGAGAAGGTGGTGAAAACCATTACAAACAATACGATTACAATATTCTTTTCGGTAAGGAGTCTTCTCATAGCTAGGAATTAGTGGCTATTTTAGGCGCAATATAATTTATAAATTGTATAATAAATCATGAGCTAATCACGAGGTTCCAAATTGTTCATATCATGTTGATAGAATCGAGTGGTTCCAAATTGTTCATATCATGTTGATAGAATCTAGAATCTCATTTCGTCCTTCTTTCGTAAATGCAGAGCTTATAAAAAAGGGTGGTGGTTCTGTCCAGTGTTGCTTCAAAGTTTGCATGAATAAATTCACATTCCTGGCAGTCGCTTGTGGTTTGTTTTTGTCCGCTTTGGTAAATACAACAGCAAATGACTTTTTCCATTCTCCAAGTTTGTTGATGAAGTCCACGTCAATTTTCTGAGGCGGGTGCCTGCTGTCGATCAGTATGAAAAGATGGACAAGATTTTCCCGCTTTCGAATATATTTTTCGATCATCTGCTCCCATCTGCGGCGGCTGCGTTGGGATACTTTTGCAAAACCATAACCCGGAAGATCTACGAGGTACCATAACTGTTCCTTACCACCGTCAGAAATGCTCCTAATGGTGAAGTGATTTATCAATTGTGTTTTGCCAGGCGTGGCAGATATTTTTGCCAGTTTACTATTGTTGCAGAGCATGTTGATCAGCGACGATTTGCCCACATTACTTCTGCCAATGAACGCAAACTCCGGTCTGTCTGGTTCGGGGCATTTATCGAAAGACGGACTGCTTGTTAAATATTTTGCTTCTTTTATTTCCATTAATTGGCTCGCGAAGGCGCAAAGATGCACAAAGAGTTTGAATTGACGATTTGTTCAGTATAGCCGTTGCAGTCGAAGTGTGCGACGCCCGCCTACCGGGCGGCAGGCAAGGGACGATGCTGAGAATTATTGAGCTGGTAACAAAAATTTTCCGTTCCATCATTCACCTTGCGCATCGTCAGGCAGGCATTCACCACTCAACTTCATCACCTACCTTCGCAGCCCATGGCAGATCGCTTACCTCACGATAACGTCACACCTTTTGACGATCCGGATAGATCGAAAAAAGAACAAGTAGCTGAAATGTTTGACCGGGTCGCCAACCGTTACGATGTGATGAACCGGCTCCTGTCTGCGGGCATTGATATAAAATGGCGAAAGAAGGCTATACTTCAATTAAAGAACGATAAGCCCAAGCAAATTTTGGATGTCGCGACCGGCACTTGTGACATGGCAATTATATCCTATAAACTGCTGAGGCCTGAAAAAATAACCGGGATCGATATTTCAGGTGAGATGTTAAAGGTCGGCAGAAAAAAGATTGAAAAAGAAGGACTTACTTCAGTTATTGAGTTACAAACGGGCGACAGTGAGACAATAAATTTTGCCGATAATTCGTTTGATGCGGTGACGGTAGCATTCGGGGTAAGAAATTTCGAGAATCTTGAGAGTGGGCTTAAAGAGATGCTTCGTGTATTAAAACCGGGCGGTAAATTAATTGTGCTTGAATTTTCAAGACCGCGTACAAAAATTTTCCGCAGCCTGTACAATTTATACATGAGTATCGTAGCTCCCGAAGTGGCTCGTTGGATTGCCAGGAATAAGAAAGCTTATCAATATCTCAATCAGTCAGCCAACTTATTTCCGGAGCGACAAAATTTTGTAGAGATATTAAATCGTACAGGTTATTCCAATACCTCATTTAAACCATTAAGCGCAGGAATATGTTGCATTTACATCGGCGAGAAATTGGTGGGCTAAGGATTTGTTTTGTTTTTATCGTTCTTTCATTGGCCGCTACACGAGCCTTTACACAGGAGAGAGAACTTTACCTGACTGATCACGACAGTAAACCTTATTATTTTGGGATCACGCTTGGTGTAAATGTGGCAAGTTTTCATATTGAACATCACCCACGTTTTTTGCAATACGATAGTGTATATACCGTCAACCCCCAATACACTGCAGGATTCCAATTAGGATTATTGGCCACAGCAAGACTGTCTAATCGCTTCGAAGTTCGTTTCAACCCGATGTTATTATTCACTGACCGGAGCTTAACATACAGGCTCAAGTATACCGATCCGTTTGAACAATCTGACTCCGTAACAAAGAAGATTGAATCTGTTATCACGACTTTCCCCTTGCAAATAAAATTCTTCTCTGACCGGATCGGCAATTTCCGTGTATATATGCTCGGTGGCGTAAAAGCGGATATCGACCTTGCCAGCAATGCCAGGGCAAAAAGGGCTGAGGAGCTTGTAAAGATTGAAAAATATGATTTCGGTGTTGAAGCCGGGATTGGCTTCAATTTTTATTTTCCGAGTTTTATTTTATCTCCCGAGATCAAGGTCAGCAACGGTTTCAAAAACATTCACAGCCGGGATGAGAATTTAAAGTATTCTAACGTGCTTGACCGGATCACTTCGAGAATGATCGTTTTTTGTATTCATTTAGAAGGATGATTGAGATAGCGCTTTCATCGTTCCGCAACTCTACCGTATTTTTAATCGAGAATAATTCGTGGTTATCATTTACTACTTTCCACAATTCGTAATCTAAAGAAAGTTTTTCCATCTTTTTTAAGATTCTCTGCGTTTACGACACATTTTGAAAATTGCTGTGTTAAAGAATCGTTTTTATTGTTGAAAACGTCCTGCATCTTTAAGGCAAATTGGTCTTTGGTTGTTTTGTGGTTAAATAAAAGATCTCCTGCGGCCATCGCCTTTGGCTGGTCTGTTTTAGAAATAAAATCCAGCAGAAAACTTTTTACGAGGTCTCTCGCCAGCTCACTCCCCCGGTCATCTTCCATCCACTCCCTGTCTATTTCCAGTGTTGCCTCGTGAATGATTGTCGAAACTGTATCCGTGTGCAGATAGATGGTAATAAAATCATGGAAGCCGCCCATTTTTATTTCTCTCAGCTCTCCATTTTTATAAGGAGTTCTCTTCACCTCGGCCGTATGAAAGAAATCCGCAAACTCGCTATGAAGATAATCCCTGTAACTGTTACCAACCTGGCTTGCGCCAACAACGGGAATTAAGAAAACCAAAAAAATTAGAAATTTCATGGGATGATCATTTTTCTAAAACTCAAATTGTCTTCGGAATGCATTCAATCTTACTCCCAGCGAAACAACAGTAGTTTTTGACAAAGTGGATGTAGCGGCAACATCATATTTCCTGTAAAAAGCGGAAAGGTCAATAAAAAGATTTTGCTTTAATTCATACGACAATAAAAACGAAGCCATGAAAGTTTTGCCGGAGTAGAGATCTTCTCCCGTTTGAAACCCATAGTCCCTGTTTCGAAAAGTATACGGTAAAAAAATATTACTGCCATAACTTACAGTGTTCGAGGTGTCAGTGCCTTGTTTCCAGAAAAAGAGTTTTCCTTCCAGGTACCACTTGGGTGCGGGCTGATAGCGGGCAATGCCAATAAACTCCTGGAAACTGGCTCCAAGTGGATGCGCCAATGGTTGATTATAATGCGTGTAGTTGGCGATCGAATCACTATGAGAATAGGTGAAGGGGCGGACATGGTTGCTTTCCAGTTGCAGGTCAAGATTTTTTATTCCAAATGCATCAATATATTTTGCACCAAGCTGTACGGCCCATTTATTGACCCATGAACCGTTGTTTTCTTTCACCTCACTGAGAACAAATTCATCTACCAGTAGCTGGCCATAGAATTGAAGGGCATGCGCCACGTTTGCTTTTACATCCAACCCCACCAATGCATTGTCAAAACTTCCGTTTTGTTGCTCGATTGACCGATAAAAAATGATAGGGTTCAGGTAGCCAAATTCAAAATGATCAGGTCTTCCGAAAATGATCCCTTCAAACAATCCAATATTTAATGACTTCCCAATGTTTACATCGAGGTGATGCATGGCCGCATATTTCTTTTTCAATAACCGATCGGGACCCCGTGGTTCTGTTGCAGTTAACTCCATGAAGAGATTCTGGTAATTGAACTTCCAGATCCTTGTATTTAATTTGAGGAATAAAGTATTGTTGGAAAAATCACTCAAAAAAAGACTGCGGTAACCGTTCCCGATAAAATTCTTGTCATAACCAAATTGCACATCGATATACTTGGTCACTCCAAATGTGAAGTATCCTGTGGCATTAAAATAATCGTAGCCGGTTGTTTTAAATGATTTGTAATAACCTTGATTGGGAACTGCTTTATATTTATTGACCCATTCCTGGACGTACAATGGATCACGTTCCTGGTTGTCGGTAATGTAAGAATCAAACCCAATTTTATTGGCTATCCTTCCCCTGACTCTTACTCCTCTTGTATTCAGGAATAGAGTTTCATCATTATCTTTTTCTTTTGATCCCTGGAAATAAAGGACAGGGTTAATGGCGAGATCAAAATCCTTTACATGCGCCTCGTACAAAGTGCCCGGTGTTTGATAAAAGGTTTTTCCCCAGGGCTTTTTGCTGCGGTATGACGAAGAATCGCTCTTCCATTCCAGGCTATTAATCATAGCCCGTCTCATATTGTAAATGTCGACTCTTGAGAACCTTGAAGCCTTCTCGAAGAGTGCTTGTTTTGCAGAATCCGACACCGGGATTTCTCCTACATCGGAAACAAGGGAGGCTGCATCATAATAATTTTCAATGGTAGGAATAACGCTTCTTCTGGAGAATGGTTTTGTCTTTGAAAAATTCAGGGCGGAATCTTTTTGCGTCCTTATTTCCATTCGGTCCAGCAAAATGTATTCTTCTGAACCAAGAGGAATGTATGTTGTTTGGCTAAAACTTAGTAGTGGAAATAAAAAAAGTGAAAGAATCAACAATTTCATAAGGCCCTTCATTGGTTTGGGAACTGATTGCTTAATTTGCATGTCAGCGCTTAGGTTTATATAAGTTGGACAAGTTATGCAAAATTACCTGATTAAGAATATCTCGATCGTCAATGAAGGCTTCATTCGGCAGGGTGATGTGCTGTTAAAAAACGGAAGAATTGAAAAAATATTGCCACAAATTTTTTCATCCGAAGCAGACACAAAAGAGGTCAATGGTGAAGGAAAATTTTTATTACCGGGTGTGATTGACGACCAGGTGCATTTTCGCGAACCGGGTTTAACCGATAAAGCAACCATCTACACAGAATCAAAAGCTGGAGTAGCTGGTGGTGTTACTAGTTTCATGGAAATGCCGAATACCGTTCCGCCTGCGTTTACGCAAGAATTACTTGAAGACAAATACGGGATTGCTTCGCAGACTTCGTTGGCGAATTATTCTTTTTACATGGGCACGTCCAATGACAACGCAGAGGAGGTGTTAAAGACCAATAAAAAGAAAAATGACATTTGCGGCATAAAGATCTTTATGGGATCATCAACCGGAAATCTTTTGGTTGATAACCCATCTACCCTCAACAGGATTTTTTCGGAAAGCGAGCTATTGATTGCAACACATTGCGAAGACGAGCGAATCATAAAGCAAAACCTGGAAAAATTCAAGGCAGAGAAAAAGGAGTTGACTGCAGCGGATCATCCGCTTATCCGGAATGAAGAAGCTTGCTATGAATCGTCGTTAAGAGCGATTCAGATCGCACAGAAACACAACACAAGGTTACACATACTTCATATTTCTACTGAAAAAGAGTTACAACTGTTTGGCAACATGACTCCATTGAAAGAAAAAAGAATTACCGCGGAAGTTTGTGTCCACCATCTTCATTTCACAAGTAACGATTACAGTCGCCTGGGTAACCTGATCAAATGTAATCCTGCCATTAAATCGCCCAATAACAAAGAGGCGCTTTGGAAGGCTTTGCTAGATAACCGGCTCGATGTAATTGCTACGGATCACGCACCCCATACTCTTGAGCAAAAAGGATTGATTCGAAATTCAAATGGACTTAGTTCTCCTACCCCGACGGGGGAGGCCGGGGCGGGGCTTTATGAAAAAGCGCACGCAGGCTTACCCCTGGTACAGCATTCACTAATGTTAATGCTTTACTATTGCAAACAGGATAAGATCACCTTGGAAAAAATTGCAGAGAAGATGTGCCATGCAGTGGCTGATTGCTTTCAAGTCAGTGAAAGAGGCTATATCCGCGAAGGTTATTTTGCTGACCTTGCCATTCTCGATCTAAATAGAGCTTTTACTGTTTTGAAAGAAAATATTTTGTATAAATGCGGATGGAGCCCGCTGGAGAATATAGAATTTCCTGCTTCCATCACTCATACATTTGTTAATGGTAACCTGGTATTTGAAAATGGCATATTTAATGAATCTCAAAAAGGAGAGAGACTTAAATTTGAAAGATAACTTTATAAAAATATCAAATAACAAGAAACAAATCCAAATAAAACTCAAATTGGAAAGTTATAGCAAAAGATATTTCTGATTTGTTTGTTTCTTGTTATTTGGATTCTTGGAATTTATCGGAAGTTTCTATGGACATTGACAGGACTACTTTAAGCGACATTTCTATCTTTCATCCAGAAGAGGAGTTTTCCATTTTCCATAAATTGAATTTTACGCGAACCACCGGTGGCAAGGCATGGTTGTTTCGATTTTTTTCCGAACCGCAGCCTGACATCAAACGCATCCTTGGCACTCAGAAGATCATTAGAGCACTCCTGGATCACGTCGATGAATGGCCCTCCGATATCACGAATGGAACCATCCTTGTAATGGACAAATTTTTGGATTACAACCTTGATAGTATTCCCGAGGATCTTAATCCCGTCAATAGCCTTACCTATAAATGGTTTCACCGGGAGGACTATGGGATGGTGAAGTACTCGGTCAGGCATTTTGCTGATTTTTATCGGGGAATTAGAAGACTTGCAAAACAGTTTGACGATCTGGCTGATCTTCCGCTCTCGTTTAAAATATATATCGAAAGGATATTTCAGCTTTTGAAAGAGACACCGCTTCGGCGCTTATCTGAAACGAAAAATGAACCATTCAGTCTTTCACAAAATTTGTATTTTGGGTTTCATCTTCGCGGCCGTTACAAATCGGATACACTGGAGTTAATAGAGATTTTTTATCGGCTTGATGCCTGGTACTCCATGGCCATGGCTGTAAAAACTTTTAATCTTAGTTTTCCGGAATTTGTTGATACGGAGCGACCGCTTGTTTATACAAAGGATCTTTATCATTTGCTGCTGCCACGTCCCGTTTCATATGATGTCGAAATGGATACTGAACATAACTTTCTTTTTCTCACTGGCGCGAACATGGCCGGTAAAAGTACATTTATCAAATCAGTCGGTTCGGCCGTTTTCCTGGCTCACGTGGGCATGGGTGTGCCTGCAAAAGAAATGAAACTGACCTTGTTTGATGGCTTGCTTACAAACATCAATGTAGTTGACAATATCGCAAAAGGAGAGAGCTTCTTTTTTAATGAGGTGCAGCGCATCAAGAATACCATTCTAAAGATCAACGATGGGAAAAAATGGCTGGTGCTGATAGATGAATTGTTTAAAGGAACCAATGTGCAGGATGCTATGAAATGTTCATCTACGGTTGTAAAAGGCCTTATCAAAATCAGGAATTCTTTGTTCATTCTTTCGACGCATCTTTATGAAATAGGAGATGAGCTGAAGATCTATCCAAATATTTCGTTTAAATATTTTGAGACAAATGTTATTGGCGATCAGTTGGTCTTCAATTACCAGTTAAAGGAGGGTATCAGCAATGATCGCTTTGGCTACCTGATATTGAAAAAAGAAAGAGTAGTGGAGATGCTGGATAAACTTTAGAACCACGATTTATGAGATTTTAGAATGGATTATTAGGAAAAATCATATCCCATGATGTTACGTTTTGTTATTGTATTGATCTTTTTTAATTCTAGTTTTATTTTGAAAGCTCAAAGTAATATTGATGTCATTCATTACAAATTTGAAATAGTGCTTTCAGATCAATCCGACACAATTAAAGGAAGAGCCTTTGTAACATTACAATTTACAGACACGGCTAGTAAATTTTGGTTAAACCTGGTCTCAATTAATAGAAAAGGAAAAGGGATGGTCACTTGCCAGGTCAAAGAAAACAATGAGGTCCTTAGTTCTGCTCACGGCAATGATAGCCTGCAGATCTGGCTAAAGAAAAGTGGGCAAAAAAATGAAACCCGAACTTTTGAAATAGTATACCAGGGCATTCCGGCTGATGGCTTGATCATTTCGAAAAACAGATATGGAGACAGGACATTTTTTGGAGATAACTGGCCTGATCGCGCACACAATTGGATACCCTGCAAAGATGAACCTGGGGATAAAGCAACGTTTGAATTTCTCGTTACTGCGCCGGCCCAATACAGTGTTATTTCAAATGGAAAATTGGAGGAAGAAAAAATTCTTGCCGACAATAAAAAACTCACGCATTGGAATGAAGACGTTTCACTATCTACAAAAGTGATGGTGATCGGTGTCGCAAAGTTTGCTGTAAAGCAATATGAGGACAGTCCTCCAAATATGCCTGTCTCTGCCTGGGTATATCCGCAGGATAGTGTCACTGGGTTTCGGAATTATTCTGTCGCTCCTGCTATTGTAAAATTTTTTTCTGACTATATCGGCCCCTATCCTTACAACAAGCTGGCCAATGTGCAATCGACAACGATTTTCGGCGGAATGGAAAATGCCAGTGCCATTTTTTATTACGAAGAGTCCGCTGAAGAAGACAAACCAATGGAAGATCTCCTGGCGCATGAAATTGCGCACCAGTGGTTTGGAGATATGGCGTCGGAGAAAAGCTTCCCTCATTTATGGTTGAGTGAAGGCTTTGCAACTTACCTCGCTGATGTGTACCTGGAATTAAGATATGGCGTAGACACTTTGAATAAAGAATTGATTGATGCCAGGAAAAAAGTGATTGCTTTTGACAAACGTTCAGACAGACCTGTTGTTGATTCGTTATCTCCCCTGATGAAGCTTCTGAATGCGAATAGTTATCAAAAA
>Ga0157374_10000261_pt1 | contig 48629 bp, 27 predicted proteins | sample M25metaG_FD_115308 | JGI IMG/M metagenome (GOLD analysis project Ga0157374, IMG submission 115308) | Miscanthus rhizosphere microbial communities from Kellogg Biological Station, Michigan, USA - M2-5 metaG | ecosystem: Host-associated > Plants > Roots > Rhizosphere > Soil | place: USA: Michigan...
TCGCCGCAGGTAAAAGCAAATGTTCTTTTTGTCTTTCCATCAAGAGCCTTTAGAAAAAGATTTGTCATTCTGGTCTCATCAATCATGCGTTGCACTGTGTACCGGCTCAAATCGTACTCAGGTTTCACCCATTCTCTTCCTTTCCCTCCGTTGCATGGGTGAAATAAAGTATGATTACCCAGCTCGTGGCCGTGGGTCGCAATTTTTTTCCAGTCGTTCAAACGTGTTTGGATAGAATTGGAAAACGCAGTGATATAAAATGTCGCCTTCAATCCCAGGGAATCCAAAACGGGGATGGCATTGTCCAATTGCTGATCATAAGCATCGTCATAGGTAATAACTACAGTACATTTTTTATGATGCCATATTGTATCGGTTTGCGCGTTGATGCTTAAAGAAATCAGACCGATGATCGAAATGACGAGAAGCTGTTTCATGATATTTTTTTCCAGATGTTTCATTTGAATAGTGATTTTTTTTACCACGGAAACACAGAGAGCACGAAGGCTCACGGTGTATTTCTCCTTGCAACTCAGTGTTCTCCCTGCCTGCCGGCAGGCAGGCGTTTCTCCGTGGTTCTTGTGTTCGAGCCTTGAGTATTCCTTTACCGATATAAATATTCAAGGTTGAATGCTCAGCGATCTGTTCTGAACGGCGATGCCGGTAATCCTTCTTTATTGTATAGGTTCGGATTATCCGGATTATCGGCCCAGGCATAACGCACATACATCGGATCTGCGATGTCCTCATTCCAAACGACCACTTTATCCCCTTCGATCTTTGCTTTGGCCCATACAAATTTTTTATCCGCGCCGGCAATCGCAAACTGTGATAACTCTTCACCATCATTCGTGATCAAACCACTCCCGGTATTTGTAAAAGAAATGATGACCTTATTACCCTCAATAGTCGATGACTGATAAACGGGGCCCGAGGAGACAATGTCCTTCTCACCATAAGCAATCTTTTCGGCAGCCAATGCGAGACGTTCACCCACTTCTTTTTTTCTGTCAGGATGAATGTCGTTCCATTCTCCGAGGTCAATGGTAACCGCCATCCCGACATTCGGGACGGATAAAGATTTTAATTGCGCTTCTCTCAGTTCGGCCCATTGACTTTCCGAAGGCAGATAATTAACTTCCATGAAATTGGGAAGCTGTACGAATAAAAATGGGATACTCCCTTCTTTCCATTTGTTGCGCCAGTCGGTGATCAAGGCTGGCTGCAGGGTGGTGTATTCCTTTGCGCGACTGGAATTCGCTTCACCCTGGTACCAGAGAAAACCCTTTATGGTGTAATTGATCATCGGGGCGACCATTGCATTGTACAAAGCGGTTGGTTGATCTTGGAACGAAAAATTATTCCCAATGCTGCTTCCCGGTAAAAAAACGTCTCCTACTTTGTATTGCCAGTAACCCTTCAGATCAACTGTATCCTTGCCCGCAAGCAGGCAATAAGGTTTGTCTGGAACAAAACCACCTCTGCCGGAATTATTGATAACGCGAACGACAAAAATATTTTTGCCTGGCTTCAGGACATTTGCAGGTATTTGATATCTCCGCTGGGGATACTGGTAGGTTGTGTTACCGACCATTTTCCCATTTATATAGAGGAAATCAGCGTCTCTAATTCTTCCCAGAAAGACTTTGGCAGGAATATTTGTCATTGCTTCTGGCACATCAATTTCCCTGCGATACCAAACAACCCCATCAAGATCTTTTACCCCCTGGTCTTCCCAATAACCAGGAATATTTATTGTTCTCCACTCTTTTGGTATATAGGCGGGATCATACCATGACCCGATCATTCCTAAATCAGTTTCTTTTTTATGGTTATCAGTTGGCAATTTTATAGTGATGTTATTTACATATGTCGTGTCTTTATTTTTTTGAACGGTAGCATAGATATTTGGAAATTCCTTTAACCCTTCTTCGCTTGTCCATGCTTCAATAGGAGTGCCGCCTACACTTGCATTGATCAAGCCAATAGGAACGTGATATTTCTCATAGATCTTTCTTGCGAAAAAATAGGCGACTGCTGAGAATTCGAGAACATCTTCGGGGTTGGCAGATTTCCAATAGCCGGTGGGTAGATCATCGTGCGGTCCGTTGAGATCGGTCATTGTCGGTATCCAGAAATGTCTTATTGCGGGATAATTGGCGCTGGCAATTTCATCAACATATCTCACACTGTGCAATTTCAATTGGTGTACCATGTTTGACTGACCCGAACAAAGCCATACATCGCCGATTAAAATGTTAGTAATGACCAGGTCGTTGCTGGCATCAATATTCATGGTGTAAGGACCGCCGGCTTTCATAGGGGGTAATTGCAAAGACCATTTGCCGTCGCTAGCGGTAGTAGTTTTAAAATTCTTCCCGTTGAATTTTATTTTTATTTTTTCGCCTTTTGAGGCCCATCCCCAGATGTTTATTTTCGAATCCCTCTGCAAGATCATGCTGTCCCTGATAAGGCGGGGAAGTTTTACCTGGGCTGTTACCACTTGAGTGATCGCGGAAAAGAAACAGACTGTGGTAATGATCTTGTTTTTCATTCCAATGATTCAAGAAAAATTTACTGGCTACCTGTTTTAACAATCTTCGTGTTAATTGTGATCCCCTGCCTGACGGCAGGCGGGTTTGTGAGCTTTGTGGCCATATTTATGGGGAAGGAAGGTCACGAAGTCCACAAAGATCCACAAAGAGCACTACGTGCTTAAAAAATAACATCGGTTCATCTATCCGGATAGCCATAAAAAAAATTTTATTTCAATTCGAGCACAATGACAGAAAACGGGGGCATTTTTACTGAGAGGTTTGTGCCGGAAATAGTTGCTCCATTAAAAGCAGCCGGTTTTATTTTCATAGGATCATCAAAAGAATTATGGTCCTGCAGTTTTGCTGATTGAAGTATTCTGCCTGTTACGGTTTTTGCTTTCAGGCTGCTTATATCAATGGTTACATCCTGTGGATTGTGGGCATCAATATTTGTGAGCGAAATATGCACGGTGCCATTTTTGTCTCGTGATGCCGACGCTGAAACGGCCTTCAATTTTTTATCGCCCATTGAATAATCGCCGCTTGTAATTTCCAGGGGGATCAGGGCAGCATCCTGGTGAACGTTATACATTTCCATTACATGATAGGTAGGAGTGAGAATCAATTTTTCATCATTGGTAAGAATGACGGCCTGGAGGACATTGATGCATTGAGCAAGATTTGCCATCTTCACGCGATCACAGTGATTGTTGAAAATGTTCAGTGTGAGCCCGGCGATCATGGCATCACGCATCGTGTTTTGCTGATATAAAAATGCTCCGTTTGTTCCGGGCTCTACGTCATACCAGCCACCCCATTCATCAACGACCAATGCGATTTTTTTCTGTGGATCCGATTTGTCCATGATCTCAATGTGTTTCTGAACCATTTCCTCCATCTGTGAGGCTTTTTGCATCGTGGTAAAATATTCTTCTTCAGAAAAATTTGTGGCCGAACTTTTTTTATTCCAATTAATAACAGAATAATGATGAAGCGCTAAAGCATCGAGCATATTGTGAGGAATATCACGCATCAATACTTCCGTCCAGTGATAATCGTCGTCACTGGCACCCGATGCAATGCGATAAAGGCGATCACTGTTGTTCCAGTTGGTCATGAAGGTGGCATACTGCCGGTACACGTTCGCATAATGCTCCGCCGTCATATTTCCGCCGCATCCCCATGCCTCATTCCCGATGCCCCAGAATTTTACATGCCATGGCTTTGTTCTCCCGTTTTTTTCACGCAGGTCGGTCATGGGGCTTGTGCCTTCTTTGTGGTTTACGTACTTAACCCAATCACTCACATCCTGCACTGAGCCGCTGCCAACGTTTACCGACAAATATGGTTCAGCATTCAACGCTTCACACATATTCAGGAATTCTTTTGTGCCAAAGCTGTTATCTTCTTTTACATTTCCCCACCAAACGTTGAGCATAGACGGGCGTTTATCTTTTGGACCGATGCCATCTTTCCAGTGATAAGTGTCGGCAAAACAACCTCCGGGCCAGCGAAGGACAGGGATCTTTAATTTTTTCAACGCATCGATGACATCGAGACGAACGCCGTCTTTGTTTGGAATTTTTTGATTGTTGTCTCCTACATAAAACCCCCCATAGATGCCATGGCCCAGGTGCTCGGCAAAATGTCCGTAGATGTTTTTGCTGATGGTATCTTTTACTTTGTCCGCATGCAATACGATTTTGTTTTGAGCTGGTGCACTCAGATAGAAACAAATAGCGGTGACTAATGAAATCTTTTTCATGAAATATCAATTTTTATAATGGAATTTCGTCAACATAAATAGATATTGATTGCGATGATGTTACAATCGGAAATGCTGCTGCCTCATTTTTTTCTCCAATGAAATCTTGTGCATGGGATGGCCGGCTTTAACAACAACAGGAAGATTGAAGAGCAAGCAAATTTTTTTGTCATAATTAGATTTAATCAATGATCCCCGATAGCTATCGGGACACAGTCAGAATCCTATCGAATTTCCTCCATCAACAGGAAGGATGACACCTGTAATGAATTTAGCAGCGTCTGATACAAGAAATAAGGCCGCGTCACCGATATCTGCAGGCTCACCCAATTTTCCCATAGGAGTTCGGGCTAGGGCTTTGTTCAATCGGGCGGGATCATCACTGAAAGCCTTTGCCGTCATCGGTGTCGTAATAAAACCGGGAGCAATCGCGTTTATCCTTATCCCTTTTGATGAAAGCTCGACCGCCATTGCTCTCGTCATGCCATCAATTGCATTCTTTGATGCAGAATATCCGATAACTCTAGGCAGGCCATATTGCGCAGCCATTGAACTGATATTGATGATCACGCCACCATTCTTCTTCTCAAGCATGCACTTGACAACTTCTCTCGAAAAAACAAATACTGACGTTACATTCGTAAGAATGACCTTTTGAAAATCCTCATCGGTAACCTCCGTGAAATCTTTTTTCAAATTAATTCCGGCATTGTTCACCAATATATCGATCTTTCCAAACCGTTTTACCAGGCCATCGATAAGCTTTGGAATCCCTGTTAGTTCATTTACATCATATGAAATGGGCTCGCATAGATCCCCCAATTTTTCCTTTGCGCTATCAAGTTTTTTCTGATCCCGGCCGATAATAATCGTTCGTATATTACTTTGCGTAAATTTTTCCGCAATGGCCAGCCCGATTCCTGAACCACCACCCGTTACTATTGCTATTTTCTGATTTTCTGTTTCCATTTATGGTTGGTTTTTATATCGTTCAAGTCTGTGCAGGTTTTATAATTGTCATTCTTATAAATTCCCATTGTTCCCGGGTGCATAGGGAAACGTCAGCGCCTTATAATAATCCAGGTCGTGATCTGGTTTTTCATAGCTCGGGGGTATCGGCATCTTTGAATAAGTTTGAAAATACAACAAACAAGCATTCCGCCACCATACGGCTTCTTTTTCCTGGACAGCCAGCAGCATTTTTACCTGCTCAAATCTTTCTTCATCAATATATTCTTTCAATTTATTCCATGTACGCTGCATCCAACGTACTGAATCCACCCCGGAATAATATTTGTAGCATAGCTCATCCCAAAGGGTTTTCCCGGATCTCATCTTATATTTCCAGGACACGTGGTGAAACCACAATAAATATTTTTCATCACAGGTTTTTTCATTTGCCCATTGTTTTCTTACATCTTCTTCATATTGTGAGATGGCGTTGCTTCCTTTAATAGTCCGGTCAAACCCTATCCCGGCAGAATCGGCACGGTGATAGTAAACAGGATTCCAGTCAACTCGTCCCGCGTTATCAACCCACGGTGCAGGGCCATAGTGAAAACCGGTTCCCATGATATGATGAAGCCCCAATGGCGTCATGTAATTAACCATGGTTTCTCGCGACATCAGCATAATTTTTTTTGCTTCATCAACAAAATGAAGATCATTGGTAAATGTTTGCCGCAACCATTCATCGGCAATTTGTTCTGAAGATAGTTCATGATCCCACGCTAATCGTCCATACGCGTACCAGTTTGCTTGCCCAAATGGATGAAACGTCCAGTTTCTTTCGTTACCAATATTTGCTACACCCGCAATCGCCGTCACGGGGTAAGTTTCCAATGAACCATCGATCACCTTTGCAACTGTTGAACCCATGCCTTTTGCATATGTATCCGCATCGAGACATTCTTTAAACAAAGGAGCTTCATAGACAAGATTGGTAGCCTGCCCCAGGTATTCTTGTGTCAATTGAAATTCCATTACCAAGGGTGTCTGTGGCATTGCACCAAACAAGGGTGAAAAAGGTTCCCGCGGTTGAAAATCTATGGGGCCGTTTTTTACCTGCACCAATACATTCTTTCTGAATTTCCCATCAAGAGGCTTGAATTCGTCGTACGCTTGTTTAGCGCGATCCGATGAAGCGATGCTTGGAGCATTGGGATCAGATTTTCTTTCACCAAAATTCTCCGTGCTTTTCTGCACCCTCGCATCATATACAAATGCACGCCACATCACGATTCCATCATGAGAGACTAATGCATCGGCAAACATGTTGGCACCATCCGCGTGTGTTCTTCCATAATTTTGAGGACCAGGCTGTCCTTCAGAATTTGCCTTAACCACAAAACCACCGAAATCCGGAACATAAGAATAGATCTCATCAACTTTTTGCTTCCACCAGTTTTGTACCTGCGTATCCAGTGGATCCGCTGTTTTTAACCCGCCGATCTCAATCGGGGCACTGAATCTTGCGGTGAGATAAACTTTAATACCGTAAGGACGAAATACATTGGCCAATTCAGCTACTTTTTCCAAATAAGGTTTTGTGAGAACCATGGCATTTGCGTTCACATTCGTTAATACAGTTCCATTGATCCCAATGGAAGCGTTGGCTCTCGCATAATCAATGTATCGTTTGTCAATATAGCCCGGAAGCAAATGCCAGTTCCAAATAGAAGCCCCGGCGTAGCCGCGTTCAACCGTTCTGTTCAAATTGTCCCAATGATCCAATATGCGGTTTTGAATTTTTGGGACGCTTACGATATTGAGTTGCGAAATATTTTTATGTGTCTGTAATAATCTCAGAAATTGAAACACGCCATATAAAACTCCTACATCAGAATCGGCGGCAATAAGGATCACATTTTTCTGATCTATTTTTTTTGTAGCGATAATAAAGCCCTCTTTTCCAAGACTGAATTTGCCTTCTGAAAGAAATGACTGAATGAATATCGATGTTGAAGAAGTTCCTGCTGTTATTGATTGCCCGGAGATTGTTTTTTTGTCTGTGATGCTTGAGCCTAACAAACCCTCAAGACCGTTCAGCAATTCTTTTTTTGCAACTGTTAGAGTAGGTGAGGTGGCAGGAAATTGTATGCTGCTGATCTTAGTTCGGTACTGTTGCAATAAAACGGGATCACTGATCTTGTTATAGCGCAGCCAAAGGTCATAACCATCTTCTGCAAATGCAGTCAGCACAAAAAACAAAAGGGAAAAAAGTAAAAATGTTCCTTTCATAATTAAGCCTACAATTGCGTTGTTATTTATCTGCTGAGTCGTTGTGATGATGAATTGAACGTTTCGCTTTAAGGTCGCCCCTGGTATCATCCGGACGTTTGTTTTTCCAGCGCTGTTCAATCCATCAGGCTTCCTCCCGCATAAAGTAACGATTAAATGTAAAATGCACTCCTAAGGGTCTGCTTCTTGACTCATTTTTTTCAACGATGACTTTCGGATGATCAGGTCGGAGCTGACAATAACCGTGTTTATGTTGTGAATATTGCCGACACCCTGAAGGTGGTTAACGAGATTTCTCGCAACGATCTCACCCATATCCTTCCCGGGATAATTAATGGTGGTCAATGCAGGTTCTATCAATTTCCCGATTGCATCGTTGTTAAAACCGACGATCGCAATATCACGAGGTATATTGATATTATTTTCTTTCAAGGTACGCATGCAGACAGCGGCCACAAAATCATTTGTAATAAAAGCGCCATCGGGCATTGGTTGCATCCGAAGAATTTGTTTTGCTGATTGAATGCCTGCGTTTTCACTGAGGTCGTTTACGATAAGTAAGCTTTCATCAAATGGAATATTATTATCAAATAGGGCATCTCTATATCCTCGGTGCCGCTCCGAATACACATTTCGTTTGAGGCTTGAAGTCACATGAGCGATCTTTTTACATCCCTGTTCCAATAAATGCTGAGTTGCCTGGTAGCCACATTTATAATTATCGATTATAACGACCGAATAATTGCTGCCTTGCTCCACGCGATCAAAAAAGATTACCGGAACTCCTTTCTCTTCGAAAGGGCGGAAATGTTCGAGATTATTTGTGTCAAACGAAAGCGAGGCGATCAATCCATCGACTCGTTTGTGAAATAGATTATTTGCATTTGCTGCCTCTTTTATGCGACTCTCCGATGAATGGGTAATTATCAGATCGTAGCCGGCTTCAGTGGTTACTTTTTCGATTCCTGCCAATACCGATGTGATGAAGTTACTGTTGAGCTCGTGGACAATAATGCCAATTGTGTTCGTCTTCTGCCTGCGAAGATTGCGGGCAAAGTGATTCGAACGGTAGCCCATTTCTTCGGCAAGATCAAAGATTCTTTTTCTCGTTTTTTTGCTTACAACTGGATCATCTTTAAGCCCTCTGCTGACTGTCGCAATCGAAATATTAAGCTTGCTGGCGAGATCGTATATCGTGACTTCTTTTCCTTTAAACATACAATCGGTTACAATAAGGCAATAAAGCTAAATTAAAAATTATAAAAAAAAATTATTGTAATCGGTTACATTTTAGAAAAACTCATTACATTAGCGTTCTGATTGCTTATTTTACTTACTTGCTATATGAGATATAACATTGTCCAGATTCTGCTAGAACTCTTACCTGTAAAGGATTTTGTAGTGTTCAGATTCTTTCAAATTCACTGGAACGTCGTTTTTTCTCCAGCATTTCAAGTGATAAAGAAATCAGGGCCATCGCAGCGGAAGCATCATATATTTGATCAATATAATGTAATCGCATACCTTAAAACGTTTTAGGATCCAAATTGGTGTGCAGAATCGGTGATTGGAATACGGCCGCAACAATGAAACCAATGTACCTCGGAAACTTATAGTGAATGGCAGATCGGGTAGAACCAGACCGATGCTACAATCGATCGTGCTTGAGATAAGCCCGACCAAGACACCATTAAACGAAATTGATTTTGTAACCAAGGGTCCTAAGCTTGCTCAGAACCCTGGTTATTGACTGAGCTCATAAAACAGCAATCGTTAGTAAATCGAAAAAGGGAGGATTTTCATCCTTCCTTTCTTTTAAATTGTTTTGACCTTGAACACATATATTTACCATTAAAAACCATATATGTCAGCTACGTTAGGGAATAAGGAGTTTTTCAAAAATATTCCCGAAATAAAATTTGAGGGACAAGATACGGATAACCCGCTTGCCTTTCGCTGGTATGATGAAAATAAAGTGATCAGCGGAAAAAAAATGAAGGAGCATTTGCGTTTTGCTTGTGCCTACTGGCACAGCTTCACAGGAACCGGGGCGGATCCTTTCGGGGGCCCCACGCACCTATTTGCATGGGATGAAAAATCGAATGCTGTCGAAAGAGCTAAAGATAAGATGGACGCAGCGTTTGAATTCATCACCAAAATGAGCATGCCATACTATTGTTTTCATGACTTGGATGTCGTGGATTATGACAATGACGTGAAAGAAAATGAGAAACGATTACAGTGTTTGGTGGAATACGCCAAAGAAAAGCAAAAGGCAAGTGGTGTCAAATTATTGTGGGGGACGGCCAATCTATTTTCGCATCGGCGGTACATGAACGGCGGTGCGACCAATCCCGATTTTCATGTGCTTGCACATGCCGCAGCACAGGTAAAAGCGGCACTCGATGCTACTATTGCATTGAATGGCGAGAATTATGTTTTTTGGGGTGGAAGAGAAGGTTATATGAGTTTGCTGAATTCCGATATGAAGAGAGAAAAAGAACACCTGGCAAAATTTCTGCACGCGGCAAAGGATTATGCAAGAAAGAATGGATTCAAAGGAACATTCTTTATAGAGCCAAAACCTTGTGAACCGACGAAGCATCAGTATGATTATGATGCCGAAACAGTGATAGGTTTTTTGAGACAGCATGACCTGTTGAATGATTTTAAATTGAATGTGGAAGTCAACCATGCGACGCTGGCTGGCCACACATTCACACATGAATTGCAAGTTGCTGCTGATGCGGGACTTTTGGGAAGCATGGATGCGAACCGCGGCGATTACCAGAATGGCTGGGACACAGACCAGTTCCCTACTAATATAAATGAACTGACAGAAGCAATGCTCATCATTCTGGAAGCCGGTGGCTTCAAAGGTGGGGGGATCAATTTTGATGCGAAGATCAGGCGTAATTCAACTGATGCTGCTGACCTTTTCCATGCTCACATCGGAGGTATGGATGCATTTGCACGTGCACTGATCACTGCCGATAATATTCTTCAAAATTCAGATTACAAAAAACTACGAGAGGAAAGGTATTCTTCTTATGATTCCGGGAAAGGAAAAGAGTTTGAGCAGGGAAAATTATCGCTGGAAGAACTGAGAAATTATGCCATTGAAAAAGGTGAGCCGGAAACCAGAAGTGGCCGACAGGAGTATTTTGAAAATATCATTAACAGGTACATTTAGTCAACATGAAAATATTCCTCTTGTTGCTTGCAGCTTGCAGCTTGCAGCTTAAAGCCTTTACGCAACCTGCCTACAAAAACAAAAATCTTTCTCCGGAGGCGAGAGCAAAAGATCTGCTATCAAAAATGAATCTTGATGAGAAAGTGATGCAAACACAATGTTTGTGGATTCAGAAATCATCGATTTTAAATAGCAATGGAGATTTTGACGAAGCCAAAGCAGAAAAAGCGACTAAGAATGGATTGGGTGAATTGGCAAGATTGAATGAAAATGCGGGCCCCAATAGTTATGGTTATCATCCAAAACAGGCTGCAGAGTTATATAACAAGATCCAGCGTTTTTTTATTGAGAAAACAAGATTAGGAATTCCGGTAATGGTTCACGAAGAAAGTTTACATGGCCAGCAAACGCAGGACGCCACAAATTTCCCCGTTCCTATAGGTTTGGCAAGTACATGGAATGAAAGTCTTTTGACGGAGATCTATACTAATGTTGCACAGGAAGTGAGAGCAAGAGGAGGGCAGCATGTGTTGGCACCTGTCGTTGACATAACGCGGGATCCGCGTTGGGGAAGAACGGAAGAAACATTGGGAGAGGATCCGTTTTTAATTTCACAATTAGCGGTTGCAGAAATAAAAGCTTACCAGGGCGATGGAGTTTATCTTGGAAAAGATCATGTTGCGGCAACATTAAAACATTTTGGGATCCATGGTCAAAGTGAGGGTGGTGAAAACGTAGCACCAAGTAACATTGATGAAAGAACGGCGAGAGAAATTTTCTTTAGGCCATTTAAAACTTGTGTGCAAGAAGCAAAAGCCATGAATGTGATGGCTTGTTATAACGAGGTCTGGGGTTTGCCTGCACACATCAATAAACATTTGCTTACTGATATTTTGAGAAAGGAGTGGGGTTTTAACGGATTGATCGTTTCTGATTACTTTGCTATTCGTGATGTAAGTACCCTTCATAAAATAACGCCGTCGTATGATTCTGCAGGCTTGCTCGCGTTCAAGGCAGGCATCGATTTGGAAACTCCTGATCCGGATGGGTTCAAAAATTTAAAACAGTTAGTTCTGGCGGGAAAGATCTCAAAGAAGGAATTAGATGCAACTGTTTTGAGAATTCTCATTGCAAAATTTCGTTTGGGATTATTTGATGATCCTTATGTTGACCCCGACAAAGCCGAAGAAGTTGTGGGAAGTAAAGAAAAAAGAGCAATTGCTTACAAAGCTGCTGCAGAAGCAATGGTCTTATTGAAGAACGAAAATAATTTTCTCCCTCTTGATAAAAATAAGATCAAAACGATCGCTTTTATTGGACCGAATGCCGATAAATGTTTACTCGGTGGTTATTCCAGCAAACCAAGAATTTGTATTTCTCCTTTACAGGCGTTAAAAGAAAAATACGGCAGCTCGGTGAATGTTTTATATGCTGAAGGTGCAACAATAACTGACAAAAACAATTGGTTCGCGGACACCATTAACCTGGCTAATGTTGAAGACAATAAAAGAAAAATTGCAGAAGCTGTTGAGGTGGCGAAGCAGGCAGACGTCGTTGTGCTGTTTGTTGGAGGAAATGAAAGCACAAGTCGTGAAGGCTGGGCCTCGAATCATTTAGGTGACCTGCCAACTCTTGAATTACTTAATGGGCAAAATGAATTGATCAAAGAAATTGTTGCAATTGGTAAGCCCACCTGCGCATTTGTAAATAGTGGTCCTCCGCTGAGCATTGGTAGTTTGGTAAATGCAGTTCCTGCGGTGATGCAGTGCTGGTATCTTGGCCAGGAAGGAGGTTACGCCATTGTTGATGCATTGTTTGGTGATATCAATCCCAGTGGTAAACTTCCTATTTCTTTTCCGAGAACGGCAGGCAGTATTCCGGTTTACTATAATTACAAGCCATCTTCACGTCGTGGATATAATTTGGGATTTGATGTGACTCCATTATTTCCTTTTGGATACGGTTTAAGTTATACAACTTTTGCTTACAGCGGCCTCAAACTGTCCTCACCCCAAATGAAAGCCAATGGGACTGCTGCCGTGAGCGTTGACGTGAAAAATACAGGAAATCGAAAAGGAGCGGAAGTTGTTCAGATGTATATTCGTGATGATTATTCTTCCGTAACGAGGCCCGTTAAAGAGCTTAAAGGATTTAAGAAGGTTTGGCTCGACCCCGGGCAATCACAAACAGTAAGCTTTACCATTTCCCCTGAGTTGTTATCATTTTATAATAAGGATATGAAATGGACCATTGAACCAGGCGATTTTACCATCATGGTGGGAACTTCATCTGATAAAACACAAGAGATCAAATTGAGTGTGGTGAAATAAACCCGGTGATAATTTAGGTTCTGGTCTCGGTGCCCCATGGTTCGAAGTATGCAAATTGAACTTGGAACAGCATCATCATTAATCATCAATCATGAAGAATTCCGTCTTACTTGCCAGCTCTATTTTTTTTGTTTCATCCCTTATTGCGCAAAAAAAATATGACTACGATTTTCAAAACCCTTCGTTGTCCATCGAAAAACGTGTGACTGATCTTGTATCCCGTTTGACCCTGGAGGAAAAGGTTTCGCAAATGCTGAATGCAACTCCTGCCATTGAGCGGCTTGGTATTCCTGCTTATGATTGGTGGAATGAATGTTTGCATGGAGTTGCAAGGACGAAATTTAAGACGACGTCGTACCCGCAGGCAATTGCCATGGCTGCAACATTCGATGCAGGGGCTATGAAAACAATGGGAGACTATACTGCAGAGGAAGGTCGTGCAGTTTATAATGAAAGCAATCGCAACAATAGTCACATCCGTTATGTTGGTCTTACGTACTGGACACCGAACATCAATATTTTCCGCGATCCGCGATGGGGCAGGGGACAGGAAACCTATGGTGAAGATCCTTTTTTGACAGCCACGATGGCAAAGGCATTTATGAGTGGTCTCCAGGGAAACGATCCAAAATATTTGAAAGCCGCCGGTTGTGCCAAACATTACGCGATTCATAGCGGACCTGAACCTTCAAGACATGTATTTGATGTAAATGTAAGCGATCATGATCTGTGGGATACTTATTTGCCGGCGTTTAAGGCGTTGGTAGTTGATGCAAAAGTTGCAGGGGTGATGTGTGCATATAATGCCTACGCAGGACAACCATGCTGCGGAAGCGATAAGTTGATGATAAAGATCTTACGTGAGGACTGGAAGTTTGCAGGATATGTTACATCTGATTGTGGCGCCATTGATGATTTCTGGCAAAGACACAAAACTTCGCCGGATGCAGAATCTGCGGCAACCGATGCTGTTCTTCACGGGACAGATGTTGAATGCGGAAATGTTACCTATAAAAGTTTAGTAAAAGCGGTAAAAGATGGACAGCTGAGCGAGAAGAATATTGATGCTTCTTTAAAAAGATTATTTACCATTCGTTTTCGCCTCGGAATATTCGATCCGGTAGAAATGGTTAAATATGCGCAAATTCCAACCACCGCATTGGAAAGCCAGCCGCACAAAGATCATGCGTTGAAGATGGCAAGAGAATCAATTGTTTTACTTCGCAATAAAAAAGATTTACTGCCCCTCAGCAAGAGTATAAAAAAGATCGCGGTCCTTGGTCCGAATGCTGATAATGGAAATACGCAGCTGGGAAATTACAATGGACAACCCTCAGTAGTAACAACCGTTTTACAGGGAATAAAAGATAAACTAAAAGACACTACGAAAATATTCTTTTCAAGGGCTACGAATTTTGTCGATACAACCAATCCTGATTTCAGCGAATTAATTGATAGTTTAAAAGATGCCGATGCCGTGATCTATGTAGGTGGAATTTCTCCGCGACTGGAAGGTGAAGAAATGAAAGTAAGCCAACAAGGATTTAGCGGCGGCGACCGGACAACGATTGCCTTGCCAACCATACAAACGAATTTTTTAAAAGCATTGAAGGCCGCAGGAAAGCCAATCATATTTATAATGATGACAGGGAGTGCCGTCGCTATCCCATGGGAAGCAGAACACATTCCGGCTATCATCAATGCATGGTATGGAGGGCAGGCGGCGGGAACGGCGGTTGCAGATGTATTATTTGGCGATTACAATCCTTCGGGAAGATTGCCAGTGACATTTTATAAAGGCGACGATGATCTTCCTTCGTTTGAAGATTATTCTATGGCAAACCGGACTTATCGTTATTTCAAGGGCGAAGCGTTGTATCCTTTCGGCTTTGGTTTGAGTTTCACAACATTTAGATATTCTAACCTGCATTTGTCAAAAAATACAATTACGAAAAATGAATCTCTGCAAGCTGAAGCAACTATTACCAATACAGGAAGATATAAAGGCGATGAGGTAGTACAATTATATATTGTACATGACGGAATTGATTATGCTCCTTTGCAGGCATTAAAGGGATTTAAAAGAATGACGCTTTCTGCTGGTCAGTCTCAGAAAGTAAGTTTTACTGTTACCCCTGAATTATTAAAACTAATTGATGATAAAGGCAATTCCACATTCACTCCGGGAAAAGTGAAAATAATTATCGCCGGTTCTTCGCCATCAAAAAGAAATGAGGGACTGGGCGCGGCCAAGGCAGGCGAAGCGTCACTAACTTTAAAATAATTTTGTTTGCACTATGATGATGGAACAAACCATGCGTTGGTTCGGACCCACTGATCCTGTGAGCCTATGGGATATCAGGCAAGCGGGATGTACAGGAGTTGTTACAGCACTCCATCATATTCCTGTAGGGGAAGTTTGGACGATTGATGAGATCAATAAAAGAAAAGCATTGGTTGAAAGCGCGGGAATGACCTGGACTGTAATTGAAAGCCTGCCGGTGAGCGAGGATATAAAAAAGCAATCAGGGAGTTATTTGCAGCACATAAAAAATTATCAACAAAGTTTGCGCAATGTTGCTGCGTGTGGACTAAAAGTTGTCACCTATAATTTCATGCCTATCCTTGATTGGATGCGAACCGATATCAATTATGAAATGCCTGATAAAAGCAAGGCTTTGCGATTCGAGAAATCAGCTTTTATCGCTTTTGATCTTTTTTTATTGAAACGGCCAGGAGCTGAAATAGATTATACATATGAAGAAATAAAAAAAGCGAGGCAGAGATTTGAAGTAATGAGTAATGAAGAAAAAGAAATTCTTTACCGCAATGCCCTTCTTGGTTTGCCGGGAAGTGAAGAAAGATTTACTCCTCAAGAAATCCTGGCTGCTTTGAAAAGTTATGAACAGATTGATGCAAAAAAATTGAAACAGCATTTATTTTATTTTTTAGAGCATATAATACCGGTCGCAGAAGAAGTTGGTTTAAAAATGGCGATCCATCCCGATGATCCGCCGTATCCATTACTTGGTCTTCCAAGAATTGTGAGCACCGAGAACGATGCAAAAGAATTGCTGGAGGCTGCTGTTTCACCTGCAAATGGTCTTTGTTATTGTACCGGCTCTTACGGTGTGAGGCCGGATAATGATTTGCCGGGAATGGTGGAAAGATTAGGAGACCATATTCATTTTATTCATCTGCGAAGTACAAAAAGAGATGAAGAAGGAAATTTTTTTGAAGCGGATCATTTATACGGGGATGTAGATATGTATGCTGTGATAAAAGAAATTGTTTTGCTTCAAAAGAGAAAAAATATTTCCATCCCGATGAGACCTGATCATGGACATCAAATGCTGGATGATCTAAAAAAGACGACTTACCCCGGATACAGTGCCATCGGGCGTTTAAGAGGACTGGCCGAGTTACGCGGACTGGAGATGGGAATCTGCAGAAGCAATACCTGAAATTTTTTTTCATGGCAGATTGCCGTGCTCTTTAACAGATATTAGTGTCAAAAAAAATTATCTAAATTATTTTGCTGGTTGCTTTTTAACCTTTACATTCGGTTTCGATTTGCTTACGATTTGCCCCTATTTAAATTTTGAAACCAACTGCTATGGGATTTCATAATGAAATCTTAGGTCTGCATCACCTCCGTACTGCAAAGCAAATCGGTCTCCCGATTTTATCGCATAAGTACTGGCCAGGCGCAGAATTATCCAAATAGTTGTTTGGTTTTTCAATAGCAAGTAGTGTTTTATGGGTACTTGTATAAACCATTATAAACACAACTGCTATGCTCAAAAAGAACAACTACAACGTAAGGTTTCTTTGCTTGATGGTTCTGTTGTTTGTTGGTAGCAATTTATTAGCCCAAAAAAGAATTACGGGAACAATTACCAACAAAGACAACAACCAACCTGTGTCCGGCGCTACCGTACAGGTAAAAGGAAGCAACAACGCCACCCTGACAAGAAATGATGGGACTTTTGAAATTATGGCCAATGACAATGCGGTATTGGTAATTACCGTTGTGGGCCACAAGAGCCAGGAAATTTCTGTCAATAATCGCGCGGTCGTCAACATTGCTATGGAGACGTCTATGAACAGCCTGGAGGAGGTGATAGTAACGGGTTATACAGCTCAGAGAAAAAGGGATCTAACCGGGGCCATATCGGTTGTCAAGCCTGATGAAATGAACAAAATTGCATCTCCTTCTTTTAATCAGCAGATTGAAGGTAAAGCATCCGGGGTTTCTGTGACCACTTCGGGTCAACCCGGGGCTGCTGCCAGTATTCGAATAAGAGGCAATTCAACGTTTACACTCGGTGGGGGTGAACCATTATTAGTGATCGATGGAGTACAGGTTCGTGGCGCTTATCAGAACACGATCAATCCAAATGATATTGAATCTATTCAAGTGTTGAAAGATGCAGCAACGACGGCTGCTTATGGAATCGGCGCAAACAACGGTGTTATTATTATTACAACCAAAAAAGGAAAGGCCGGTCAACCAAAAATAGAGTTCAACAGCTATTTCGGCACTCAAAGTGCCACCAACTCGTATGATAAAATATTGTTAGGAACAGCGCAGGAATATGCTGACCTTGTTTACCAGTCTTATAACAATGCGGGACAATGGCCTCAACCGGGCGATGCGATCGTTGCCAGGATATACGGCGTCGGTCCGAAGCCGGTTTTACCCGCATATGTAAATCCTCTTCCTGCCAATGCAAATAACCCGATCACTGTTGATCCGGCAACTTACAACTATCCCAATAACCTGATCATGAAAGCATCACCCGGTACTAACTGGTGGGACGCGGTGTTCCATGATGCGACAATGCAGGAATATAATCTAAGCGCTTCGGGCGGTAGCGAAAGAGGTCGTTATTTTTTCAGTGCAAACTATTTTGACCAGGATGGAATCATGAAATTTACAGATTTCAGAAGGTATACTCTACGCGCCAATTCAGATTTCAAAGTGAAAGGCTTCACATTCGGCGAGACCTTTACGATGGCGTTTTCAGATGGCGTGGGACAACCCAACGGCAACCAGGTAGAACAAAACACGTTGACCGAGGGAATACTAAAAATGCAACCTATCATTCCCGTATACGACATAGCCGGCAACTGGGGCGGTACGAAGGCGGGCTTCGGCAATGGTAAGAATGGCCTTGCAAAAGTTACCCGCAATAAAGATAACAGGGGAGAGACGACCAGGATGCTGGCCGGTGTTTTTGGAGAGGTGAGATTTCTAAATCATTTTACCGGTCGTATCAGTTATGGTATTGACTATACTGTGAATTTCCAGAAAAACTTCACGTACATAGACTACGAATCAAATGAACAGGCTGGTTCAAATGGATTCAATGAGCAAACCGACAGGTTTAAGCATTGGATATTCGCACAACAACTAACTTACAATAATAATTTTGGCGATCATTCAGTAAAGGCGATCGGCGTTCATGAATCACAATTAAATGAATTCCGGAGTATAGGTGGTAGTTTGAATGGTTATTTCCTGCAATCAACCGACTTGTGGTATTTGAATACTGGTTTGGCTGATCCTGCTACTCGCACGGTTTTCAGCAATGGTGGTACAAACAATGCTAAAGAAAGCTATGTGGGCAGGGTTGAATATGGTTACAAAGGCAAATATCTTTTAAATGGAACTGTCCGTTACGACCAATCGTCAAACTTTCTGTTAGATAAAGGTCAAACATTTGGTGGAATCGGTGCAGCCTGGGTACTGACCGATGAAAACTTCCTTAAGAATGTAACGTGGCTGAATAGTCTGAAACTAAGAGGTGCGTGGGGGGTCACAGGAAATGATGCGATAAATGGCAATGTAAATTATACAACACTAGGTGGTGGTCCAGGCAGCACATTTTATGATATTAATGGAACCAATAATAATGCGGCCACAGGATACTCGACTACCCAACTTGGATTGCCGGTGGTTTGGGAAAAGCAAAAGCAGTACAATATAGGTTTGGATGGAGTTTTGTTGAGAAACAGACTTGAATTTTCTTTTGACGTTTATCAAAGAAAAAATAAAGACTTCTTATTCCAAATACAGCAACCCGGTACTGCTGGGCTGTTTGGTAGTGCAGTAGGTCCTCCCTATTATAATCTCGGCCAGATATCCAACAAGGGATTTGAATTCAGCGCGACATGGAGAGACAGAATTGCCAGCGATTGGAAATACGATATTACTGCGAATCTCACCTTTAATAAGAATAATATCGACGACTTAGCTCCGTCGTTAGGTCTTAAAAGTTTCTTCCCCGCAATACCTGAAACCAGGATTGGGCCAGTGGTACGAAACGAAATAGATCATCCAATGGGAACGTTCTACGGCTATACGTTGGACGGCATTTTCCAAAGTGATGCGGAAGCTGCCGCAAGTACCCAGCAAGGTGCCAAGATCGGGCGGTTCAAATGGAAAGATGTTAACGGAGATAAGAAGATCGACGACCTTGATAAAGGTGTTATTGGAGATCCTAACCCAGATCTGATCTTCGGTTTCAATTTTAATGTTGCTTATAAAAACTTTGATTTTTCAATGTTTCTGAACGGAACACTGGGCAATGAAATTTTCAATTATACACGGTATTTTACTGACTTTTTCGGATTCAGCGGCAATCGGTCAAAGCGCATGTTGTACGATTCGTGGACGCCTACACACACCGACGCAAAGCTTCCTTTGCTTGATATCACAGATAATTACAGTTTTGTGCCGAGCTCATATTATGTAGAGGACGGCTCATATCTCCGTTGCAGGGTGTTGCAAATCGGATATAATTTGCCTGCGTCTCTTCTGTCAAAAGCTAAAATTGATCATCTCAGGATCTATGTCCAGGGGCAAAACCTATTCACTATAACAAACTACGGTGGGCTGGATCCGGCGATGGGAACACGCGATGGTACAAATGCGACCGAAGTGTTTTCCAACGTGGATTATGGAAACTACCCGACGGCAAAAGTGTTAATGGTTGGACTAAATCTAAGTTTTTAAAATCAAGAAATAAATCAATTGCTATGCGAAAGAATATATATAAACTTTTTGGAGCGCTAATAATTGGTGTTTCAATTTTTGCCTGCAAAAAGTCGTTCCTTGACAGACCTCCGCAGGCGGCGTTTACTGAAGCATCTCTTTCAAATGCGAAGGGAGTGAACGCGACATTAATTGCAGCCTATGCAGCATTAGATGGATGGACAGATAATGGCTGGGGTAATGCTGCGGGAAACCCATGGCCTACAGCTGGCAGTAACTGGATATTTGGCAGTGTTGCATCTGACGATGCTTATCCTGGTTCTCAACCTAACGACCAGGTTCCTGTGGAACGTATCAGACGCTACCAGTGGCTGACTGATGAAACTTACTATCGTGCCAAGTGGCAGGCAATATACTGGGGAGTGTCGAGAACAAATTTAACTCTCCGCTTGGTAGACAAAGCTGAGGATTTGACCCAGGCAGACAAAGACCAGATAATCGGTGAATCAAAATTCCTCAGGGCGCATTATCATTTTGATGGTTACAAAATGTTCAAGAATATACCATTTATTGACGAAACCACTACCGAGTTCAGACAACCTAATGACGTGGATATTTTCCCGAAGATAGAAGCGGATTTCCAGGAAGCGATCGCTAAACTTCCTGAAGTAAGTTCCGTTTCATCCGGCCGTGCCACCAAAGGAGCGGCGCAGGCATACCTGGCGAGGGCGTATATGTTTGTGGGAAGGTATGCGGATGCAAAACCATTGTTGCAAGCTGTCATTGCAGGCGGCAAATATGCATTGGTTGACAATTATCATGACAACTTTGATCCGGCGACACAGAATAACAAAGAGATGTTATTTGCCTTCAAGGCATCAGTCAATGATGGGGCTGGCGAGAGTGCCAACGGAAACTGGGGCGATCGACTGAATGCTCCTCATAGCTCTACAGTAACAGAGTGTTGCGGTTTCCACCAGCCATCGCAAAACCTCGTGAATGCCTTTAAGACCGATGCGAATGGGTTGCCATTGTTTGCGACATTCAATAATACTGATTATAACCAGGCGACGGACAATGTTGATCCGCGTTTGGACTGGACGGTAGGCAGAATTGGAAGTCCCTATCTTGACTGGGGACCATTTCTGGCGGGATGGATACGTGATGCGGGTTATTGCGGCACATTTTCTCCCAAAAAGAACATTTTTGCGAAGGCAGAGAAAGGTACATTATCTACAGCAAGCGGATGGCAGTCTGTTCCAAGTGCTATTGATATCCCTTTCATCCGGTATTCAGATGTATTGCTTATGGCGGCTGAATGTGAAATTGAAACAAATGGTAATCTTGACCTAGCCAGAACTTACATAAACCAGGTAAGAACGAGGGCGGGAAATTTTGTGCAGGGACCGGGTACTTCGGCTGCAAACATCAGTGTTCCTCTCGGTACCGGGGTATTTCCAACGGCCACCTATAAAATCGGAACTTACCCCTCGACGGGATGGACGCAGGATTATGCAAGGCAGGCAGTTCGTTGGGAAAGGAGAATGGAACTTGCTATGGAAGGATATCGTTTGTTTGATCTCCGTCGTTGGAACGTTGATGTTGATGTCCTAAATACATATATGAACGTGGAAAAAACAAAGCGAACGGCCTTGTTTGCCGGCGCGGAAACGGTAACGTCAAAGCATCACTTGTACCCGATACCGAGCGTTGAAATTGACCTAAGCAAAATAAACGGGACAGCTCAGCTTAAGCAAAACCCCGGGTATTGAGAACGTTTCGAGCAGTTATCTCATATAGCAATCGTTAGATTAAAGGGCACTCTTTTCATAGGTGCCCTTTCTCTTAAAAAAACATTGATTATAGAATTGAGTGTCTTAAATTCATTTAATAACTATCTTTTGAAAACAACGACTTGCTTTATGGTGAAAAAGATACGCAATGCTGTTGTGTATGTGTTCATTTTATTTTATACATATTCCTGTGCTAACAGAACCAAAGAACAATATCAACCTCCAAAAGATCCGCTGTTTACTCAATTATCATCTGTGGAAACAGGTGTGAATTTTAGAAATGTCGTTGAAGACAGCAGCAATTACAATATTCTAACTTACCGGAATTTTTACAATGGTGGAGGCGTGGCGATCGGTGATATAAATAATGACAGTTTACCGGATGTGTTTTTGACTGCCAATCTTGGGGAGAGTAAGTTGTACCTCAATAAAGGAAATTTTAAATTTGAAGATATTACACCGCATTCAGGAATTAAAAGCAAACGCGGATGGAGAACCGGGGTTACAATGGCCGACCTCAACGGAGACGGTTTGCTCGATATTTACATCTGCAATAGTGGCGACATCAAAGGTGATAACAAAGAAAATGAACTTTATATTAACCAGGGGGATCTCACATTTAAAGAGGAGGCAAAGCAATTTGGCCTGAATGATCCTGGCTACACTACCCATGTATCCTTTTTTGATTATGACCTGGACGGCGACCTGGATTGCTATATTCTTAACAACAGTTTTGTCGACGTCAGGAAATTTGACATTGATTCCGTGCGGCAGGTCCGCGATACAATGGGCGGTCATAAACTGATGCGAAATGATAACGGCCACTTTACTGATGTAAGTGCACAGGCGGGCATTGCCGGTACGAAGATCGCGTATGGCCTTGGTGTTTCAGTGAGTGACCTGAATGGTGATATGTATCCTGACATCTACATCAGCAATGATTTTTATGAGAGAGACTATCTGTACATCAATCAACGCAACGGCACTTTCAAAGATGAGCTCGCGGATCGCATTGGACATATTTCGTCATCAAGTATGGGTGCCGATATCGCTGATATAAACAATGACGGCTACATGGACATTGTGAGTACAGATATGCTGCCTGAGGATGAATACCGCCAAAGAACGATGACACGATTTGAGGAATATCATATTGAAAATATGAAGTTCCGTTCCAGCTTTCACTACCAACTTGTGCAAAATGCCTTGCAATTGAATAATGGAGATGGCACATTCAAAGAAACTGCTTTTCTTTCGGGTATACCTGCGACCGACTGGAGTTGGGGAGCTCTTTTTATGGATTTTGATAATGATGGCTGGAACGATATTTTTATCAGCAATGGAATTAATCGTGATATCACTGATCTTGATTTTTCTGACTTTTTGGCCAATAAGGCAAGCGTTGATAAGGTAGTTACTGATAAAGGACGTTTTGATTTTCGTGACTTTCTCCCATACATTCCTTCCAAAAAAATCCCGAATTACGCCTACGTCAACCAACATGATCTGACATTTAAGAATGAGGCGTATGAATTAGGATTGGGACAACCATCGTTCAGCAATGGTGTGGCTTATGGTGATCTTGACAATGATGGCGATCTTGACATGGTGGTAAATAATTTAAATGAGGAATGTTTTATTTATCGCAACGAGGCGAACAAAAAATCAGGTAATCATTTTGTGGAAATATCATTTGATGGCAAGGCGCCTAACAATTTTGGTATAGGGGTGATGGTCACGGTTTTTGCAAATGGGGTGCGGCAAGTAAAACAAATGATCCCGGTAAGAAGTTTCCAGAGCTGCATGGATCCCCGGCTTGTCTTTGGTTTGGGAAAAATTAATAAAGTTGATTCAATACAAATAGTCTGGCCCGATCTTTCAAAACAAACTTTGTATGACGTCAACGTCGATCATCAATTGAAATTACACCAGGCGGATGCAACGCAAAGATATTCTCCGACTGGGTCTCCAACTGCATTGTTTAGTGATGAAACAATAGCCAAACTTCATGGAAACATTGAGCACCAGGAAAATCCCTTCGTCGACTTTGATGTCGAACGTCTGTTGCCGCACATGCTTTCACGTGAAGGCCCATGTCTGGCAACAGCCGATGTAAATGGCGATGGCCGGCAGGATTTTTTTATGGGAGGCGCTGCAGGCGAAGAGGGAAGAATTTTCCTTCAAAAGTCAGGAGGAGACTTTGAGCAGTCAACACAACCCGTGTTAGTAAAAGACAAAGAACTTGAAGATGTTGCTGCTGCTTTTTTTGATGTTGATAAAGATGGTGACCCCGATCTTCTTGTCGGGTCAGGAGGTTATCAATATGATGCGGGTTCTTCTCTTTTGCGGACCAGGTTATATCTGAATGATGGAAAGGCCCATTTCACCGAAGGCCAGTCATTAAATGACATTTCTGTAAATGCCGGATGTATTGCTGTTTCTGATTTTGATAAGGACGGCTATATGGATGTATTCGTTGGCGGCAGAGCGATATCGGGTCAATATGGAAAGCCTGCAAGAAGTTTCTTGTTGCATAATGAGAAGGGGAAACTGATCGATGTTACTCCGGCCATGTTGAAAGAGCCGGGCATGGTTACTGATGCAACCTGGACCGATATCAATAAAGATGGTTATCCTGATTTAATGATTGTGGGTGAATGGATGCCTGTGACGTTTTTCATAAATAAGAAGGGAAAATTGGAATCAAAAATAGAGGTGCCAAATAGTTCTGGTTGGTGGAGCACAATTGTCCCGGTAGATTTGGATAAGGATGGGAATATGGATTTTGTTTTGGGCAATTGGGGATTGAACTCTCGTTTCAGAGCTTCAAAAGATAAGCCGATGCGCCTTTATGTAAATGATTTTGACGGCAATGGTACAGGAGAAAGTATTATCACCTATTATTGGCCTGAAGGAAAAAGTTTTGTTTATCCTTCAAAATCCGATCTTACGTCCCAGTTGCCAACATTACGAAAAAGATTTTTATACTATAAAGATTTTGCAGGGAAATCGATGGATGATTTTTTCGGAGCTGAGGCTGTTAGAAGATCGCGCCAGTCTCAAACAGAAGAGTTGCAAAGTTGTGTACTTTGGGGCAACGAAAAAGGCGAGCCGGAATTAAGACCTTTACCGGCAATAGCACAGGCGGCTCCCGTCTATGCAATTATCGCCGATGATTTTGATAAAGACGGAAATACAGATCTGTTGCTTGCTGGCAATATGTACGACGTAAAGCCTGATGTTGGCCGTTTGGATGCAAACGATGGAATATTGTTAAAGGGCGACGGCAAAAAAAATTTTCAACCGTTGTCATTTTTGAAAACCGGAATTCACATAAAGGGGCAAGTGAGGGACGCTATAGAAATTGATGGCGGTCAGAACGGGCAGTCAATTATCCTGGCAAGAAATAATGCCACGTTACTATATCTAGGAATTAAAAAATAGTTTGAAAAGTTTGCGTATGAAAAATTTGCTGCGTAAAACATGGTTTCAGATGATACTGGGCGGGATACTTATCGGAGTTATTTTAATCCTCGTCGATCAAAAGGTAAATTTTTTTAAAGGAGATAACAAGCCTGACAAATACAATGGCGCAATTGAAGTAAACAGCAATGAAACGTATTTCACGAAAATGGAATTGAAAGAAACAAAATTTGATTTCGGCAAAGTAAAAGAAGGTGATACCGTGATGCATGAGTTCAAGCTAAAAAACATCGGCGATGAACCCTTGATGATCTATAAATCCGTCGGCTCGTGCGACTGCATCGCAGCCCTATTTACAACAAACCCTATTTTGCCTGGAGCAGAGGACACAATAAAAGTATATTTTAAAACACTTGGCCGCAAGGGTGAACAGATCAGAACCGTAAACGTCCAGGCGAACACAGACCCTGCGGAAACCACATTAACGCTTACCGGAACAGTGGAATAAACAGTCGCCTGCATGATTAAATTTCCTGTCATTATCTGTTGTATCCTTCTTTGTTGCAGCTATGGCTGCAAAAAAAAGCAAACATTATTTACCCTGCTTTCACCACAGCGAACGGGGATTTATTTTTCAAACACGATCCATCAAAATGATTCTATAAATATCCTCGACCTGGAAAATATTTATAACGGAGGAGGCGTCGGAATTGCGGATTTTAATAATGATGGCTTGATGGATATTTATTTTACCGGTAATGATGTCCCGAACAAATTATATATAAACAAAGGAGATTTTCATTTTGATGATGTAACACAAGCTTCAGGAGCCAGTGGTGAGGGAAGGTGGTGCAGGGGAGTAAGTGTTGTGGACATCAATAACGACGGTCTGCAGGACTTGTACGTGTGTGCGACACTCATGAAGGATTCCAAAAGAAGGGAAAATCTTTTGTATATAAATACAGGCTTTGACAAAGATCATATCCCACATTTCAAAAATATGGCGCCGGAGTATGGCCTGGCAGATACTTCCCATTCCACCATGGCTGCTTTTTTCGATTATGACAATGATGGTGACCTGGACATGTATTTGCTGAACAATGAAATTATTCATGGGCAAAACCCCGCTGCATTCAGGCCGATCTTAAGAAATAGTGAACATCCCAATACTGATAAACTTTTCAGAAATGACTGGAATGGCAATTTACACCATCCTGTGTTTACAGATGTTTCGAAAAAGGCAGGAATTACCATTGAAGGCTATGGCCACAGTTTGAACATCGTCGACATTAATAAAGATGGCTGGAAGGATATTTACGTTGCAAATGATTTTATTTCAAATGACCTCCTTTATATCAACAACCATGACGGAACGTTCACGGATGAGGTGAAGACATATTTTAAACATACTTCCGAAAATGCAATGGGCATGGACATTATGGATATAAACAATGATGGATTGGTTGACGTAGTAGAACTGGATATGAACCCGGAAGATAACTACAGAAAGAAAATGATGATGAATGCAATAGGGTATCAGCGATATCTTAATAACGAAGAATATGGGTACCAATATCAATATGTGCGCAATACGTTACAAATTAACCAGGGCCCGAGAGTATTACAAAATGACTCCATCGGTGATCCTGTCTTCAGTGATATTTCTTTTTATGCGGGCATGGCCGAAACTGATTGGAGTTGGACGCCTTCAGTTATTGATTTCGATAATGATGGTTACCGCGATATATTTATTACGAATGGTTTCCCGAAGGATGTGACGGATCACGACTTTGGAGCCTTCAGAAGTAAGGCCTACAACCTGGCGTCCAAGAAAGATCTTCTTGAACAAATTCCGCAAATCAAAATACCGAATTACGCTTATAGAAATAATGGCGACCTTACATTTAGCAACGTAACAAACCAATGGGGAATGTCATTGCCTTCATTTTCAAATGGTGCAGCCTACGCTGATTTAGATAATGATGGAGACCTTGACTATGTAGTAAATAATATCGATGATAAAGCATTTGTGTATGAAAACGATAGCCGGCAAATAAATAAGGCAAGTTACGTGCAAATAAAGTTCACGGGAGATAGTTTAAATAAGAACGGACTTGGGGCGTTCGTTGAACTTCATTATGGCGGTAAGGTACAAGTATTGGAGAACACACCCTACCGCGGCTATTTGTCCTCTGTTACGCCGGTCGCTCATTTCGGCTTGGGTGACGTGCACACAATTGATTCAATCATTATAAAATGGCCTAACGGCCAAATGCAGCTGCTGAAAAATGTAAGCAGCGACCAGGTAATAAACGCGAACATACAAAATGCAAATTCCCCATATTCCTTTACCACGCCTCATGCAGACACAGGTGCGCTATTTACTGAGATCACGGGTGAAGTCAACATCAATTATTCTCAAAAGGAACGGGATTACATTGATTTTAATGTTCAAAAATTATTACCCCACAAGTTTTCAGAATATGGACCAGGTCTTGCGTCTGGTGACATAGACGGCAATGGCTTAGATGACATAGTCTGCGGAGGTTCTTTCTTTTTTGATACCCAAATATTTTTACAACAATCGAATGGCAAATTCATCCGGAGATCCCTGCAAGGCAGAGCAGATTCACTTCCGGATAAAAACAATGAAGACCTCGGACTTTTGTTGTTTGATGCCGATTCCGATGGCGATCTGGATCTGTACGTCACGAGCGGCGGTTATGAAATGAAGCCGAATACGGATGCTTACAGGGATCATTTATACGTGAATGATGGTAAAGGAAATTTTCAGATAGACAGTTTGGCGCTGCCTTCAAATTTTACAAGCAAATTTTGTGTACGGGCATGCGACTTTGATAAGGATGGCGATCTTGATCTATTTATCGCTGGCCGGGTAAAGCCGTGGAATTATCCTGAATCTGTCTCCAGTTTTATTTACAGAAATGACAGTAAGAATGGTGAGATAAAATTTACGGACGTTACAACCCTGGTCGCATCTCCGCTAGTAAATATTGGATTGGTCTGCGATGGTATTTGGACAGACTTTGATAATGACGGGTGGCAGGACCTTCTATTGGCCGGTGAATGGATGCCTTTAAAATTTCTACGAAATGTCGGCGGCCATTTTAATGATGTTAGCGCTCAGGCCGGAACCAGTAGCAAATTAGGCTGGTGGAATAGTATTGCATCGGGTGACTTTGACAATGACGGCGATATGGATTATGTCGTCGGTAATCTCGGCAAAAATTCATTCTATAAAGCCAGCGATCCATATCCTGTTTCATTATATGCAAAGGATTTTGACGGGAACGGTGCATTGGAGTGTATACCTACCAGATATATCAAGGACCATGATAGCAGCTTCAAGGAATTCACCGCGCAGGTTCGCGATGACGTTGTGGATCAAATGCCGTTCATTAAAAAGAGATTTTTATCATACAAAGATTTTGCGCGTGCAGATTTCAGCAAGCTATTCACAAGTGAACAATTAAAGGGAATCATTAAATGCAAGGCGAATTTTTTCAATAGCTCATTTGTTCGAAACAACGGAAAGGGATCGTTCAGCATCGAACCTTTGCCCGCAGTGGCTCAAACTTCAGTTATCAATGGAATGATTGCAGAGGATTTTGATGCTGATGGAAACCTGGATCTTTTAATAGTTGGCAATGACTATGGAACGGATGTTTCAACGGGCCGCTATGACGCCGGGAACGGCCTTTTTTTGAAAGGGGATGGCAAGGGAAACTTTACCTCATTATCCATTTTGCAAAGTGGATGGTTCATACCGGGGAATGGAAAGGCAGTGGCATCGCTTAGAGATAAAAACGGTCATGTGTTGATCGCAGCAGGCCAAAACCGTGGACCGTTGAAAATGTACAGGCTGAAAAGGTCGGTCAAGACTTTGCTTCTGAATCGCGACGATGTTTCGCTGATGATTAAATACAAAAATGGTAAGACACAAAAACGAGAACTGAATTATGGCTCATCATTTTTATCACAGTCAGCCAGGTTTACGATCATTGATAATAACGTAGCGGCTATTGAGGTAACTAATGGTTCTGGCGTCAAACGAATTATTAATTATCAATAACTCAAAGGATGTTCCCAAGGTATTATGCCATCTGCATCTTATTCTCCACAGGTATTTTCTTCACGATCAATTGTGCCAACAAACAGCCATCGGGCGAAAAGCTTGCGAAGACCTATTGCGGCTCCTGCCACCTGTTCCCCGATCCAAAATTTTTAAATAAAGCAGCATGGGAAAAAAAAGTGTTGCCTGAAATGGGTAAGAAGATGGGACTGGCCTATTATGAAGGTGTTTATTTTTTAAATTCGGAAGATGGTTCTTACCCAAAAGGCGACTCTGTTGAATCGCATATCTCGTACAACGACTGGCAAAAGATCGTTCATTATTATATAGAAACCGCACCTGTTCAACAACCAGCTCAAAACAGATCACCTGTCAAAGCGGTTACTGATCGCTTTGAAGTGAAGGAGGGAATTTTAAAGGACGTTGATCCTACAACGGTATATGTAAAAATAGATCCCGGCAATCAACGGATTTACACATGCAGTGTTTTTGATTCTGTATTTGCTGTTTTTGATAAACATTTGAATCTGTTACAAAAGCAAAACATACACCGGACGATGGTAGACATGTGGTTTAGCAGCGATCTACGCTTGCCGGGTGAAAGGGATGGGGTTCTTACAAATATTGGTATCCTATATCCGAATGATGCAAGGAACGGCAGCATAGATAGTTTTCGTTTGACAGCTGCGGGGAAACTTGATGCAATGAAAATGATTTCGGGTGAAATTCCAAGACCAGTACAAACAACTGTGGCTGATTTGAACGGTGACGGCAAAGGTGATTACCTGGTTTGTGGCTTTGGAAACAATAAAGGAGAACTTTATTATCTGAAAAAAACAGATTCGTCGTTTGTCAAAGAGACACTGATACCCTTGCCGGGCGCCGTCAAGGCTTATATTGATGATTTTAATAAAGATGGCCTGCCTGACATAATCGTTTTAATGGCGCAGGCTCAAGAAGGAATTTTTCTTTTTTTAAACAAGGGCAACGGAAATTTTGAAAAGAAACAGTTGCTCCGTTTCCCTCCGATTTACGGTTCAAGCTATTTTGAGATGGATGATATAAATGGGGACGGTCTCAAGGACATTATTTACACTTGTGGCGATAACCTGGATTTTACGGCTGATGTGTTGAAGAATTATCATGGTGTTTATGTTTTTTTGAACAAAGGCAATTACAAATTTGAGGAGGTTTATTTTTTCCCGATACATGGATGTTACAAAGCAATATCAAGAGATTTTGACAAGGATGGTGATATGGATATTATGACAATTTCTTACTTCCCGGATTATAAAAACCAACCCGAAGAATCAATTGTATACCTTGAAAATGAAGGAGGATATAATTTTTCGCCGTATACAGTGGAGGAATTTGATAGTGGTAATTGGATAACCATGGATGCCGGTGATTTGGATAATGACGGCGATGATGATATTGTAATCGGCAGCCTGATGCTGATAAGTTCTTCTTGGAAAATGAAATTTACTTCGAAACAAAAAGACAAGCCTGCATTTTTATTATTATTGAATCAGACAAACAGAAATTGAATAGAGTAGGCGTTTGATTGAATGATTCCAAACCATACAGTTCAAGAAAACTTCGAAACCAATATTGTAAATATATTTTGTTCATTGGTGATGCGATTTTTTTGTAATTAAAACTTTTTGCAAAACACCTGGCGGATGCGATAGAAGTGTGAAAAAAGTTTCATTAGGTAAAAAGACATTTTAATTCAACGGCCAACGACACTCTTCAAAGAGGTATATTTGATATGGGATAAATGTCATAGAGACATATATTCTAACAGCTAAACCAACCATGAAAAAAATATCATTTTTTATTTGTTTTTTTGCGGCGGTCAGTTGTCATTCACAGGATCAGGCAAGATTGAAACTTTGGTATAAACAGCCATCAGGTAACAGCTGGGAGAATGCATTGCCAATAGGAAATGGCAGGTTGGGGGCAATGGTATATGGAAACGTTGACACTGAACGCATACAGTTAAATGAAAATACTCTCTGGAGCGGTAGTCCGAACCGAAATGATAACCCGTTGGCCCTGGATTCTCTTGCGGTATTGCGGAGCTTAATATTTGCTGGCAGACAAAAAGATGCAGAGGAAATGGCAAACAGGATTATAGTCAGCAAAAAATCACACGGGCAAATGTTCGAACCACTGGGTGAACTTCAACTTGTATTTGACAATCATCATAACTATGGCAATTATTATCGGGAGCTTGATATTGAAAAAGCCATTGCAAAAACTTCGTATAAGCTTAGAGATGTTACGTACACAAGGGAAGTTTTAGCATCTCTGCCTGATCGCATTATTGTAATGCGTATAAGTGCCAACAAACCACATAGCCTTTCCTTTACTGCTTTTTATTTACCCGCTTTGCCAAACGCCGAAATCAAAATAATTGCAACAGCTACCGGGGCGAAGCAATTGATCATTTCAGGAACAACGATTGATCACGAAGGTGTAAAAGGAATGATAAAGTATGAAGGCATTACACAAATAAAAACACAGGGTGGCTCATGTTCGGTGACAGATACATCCCTGACAATAGAAAATGCAGATGCCGCAACGATATATATATCTATAGCAACCAATTTTAATAATTATCACGATGTGAGCGGAAATGAACATGGAAGAGCAAGGGCCTATTTGAACAACGCCGTTTCAAAATCTTTTGCTGAAATTTCAAAGGCACATTTTACAGCTTATCAGAAATATTTCAAAAGGATTAAGCTTGATCTTGGAACATCAGGCGCAGCAAAACTTCCGACAGATGAGCGATTAAAAAATTTCAATACAACAAATGACCCCGAATTTGTTGAGTTGTATTATCAGTTTGGCCGATATCTGCTGATTTCTTCTTCACAACCAGGCGGGCAACCAGCTACTTTACAGGGAATTTGGAATAATAAGGTTAATCCGCCATGGGACAGTAAGTACACAATTAACATTAATACTGAGATGAATTACTGGCCCGCAGAAAAAACCAATCTTCCTGAAATGCACGAGCCACTGATCAGGATGGTACAAGAGCTGGCGGCAACAGGGCGGCAAACTGCAAAGGAAATGTATGGTGCGAGAGGTTGGATGGCACACCACAATACGGACATTTGGCGCATCAACGGCGCTGTTGATGGAGCATTTTGGGGTGCATGGAGCAACGGCGGTGGCTGGTTGAGCCAGCATCTGTGGGAACACTATTTATATGGTGGCGATAAATCTTTTTTATCCTCAGTTTATCCTGTATTGAAAAGTGCTGCTATGTTCTATGCCGATTTCCTTACGGAGCATCCCAAATACCATTGGCTGGTAATTTGTCCTGATGAATCTCCGGAGAACGCACCAAAAGCTCACCAGGGTTCTTCCATTGATGCCGGTGTAACCATGACCAACCAAATAGTATTTGATGTGTTTACTACAGCCATAAAAGCAGCAGCGATCTTAAATAAAGATGAATCGTTTGCTGACATGCTTAAACATTTGCGTAGTCGTCTTGCACCCATGCAGATCGGTCAACATGGACAATTACAGGAATGGCTTGATGATGTTGACGACCCCAATGATCATCATCGCCATATTTCACATTTGTATGGATTGTTTCCTTCCAATCAAATTTCTCCCTACCGTACACCACAGTTGTACAGCGCTGCAAAAAATACACTCATTCAGCGTGGTGATGTATCTACCGGGTGGAGTATGGCGTGGAAAGTCAACTGGTGGGCCAAAATACTCGATGGCAATCATGCCTATAAGCTTATACAAAATCAGTTAACTCCGGTTGGTACGAATGAAGGGGGCGGCGGCACTTACAATAATCTTTTTGATGCACATCCTCCTTTCCAGATTGATGGCAACTTCGGTTGCACTTCAGGTATAACAGAAATGCTGATGCAAAGTGAAGATGGTGATTTGCATTTGCTGCCTGCTCTTCCTGATATTTGGCAAACACACGGCAGGATAAGTGGCCTGCGTGCAAGAGGTGGTTTTGAAATTGTAGCTATGGAATGGAAAGATGGTAAGATCATAAAAGCTATCATTAAATCGAAACTGGGAGGCAATTTGCGTTTAAGAGTTCCAAACGAAATGAAACTTAACGATGGCCACGAATTGAAAAAGGCAGAAGGTGAAAATAAAAACCCATTTTACCAAACCGAAGAAATAGCACCGACTGTTATATCACCAAAGGCAACGATTACGCCACCTGAATTAGAGAACACCTTGCTTTATGATATATCAACCCAAAAGGGAAAAATATATACGCTGGTTTCAAAATAAATCAGAATCGCGTGGATATGAATAGTGAAATCAATGGCACTCGGAACTCAAAGCTTAATATGGCTCGGGCGTTGTTATTATATACTATCGTGTTTTCATTCCAGGCCTCGTTTTGCCAACAATCTCCCATCGCGATTGAAGTGAATGCTGCAAAGACTCTGGGGGACATGAAGCCCTTCTGGTCTTTCTTTGGTTATGATGAGCCAAATTTCACTACACGAGAAAATGGAAAAAAATTATTAAGAGAATTGAAGGAATTGAGCCCTGAGACGGTGTTTGTAAGAACGCACAATTTGCTTACTTCACAGGGAAATAGTTCCAGCCCTGATCTTAAATGGGGTTTTACCAACGCTTACAAAGAAGATGCAAATGGTAATCCAGTTTACAATTGGGAAATTGTTGACAGCGTCATTGACACATATATACAGAATGGAATAAAGCCTTTGCTGGAGATCGGATTCATGCCAAAGGACCTTTCTTCAAAACCGGAGCCGTACGAACATACATGGAGCACGAATGGCAACCTCTGGACGGGATGGACTTATCCTCCGAAAGATTATAATAAATGGAGAGAGTTAGTTTATCGATGGGTAAAACATTCTGTTGAGCGATATGGAAAACAAGAGGTGACGTCATGGTATTGGGAGGTATGGAACGAACCCAATATCGGTTATTGGTCGGGAACCTTTGACGAATACTGCAAGTTATACGACTATGCTGCAGATGGATTAAAGCGAGCTTGCCCTGAGTGTATCATTGGTGGCCCGCATACGACCAGCCCCAGGGATGAAAAAGCATACACTTTTCTCACAAAATTTATTCAACACTGTATTCATGGGAAAAATTATTCAACGGGAAAAACGGGGACGCCCCTTCAGTACATCGGCTTTCACGCAAAGGGTTCTCCTGAATTTGTAGATGGAAACATTCGCATGAACATGGGAGTGCAGTTGAAGGATATTCAGAGAGGATTTGAAGCCGTCAATTCATTTCCTGAACTAAAAAATATTCCTGTCATAGTTGGTGAATGCGATCCGGAAGGTTGCGCCGCCTGTTCTGAAAAAAGAGATCCGAAATATGGTTACAGGAATGGCACGGTGTATTCCAGCTATACCGCTGCTTCTTTTGCTCGTATTTACGAATTAATGGCTTCCTATAAAGCGAATTTGAAAGGAGCTGTGAGCTGGTCGTTTGAATTTGAAGACCAGGAATGGTTTGCTGGTTTTCGAGAATTAGCTACTCATGGCGTTGATAAACCGGTATTGAATGTATTCAGAATGTTTGGCATGATGAATGGGAAAAAACTGTCTGTGAAATGCGATAGCGGGCTTAACGCCTCGGACATTATTGCCAATGGTGTAAGGGGAAAAAATGATATTAATGCAATGGCGAGTAAAAACGGGAATATGATTTCAATAATGGTGTGGAATTATCATGATGATAACATACCAGGCGGAGAATCGCCGGTTGAGTTAGCTATTAATGGGATTTCCAATAAAAAGGCGTTGGTGCATCACTATAGAATTGATCAGCAATTCAGTAATTCATTTGAAAAATGGAAGGCAATGGGGAAACCTCAAAATGTAACGGATGGGCAATACAAGGAATTGGAAAAAGCAGGACAATTGCAATTATACAATTCACCTCGATGGAACGAAGTCATTAATGGAAAAACGGTTTTAAAATTTAATTTACCAAGACAGGCTGTTTCATTAATTCAAATAACATGGTAACTTTTTTTAGCGATATGTTTTACAAAAACAGCATAGCCTATGGCATCATTTGTCTTTAATAAAATTGCGGTAAGCCTTATAAAACAATTATTGATCACATTTCCTTTATTGATATTTAGTTATAGGGGGTCGAATAATCCAACAGATGACCGAACCCTAAAAAATGTTTATAAGGATGCTTTTCTTGTTGGTACCGCCGTTACTCCGGCAATCACTTCGGGCAGAGATAAGGAAACGCAGGATATAGTCATAAGACAATTCAATTCTATTACAGTTGAAAATGTAATGAAAGCTGCATTCATTAATCCTGAACCCGGCATTTACAATTTCGCTCCAGCCGATGAATATGTAGACTTTGGCGAAAGGAATAAAATGTTTATTGTAGGACATACACTCGTTTGGCATAATCAATGTCCCGCTTGGTTTTTTATCAACGCTGCAGGAAAACCCAATTCAAAAGAAGAGCAAATTGAACGCCTGAGGAGTCATATAGAGGCTGTGGCTGGCAGGTATGCTGGTCGTGTGCACGCCTGGGATGTGGTAAATGAAGTAATAGATAATGATGGCAGCTATCGTCCCACTACATGGGTGAATGCATTTGGAAATGGAGATACATTGGTAAAATATGCTTTTAAGTTTGCTGCTCAATATGCCCCCAACACCGAGTTATACTACAATGATTTTAACGCCTGGCGGCCCGAAAAAAGAGATGGCATTGTTCGCCTGGTTAAAACGTTGCAAAAGGAAGGAATACGCATCGATGGTGTGGGAATGCAGGGGCATTGGGGATTGAACTATCCTAAAACAAAATATATTGAAGACGCCATTGACTCTTTTGCAGCATGTAGCGTGAAAGTAATGATCACGGAACTGGATGTCGACGTTCTTCCTTTAACAAAGGAAGGACAGATCATCGGTCAGGGTATGGCTGATAAACAATTTCAATTAGAAGAATTCAGAAATTTTCTTGATCCTTATCCAAATGGGTTACCGGATAGCATGCAAACGGAACTTGCCAACAGGTATGAAGAGTTATTCAAAATTTTTTATAACCACAGGGATAAGATCGCACGAGTAACTTTCTGGGGCGTACATGACGGTATGAGTTGGAAAAATAATTATCCAATACCTAACAGAACAAACTACCCTTTGTTATGGGACAGGCAAAAAAAGGCCAAACCTGCGCTCGACGCAGTACTGAATGTTCCAGCAAGAATTAAAAAAAGAATATAAAAATGACATCAGCTTTTCTCACGAAAACTATATTGGTCGTGGTAGGCATTTTATTGTCATTAACAATACTAAGAGCACAAAAACATTATAGCGATAATGGCAATGGCACCTATACAAACCCGGTAATAGCTGCCGACTTTCCTGATCCGGACATTGTTTTGGTTCGTGATACATACTATATGGTCAATACAACCATGTTTATTTTCCCTGGAGTTACGGTCTTAAGATCAAAAGACCTCGTCAATTGGGAATATTGCAGCAACGCAATCCCGAGATTCGATGTAAGCAAATGCTATGATCTCGATAGCTGTAGTCGCTATGCCCATGGACAATGGGCCACCAGTTTGAAATATCATGGTGGAAAATTTTATTTGCTCTTCATTACACTTGATGAAGGGGGATTTCTTTGTGTATCTGAAAAAGCAGAAGGCCCGTGGGAGGTGAGAAAATTGCCAAAGGCTTTTTATGATCCGGGATTATTTTTCGATGAAGATGGAAGGATCTATGTGGCGCATGGATACAGCAAAATTTCTATCACCGAGTTGAAAAAAGATTTTTCTCCAAAAACAAGTGATTCGGTGGTATTTACAGGAGACATTCGCCGCGGGCTTGAAGGAACACATGTTTACAAGATCAATGGTTATTACTATTTATACAGCACTTACGGAGGAAGAGATGGGATACAGGTGGCCTTACGCTCAAAAAATATTTACGGTCCTTATGAACAGAAGGTTGTCATTTACGATACAACAAGAGATGTGAATTTCGGTATACACCAGGGAGCGCTGATAAAAACTCAAACCGGTGAGTGGTGGACAATGCTGTTTGTTGATAGCGGACCTTTTGGCCGATTCCCTTCGTTGCAGCCAGTGACGTGGAAAGACGGATGGCCAATGGTGGGCGTAAACGGAAAAGCGGTGGTCACTTACAAAAAACCAAATGTCGGAAAAAATTATCCTGTGAAAACATTTCCGACATCTGATGAATTCAATGAAAAAACCCTTGGCATGCAGTGGGGATGGAATCATAATCCTGATCCTACAAACTGGTCGCTGTTGCAAAGGCCTGGATATTTAAGATTGACTGCTGGTAAAATAGTTTCCAATTTCCGTGAAGCCAGAAACTCACTGACTCAAAGAACATTTACTTATTACGATGATTCGATATCTGCATTTGGTGAAACAAAAATGGATGTAAGTAAAATGCGGGATGGAGACATTGCCGGTTTAGCTATCTTCCAGGATCCGTATGCATATATAGCGGTAAAGCAAATGAACGGTTCGAAATACATCGTTATGGTGAATAATGGAACGACCATTGATTCCGCAGTTTTCAATAGTTCAGCTGTGTACTTACGAACTATTGCATCCAATAGTACCGGGAAAGCGTATTTTGAATATAGCCCCGACAATGAACAGTTTACGCCACTGGGAAATCAATTATCCATGAGATTCAATTTGTCAATATTTACAGGAAATAAATTTTGCCTCTTCAATTATCCGACAAAAGGAATTGGAGGCTATGTTGATTTTGACTGGTTCAGAATGGATGCATACAAACCAAAATAAAAGATTTAGTGTATTGTGTGTTTCACTCTCACTCGAGGGATGATCACTCGATTGCCCGATAACATGACCCACTTCCGCGCGGACATTAATTATAAATTCAGACCACTCCTGGTCATATGCGTTAAGTTATGAAAGTATAGATTCTAGTTCTCGTTTTGGACATTAGCAATAGCTTCAAATTCGTCAAACAGTTTTACACTCAACCTCTCAAAAATGGAATAATGTTTTAAATAAACATCGTGAATTTGTTTATTGGGAGTGAAGCTATCAGGTAGTTTGACTGATTCTGCCGCTTCATCCAAATTTCTATACAAACCGATTTCTGTTGCACTCAACAAAAAGGATCCAAATGCTACACTATCTGAGCCAGATCCTTGTTTGATATGAACGGGCTTGTTAAAAATATCAGCCATCATTTGTGTCCAGAACGGATAGGAAGCAAACGTTCCGTTTGCAGAAAGACTCTTGAATGAACGATGCTCTTCCAAAGTTTTTCCAATACTGTAAATAGCATATAAAATTCCTTCAATGGTAGCCCGAATGAAATGCTGTTGCCCGTGTTTTATGTTCAAACCAAAATACACCCCTCTTGCATTGGCATTCCATATAGGTGCTCTTTCGCCCTGGAGGTAAGGAAGAAAGATCAATCCATCTGATCCCGGGGAGATATTCGCCGCCTCACCGATTAAATTCTCCACGCACTCTTCCAGGTCAAACGCCTTTTTAAAGTCACCGAACTGTTTGGCATACCATTCAAAAACGGAACCGGCATTGTTCGTCGGGCCGCCAGAAACATAATGGCCTTCAATTAGCAAATAATTGAATAATCGTTGCTTTTTATCTTGCAGAACTTCCTTGCCCACAACCCTCACTGCTCCGCTTTCCTCCAGTGTAACCGTTGCCTTTCCATCACCCCAGACTCCTGCGCCTAAAGTTGCCATGCAGCCGTCGCTTGACCCAATGATCAATTTTACTTTGTCATGTAACCCCAACGCAGTCTGGTACTCTTTTTTCAATTTTTTTGGCGAGTAAAAAACAGAAACCACATCTGCCAATTTTTCTTTACCGATGCCTCCATGTTTCAAGGCATCTGCTTCCCATTTTAATGTGTGAATATTTAACATGCCTGTTGCAGACGCCACGCTGTAATCGACGACGTACTCACCGGTAAGTTGCTGAATGATGTAAGTCTTAATAGACAAAAATTTCTGTGTGGCAGCAAAACGATCTTTGTCATTATTTTTCAACCATGTGATTTTATTAAGCGGTGACATCGCGTGTATGGGAGTTCCTGTTGTTTTGTACAATGATTTTCCCAATGCGGAATTTTTCAAATCACCCGCTTCTTTTTTTGCCCGGTTGTCTGACCATACCATTGCATTGCCAAGCGGAACTCCGTTTTTGTCTATCGGTAATACGCTATGCATTGCGGAACTGAAGCAGAGGCAAACCACTTTGTATTTTCTGGGATGGATAGTTTCATTCAAAAAATTCTTGAGTATATAAAGCATTGTGATGAAAATCTGTTCGGGGTCCTGTTCACTGAAATCCGGCTTTGCATGAAAAGTGGGATAGGAGCCCTTTGAAGAGCCGAGTATGTTTCCTTTTAAATCAAATGCAACTACTCTTATTGCTCCTGTGCCGATTTCGATGGTAATGATACAATCCATTTTAAAACATTTTAGTCAGTTGTTATATTTTTCTTTCTGAATTCACTCGGCGTGTAACCGGTGAGTTTTTTGAAAGTAGTAGCAAAATGTTGTGACGAATAAAACCCGGTATCCAACGCTATATCGGTGACATGCACATCCGGACGCTTTAACAATTTGATCGCTTCTGAAATACGGATATTGATCAGGTAATTCAACGGAGAGAAACCCGTGTAGCTTTTTACTTTTTCCGAGAAAGCAGTAGTACCTAACCCAACCAATGCAGACATTTCTTCCACACTCCATTGATGCGAAAGATTTTCACGAAGGTTTTGTTCCAATTTCATAAACGTTTGAGGGAAATCCCTTCTGGAATTGCTCTGCCTGGTCAGTTGTCTCGCTGATAAAATAAATAATTCATCTATTAGTTGATTAATGCGCGTTGTGTATCCGACCTCCTGGGTGATAAACTCATTTTGTATATTTTGGAATATCGTTCCGGCTTCTTTAAGTCTTGATAAAACAAGACAATCATTCAATAATAAGATTCTTCCAATTGTCCGGCATTCGCTATCGGTAAGACGACTCCATTTGCCTGTGGATAGTTTACCACTTCTGTCTAGTTGCAATTCAAGATGCATCCAGGAAACTGTACCTATGTCAAGCAGATCTTTTTCGCCACCAAAAATTTGTCCTGGTAAAATAACTGCGAGGTCATCAGGGTAAAGGATGTGGTGTTCATCATTTATACTCCAATCGAAGCGGCCATCAATGACATAATAAAAACGAAAAAATTGAGATGGCTCTTTTTTCAGTGAATCGAAATGTATAGTGTTGATTTTTTTCAAAGCAAACTCACGGATCTGTGGAAAAGCATGAAGTTCTTTACATTCTTTCTTTAAAAAGCATTGGTTCATGCGATCGTTAGTTTCTGATTTTTTATATCGACATTAATGAAAGCGCATCACCTGAATAACTCTTCGCTGTATTTAATTGGAAATCTGTCTCTGACAAGTTAAGACCTTTTATAAACGTGCGAAAGACATTTATCCACACAGGAAACATTTTTAAGGAGAACGTCCCGCTAAAGGCCAGATCGCCGTGCATGTAATGCTGTATAAAATCCTTCGCTGTATTTTATTGGAAGTTTTTTGCCGGGAAATTGAGATACTTTGTATAAGTGTAAAAAGGACAATTATCCTTCAACCACAATTAACTAACAAACCATTGCCAATATGAGAAAGGGGCTCCGGCAGCATTCTGCCCAACTGAACAAACTGTTCTTTATTATTCCTTTATTTTTCTCTATTACAGCTTTTTCGCAAATCATTACGGGCACCGTTACTGACGAGAATAAAAAGCCAATCGGTAGCGTGACAGTGCAGGTAAAGGGGACCTCGCGCGCCTCACTAACCAATGATGCAGGGAAATATAGCATTGATGCGTCCGGTAGCGACGTCCTGGTTTTTTCCTCCATTGGGTTCATAAAACAGGAAGTGCCCACCAACGGAAAACCATCCCTGGATGTTACACTTGCTTCAGACACGCGCAGCATGGACGAAGTGACGGTGACCGCTTTAGGCATCAGTAAAAAATCAAGAGGATTGGGATATGCAGCCACGAATGTAAAACCTGAAGAACTAACGGTAAACCGGACCCCAAACCCAATCAATGCGCTGGAAGGAAAAGTTGCAGGCGTAAACATTACGAGTTTAGGCACTGGACCGGGTGGTTCTTCGAAAATTCGCATCAGGGGGCAATCTGCAATCACGGTTGGCGACAATAGTCCTCTTATTGTTGTCAATGGTGTTCCGATCAACAGTGGAAATTTCAATGCCAGTACGGTTGGCGTGACTGGCGGTGGTGTCTATTCTGACGGTGGAGACAGTTACTCAAGCATCAACCCTGACGATATCGAAAGCATGACGATTTTGAAGGGTGCACCTGCGGCAGCGCTTTACGGATCACGTGCAGCTAACGGAGTTATCATGATCACCACAAAAACCAGGGCCAGAGGAAAGGGCATTGGTGTAAGCCTGAACTCAAATTACACCTATAGTGTCCCTGTGGATTACACGGATTATCAAAAAGTGTACGGACAGGGTGAAAATGGCGTGCGCCCTAAAACATCAAATCCGACGTCCGGTCAATGGTCTTTTGGAGAAAAGATACAGCCCGGTATGACGCAGGTTCTTTTCGATAGCCTTACGGTTCCTTATGTTGCCCAGGACAGTCGCATAAAGGAGTTTTACAGGAATGGCCAGGATATTTCTAACACGGTAACAATGGAAACTTCGGGTGATAAAGGCGGATTGCATGTATCCCTGAACAATACAGATAATTATGGGATCACTCCGAATAATAAATTCAACCGCAAGATGATGAATCTTGGTTTCAACAGTATTTTATCAAACAGCTTTAGTTTCGGAGGTAACGTCAACTATTCAAGACAATCCAATCACAATCCACCCAACATTGCAAACCAGGATAACTCTATTCCCACGACTTTGATGGCCATGGCAAATACAATGCCTTTGAGTGTGTTAGAATCAAAAAAGTACAATGCACAAGGCAATGAATACGTTTACTCAAGATTCATGAATCGCACCAATCCTTATTGGGTTTTAGCAGAGCAATTTCACAATATTAACACTGACAGAATCTATGGGAATGTATTTGGCAAATACAATATTCTTTCGTGGTGGTGGATACAGGGGCGTTTTGGGCAGGATTATTTTTCGCGCGATGAGGATGTAAATAATTTTCCAACAGGACATGCATCCCGTGCACCTGCACCTGCTGGCTTTGTAAACGGTGTTTACACACAGGAATCCCGGCGATTCAGAGAAACGAATTTGGATTTCTTAACCAGTGCCAATAAAACGTTTGGCGATATTGATGCTACAGTAACAATCGGCGCCAACCGGATGCGCAGTCGAACTGACATCAACAATGTGCAGGTAACTGACTTCGTCGTAAGGGGCCTATACACTGTTCAAAACGGAAGAGCAAAAAATCCAGTTTATAGTCTTTTTGAGAGAGGCATCAACTCAATATATGGCTCTGCCGACCTTTCATGGAAGAGAACTTTATATGTAAGTGGTACTGCAAGGCAGGATTGGTTCTCTACTTTGTCAAAAGAAAACAATGGAATCCTATATCCTTCTATCTCCGGCTCGTATGTATTCTCCGAATCGTTGAATGGAAAACTTCCATGGTTATCATTTGGAAAGGTAAGACTGGGTTACGCTGAAGTAGGAAGCGATGCGGATGTCCAGCCTTATACAGATCAATTATTCTATAGTGTAAATGCCAATACCATAAACAACCCGGCCGGTACACCGGTAACGGTTGGCACAAGCGGAGCTGCTTTACCAAACAAAGATTTAAAACCAATGCGGATAAAAGAAACTGAGATTGGCTTGGAGTTGAGGTTATTCAATAACAGGGTAAACCTCGATGTTGCTGTTTACAAAAAGACAACGATAGATCAAATTGTTTCGGTACAAACATCAGATGCCTCAGGGTTTACCAGCACGCTGATCAATAGTGGGGAAAGCGAGAACAAGGGATTTGAAGGCTTATTAAACCTTATTGTCTACCAAACAAAAAACTTCAAATGGGAATTCACTGCTAACACAGCTTATAACATTACGCGTGTAAATAAAATTATCACAAGCACTGCCGGAGAAAAACTTACTACGGGTACCCATCCATTCAATGGGGAAGTAAGAATGGTTGTTGGTGAGGAAATAGGTCAAATAGCTGGCTTCGGGTATGCAAGAGATGACAAAGGTCAAATGATCTTCCAATCAAACGGATTACCCTTGCGCACACCTGGTTTTGTCTTGTTTGGAAGTGGCCTGGCTAAATGGGTAGGAGGATTTACGAACACTTTTAACTTTAAGGGCATCAGTCTTTCTGTACTTATTGATTACAAGTTGGGTAATAAAATGTTGTCAGGAACAAACTTCAACGCCATTCGTCACGGCCTGCATAAAATGACGCTCGAGGGACGTGATTCTGGCTTTGTCATTGGAGACGGAGTAAATTCTTCCGGAAGTACGAACACGGCAAAAGCTCCTGTACAAACTTACTGGGAGCACCTTCGTTCGCAGCAAATTGTTGAACCTGTTATTTATGATGGAGGTTTTTGGAAGCTTCGTCAAATAACACTCGGATACGACTTTACCAGATTCATTCCTGCTAAATGGCCGATAAAAGGTTTACGACTTGATCTTCTTGCCAGCAATGTTTTCATCATCAAAAAATGGGTTGATAATATTGACCCTGAAACCGTGGGGTATGGAGTGGATGGAATGGTAGGTCTTGAATCGCCCGGTGTACCAACCACCAGAAGTTTCGGTGCCAATTTGAACATTAAATTCTAATGCAGCCAATTATGAAAAAAATAATGAAATATAGTTTATTGCTTACTGTAATTGCAACGCTTGTTTCATGTACCAAAGATCTTGAAGAGATCAACATTAATACAGTCAATCCTACTACTCTTGATCCTTCTCTTTTGCTAAATAATGCCATTATCAATGCATCATTTCCCACCAAAACAGTGATCTATGAACAGGCGATCGTTCAGCAAATGGTTACACCTAACGGTGGGGTGCTCGCAGGAGGTAATTTTAACCAGGACAGCAGGGATGTGACCAATCCTCCCACCTGGGCCGTGTATTATCAGAACGTTATTAAATACACACATGATGCGATTGCGAAATCAAAAGATATTCCTGCCAGGTCAAATCTTTACAACATGGCGCGCATATGGCAGGCCTACGCATTCATGGTGCTTACCGACACATACGGTGCAATTCCATACACAGAAGGCGGAGCTGGTTTGACCGACAATATAATTTTCCCGAAGTACGATCAGCAACAGGATATTTATCCAAAGTTGATCGAGGAGCTCACGGTTGCTTCAGCAGCTTTGGATGCATCGGGGACTATTGAATCTGCGGATGTTCTTTATACCGGCAATATTGCAAAATGGAGAAAGTTCGGCTATTCACTCCTTTTAAGAGCCGGTATGCGATTGAGTAAAGTAGACCCCAGCAAGGCTCAATCGGTCGTACAGGCAGCATTTGCGGGAGGCTTGATCACAGATAACATCGACAATGCCTACATGAGGCATGATGCTAATTATCTCAATCCGATAGGGAATATGTTGAATAGTACGGAAGCGGCCAACTGGTACCTGGCAAAACCATTTATAGATAGTTTGAAAAATAATAGTGATCCAAGACTTTCTGCAATCGCGATCCGATACAAAGGTGCAACATCGGGGCCTGCACAAACTGTTGACAAGGGAACAACAGCGGCTTCAGATCAGATTGGGATGCCTATGGGCTATGATAACGGAACAATTGTGGGCCGTGCAACAGCAGATGGTCTTGCCAGCTTTTATGATTACAGCCAGGTTGATAGAAGAAGAATGGCAAAAACTGGCGCTCCTATGTTTTTTGTAACGGCAGCACAAACAAATTTGTTGCTGGCCGAAGCATCCTTCAGAGGCTGGATCACATCAGGCACGCCTTCACAATATTTTGCCGATGGTATTAAAGCGCACATGAACCAATTGGCGGTTTATGATGCAGCCTCTTCTGTTTCTCCTGCTGACAGAGATGCCTTTGTCACTGCACATCCTCTGGCATCCGGAACAGAGTTGGCGCAGATCAATACACAGTATTGGATTGCTTCTTTTCTGAATGGACCGGAAGCATTTGCCAATTTTAGAAGAACCGGTTACCCTGCATTAGCCCCTAACCCATACGGACAGCCGAATAATCCCGATGTCCCCAACGGCACATTTATCAAAAGGATTGGTTATCCGACCTCGGAACTATCGGTAAATACTGATAACGTAAACGCAGCTATTGCTGGCATGGGCCCCGACAAATTAAGTACAAGTTTGTGGTGGGATAAATGATTTTTTCTTGAATGCGCAGAGCGACTCTATGTATCTACATAGGGTCTTTTAAAATGATTCATGACATACGAATAGATACTGAGAGATTTAAAATTTTTGCAGACAAAACATTTTTTTATTGCCCAAGAATTAAACGCATTATCGGACATAGTGAATTGGTGACAAGTGATATAAGCCTAACTCAATGAAGGAAACTAAGGATCTTAATTCTTCAAATCAGAAACTACGCAGTGCTGGTTGGTTTGCGAAGAATGATAAAATGGGATTTGTTCATCGTTCCTGGTTGCGCAACCAGGGATACCCTGATGACTATTTTAGAGGCCGGCCCGTAATCGGTATTTGCAATACATGGAGTGAACTCACACCGTGTAATGGTCATCTCCGCGACTTTGCCGAAGTCGTCAAAAAAGGAGTGATCGAAGCAGGAGGTTTCCCGTTGGAATTTCCTGTGACATCTCTTGGTGAAACGATCATGCGCCCGACAACAATGTTGTTTCGTAACCTCGCGAGCATGGATACAGAAGAGACGCTTCGCGCGAATCCCATCGATGGCGTTGTGTTACTAACAGGATGTGATAAAACTACTCCATCAACACTCATGGGCGCATGTAGTGTTGATTTGCCCACCATTGTTGTTCCGGGCGGCCCCATGCTTAACGGAAGATTCAAAGGAGAATGTTTAGGCTCCGGTTCCTTTAACTGGATGGTGAAAGAAAAAATGCTGGTTGAAAATTATTCGGCCGAAGATATCCTGGAGGCGGAAATCGGCGTAGCAAGAAGTGCCGGGCATTGTATGACGATGGGAACTGCATCCACAATGGCTTGCATGGTCGAAGCGCTAGGGCTGACATTGCCGGGCGCTGCCGCCATTCCTGCTGTGGATTCGCGAAAGAAAGTGATGGCGCAGCTTTCCGGCAGAAGAATCGTAGAAATGGTCAAAGAAAATTTGAAGCTTTCAACCATTCTGACAAGAAAAGCATTTGAAAACTCTATTGTGGTAAACGCCGCCATAGGTGGGTCAACTAATTTCATTATTCATCTTTTAGCGATTGCTGGAAGAATACGAGTGCACTTAAATCTCGAAGATTTTGATACGATTGGAAGTAAAATCCCACTCCTCGTTAATCTTAAACCTTCCGGCAAATATTTAATGGAAGATTTTTTTTATGCGGGTGGATTGCCGGTAGTTATAAAAGAAATAAAAAAATATTTGCATGACGATTGCATTACTGTAAACGGGCGAACAATTGCCGAAAACAATCGGACGCCTATTTGCTATAACCACGATGTTATCGCAACCATTGATAACCCTTTTCAGGAAAATGCGGGTATTGCGGTGCTCAAAGGAAATCTCTGCGAAAATGGCGCCGTCATCAAACCTTCTGCCGCGTCAAACGACTTGATGAAACACCGAGGTCGCGCAGTAGTTTTTGAAACAATAGAAGATTATCATGCCCGCATTGACGATCCAAATCTTGATATTGATGAAACCTCCGTGATCGTCTTAAAAAATGTGGGACCTGTTGGTTATCCAGGAATGGCTGAGGTTGGCAATGTTGATCTCCCGGAAAAATTGTTGCGTAAAGGAATTAAGGACATGATTCGGATTTCAGATGGAAGAATGAGTGGCACAGCCGCAGGGACTGTTGTTCTTCATGTTTCTCCTGAATCTGCGATCGGCGGTACACTTGCCCTGGTTAAAGATGATGATATGATTGAACTGGATGTTGAGCAGAGGAAATTGCATTTAGAGGTAAGTGATGAAGAGTTAGAAAAGAGGAAAAAGGAATGGAGTCCGCCAAAATCAATGACAACAAGAGGTTATGTTAAACTTTACATTGATCATGTACAGCAGGCACACCTGGGCGCGGACATGAATATTTTGAATGGAGGGTCGGATGGAGAGGTGACGAGAGATTTGCATTAAAACGTAAGCCGGTCCATGGAAAGGCTGTTCCACTTTGATGATGATCGATATGAACGATGAACGGTCCCGATAGCTATCGGGAGCGATGCCCTGCCTGGCGGTCTCCGGAGGCCAAAGCCTTTGGCACGGCAGGCAGACACGCAATGGAAGAATCATAGTAGCAATGCGGCTTGGTACCAAATAAGTTAAAACCGGGCTTTATTTAACAACTTGCCTTTTTAGAAAGTAACCAATATGAAAAAAATTCTTTTTCTTTTTCAATTCATCCTTCCATTTTCATCGTTCGCACAAACTGCAAAGATCAAGATTGATCTTGATCGGGTGATTGATAGTATTGATCCAAATATTTACGGTGTGTTCATGGAGCCTATTCATTTTAGTGGCCGAAGACTGGGATTGCCGGATACGAGCAACTTTAATACATTATACGGGAACCTATATGATCCAACTTCCGCGTTGGCCGATAAAGACGGCTTCAGAAAGGATTACATTGATGCAATGAAGGAACTAAAAATAACGAACATGCGGTGGCCAGGAGGCAACTTTTTGATGGGGTATGATTGGCAGGATGGTATTGGTCCGAAAGAACAGCGTCCCGTTCGTATCAACCTTGCATGGGGCGGCGTGGATAACAATCACGTCGGTACGGATGAATGGATGAAGCTCAATCAGTCCATCGGTAGTGAAAACATTGTGTGCGTGAACCTTGGCCTGGCAAACATAATGGATGCGGTTTATTGGGTTGAATATTGTAACTATAAAGGAGGAACTTATTATTCAGACTTGCGTGCAAAGAATGGTCATAAGGAACCATACAATGTACGGATCTGGGACCTTGGTAACGAAGTGGACGGTTTGCCGTGGGAATTGGGTCACAAAAACGTGGAAGATTATATAGAAATTGCAAGAGA
>Ga0157374_10000262_pt1 | contig 48624 bp, 41 predicted proteins | sample M25metaG_FD_115308 | JGI IMG/M metagenome (GOLD analysis project Ga0157374, IMG submission 115308) | Miscanthus rhizosphere microbial communities from Kellogg Biological Station, Michigan, USA - M2-5 metaG | ecosystem: Host-associated > Plants > Roots > Rhizosphere > Soil | place: USA: Michigan...
CGCTCCACGAACGATGCACGATTCTTCAGAATGGCGGCCTGATTCAAGCTTCCCTTGTCGGTGATTTCACGGGCTTCCATCGAAGGTGGGGAGTCCAGCAAAATCGCTCGACGGATGTGAGTCGAGCTTGCTGGGTTTTCAGGAACAAAAGACTTAAGCCGCGCCTGAAATGTGGATTGAACCTCGGGCCGCGAAATGATTTCATTGGCCAGGGCCGATTCGTTTAAGCCGGGACACAATCGCCGGCAAGCTTCCACGTTAGGAAACAGCAGCGCCCCTACATAATCCTGGTCGGGAGCAGCCAGAACAGCATCCAGCAGAAGACCGTCGAAATGGGCTAATAACCGTGCGCGCAGCATGCTGGTGCGAACCCAGGTGCCCGTCGAGAGCTTGAACTCCTCATTGAGCCGGCCATCAAAGACAAACCCTTTTTGCGGATCGGAGGGATCCTGAAATGCTACGGCGTCTCCCATGCAATAGTAGTTCTCGTCGTCAAAGGCGACTTTGTTCAACTCGGGCCGCCGCCAATATCCAGGCGTTATGGATGGACCACGCAATCGCGCCTCCATTCGATTCCCCATGGGCGAAAGTTTGAGTTCGACACCGGGTACAGGCAAACCGATCCAACCGGGAGCAGAACCTTCCCTACTGGTAGAGAAGGCGTAGGGCGCACTCTCGGTAGCTCCTAGACCAGTCACAACAGCGATCTCTTCCCCGCAGGTTTGAAATGCGATTTCTTGCAGTTCGTCCCAAGTACGGCGATTCAAGCCAGCAGCCGCGAAGAACATCAGTTGCACACGACTGAAGAAGTTTCTGCGTAAGACTGCGTCCGTTCGTAAGTGCTGGACGAGCATTTCATAGCCTTTGGGGACGTTAAAGTACGCCGTAGGGGCAATCTCGCGTAGATTGCGAACCGTTTCAGCGAACCGATCAGGGACGGGCTTCCCACCGTCGATGTAGAGCGTGCCGCCGTTGTACAACGCGATGCCGAAATTGTGGCTGCCTCCGAAGGTGTGATTCCAGGGCAGCCAATCGCACACGACGGGTGGTTCTTCAGACAGGCAGGGCATCACCTGCCGCAGCATTTGTTGATTCGAAGTCAGCATGCGGTTGGTAGTGATGACACCTTTTGGAAGGCCGGTGGAACCCGAGGTGTACAGCACCTTGACAATGGTAGCCGGCCCGCTCGCGAGGTTAGCATCATCCGCTTCCGAAGACGATGCTGCACTTTCCAATTCGGCCACAGGTACAGCGTTGAACTCTACTGGCGGTGATCCGTGATAAACGATACGAACTCGACTGTCGCGTACGACGGCCTTCAGGGCAGGCGTAAATGCCGTCCCATCCTCGACAAAAACCATACCCGGACCGAAGTTTTGCCAAACTTCCGTTAGGGCACCATACTCACGCACGGCCAAAGAGTAGGATGGTGCAATCGGTGCGTAGGGGATCCCAACGTACATTGCGGCGAGCGCGAGTAAAGCATGTTCAATGCTATTTCCTGAGAGGATCATAAGCGGCTTGTCCGGAGATAAGCCCTCTTTCAACAATCCTTCCGCCAGCCGACGGACCCGCATCCAGGCATGAGAGTAAGTAATGATTTGCCACTTATCATCGACTCCGCGCTGGGCCAGGAAGGTCCGTTGCGGCGCGTGACAGGCCCACCGTTTCAAACAATCGGTCAATCGCAGCGGGTATTCCTGAAGTGTCTCGGTCGAATGCCCATAGATCCGCCCATCGGGTTGCGACTCAAAGACGGCGCGGAGTGAAGCGACATTGGCACGTCTCAGAGGACGTTGCGGTGTCCGGATTGGAGTCTGTTCCACGGTCTAGGTAACGGCAACCGTCCAGCACGGAGATCACTTCCGCGAGCCGGAGCCTTTGATATTCACAACGGCAAAACTAATAATTTGTTCGGGCCGATTCACTTGTCAATACGCAATATGCAATGTGACAATACCACAATAGTATGATGCCCGATAAGTCGGCTTTCCTCTTCTGACATGAATTCCGAAATGAAGAGCAGAGTCGATTTACGCACTTCCCGGGAATTCTGTGCCTCCGCACGGAATCCAATTCAAACTAGGCGGAAAGAGGAAAATGGGACTGTTCAACGGTAATACAGCATCCCTCACGGCAATTGATATGCACGTCCATCTAGAACCAGAGCGGGACAACACGATCGATTCTGCGGCGAAGAAATATTTTGGTGATTCCGGTGCCGCTCGCGATCGGAAAGGAATGGCGGAATATTACCGTTCGCGCAAGATTGGCTTTGTTGTATTTACCGTCGACGAGAAACTGACAGGCAAACCGGCAGTCCGCAATGACGAAGTTTTGAGCTTTGCGGCCGACAATTCTGACATCGCAATTCCCTTCATCAGCATCGACCCACACCGTGGAGCCGAGGGTGTACAGGAAGCAAAACGGCTTCTTGGCACAGGAAATGTGCGAGGTCTCAAACTGCATCCTCCCGTGCAACAATTCTCACCCAGCGATCGCATTGCCTATCCACTGTATGAAGTTTTTGCCGAAGCGCGGCTGCCGGTAATTTTTCATACTGGACACAGCGGAATCGGGACGGGATTACCCGGTGGTGGCGGCGTCCGTCTCAAGTACGGAAACCCATTGCCGATCGATGATGTAGCGGTTGATTTCCCGGAGCTCCCGATCATCATGGCGCATCCCTCATTTCCCTGGCAGGACGAAGCCATTTCCATTTGCTTGCACAAGCCAAATGTCTACATTGATCTTTCAGGGTGGTCACCAAAATACTTCGCCCCCCAACTGATCCAATATGCGAATACACTCTTGAAACACAAGGTCCTGTTCGGTTCCGATTACCCTCTGCTCACACCCGATCGTTGGTTGGCTGACTTAGAAAAAATCGCCATCAAAGAAGAAGTTCGCCCATTGATCCTTAAAAAAAATGCGTGCAAGCTATTGGGGATCACCGGATCTTGACGGCCGGCATCTGGAGTTTGTCATTAGCAGGGCTGGCACGAATAGGAGTCACCGATGTTTCATAGCGATGTCGTGGGAAGTCTATTGCGCCCGACTTATCTGAAGGAGGCACGCGATCAGTTTGCTTTGGGAGAACTTACCGACACACAGTTCAAGCGGATTGAAGACCGCGCTGTCGATGAGTGCATCGCGGTTCAGATCGAAGCCGGCATCGAAGTCATCACTGATGGTGAAGTTCGCCGCTATGCCTTTTACGGCCACCTCATTGATGCCGTGGAAGGTTTCGACAAATACGGTGGCTGGGCGATTCCCTTCCGCGATGAAAAAGGGGAGAAACTTGTTCTGCCGCGTCCGGTTGTCGTGTCCAAATTGCGCCGCAAGCGCCCGCTTTGCGCGGAGGAATTCACTTATGTTCGCGCCCGCACTAAACGTCCGGCGAAGACAACGATGATTAGCGCACAACAGGCTGCGGCTTACTACGATCACAGCAAATCCTCCGCGGCGTACGCCACGGTCGACGCCTATCTTGCCGACCTGGTGGACATTCTTCGTGATGAAGTTGCGGAGTTGATTCGCCTGGGTTGCACCTACATCCAGATTGACTCGCCACAATACACAGCACTACTCGACCCGCAATTGCGCGAGGGTTATCGGCAACGCGGAAACGATCCTGATCGTCTCCTTGATCTTTCCATCGAGATGGATAACGCGGTGATTGGGCGCCACCCGGACATCGTGTTCGGGCTGCATCTCTGCCGGGGAAACAATCAAAGCAAGTTCTATGCTTCCGGCGATTACACACCGATCACTCGCATCTTTCGCAACACGAAATTCAATCGGTTCCTCCTTGAATATGACGACGAGCGTTCAGGTGGGTTCGAGCCGTTACGCGAGGTGCCGGACGATCGCACTGTAGTACTCGGGTTGGTGAGTTCGAAAAAACCTCAACTGGAGGACAAACATGAGATCAAGCAACGAATTGAAGGCGCCACTGCGTACATCCCGCTAGAGCGGCTCGCCCTCAGTCCGCAGTGCGGATTTGCGTCAACTATGGAAGGCAATCTTGTAACTGCGGCGGACCAACTGGCGAAGCTACAATTGGTCGCCGAGACGGCGCAGGAAGTATGGGCCAGGCGCGAGAATTTTTGACAAATCAAAGTTGGTACAAATTCAGGAGGGCTTTTCGCGTCGGCACCAACGATCGCGCTGCCGGAAGAATCAAGCACCAACCCACTGATGGTTCCGTTCGGTGATCGGCCTATACCAGTCGTTGCGAGGAAAGCGAGCAATAATAAGAATTGGAGGGGGGAAGCGTAATCTCACTAGGGCTGCTCCTGGTGTGAAGCACTCCCGAGCACTGCCCGCTTAACCTCCCAAAGGAAATCCGTCGTCGTTCAACTTGCGCTCACCCTCTCCTCAACTTCACTGGAGAGAATGAAATAAGCATTTCGGCAATCTTCAAAGTTTGAGATGGAAACCCAATTCGCGTCACGCTTTGCTTTTTGCAAGACGGGCAATTGCTGAACCTCAATTGGACCGGACGCCTTCTCCGACCCTGGTGCCGGTAGCACGATCCTTCGGAACTTATCCGGGTCGTGTAGCCAATCAGGCTGGAATTCATCGATGGCGGCAAAGGCAACAAGGAAAGGTTCGGGGATGACAACCGGTTGCTCCACTAGGGAATCGGTCGGCTTCGCCTTATAGATTTTGCGCAGCAAAGGTTCACCGTTTGACAGTGCCTGTCCAAGCTGGGTCGCTCGTTGCCGCATCGCCAGGTAGCGCACCCTGTTCTGAAAGCGCTTCGCAGTGCGCGGTGTATTGCGAGCACCGGCAGTTAGCACGAGAGAATGCCACGCTTCTAAAGCGTTGGTGAATGCCTGCGTGTCGGTAACGTCCCGGATTGGCATGCGGCGGAGCGCGCTGGAGGTAACCGCAAATGCTCCAAGTAAGATCAAGGAAAATGGCCAAGCAGCCAACGCTCCACTTAAGGGAGATATCCTGGGATTGGAAACTGCGGGAACTGGCGGAGGGGCCGTAACAGCCTCAGGTTGTATTTACAATGACTTGGAACGCACGGACGACACCGTAAGTCATTGAAAGGCACTCTAAGCCGAGAGTTTTGTGGGCTGTTTTGTGGGCTGAAAAAAATGGCCTGAACACTTCGAAATCTTCGCGCCAGTTTCCGACCGACGCGTACTGACGGCCGAACAGTCGATCACTGCGCTACTTCGTGTTTGCCCGTAAACTGCCACCTACAACCGTACCCCCAGGCCGCGTGGAAGGGCCGGATGCCCCTTAGACCAGCTCACTCCGCATCCGTCGGATCGTTGAACAGCACCGTCAGCTTGATACTTCCATGTCCAAACTGAGGGAAGTTGGACGCGTTGCGATTTCCTGGATCGAGGTTCGAGGCCGTGTCGTCCGGTGGAAAAAGAATCAGCGAATTCAGAAATTTCTGCAGCGCCGCCGATTCGGGGCCGGAGAGCTTCGCGTACGCATCGCGGGAGCCCTGCGACTCTCCTCCGTGACGCTGAATCACATCGTCGAGAGTCATGCTGCGGCCATCATGTCCGTACGGACCGGTTGAACCAACGCCCCACAACGGACGCGTCAGAAACTGCTTCTGTAGTGTGCCGTCATAGTTTTTCTCGTAGAATCCCGGCCCCAGATCATGGCGCTTGAAATCGCTGAAGATATTCTTTACGAGATACGCATTCGCCTGCGGAACTTTCAGCGGCGGATATCCGCTGCCATCGTCAAGGCTCTTGATCATGGTGCGCGCGGATGCGAACAGGCTATTGAAGTTTCCCTTGACCGGGTCGTAGACGGTTTCGACGTCGGCCACGCGGCGATCGTGATTGATCTGCAGGTCGGCCATGTGGCAGGAAGCGCACCCGATGCGATTGAAAACAGCTCGGCCAAGATTCGTGCTGGCATCTTGTTTCCCGAGCCCCGGCTTGAAGTAGTTCAGAAGATAGAATTCGAGGTGATCGACAATCGCAGGATCAAGTTCATACTGGCCCGAGACCGCGTCGGGTGGCGGCGGGGCGCTTACCTTGTCCTGCGTGCCATCAAGCACCATGCCGGCCGGAGTGGTGACCTTCTGCCCGGCACTGGCGGCCGCGAGATCGGGATCGTTCACTTCCAATCCCATTTCTTTGTGCAGCGCGCCGACCACGAATTCGCGAATCGAGATCGTGCTGCCTTCGGCAAAGAACGGCTTCACACGCAGGTTAAGGTCGACGCCTTGGACGTGCGAAGTATCAACCGAACCAGATGGACCCGCAGAGATGGAACCGTAGTTGATCCCTTTGCTTTGGAGCGACAAGGTTACTGAATGGCCGCTCTTGGCTGCTTGGGTGATGGCCTGCTGGCGAATGTTGCGGAGGTCGGTGGTGATTTCGTCTGCAAGTATCTCCTTGAGCCCGAGGCCGAACAGATGCGGTGCATCGCGGCTGTCAGGACGTGTGGGGACGTTGCCACCAACGCCGGCGGACCCGCGCGGACGCCCGTGGCAAAGCGCACAACTATCGGCGAGTCCAGCGCCGATCGCGCCGTCTGTGTTCAGATCGCCGAGGCCGTCGCCCTCGTTTGCTCCCTGGCCTTGCAGGCGCGTGAACTTGCGCTGAAAGAGCTGACGGCCGCGGCGGATGGAGCGGAAGGGATCGCGCTGGATGATGAAGATGGAAGAATTCCAAGTGTTGGCATCGCCACGCCCGGTTCCGATTTCATCTTGCAAAGACTTGGCGATGCCAACCCTGACGGTGTTGGGCGCTTGAGTTTGATCGGTAAGTTGCGCCAATGCTGGAAGGCAAGGCAACAAAGCGATCACCAGACAAATAACTGATGTCCTTAACGGGCGGGAATTAGGCATATTTGCTCTCCTTGGACACGTTGCAACCCGAAACTGCCTTATTTCTACTGCCCAAAGCGCGGGTCACCTATGGGCCGTAAATAGTTTTTGAAGACCCAATTGGCCACGCGAAGGCCCTGTGTACGGGCAGCTCGATCCGAGTTGCGGAAATGGATGCCGACGTACACGCGGGCATTAACCACCTCGTTCTCAGCCTGCGAGAAGCGTGCAAAGGTTCGGGTCTTCTGTATGGCGCTCGGGTTGGTGGTGGTCATTTGAAAATTGAGCTGGTCGCTGCCGAAGAAAAGCCGCAGCATATGTGAGACCGCACCACTAACGCTGGCATGACCGGATGGATACTCGGGGAAATTGGGGGTGTTGATGAGTGGTTGCCAGTTAGGATCAGCTTCGGTGGCCGAATTGCCGTCCTGGTCACCTAATTGGATGGCCGTCATCGGGCGCCAGAAATTGTAAAAGTACTTACTCTCCCAGCAAGCGATTTGAGCATCGGCAAGCGCGACATCCGCCAGTGCAAACATGCGAGCCGAGTCGCCAATCTTGGTCAGATAAGTACGCGCTGTGTATCGCAGCGCATTCTGCCACAGCAGCGGCCCACTATCGGCCCAGAAGTAGCCAATGTCGGTCTGCTCAGGGGTGCGCGTTGTGCTAGTCAGAGAGCCGACTGCTTTTACTTCGTTGAAGTCTGCAGCCCATGTGTCGCTGGTCAGATCAGGTGGCGGATCAAGGCGGAATTGTGAGTTGCTCTTCATGCTGAATGGAGTGACGCTCGCCATCCATGGAACGAGACCTGGCGCGAATGATGGCGGCAGCCCCGGCAGCAGTGATGGCGTGGGTCTCCATTGGCCGATTGCATTGTTGCCGAAGAACGGCGGCGGGTTAGGCGGGAAGCGTCCGTCGTTCGAGCGCAGGAATAGGATGTCTGCTGCTACTTGCTGGCCTACGTTTGTTCCGGGATCACCGAGATCAAGGCGACAAGTGTTTAGCGCGTCTGCATAGTCGGCATCAATGTTTGCACTTTGTGCCGGAAATAGTCCCACCAGCACGTCGTGCCCAGCCTGGGCTGCAGCTACGCTCATCGAGCCAGAAGCGTTAGGTACCGATGCGTGATAGGGCTCATAGCGCCGGTCGATAGATTCGACCGCGTCGTAGATCGCAACGTGCACCATTGCAAATTCGACCGAGGTAACTGGCAACGGGTGTTTCGCGGCTTTTATCTCTTTCTCAGCGATCGCGTTGCAATCCGCTATCACGTCTCCCGCGGCAGCTCTCGTCGCCAAACTGCTTGCGATCAAGATCAAAGCGAGCCCACACTGAATAATCATTTTCATTTTCTGCTCCTCCGTCTGGCCCCGTTCTGCGTGGCCGACGCGATCCTCGTATGTGCCGGTCAAGTCCACAATCCCGCACCCCTCCTTTCCATGCCAAATTTGAATCAGAAGGTAAACTCCTCATTCCACATGAGATCAGGGCCCATCTCCGAACGTGTTATTTGTGATACGCTTCGCTCTCAGGGATGTTTATGCCTGGCGCAACTCAGGCTCCCACCGTCCGCCGCTTCGGCTCTTTCGAGGTAGATCTTCGATCAGGAGAACTGCGTAAAAACGGGATACGGCTGCGGCTATCGGGTCAGCCCTTTCGAGTTTTGGCGGTGCTGGTCGAGCGTCCCGGCGAAGTGGTAACGCGCGAAGAATTGCATTCCAAACTGTGGCCATCCGACACCTTCGTTGATTTCGATCATGGACTGAACAACACGATAGCTAGAATTCGAGAGGTATTGGACGATTCCTCTGATACACCCCGATATGTGGAGACGATTCCGCGGCGGGGGTACCGTTTCATAGCTCCGGTGAGCGACTCACGGCCAGTCGCTCAATCGCCAGTGCTTTCGAAATTTAGCGGTGAGTATACGGTCGCACACTCGGGCACTTCTGCAGCCGCGGCTCCGCAGGACCGAAGAAGACTTGCATCGCCGCCGAGGCTGGCAGTCGCTGGAGTAGCCGTGCTGGCCGTCCTAGCGTTTTCTTTGGTCCTGTTCCGTAGCTGGCACATTCGGACTCCCCAGCAGCCGGCCATCAAGTCGCTGGCCGTATTACCTTTGAAGAATCTCTCCGGTGAGCCAACGCAGGAATATCTTGCCGACGGAATGACCGAGGAGCTCATCGGACGGCTTGCGGGAATACAGCATCTGCGCGTCATTTCCCGCACGTCGGTGATGCGTTTCAAGGACACGAAACTCTCGGTTCCGGAGATTGCCAAGACTCTTGGAGCGGATGCCGTTGTGGAGGGCTCAGTCATGCGAGATGGAAGCCGAATCCGCATCCATGCCCAATTGATTCGTGCCGCAACCGACGAACACTTCTGGTCCGAATCCTATGACCGCGAGTCGCGCGACGTCCTTGCGCTGCAGAGCGAAGTGGCACAAGCGATCGCGCAAAAAGTCGAAGTTACCGTCAGCAGCGAGGAATTTAAGCGGATCGCAGCAGCACGTACTGTCTCTCCGGAAGTCTATGAGAGTTTTTTGAAAGGCAGGTTTGCCCTTGACAAGTTCAATAGCAGAGCCAGCGTAGAAGAGAGCATTGCTTACTTCAACGAAGCAATTCGCAAAGACCCAACATTTGCGCCCAGCTATGCTGGCTTGGCCCGCGCCTATTCGGATCTCGGCACCGTGCTTATCGGCGGCATCGCAAACGAGGAGCGGCCCAAGGTCGTACTCAATGCTCGAAAAGCGCTGGAGTTAGATCCGGAACTGGTGGATGCGCACTTGCTGCTCGCCGGAATGGCAACGCAATACTGGCACTGGAAGGAGTCTGAAGCTGAATACCGCCGTGCTCTGGAACTGAGTCCGAATAACGCCACAGCCAATGCAGAATTCGGCTTGTGGCTGGCATTCCAAGGGCGTGCAGACGAAGGAGTAGTTGCAGCGCGGCGTGGCCGGACCCTGGATCCGCTTTCCTTCTCAGCTTCTGACCACCTCGCATGGACGCTATTCTGTTCCCGACGATATGAGGAGGCAGAACAGGAGCTTCGCAGCGCGCTGGCCGTCCGGCCAGACGACGCACTCACTCTATGGATACTCGGCTTTGTCTTGACTGCTGAGCGTCGTCCCCAGGAAGCGGTTCCGGTGTTGGAGAGAGCGGTCTCCGTATCTGATCGCAGTCCAGGTATTGCTGGCCTTCTGGTGTACGCTTATGCGCAATCGGGCCGTCGCGCCGACGCCCTTCGGGTACTCGCAGAATTACAGCGCCGCAAAAAGACGGGCTACATTCCCACTGCCGCCTTCATCAAGGCATACCTCGGTCTGGGTGATTACAATCGGGCTTTCTTTTGGTTGGAGGAAGCTTACAAGGAACAATCGAATATACTGCTGTTCCTCAAAGTCCACCCAATCTTTGATCCGATTCGCAGCGACCCACGTTTCACCGACCTATCCCGCCGCGTTGGCCTCCAATGAGAGTTCGTGTTGGCAGCTACAGAGCATGTGCGGGTCACTCATGTCATCGCAGTTCGATTGTTTTGGATGGTCGGCAAGCAGAAGTTAGCAAAACCCCGCGAAAGCCATTCTCCCTTACCTGCGGGAGCCAATCAGATCCCCGAATGTTAATGTCCTCAAAGCATGCACCCACTTTCACGCCGCGCCCTTAAGAAGCACGTTGTGATCACTGGACCGTTCGAGAATTGAGTGAGCGACAAGGCAGTCGCAAGGAGGAGACTATGGCGCAAAGACGACAACGAGGTTGGTTAAAGACGGAGAAACGCGTTCAGGGCGAAACATGGGTGCTGTATTTTCGAACTCGACGAACATCTGACGGCAGACGGGTGGAGAACAAGATACCTATTGGATTGGTACGCGATGTTCCCGACAAGGAAAGAGCGTAGGCACAAGTTGAGCGGTCACATCTAAAGCTCAACCCAGTGGATTTGCGACGGGGCGTCACATTCGCTGACCTCGCAATGCACTACGCTGAACACGAACTGGTTGGGCGTTCAGAATCCATTCATCCAAAGGCGCATACACACTTTCCGACATACCTACAGCTCATTGTTAGCGGACAATGGTAATGAAGTAAAAGTGGTGCAGGAACTCATGCGTCACGCAAAACTCAGCACGACGATGGAGGTCTACACGCATGCCCGAATGGCAAAAAAGCGTGTGGCTCAGAGGAAAGCTGTCGATGTGCTGTTTGCAAGGCAACCGGAACTAGAGCAGGCTGTGGGAAGTTAGTGTTCCCATTTGTTCCCACGGTGCTGTTATTGTTCCCAGATTTTGGACGGAAGTTGTTGAAATGAATGGTGGACCTGGTCGGGATCGAACCGACGACCTCTTCCATGCCATGGAATTAGGCAATAGGCCACTTATTGACGGCAAAGGACTTATGAGTCGGCGGAGTCGGTAAAACCGGCACAATTGGCGCCTTTGCTACCAAAATGCTACCAAAATTCGATTGGGCAACGAAGGGGCTGACCGCGGGGGATCAGCCCGATTTTTTTGTCAAAGGAATGGAATATAAATCCTCACGCATGATGCATGAATTTTTGGATCCCCACTCAAGAGCTTCGCGTACTGGATAGCCGATGTTCATGGGGTGTGGAGACTGGGTTCCGTTCCCTCCTTGATTTATTACTTCGGACGTAATTGCGGGCATGTTCAATCGAGCCCATATTGGTGGTGTTGAAGGCGACGCCGCCTGATATGAGGAGAAACAAAATGACGACCCTGATACATGATGAAAAGGAAGTGACAACCCGAACCATGATAAAAACCGAGCCGCCGCAATGGCTGCTTGCGTTCTGGAAAGAAATTGATGACAAAACCTTCGGCAAAGGCTTCGACTGTTTTACCGAGGACGCGATTTGCAATCTTGGCGTCGCGGATTGGCATGGACGCGAGCAGATCCGCAATAACCTGCGTGCCTTCATCGATAACGGCTTCACAGCCCTGCACGAAGTTGTCGAATACTGGGACGGTGGCTCGCTGAAGGTATTTCGCGGTACGGTTACGATGACGCCAGACGATAAAAGCAAACCGGTCGTCAAGCCTGTGATGACGCATTTTTCTACATGGATGAGAAAGACCCTAGCAAGGTCCGTAGGTGGTTCGGAGCGGTCGGTCCCGTCCAGTTCTGAGGTAGCCATGCAAACGCAGCAACATCAGCACGATGAACTCGGCGATCTGCTCCGCTATTGGCGCCACGAGCGGGGCAAGAGTCAACTCGATTTGTCTCTTGACACTGGAATTTCGCAACGGCATCTCAGCTTTGTGGAGAGCGGACGCAGCGTTCCCAGCAAAGACCTGCTGTTCATCGTTTCAGAGAAGTTGGACATTCCGCTACGCGAGCGGAATGTCCTGCTTCTCGCTTCCGGCTACGCGCCGATCTACGAAGAATCATCCTGGGAGCTTCCGGAGATGGCTGCGGTTACAAAAGCCATCGATCGAGTATTGGTTCAACAGGAACCGCACCCGGCGCTGGTTTTGGACCGCTACTGGAACGTGATCAAGACGAATGAAGCCGCGCTACGCTTCTTCGGGTCCTTTGTCGACTTGGAGGCACGGCCGAAGCCGCGCAACCTGCTCGATCTCATGTTTGATCCCGCGGGATTGCGGCCATTCGTCGAAAATTGGGAGGTGGTGGCGGCCGGACTTCTGCAGCGGATTCATCGCGAATGTGTTGGCCATGTTGTGGATCAAAAGACCACGGAACTGTTGAAGAAGCTTGAAAAGTATCCCGGAGTGAAGACTCTAAGCACGGTTCCACGGACTCACAGTCCAGTGGTGCCAATCACCTTCATAAAGGCCTCCGAGCGCTTTTCTTATTTTTCATTTATCACGACGGTTGGTGTTCCGCAATCGATCACCGCACAGGAACTGCGAATCGAGTGCATGTTCCCACTCGAACCCGAAACTTAATAGGGAATTGGCGATATGAGGGGACTTGAAAGTTCTAATGAACGAACGCTTACGGATCCGAATCCATCTAAAGACTCGAGGTTATGTTCGGATAAACGCTAAACCCTGGCCAACTCGGCTGCTTTCCCGTCCGTAGTCCGTCCTCTGACGAGTTGCATCGTAACGAGTGCAACCCGTTTGCCCAATTCTTCAGCCGTGAGGAGATCTGACTCAGGTGGGGCGGAAGTTGGACCCTCGTCGACATTCGATTGCGCGCCAGCTCCGAGAAAAAATCCGAGACGATTGAGATCACGCTCCGAGGTAGTCGACCGATTGTTCCCAGGTGGCAGACCGAGGCTGACCCAGTGCATACCGTGTTGCGCTGCGAAGATAGCAAACTGAATCAGCGTGTCGAGCTTGTCCCCTGATCGTGAGGCGGAATTGGTGAAACCTGCGGCCACCTTGTCCTTCCATGCTCCTCGAAAGTAAACGCTCGAACTGGCATCCATAAAGGCCTTAAACTGCGCTGACGCACTGCCCATATATGTAGGAGCACCGAAAATAATGGCACTGCAGCGATCCAACTCTTGCCATTTGCCTTGCGCCTCTTCGGAAGTCAAGAGCATGGAGACCGCGCCTGGCACCGCGTCGACGCCTCGACTCACGGCTTTCGCTTGACTCGCCGTATGTCCTGCACCGCTGTGGTACACAATCCCGATCAAAATGTTTTGCACCGATGAATCACTTTCTCTGGACATAACCGCTCATCTCCTACGGCATCTCTGACCGAATGGCTTTTTGTCCAAAATAACTAATTAGATAAAACGAAACTCCGAGGCTTATGACGTCTTTGAAAAGGAACAGACCTAAAAAGCTCATATATCTCATGTGCCTGATTCCCTGAACCGCAATGATGGCTCCTGGAGTGGTGATGACCATACTGCTCGTCGTAAAAAACATCACCACTGTGATGAGGCCACCGAGGATACCGGCTTTAGGCTTTCGATAGCCCACAATCATCAAAACAGCCGCGACGATCTCGGTAAGGCCGATTAAATCTGAGCCGATATACGGACCAAATAGTCTGAAGTGCCAGCTGAGCAGTGGACTGTTAGAGACGAGCGGAATTATGCCCTCCGCACCAGGTGCGGTCAATTTGTAAGATCCAGCCCAGAGCAGCATGGCAATCATGCCCACACTAGTAACCAGAAAAGCGATTTCGTGATCCGTTATCCACGCGGCCAATTTTGTTAAGGGGCTTTTGGCAATTTTGGAAGGGCTTGCGGAAGAAGCCATATCATGCTTCCCGGCGACAATTATTTGTTCTGTCATGAATCGATCCATAGTTTCCTGCTTTTGCAATATTCGATGTCGCGTCTATTCCCGATCTATAGATATGCGCGGCGATAGATTCTTGTGGCTTTGCGTTCTAGAACGCAGCACTCCTTGCAGCAGGATTCTGAGTTTCCTGTGAGCGCGTGTCGTTCTTGCCTTTACGGTTCCGGCCGGCACGCGCAGAACTTTCGCGGTTTCCTGGATGCTCAGGCCTTCTACTTTTCGCAGTTGAAAAGTCTTGTACAAACTAGGGGAGAGTCGATGAGTGGATCGAGCGAGGATTTCGGCCATTTCCCGTTTGCAATACGTTTCTTCTGGCCCCGGACCCTTATCGGCAATTGTTTCCGCTAGCGTGAAATCCTCCTGGCCTACGGGCTTGTCCAAAGTTGAGTACACGGGCACTGAACGTCGACGTAGGGTCATGCGCGCTGAATTGATCACAATCGAGGTGAGCCAGGTAGACATCTTCGCCTGCCCTCGAAACTGGTTCACGTGCTTCAATGCGGACAATACAGCGTCCTGAACTGCATCCTCCGCATCCGCTGCGTTGTCCAGACGGGCCCTTGCGACTCGATGAAACCGTCCGAGATCATCAGCAATCAATTCGGTTAGCTGCTGAACCTTGCTCGAACAGCAATCAAGCGGGAGCCTCTCTGAACTGACTTGCATACTCGTCGTCGCCATGGCCGGAACTCCTGTCTTTCCCTGAATGCATTCATGATTCCATTCAAGTAGCCGGGTCTGGCATGATCCTTTTTGAGAGCCTTTCCATCGATTCCGTCTTGAATCGACCTATCGGTCGTTCGAATGGGACGAAATTAAAGGTCTATCGGTGCCCTATCGTCACGTTGTGGTTGGGGAGACGCGTTCGTATTACGACGTGTGCCGCCGCAACGACTTCTCCGACGCAGCTTAGACTCAATTGTTTTTACAAGCGATCGGACTTTCTGCCGCCCGATGGCATGGCGCATGCAATCAAGCAGGCATGGAGGAGTTGTCGTGACAATCGTTTCCCGAGGATTCGCCGGACGAAAAGACGAGGCAAAACTGCCGCCGGGCCAATATCTCACAACAGACTTTCCGGTATTGTCGGCGGGGCCAACACCACACATACCTCTTGACCAATGGGAATTCGCCATTGATGACGGTAGGAACGTTTTGAAACGATGGGATTGGACGTCTTTCCGTCAGCTGCCAAGCGAAAACATCACCGTTGATCTGCATTGTGTAACGCGATGGTCGAAGCTCGGCTCATCCTGGGAAGGTGTTTCACTCGATGTTCTGCTTGCAGACGTGAACACAGATTTGCGCTACGCAATGTTCCACTCTTACGGCGACTACTCCACCAACCTGCCACTTAAAGACATTGTGAACAAACAAGCCTGGATCGCCTTTGAATGTGATGGCACGGACCTGGAGCCGCAACATGGTGGGCCGGCACGGCTTCTCGTTCCTCATCTCTACTTGTGGAAGAGCGCTAAATGGGTGAGGAGAATGACACTGATGCCGGACGACAAGCCAGGCTTCTGGGAAAACCTTGGCTATCACATTTATGGTGATCCATGGCGGGAACAACGGTATTCGGAAGAGTGACCTGGCTCACTGCAACCGTTGTTGGATTGCGTGACGAAACAGCAAGTGCACGCACGCTCTCGCTTACGGTTCGTGATTGGCCGGGACATATCGCCGGCCAACACCTAGATGTGAAGCTGACCGCCGAAGACGGATACTCTGCCGTCCGATCGTACTCCATCGCCTCCGCCCCAAGTTCTGATGGACATATGGAAATCACGGTAGAGCGGTTGCCCAACGGCGAAGTCTCGCCTTATCTGACACAACAGGTTATGGTCGGCGACGAACTCGAAGTACGCGGCCCTATTGGTCGTTGGTTTGTATGGCAGCCCGAGCAAACGGAACCGATACAACTGGTGGCCGGTGGATCGGGCGTCGTTCCTTTGATGGCAATGCTTCGAACTCGCGATTCCAGTGGAAGCGCCGCACCATTTCGCTTGCTGTATTCCGTCAGGGAACCAGGAACGATCTTTTACCGCGAAGACTTAAGAAGATTCAGTGACAAGGATTCGGAGGTCGTCACGTACGCTTATACACGTGTAACTCCGGAGGGTTGGCCACGAGCCGCTGGTCGTATCGACGCACCATTAATTTCTAGCAGCACATGGCCTTCGAGCCGTCGACCAAGTGCGTACGTGTGTGGTCCGACATCATTCGTGGAAAATGTGACGGATCTCCTGATTGCGGCCGGCTACGATCGCGAAAGAATTAGGACTGAACGCTTCGGTGCTACAGGGGGCCAAAAATGAATATCAGTTCGGCCCTTCGCACAGCGCGACGACAGCGCGTCAGAAAGACGTTGAAACGACCCGAAGACGTTTGGTAGACACGGGTTTTTCTTAGTGTGCCAAGTCGCAATAGTTCATCTCTCACCACGCCCTGGGCCTCTTCGACAAACAAAATACCAGCACGGACCCTTGGCCCTGCGCATGCAGGAACACCAAGCGAAATGACAGAACTCTGGCGGCTATCAGCAACTGACGTCGCACATCTCGTAAAAACGCGCAAAGTATCGGCTCGTGAGGTAGCAGAGGCAGCACTTCAGCGGCTTGATGCGGTCAACCCGCACATCAATGCGATCGTCGATTGCCGGCCGGACGTGGTACGTGATCACGCAGATCAAATCGACAGTGTCCTGGCCCGCGGAGACGAAGTTGGCCCTTTGGCCGGCGTGCCAGTCACTATAAAGATAAATACTGACCAGGTGGGGTTCGCCACGACTGAAGGCAGCAGGCTGCAAGAAAATCTGATCGCCAAATCTAACAGCCCTGTTGTCGACAATCTGCTGCGGTCAGGTGCAGTTCTGCTTGGACGCAGCAATTCTCCAACGTTTGCCCTGCGCTGGTTTACGAGCAACTTGCTTTACGGTGGCACGCACACAAAAAACCCACGCGATCCACAACTGACTCCTGGCGGTTCTACGGGGGGCGGTGCTGCTGCCGTCACAGCAGGGATCGGACACATTGCGCTGGGTACAGACATCGGTGGATCAGTACGGTATCCCGCGTACGCTTGTGGCGTTCATGGGTTACGTCCCAGTCTTGGGCGAGTTCCTTTCTACAATGCGTCTTTGCCCGAGGCCACTATCGGTGGCCAGGTAATGCATGTGGTCGGTCCTATCGCGCGTACGGTCGCGGATCTTCGCATCAGCTTGTCTGCTATGTCGGTTAGCGATCCGCGAGATCCGTGGTCGGTCCCCGCACCGCTGGATGGACCGCCGATGCAGCTTCGGGCAGCATTGTGTCTTCGACCAGCTGGCAAACATGTGGTTCCCGAAGTCGAGGCAAGTGTTCTGGATGCAGGTCGGCGCCTTGCCGATGCCGGCTGGGTCGTGGAGGAAGTCGACGATACCCCGCCGTTGAATGAGTCAGCTGAAGTGAATGAATGGCTGTGGCTTGCGGACGGTTTCGAGCAACTGGCAAGCGCCGCAGAGCGTGAGGGTGATCCCGGCGCTCTGGCAGTGGTTGCATTCGCAAAACCACGTACCAAAACGTACCTTGCCGATGCGGTCGCTAGCGCGCTTGTTCAGCGCGCCACTGTGGTTCGTCAGTGGCAGCTATTTCTGAATAAGTATGCCGTAATGGTGATTCCTGTTTCGGCCGAATTGCCCTTTCCCGACCAACTCGATCTTCAGGGTGATGCAGCGTTTCAACGAGTTTGGGATTCGCAGTTTCTGTTACGAGCCACACCGGCGCTGGGCTTGCCAATATTGGCCGTCTCCACCGGACTTGTCGGTCAAACTCCGGTAGGCGTACAAATCATTGCAGGCCGATTTCGCGAAGACTTGTGTTTGCGGGCTGGAGAAGCGATTGAAGCACGGGGAACACCGCCCGCTCCCATAGATCCGTATACCTCGCCTTAGACTTAACGACGAAGCGCGACGCACCGAGGCTGTCCTCTTTAGGATTCGTTCCCCTATGCCGCTGCCTTCTTTGGTAGCCCGCCCTTCTCAATGATGAAGTTGGCAATTACCTCAACACCTTCACCGCTCTTCAAATTCGAGAACACGAACGGCCGCTTGGCTCGCATTCTGAGGGTGTCCGCTTCCATTACCCCGAGGTCTGCCCCGACAAGAGGGGCCAAATCGATCTTATTAATAATGAGAAGATCTGAGCGGGTAATCCCGGGACCACCCTTACGAGGGATCTTTTCTCCTTCGGCAACGTCAATCACGTAAATCGTCAGGTCTGCCAATTCAGGGCTGAAGGTCGCCGCAAGATTATCTCCGCCCGATTCTACAAAGCACAATTCTGCACGCGGGAATTTGTGGTTCATCTCTTCAATGGCAGCGAGGTTCATCGATGCATCTTCACGAATCGCGGTGTGAGGACAGCCTCCGGTTTCTACACCCATGATGCGCTCTGCCGGCAATGCCTGCGCACGATTCAAGATGAGCTGGTCCTCCTTCGTGTAAATGTCATTTGTAATCACATAAATGTCATATGCGTCGCGGAGGCGCTTGCAGAGGGCCTCCACAAGTGCAGTCTTGCCTGACCCTACCGGACCGCCGATTCCTACGCGCAAGGGCCGGGCTTCGACATCTGATCCCGAAATATTGCTCATGACCGAAACAACCTCGTGTATTGGGTTTCATGTAAGGCGGACGCAATGTCCACCATGAACGCTGCGGATCCAAGATCGCGGATCGTACTCTTTTGCGCCTCGGCAGCCACAGCCAGCACTGCAGGCTCAAGTTCAGCGATCGCAAGTTGCCCGTCGGTCTGCCCCAGCGGGACTAAACGAACACCGGCGGTCACCAAATTGGCAAGATAGCTTTGCAGAAAAGCGGGGAGGGCTAAGCTTGCCGGAATGTTCTGTCTCGCGGCGCAAACTCCAAGGATTACGGATAAAACCGGTGCAATTTTGAGTTCCGCAAGAAATACTGGAAGAGTCTGGAAAAGCTGATCTGGCCAAACACGTGCCAACGTGGAGAGACAGGACCTCGCCTGCTGCGAAGTTTCCAGCGCAAATTCTGACGTACTTCGAAAGGCGGCGGCGCGTTCCGCAATTTCCAGCAAATGCCGACAGTTATCGGTCACGGCACAGCGCCATGCTTCCATGAAAAAAATCGCTTCGTTTCGTCCTGAACCGTAGCGGAGATCTGCTTCCAGCCAATCGACGAGACTCGCGCGATCGTGAATGTGTCCGACTTCTACGGCCCACTCAATAGCGTGAGAATAGCTGTACGAACCCGTAGGGAATGTGGGTGAAAGCCAGTTCTGTTGCCGCAAGAGCGAGAGCGGTGAGACCTGATCACTCATGGTGATGGTGACCTTCTTGATGTTTGTGACGGTGCCCGTAGGCACCGCCTTCCGGCTGGAAAGTTTCTCTAACTCTTAGAAGATTGGCTCCGAAGCCGCGGAGCATGTCTTCGATCACATGGTCAGGCCGAATAAGAAGAAGGTTCCCACGGATTTCGGTCGGCAAGTGACGATTGCCCAGGTGCCAAGCCAAACGCATCAGTTGAATTGGATCGTCATGCTTAACTTGGACAACATCCTCTTGTGCGGCTCGAATCTTCAGCCATCGCCCATCACCTAGTTGCAACCCATCGCCATCAGCCATAGCGATCGTTTCTGGAAGATCTAAAAGAAAGTCCTCTCCGTGGTCCGCCGTGAGACGAATCCTCCGGCGATGACGCGCGTCGAAATCCAGGGTGAGAGTGTCAACAGCGTTTTCATACGGCCAATGTCCGGCGGAACGGTGGATCGAAGCGCACTGCATACATATCCTCAATAAAGAAAGTATCTCTGTGACAGCGGCAATACTTTTGCGGGTTCACAGGTGAGCAAACGCCCGTCTGCCCGTACTTCATACGTTTCCGGGTTCACTTCCATCCTTGGAGTGGCGTTATTGAGCATCATCGAGTTCTTACCGATCTTGCGCGTGTTGGTGACCGGAAGGAGTCTTTTCGCCAAACCGAGTGAATTGCCTCGCTGGTGGAAGGCTTGACCTACGAACGTAACTGAACTTTCTGTCATCGCGCGGCCGAAGGATGCAAACATGGGCCGATAATACTCCGGTTGTGGATTGGGGATGGAAGCATTTGGATCACCCATGATGGCTGCGGCTATCATTCCGCTTTTAAGAACCAATGCCGGCTTTACCCCAAAGAAAGCAGGATTCCAAATACTGAGGTCGGCAAGTTTTCCCACCTCAATTGATCCAACATGATTCGAAATTCCCTGAGCGATGGCGGGATTGATCGTGTATTTGGCAAGGTAGCGACGGGCACGAAGATTGTCATTGTCGCCCTTCTCTTCGGCTAGGCTGCCAAATTGTTTTTTCATTTTGTCCGCAGTCTGCCAAGTGCGAATGATCACTTCGCCCACGCGCCCCATGGCTTGGCTGTCGGACGACATGATCGAAATCGCGCCGAGGTCGTGCAGAATGTCTTCCGCCGCTATGGTTTCTTTGCGAATCCGGCTTTCGGCAAACGCGAGATCTTCAGGGATACGGCGATCGAGATGGTGTGTAACTATCACCATATCGAGAGCCTCTTCAAGGGTATTCACAGAATATGGGCGCGTCGGACCGGTTGACGCCGGAATTACATTGGACAAACCACACACCTTAATGATGTCAGGGGCATGTCCACCACCCGCGCCCTCACTGTGAAATGTATGAATTGTTCTTCCATTAAAAGCCCCTATCGTGTCTTCAACAAAGCCGCTTTCGTTGAGCGTATCGGTATGGATCATCACTTGAATGTCCATGTCATCGGCAACCGAGAGACAACAATCAATCGCTGCTGGCGTTGCACCCCAGTCTTCGTGGAGTTTTAGGCCGCAGGCACCCGCCTCGATCTGTTCGACGAGGCCAGCCGAAGTGCTCGCATTGCCTTTTCCAAAAAAGCCGATGTTTACGGGAAATGAATCGGCAGCTTGCAACATCCTGGCGAGGTGCCACGGCCCGGGTGTGCAAGTTGTGGCGGTTGTACCTGAAGCTGGTCCGGTTCCGCCTCCCATCATGGTGGTTATTCCCGAGAACAATGCTTCTTCAATTTGTTGTGGGCAAATGAAGTGGATGTGTGTATCAATGCCACCAGCGGTCACGATGTTGCCTTCGCCAGCAATCACCTCGCTTCCAGGTCCGATGATGATGTCCACTCCCGGTTGCACATCCGGATTTCCGGCTTTTCCTATAGCGGCAATCCGTCCATCGTTGATGGCGATATCGGCCTTCACAATTCCCCAGTGATCGAGAATGACCGCATTGGTTATAACGGTGTCGACTGCTCCTTCGCTGCGTGTCCGCTGCGATTGGCCCATTCCATCGCGAATGACCTTTCCTCCACCAAACTTCACTTCTTCGCCATAAGTCGTGAAATCTTTTTCGATTTCAACTACAAGATCTGTGTCAGCAAGGCGCAGTTTGTCGCCCGTAGTTGGCCCGAACATTTGCGCGTAGGCGCCTCGACTCATCTTGCTAGGCATGCTGAGAGACCTCTATTTCGATCATTTCGACACCACAGCCGGCAACTGGCCCATTACTTCCTGATGGAATCCGTAAACAATTCTTGCACCGGCATAGGGCACGAGTGAAACCTCGCGGGATTGACCGGGCTCGAATCGGACTGCGGTACCTGCTGGTATATCGAGGCGACACCCAAGCGCAGCCTTTCGGTCAAAGGACAATGCACTATTTGTTTCGGCGAAGTGGTAATGACTGCCGACTTGTATCGGGCGGTCTCCTGTATTGGCAACCTTCATAGCGATTTCCTTTCGGTCGCCATTTAGAACGATCTCGCCCGACGCTGGAAAAATCTCTCCAGGCACCATAGTTCTTCCTCACTGAATTGGATCGTGGATGCTAATAAGTTTCGTGTTGTCCGGAAACGTAGCTTCCACCTGCATTTCGTGCAGCATTTCCGGAATGCCTTCCATCACCTGATCTCGCCTCAGAAGCTTCGCGCTCTCCGACATAAGTTCGGAAACCGGTCTCCCATCACGAGCCCCTTCGAGCACAAAATTAGTGATCAGCGCGATGCTCTCCGGATAGTTGAGTTTGACGCCCCTCTCCAGGCGGGCACGTGCCACTTGTGCTGCGACCGCCACCATCAACTTGTCCTTTTCCCGCGGCGTAAGATTCATTTAACGTCTCCGATTCAAACCCGTAGTTAGCACGACCACATCTTCGGTACCCGGAACGGCCCGGGCGAGGATTCCTTACCGAGTTCTTGAAGCAAATTGCGCAGGGCAGCTTTTAATTCGAAAGAAGACCATGCGGCCAGCCGAGCGACGAGCATCCCGCCAGCCAGTGTCGCGCCACAGTGACAATCGAACGAAGCGGAAAGAGTGCGGATTAACTGCAAACGCTCCTCGATGCCAGGACCGAAATAGACGAGCGTCACCAGAGCTGACGCGTCCCAAAGCAATGGCTTCCGGAAAAGTTGGGAGAAAACATCATCTGTCAGCCGCAATGTGTCGGCCCATTGCAGCCGGCCGTTCTTCCTAACCTGCCAGGTGTCGATGATGGCGCCGGCTGAAAGTTTCTCCCCGCGCGCTGCGCGACCGAGGACCAGGCATTCCACAGCGAGAAGTTCCGATCCAGGTGAAATTTCAATCTCAGTCCGGCGACAGAACCGCGCGTGATTGAACACGATGGTCTCTTGCGGCAGCCATGCCATTTTTGCCGCATCACCTACACTGAGCTTGGTGTTAATGTGTGCAGGTTGGTCGAGAGCCCGATAAATCTTCTCTGCCGCCTGTGTCGTCACCACGACGGAGGCACTGCCTAACGCTGTCACGCTAAATTGAAGACGATCTCCGCCTACCACTCCTCCTGCGGTGTTCACTAGTACCGCCTCTTTCATCACGCCGTCACCGATCCTGGGAAAAAGAACCCGGATAGGAGACTTTTGGTAAACGTCCACGATGCGCGTACCAGTCCCTGATCCGTCAACTGCGATTCGGCAGACGCCGTCAGCTCTCTGCAGATCGTTGTCCGATGAAGCCTCAGACGAGCGAACGGCCGCGCCCAGGAAATGGGTAGGAACGAGGGGGCCATCTGGCTCCCGGGAGCGGCCGTTTGTCGCATCGTGTCCGTGGGGGGACAATTTTAGAAACCCGCGAGACCCTGCGGACTGTTGTAAGGAATCCTGACGGTTGTGACTTCCTTGAGCGAGCCATCTGGCTGCGTAGCATAACCGACCAGTTTTGATGCGTTCCCATAAATCTGGTACAAGAAACCGCCATCCGGTGAAACCCAGTTATCGCTGGGTCCGCTGGTGACAGTTGAATTGAGGCCTCTGGCGGTCCCATCCCCCGGAACCTTAGGGCACGCTGGATCCTTCGCGATCTCAAGCCCCTTGCCGTTAATGCGGTAACTGCTGATGTAGCTGTAACCAAAATTGGTGGCGAATACGAATCCGTCATTCGGAGAGATTCCCAACCAGCACAGTTCGGACGGCAGACCCGGGCTTGTGTCGATCTTCACAAGTGGGCCAACGTCGATCCTGCCATCGTCGTCAAGAGTTGCGAGTGCGCATCCGTCGCCAACGGCATACCCGATGACGAAGGTGTCAGACCGGCCATTCAGGAAGGCAAGATAAAATGGCGAGCCGGCCTTCCCATCCTGGAACTTGCCCATGCCTGGCGTGCCATCCTCTTTTAGTGGGAACACAACAATGCCGTCAGGATCCGGCGCGTTCGATGCGATTACTGTGTATTTACCGTCAGGCTGCGGGACCCACAGAATCGGAGAACCATCCGGGTATGTTCCGACATGAGCGATAGGGCGATCGAATGTCGTACCGACCAAAAGAAACTTTCCATTCGGCGAAATTATGACCATGGTGGGAACGCGGTCGGTCTTGTCTCCCGTATTGACCGTGTATCGCTCACTGCGCGCCGTGAGCTTTCCTTCGCGATCAACCGACATCAAACGGAGATGATCGGGACCGAAGGAATGCAAGACGTAGAGCATGCTTTTTGAAGGCGCGAATGCCAATGACTTGGCCGTGCCACTCTTTCCTTCGACTGGGTTCCCGGTGGACTTCCGATCCACCAGTTTCAAGCGGCCGTCTTCAGCCACACTGAAACTCGAGACTGAGTTGTCACCGCCATTCGTAGTGAAAAGAAATTTGCGGTCAGGCGAGAGAATCACACTGCCTGCGCCTTCAAATGAGTTCGGGGCACTTTCCTGGCCGCTGATCGGCTTGAAGGTTCCCGAGCCCGGTCCACCGGTTGCGACGCGCTCCACCTCGGTAAGCGCTCCATTCCCGGAGCGGTGATAGTGAACGATGGCATTCTTGATCTCGTTCGTTTGCATGTAGAGATGGCCAACATGACCGCTCATGCCCATCTCTTTTGACATATTCATCATCTCTTTCGACATACTGTCTCCTTTGGCATGCTCTGCGTGAAATTGGTTGACTACTGTTTGTCGCGAAGCAACGGATAGAACTGCACCCACGTCATGTCAGTTTTGGCGACAAAGGTTTGGTGACAACTGGCACACTCGCTTGCGGAGGCCTCCTCAGCTGACTGGGCATAGGGGAGCGGGTGGTGTCCGAAGGTGAAAAAGCCCCAACCGTTGGTCTTTGCGAAGCGCTTGCTGTCTTTGACGGTGACGTCGATTCCGTTGTATGCCCCGTTGAAATATCCCCGTCCCGATGGCTCCTTGCGAGAACCGTCAGGAAACGTCGGGTCAAGAACTCGAGTCAGTTCTTTGACGATCATGGTTCCTTCGGGAAACTCGCCAGTTTTTAGATATGCGTCTACATTTTTCTGTTCAATGTAGACGTGGTGGTATTCGGGAAAATTCGCCTTTCCATTGTTGAGACCGTTGGGAGTCAGCGGAGCGCCCACAAACACCCAGCGACGAAAAGCGGAGGGATCTGGGAGCTTCAATTTGCCATCAGATGAAAATACCGCGATCGACTGTTCCGACGGGGCAGCCACAACCGGCTTTGCGACGAGTAGGTATATGACCGAACCAGTCAGTCCCAGGGCAATGATGATTGCCAACAGATGCTTCTGCATTGCAATTCTCCTTCTAACGTATTTTTCAAACGAATCTCTGCGAGACGGTTGCGGTCATTTCGATTTGAGAACCGGGTAGCCTTGCACGTATACCCAGTCACTCGATTGGGCCGGTATGTGACAACCCATACAATCTTTTTTGTAGTTGGTCGCGACCTGCTTATCGGGTGCGTCCGCGTTAAACAGCGCCCATCCCCATCCATCTCCCCACAGCGGGTTGTCCGGATAGCGATTCTTCTCGTCTTTGATCATGACGAACCATACTTTTGTGTTCGAAGCCCAGTGCGCATCACCGGTCGTCATGGAGGCATGATCGGTCCCAAAGACTTCTTTCACCAAAACTGTGCCGTCGGCGAACTTGCCGTTCTTTCGGTAGTACTGCGCCGCACCGGGAGAGGAGTACGTGACATGCATCTCCTCGCCCTTCGGATTGAGAAGAACGTCGTAGGTTCCAAGGAGCTGGTAGAGGTCACGAACATCCGCTGGTTTACGAATGTTCCCTGTCTTATCGACCAGATCAAAACCGTTTTTGGTACCGACGGTTTGGGAGTCAATTGGCTGGTGGCCGGTTAACACCACCAGGGCAACGATAAGCATTGCAATACGACCGAACATTTACTGCTCCTCCGGCTGATGGAATCGGGAGAAAGCGAATGGCCAAAGCCGCAACAACCCAATTGGAAAGTAGTCAGAACCGCATCCCAACATCTCCGCAAATTGAGAATCTGTCGGCGCGTCGTTGAAGCGCTCGATTTCGCAGCTTGCCTTTCTGTTGGTGCCGTCATGAATCTCAATTGCCAAAACGTTGCTGCTCACTATGGATCCTCGCCGCCTATATGAACTTCGCTTAGCAACCGGTTCTCCAAACAAGTTTCCATGGAACAAAACTCCGCCCTGCCTTCAGTTATGAAGCTCGCTAAGCTTGCCTGAGAACATATAGGCGGTCCACGCCCGAGACTGAATAGCGACACCGACCGACTCTGCGTTGATATAACGACGCGGAATATCGGCTCGCGCATTTTGAGAACTTCCGAAGTTTTTCGTTCTGAACTCTTCTCTTTTCCCACGCGAAGTACACCCGCGTCACCTTATTGAGAACCATGAAAAGTGTTGGAGATTGTCGTGCTCGTTTCTGAGCGGGCGAGGTTACCGGTAGGAGATGAGGAGTTGGTGACTACGGAGCATTCCGCGTTGAACGCACTGGCGAGCCTGCGCCGCCACTGGCCGGAATATCTTATGGAAGTGGGTGAAATTGCGCTCTACATGTTCCTTGTTTGTATGTTCGCCACACTATTGTTGTATCCCGCTTCTCCGCTGTTCCGTTTTGTCGGTAACACAATGCTTCGACGTGCGCTGATGGGATTTCTAGTCGGGTCGACGGTAGTGGCAATCATCGTAACGCCTTGGGGCAAGCAGTCTGGCGGTCATTTCAACCCGGCCATCACGTTAACGTTTTACCGGCTTGGAAAGTTGGCATTCTGGGACGCACTTTTTTATGTAATCGCGCAATTCTCCGGGGCAGCTGTCGGAGTAGGAATAGTTGCCTACGTTCTTCGCGGTGCTCCCAAAAGCCCATCCGTGCCCTATGCCGTCACAGTTCCGGGCATCTTGGGAAACGCTGGAGCTTTCGCTGGAGAAGCGATGATTTCTTTTGTTTTGATGACGGCCATCCTCACCAGCGCCAATCGCGCAGCGTGGTCCGCGTATTCTCCATATCTTGTGGGAATCCTGTATGCGCTCTTCATAACGTTCGAAACTCCGCTGTCTGGGATGAGCATGAATCCGGCTCGAAGTTTTGGCTCAGCGTTTGGCGCTGGGTATTGGCGTGCATTTTGGATCTATCTGATTGCGCCCACAATCGGCATGCTGGCAGGAGCCGAAGCGTTCTTGTGGGCGCGCAACGGAAATGGGCCGCGCTGCGCGAAGCTACACCATGACAACGAGAAGCGCTGCATATTTCATCACGGATAGCCAGAACCCACACGGTCATCTCACTTTTAGCCAGAACAGACCGCACAAAGAACACACGATAATCACGAGAGCGAACAACGCGACTACAGTCACGGTATCGACAACGGCATCCGTACTTTTCTCGTCGGGGTCAAGATAGCGGATCACCGACCAGAGTTTCGTCGGATCCAGTTCCTCATCTTCCACGCAGTGATCGTCGAACAACATATTGATTCCCACCAAGAGTTTGACGCTGCCGGTCTGTTTGCAACTCTAAACTCAAGAAAGCAAGCGGCATGCCAAGGCGTCTGGGCGTCAGTCGTCTTTCCTGCGACGCGCGTGGCGAGGGCATGTCATCCCGGCAAACACGCTTCACTCACTGTTGTTTCCCACAACTTCTCTGCGTGCAACGAAATTCCTAGTCCGCGCTTGGCGTTCTTGTTTTGGTCGAGCGAGTGCATGGGCGACACATCATGCAACGCCGAATTAGATTTTGTGAAACCCCTGGTCGATCAATCACAGTAATTTTGCTAGCTCTGGGATTGGTGGCCCCCTTGTTTGCTCAATCGAGTGCCCACACATCGGATGACGGAAGTACGTTGCCAGAGATGCGACCGCGCCAATATTTGTTCGGCGACTGGGGTGGAAAGAGGACGGCGTTAGAGGAAAAAGGCGTGAAGCTCGATTTCTTTTACATCGCAGACCTCGAGGCCAATCCGAGCGGGGGAATGGAGCAGACCAAAGCTGGATGGGAAAGAATTCGCGGAACCATCGATATCAATTTTGACCAAATGATGAAATGGCAGGGATTCAGATTTCATGCGACCGGACTGTGGCAAGTTGGCGCGAACCTGGGAGCAAAAATTGGAACCCTCGCGAATCCGAGTGATTTAGTCAGCGCGCATACCACCCGTCTTGATTCCTTCTGGCTCGAGCAAAACTTCTTGAACAGCAAGATCAGGTTACGTGCAGGGCAGTTGGCCGGTTTGGACTTTTATGGCAATCAGGAATATGGAGGCTCATGGCTTATCGAGCCTATGGGCTATGCATTCGGCAACCTATTTACTTCTATCTTTGAATCGTTCAATCCGGCTGGTACTCCTGGCGCCGAAGCCCGCTTCACTCCAACACGCAATTTCTACCTTAAAACCGCGGTAATGGCGGGAAACAGAGATCCATATAAGCAAGACCCAACCGGCTTCCATTTTCAGATTCGCGATACTCCCGATTTCCTGTTCGAAACGGGTTTCCTGATTCACCCGTCAGACGACAGACAAGCGATGGGATCTTCGGGAGGCGGTAAATCCTATCCCGGGGCTTACAAATTTGGTGGAGTTTATAACGGCGGTAAATTTCCTGATCCTTCCGGCCGCGAGAGCAGTGGGAACTATCTGATCTACGGAATGGCAAGCCAAGCCTTGTTTCGCTCCGACGCTGGTTCAAATCGTGGCCTGGATGCGACATTCGGTTTCGACTGGAGTCCTGGCGACGTAAGTCGCGAGAATTCTCAAATTACAGTGGGCGCGCGTTTCAATGCGCCGTTTGGGCACCGGACGAAGGATCGCATCGCCTGCGCATTCGTGTACAGCAAGATCAGCGACCCTTTCAGTCAATTCGACGCATTGCTTGATGGCGCACAGCTGGGTTCGGAGAAAGCATTTGAAGTCAACTATGCTTTCCAGGTCACGCGTTACTTCTTGCTACAACCGACGTTTCAGTACTACGTCAACGTGGGTGGCAACCCTGCCTTGTCGAATGCGCCCGTCCTGGGATTCAGAACCAAGGTGAACTTTTAACTGATTCGGTGTGCCATGAAAACCAGAGTTGACGAACTCCAGAGCATTCCCGGTCGGCAGTTTGATCTATGTGTAATCGGTGGTGGAGCGACGGGTTCGGCCTGCGCCCTAGATGCGCAACTGCGTGGTATTCAAACCGTGCTGTTCGAGGCAGGCGACTTTGCCGGCGCAACCTCGAGCGCGGCTACGAAGATCATCCATGGCGGCGTGCGCTATCTGGAGCAAGCCATCAAAGATGCCGACCTGCAGGAATATCACGTCCTCGTCCGTGCTTTGCATGAGCGAGTCCGCATGCTGGAAAACGCGCCACACCTCACTCGGAGGCTGGAATTTCTTGTTCCGAGTTACCACTGGATCGATGTGGCCTACCTCGATGTCGGGCTAAAGATTTATGACTGGCTAGCGGGACCTGGCCGTATCTCTCCAAGCAAGTATCTTTCGCGTGAGGAAACATTACTGCGCATGCCGGAGTTGAACCCGGAAGGTCTGGTGGGTTCGGTGGCGTATGCGGATGGCCAGTTCGACGATGCCCGATACAACATTGCGCTTGTCCAAACTTTTGCGTTGCTTGGCGGTCGCGTTCTGAATCATGCGAAGGTCACCGATTTCTTGCGCTATCCGAGTGGACGGATTTCCGGAGTACGAGTGACAGACCAGTTGACGAACAATTCATTCGCAGTCGAGGCGCAAATCGTCGTGAATGCTACTGGGCCTTTCTCGGACTCGATTCGACAGCTGGCCACTGCGGGTTTGGAAAAACGCATGCGTCCCAGCAAGGGGTCGCACATTCTGCTGCCGCTTGAGCTGTTCTCGTCACAGGACGCTTTGCTTATTCCGAAGACGGAAGATGGACGAGTTCTATTTGCTGTTCCCTGGTGTGGACGGTTGCTCGTCGGGACCACAGATGAAGAGATTTCTCCGGATGCCGAACTGGTGGTCACAAAGGAAGATGTCGATTATTTGCTCCGACACCTCAACCAATACCTGGCTACCCCGGTCACTCCAAACGACATCGTCAGCGGCTTTGCCGGCGCGCGTCCTCTTGTGGGATCTGATTCAAAAGACACGAAAAAACTGGCGCGCGACGATGTAATTGAAGTGGATCCAGTCAGCGGGCTCATCAGCATCATGGGAGGCAAGTGGACGACGCATCGGGCAATGGCTGAAGACACAATTCATGCCGTGCAGCAATCTCTAGGGCTCCACCAAAGCGAATCGGTCACTCGCAATCACATTCTGTCCGGCGGGGAAAGGTTCACGGAAGACTATTGGAAAACGCTTTGCGTTAAGTATCCGATTTCGTCAAAGACCGCTCAACATCTGGCAGGCAAGTTTGGAACCGCATCCGAGCGGGTCCTTGGACTGGCTACCGAAAGCTCGGATTTTCTCCAAACCATTCTTCCTGGCGGTGGTGCGGTGCGAGCGGAAGTCGTGTATGCGGCTCGCCACGAAATGGCGGCCTCGATTGAAGATGTCCTCGCGCGCAGAATCGGCATGCAGTTCTATTCGTGGAAAGACTGCATTGAGGCTACACCTGAGGTCGCCTCGCTTATGCAGAACGAACTGAAATGGAGTAATGCATATACCCGCGACGCAATGAGTAACTACCTGGAAAAGATTTATCACTTGATGGACTCGGCGGGTTTGTCCAGACAATGCGACCCAGCTTCGCCCAGAGAGCGCCCCGACTGAACGATGAGAAACCCACGCTGCACTGGCGAGAGCGGCGCGACTCTTGGAGGATTACATTGGCAGACTACATCGGTGCAATCGATCAAGGCACGACAAGCACGCGCTTCATCGTGTTCGACCGTTCGGGACGGACGGTGGCAATTTCCCAGAAAGAGCACGAACAGATCTATCCGAAGCAAGGATGGGTTGAGCACAATGCCGCGGAAATCTGGGGGAAGACCCGCGAAGTCATTTCAGAAGCGATGACGAAAGCGCGGCTCGGACCACGCGAGCTGGCGGCAATCGGAATCACCAACCAGCGTGAGACCACCATCGTTTGGAATCGGAGGACTGGCAAGCCGGTCGCTAATGCGCTCGTCTGGCAGGACACTCGAGTTGCAGATTATGTTCGAGAATTTGGGGGATCCGGAGGACAAGACAGATTTCGCAGTAAAACTGGACTTCCGCTCACAACCTATTTTAGTGGCCTTAAAGTCCGCTGGATCCTCGAGCATGTGGAGGGCGCGCGGGAGGCCGCCGAAACGGGCGACTTGCTCTTTGGCAACATTGACACATTTCTGGTCTGGCACTTAACCGGCGGGCCTAGAGGTGGCGCACACATCACCGACGTCACCAATGCCAGCCGCACCCAACTCATGAATCTCGCGACCCTTTCTTGGGATAGCGAAATTCTTAAAGCCTTCGAAATCCCGGCGGCAATGCTGCCGAAGATTCGCTCTAGCAGTGAAGTTTATGGGACAGCCAAGGAGCCTTCGGTGCAGGATGTCGCCATCGCCGGAATCCTTGGAGATCAGCAGGCAGCGCTGGTAGGCCAGACATGTTTTGAGCCGGGCGAGGCAAAAAATACTTATGGTACCGGCTGCTTCTTGCTCATGAACACGGGCACCCAAAAAATTGACTCCAAGTCGGGCTTGCTGACAACACTGGGTTACAAGTTCGGAGATCAACCCGCCCATTACGCGCTCGAAGGAAGCATCGCGATTACCGGCGCTCTGGTGCAATGGATTCGCGACAACCTCGGCCTGATCGAAAAGAGTTCAGACATCGAGTTGCTTGCCCGCACAGTAACCGATAACGGCGGGCTGTATTTCGTCCCTGCGTTCTCCGGCTTGTACGCCCCGCATTGGAAGGATAATGCCCGCGGTGTGATTGCCGGGCTCACGCGTTATGCGAACAAGGGACACCTTGCAAGGGCAGTCTTGGAAGCAACCGCATTTCAAACTCGTGACGTGCTGGAAGCGATGGAAAAAGATTCAGCGATCAAGCTGGATGTGCTTCGCGCGGATGGCGGCATGGTGGCCGACGAACTGCTGATGCAATTTCAGGCTGACATTCTCGACAGACCTGTAGTTCGTCCCGTAACCAAGGATGCGACGACTGCATTGGGTGCAGCCTACGCGGCCGGCTTAGCTGTGGGGTATTTCACAGACCTAAAGGATCTCCGCGCAAATTGGGCAGTTGACCGAACATGGAAACCGAATCTCTCAAACGGAAAGCGTGATGAGATGTACAAACTCTGGAAGCGTGCGGTAAGCAAATCGTTCGATTGGCTAGATTGAGTTTCGCGCAGAACGAAAATTAAGGAGACGCAAAATGCTGGCGAAGTGTTTCGGAGAGTTCATGGGTACGCTAGTGCTGATATTGCTGGGTGACGGCGTCGTCGCCAACGTCTTGCTTAAGCGGTCGAAAGCCGAAGGTGCAGGCTGGATGGTGATTGCGAGCGGTTGGGCGTTCGCCGTAATGGCGGGTGTGTTCACTGCGATAGCGTTTGGAAGCAACGACGCTCATCTAAATCCCGCGGTAACAATTGGCTTTGCCGTATCAAGTGGTGACTTCGCCAAATTCGCTCCTTACCTGATTGCCCAGATGGCAGGGGCTTTTGCAGGGGCCACTCTGGTTTGGCTCCATTTCCTGCCACACTGGGAACCTACTTCGGACGCCAGTTTAAAGCTCGCTTGTTTCTGCACCGCACCTGCAATCCGCCGGTTCGGCGCGAACCTGATCAGCGAAATTCTGGGAACGGTTGTGCTGGTATTGGTTGTAGGTGCAATCTTTTCGAAGGCTGTGGCAGCTTCGGGACCTGCCTCCGGCTTGGGCCCATATCTAGTTGCAGCCCTCGTATGGGGAATAGGACTCTCTCTCGGTGGAACTACTGGCTATGCCATCAATCCGGCCAGGGACCTCGGGCCGCGACTCGCACACTCTCTGTTACCTATTGCAGGCAAAGGGGGTTCCGACTGGGGTTATGCACTGGTCCCCGTTCTCGGACCGTTGATCGGCGGAACTCTCGGTGGCCTGCTTCTACGTGCCATCGCGAGATAGGTTCCCACAAAACAACGTCTTCTCCGCGAAGAAGTGATCGTCAAAGCGGTCGCCTTCCCGCCTTTCTGCTCCCCCCTCCGACCGCGCCACCTTGCTCCCTGCCAATCCCCATTACATAATAAAGGAGGTTGTCTCCGGCGATGGAAAGCAGTCCATGGATAAAGCATCGCAATGTTTACTGCGGCCCCCACCCAGAGTTGAACCGGCTCAGGAAGGTACGGCGCAATTTTCCACCGAATCTGTCCTCGACATCTTAAAGTTGATTTTCGCCGGAGCGCCTCTGGCTGAGACCCTTACGATCATTGCGCGATTGGTTGAATCCCAAGAGAAGGACACTTTCTGTACCATCTGGCTGCCGGATGACGATGGGAAGAAACTGAATTGCGTCGCCGCGCCAAGTCTTCCAGGATTTAGCGCCCAAGTAGGCCCTACGTTTATCGGTCCCAATGGCGCCTCCTGCGGTACAGCCATTCATCGAAGGAAGCCGGTGTACGTGACAGACATTATCCAGGACTCGCTTTGGAATGACTATCGTGCCCCCATCTCTCGCTATGGGATCCGTTCTGTTTGGTCCCATCCTTTATTTACAAGCGAAGGTAAAGTGCTTGGAACATTTGCCATGCTTCATCGTGAGGTAAGGAGTCCTGGCGCTCGCGAACTCCAGTTGATTGAAAATGCCGGCCATATCGCCGGAATTGCAATTGAACGCCACCTTCGTGAACAGGAGCTGCGGCATGAACGAGATCGGCTGCAATTGCTGCTGGAGATCACAAGCAAAGTCACCAGCAGACTGGACCTCCGGCAAGTGGTCGACGCGCTTTCGACCGATCTGCTCAGGATCATGCAATGTGATGTGTCCGCCTTGCTGATACCCGACCCCGAGAGCGAGGCGCTACGCGTCACTATTTTGCACAACCCTGATGCGAGAGGCCCCTACCGCGAAGGATCGCTGGTGCCGATGAATAGTTCGATCTCAGGTCAAGTAATGCGAACGGCCAAGACTGTCTGCATCAATAATTTCGAACAGGTCCGCGAAGATCCCGAAATTTATGGGAACCCTGATGGTCAAGTCATTTATAAGCACGTGCTCACGGAAGGCCTCAGGACAGGTTGTTATCTTCCCCTCATAAGCCGCGACCGCGCGGTGGGCGTATTGATGCTTTGCAGGCGCTCGGACAATGTCTTCGAGAAGGACGACGTCACCTTACTCGAACAAGTGGCCGGTCAGGTAGCGATTGCGGTTGAAAATACGCTGGAATACGAAAAGGCGACAAAGGATCGGGATAAAGAGACCAACCAAAGACTCTACCTTGAAGCGGAAATTCGTGCCGAATTTGGGCAAATCGTTGGCGACAGCCCCGCTTTAAAAGCCGCGTTGGATTTGGTTGCAGTTGTCGCACCCACGAATTCCGGTGTGCTCATTCAGGGTGAGACCGGAACCGGGAAAGAACTTATTGCAAGGGCAATCCATAATCTCAGTGACCGTCGCGAACTCCCATTTGTGAAATTGAATTGTGCGGCGATTCCTCTTGGGCTGTTGGAGAGTGAATTATTCGGACACGAAAAAGGAGCCTTCACCGGAGCCATCGCACAGAAGACCGGTCGATTCGAACTCGCCCACAGAGGCACACTCTTTTTGGACGAAGTAGGCGACATTCCTCTGGAACTTCAGGCGAAGTTGCTACGCGTTTTGCAAGAACAGGAATTTGAGCGCCTTGGCAGTAACCGTACGCACAAGGTTGATGTCCGTCTTGTCGCCGCCACCCATCGCGACTTAATCGCGATGGTGAAACAAGGAACATTTCGCGAGGATCTCTACTATCGACTGATGGTATTTCCCATACCCGTTCCGACTCTACGGAAACGAACGGAAGACATTCCCAAACTGGTTTGGCATTTCACGGCGCTTTCCGCGCGCAAGATGAATAAAAAGATCGACCAAATTTCGCCGGAAATCATGGACGCACTGGTCCGATATCGCTGGCCGGGAAACGTGCGCGAGTTACAGAACTTTATCGAACGGGCAGTGATCCTCTCTCCTCAATCCGTATTGCGGGCGCCGGTCTCAGAGCTAGAGGCGTTCTTGCCTCATAAAGAACCGCAGTCAAAAATCAATGGTCTGGCACAGGTGGAGCGGGACCACATCCTGCGTGCGCTGGAGGCAAGCAACTGGGTGGTGGGTGGACCAAATGGTGCCGCGGAGCGACTTGGGATGAAGCGCACATCTTTGGTCTATCGAATGCAGAAGCTTAGTATCATCCGCCCTGGCTCGTCGACTTAGGACGCTGCGGCTCGACCGTACCCCAAGTCAGGACTGAACGGCGCGAAAGCATTTCGTCACGGCGGCGTCCAAGTCCCGACGGCCAGACGGAAATCCGTCACAGATTTGTCACTTTCGTCGGGAATTTCTGGCCCTAGGCACCCGAAAACGTGCCAGCAATTCAGCAGTTTACACATCTCCACGTCTTCGATCCGGCTCTTCAACTTGTGGCAGCTAGAGTGCATCAAAGACAAATCCCGGACAGCCTTGTTGCCCTCAAAGCGTGAGGTTTCTAGAGAATGCGCGGTTGTAGGATATTGAGCTTTGCGACCATCTTATTCGCTGCATGTGCAGCATGGGCAGTTGATCCGGCAACACACCTCACGCAGTATGCGCACAGAGCATGGCGTATCCAGGACGGCTTCTTTAGCGGTTCCCCCACAACCATTGCCCAAACTGTGGATGGATATCTGTGGGTTGGGACTGCCACCGGATTGTTTCGTTTTGACGGAGCCCACTTTGTTCCCTGGACAGCTTTCTCCCACGACAAGCGACTTGAGTCGGCAGAGGTCTCATCTCTTCTAGGCGCGCGCGACGGCAGTCTCTGGATCGGCGCGGCCTACCATTTATTTCGTTGGAAAGACAACGTACTGTCAGATTACTCAACCGAGGACGAATTCATCGCTGCAATTGTTGAAACCCCGAAAGGCGATATTTGGTTGGCTCGGACACGGCAAGGCTCTCAGTTGGGAGCTCTCTGCCAAGCCCAGGATCGCAGTCTTCGTTGTTACAGCGATAAGGAAGGTGCACCACTGTCTTTCGGAATGTCATTGATCCAGGACACGGCAGGAAATTTCTGGATGGCCGGTGACGCCAAATTGCTACGCTGGCAGCCGACTTCGTCGTCGGTCTGGCCGGTGAAGGCGCTGCGGAGTTCCGATGCGTTCGAAGGCTTGAAAACATTGGCCGTCGATCGGAACGATTCTCTCTGGGTGGGAATCAAGTACCCCGGGCCTGGCTTGGGTCTTCAGCAATTTCACGAAGGTGTTTGGAAGACCTTCACATCTCGCGAGTTCGATGGATCGAAACTTTCGGTTTCCAAACTGTTCGTGGACCAAGATGGCGCGATTTGGGTAGGAACGGAAGATAAAGGGATTTACCGAATCACCAACAGAAGGGTCGATCATTTCGATAGCGCGAATGGGCTATCCGGCGACACCGTGATGGATCTGTTTCAGGACCACGAAGGTACTATCTGGGTCGCCACATCAAAAGGTATTGACAGTTTTCGCGATCTGCCAGTGGTATCGCTCTCAAGACTTGAGGGGCTTCACTTAGACGGCGCCCAGTCGATTCTTTCTTCTACTGCCGGGACAATTTGGATTGGCAACGTAGGTTCCTTGGATGCCCGGCATAACGGAGCGATCACCTCCATCGTCGCTAAAGACGGGTTGCCAGGCCGGGAAGTCACTTCGCTTTTTGAAGACCGCGCGGGAAAGCTTTGGGTTGGAATTGACGACGGACTATTTCTCTTTGACCACCAACATTTTGTTCCTGTGACTATGCCAGGCGAGCCTGGACCCGTGACCTCGATAACTGGGGGAAGCGGAGGAAGCGTCTGGGTTCTGAAGACCAGTACTGTGAGTCAGAGCCTGGTTCATCTTCAAGATGGTCACATGCTAGAGCACCATGTTCTCGATCCCAGTAACGGAATACTCACAATTGCGCGGGCTCCGCATGGAGACATATGGATGGGTGGAGATACGCTTAGCTATCTACGCAACTCCATGGCGACAAAAATCGCCGACTTCGGGCCTCATAACGGTTATGTACGAAGCATTGCAATTGATGATGATGGCTTTGTCTGGTTTGGCGCCACAAAAGGTCTGGCGGGTTTGATAGATGGAAAGCTGCGGCAGATGACTACCTCAAACGGTTTACCCTGCGGCTGGATCAACGCGTTGGTCTTTGATCGTCACGGTTCACTTTGGTCATACACGCAATGCGGCCTGGTGAAAATCGAACGCGCGGAGTTGGCCAGATGGCAGCGACATCCTGATGTACACGTAAGGGTTGTCGTGTTCGACGCACTGGACGGTTTTCAGGGCGGCGCTACTTCGTTTCGCCCCGCAGCAACAAGATCGTCAGACGGCCGACTATGGTTCGTTAACAGCAGCGTTGTGCAAACCATAGATCCGGATCACATCCCTGTAAATCGCTTGCAGCCGCCGGTTCACATTGAGCAAGTCATTGGAGACACGAGGAGCTATTCGCCGGACAATGCCGTCAAACTCCCGGAACTGTGTAGAAATATCGAAATCAAATACACCGCTTTAAGTTTTGTTGTTCCAGAACGGGTTGTTTTTCGTTACAAACTTGACAATTACGATAGCGATTGGCAGGACGCCGGGCCCCGGCGATCAGCCTTCTACACGAACCTGCGACCAGGCAGCTACATGTTTCACGTGATCGCCCGTAACAACGATGGGGTTTGGAACGAAGCGGGAGCCTCGTTGGCTTTTTCCGTTCCACCTGCATGGTTTCAGACGTTCTGGTTCCGTGTCGCGGCAGTGGGAGCGTTTCTGACGCTGATGTGGGGACTCTATCAACTCCGGCTTCAGCAACTGCGGAAACAGTTCAATGGGCAGCTTGAGGTCCGTGTCCATGAACGCACACGCATCGCGCGGGATTTGCACGACACGCTGCTGCAGAGTCTCCATGGATTGATGTTTGAATTTCAGGCGGCTCGCAACATGTTTCGCAAGCGGCCGGAAGAAGCATTGCAGGCTCTCGACACCGCTATCATGGGAACTGAGCAAGCCATCACGGAGAGCCAGGACGCGATCGAAAATCTGCGGCGTACTGCAACGACCGAGGATGATGTCGCACAGCTCATCAACGCAACCGGACAGGATTTGGCAAACTCGCGAATCGGAGACCATGATTCTCCAGCCTTTGGACTTACAGTTGAGGGTCAGCAGCGACCGTTAGACCCTGTTATCCGGGACGAAGTCCACCACATCGCGAGCGAAGTGTTACGGAACGCTTTCCGCCACGCGCAGGCTCGCCGCATCGAAGCCGAAATTCTTTACGACGAGGGCCAGCTTCGCTTGCGGGTCCGGGATGATGGGAAGGGCGTGGACCCGAAAGTGCTGCAGGAAGGAAGTCGCCCGGGACACTGGGGTTTGCCGGGAGTTCGGGAACGAGCTCAGCAAATTGGCGCGAAGCTCGATCTATGGAGCCAGGCAGAAGCGGGAACAGAAGTGCAACTGACAGTGCCTGCTTCCATCGCCTATCGAAAGATTCCGGGCCGCTCCAGGCTCAGACTGTTTCAAAGGACGGGCAACCATGATCGCTGACACGAGCCTGATTCGAATCCTTACAGTGGATGACCATCCTCTACTTCGTAAGGGCATCTCCGCTCTCGTCAACACAGAAAATGACATGAAGTTGGTGGCGGAGGCTTCCTGCGGCGAAGAAGCCATCGAGAAGTTCCGGGCTTACCGGCCCGACATAACTCTGATGGATATCCAATTACCCGGCGTCAACGGTATCGAGGCCATCGGTCAAATTCAGCAAGAGTTTCCGAGTGCGCGAATCATTGTTCTGACGACATATAGCGGGGATGTCCAAGTGTTGCGGGCCATCAAGGCGGGAGCGCGAGCGTTTCTATTAAAGCGACAAGTACATCGCGATCTCCTGGAGACGATACGGGCTGTCCATTCCGGCCAGCGGCGGATCCCTCAGGAAATTGCAGTGGAACTCGTGGACCATCCCAGGGACGATCTGACGACCCGTGAAATTGACGTCCTCCGGTTGATCGCGGAAGGAAATGCGAACAAAGAGATCGCGGATCAGTTATCGATTGGCGAAGCAAGTGTGAAGAGCTACGTTGCCAACATCCTGTCTAAACTTGAAGCGAAAGACAGAGCCCACGCCGTCACGATCGGATTGCGACGGGGAATTATCGAACTATAGCTCCCCCGAAAGGCGGAGGCGAATACCTTCATTCAGGTGTTTTCAAGTTGTTTGCCGACCCCTAAGCTAAAGCCCGATAAACGGGGTGTTCGTGCAACGTCTTTTCTCCACGTTTCCCAATGGATGGCCCGGCCGAGGCCTTCTTCTGCAACGCATTGTCACGGCCGTTGCCCTGTTTTGTTTGGCAGTCGGTCATCCCAAAGAGACATCGCACTTTCCCTTGATTCTTCCACATGTAATCACGGCGGGCGCCGCCGTGCTTCTGCTCCTTGGTCTGTGGACCCCAATCTGCGGTTCGTTGATCGCGGTGGTTGAGGCATGGATGGTTTTTACTTACGGTGGAAACGGAGTTTCGATCATTTTGGCAACACTGGGTGCCTCATTGGCAATGATCGGGCCCGGTGCATGGTCCTTGGATGCCTGGCTGTTCGGCCGTAAGCATTTCGAAATGCCTGAGCGGTAGGTGCTTTTCTCTAGTGAAAAAGGCGGGGTTCGTTTTCCAAAAAAGACAACGCCCTTCACATCCATATTGGACCGTTGCAGGCGTCGATTTGCGGTTGTGCAGCGGAGGATCTGACTACACACTGAACTCGCTGCTCACACAATGAGAGCACCGGTTTGGGAGTTTGGGAGACGACACCATGATCGATCTTGCGCAAGCACGACCAGACAATCGAACGAGCCATGATTTGCCAGGATTCTTTGTCGAGAACAATGGTCAACTGGGCATTATCGAAAACTCGTTGAACTACCAAGCGATGATGAAGATCGAAGACCGAGGGCCAGCCGGGTTTAAACGCGAAAAGGTCATTGACCCCAAACTTGGACCGATTGTCGGAGACAGCCCGTCCCTCATTGCCGCATTGAATTTTGTGTCCTTGGTGGCGCCCACTGATTCAAGCGTGCTCATCCTGGGCGAAACAGGAACCGGTAAAGAACTTGTTGCGCGGTCCATCCATGATTTGAGCAAGCGCTCCGACCGATCGTTTGTGAAATTAAACTGCGCGGCGATTCCTCTTGGGCTGCTGGAGAGTGAATTGTTCGGACACGAAAAAGGGGCCTTCACGGGAGCCATTGCACAGAAAACCGGAAGATTCGAACTCGCCCACAGAGGCACACTGTTCCTCGACGAGGTAGGCGACATTCCCCTGGAACTTCAGGCGAAGTTGCTACGCGTTTTGCAAGAACAGGAATTTGAGCGGCTTGGCAGTAATCACACGCACAAAGTCGACGTGCGGCTGATCGCCGCCACGCATCGCGACCTGGCTTCCATGGTGAGACAGGCTACATTTCGCGAGGACCTTTACTATCGCCTGAAAGTATTTCCAATCCAACTGCCATCATTGCGGCAGCGAACCGAGGACATTCCGCAACTTGTTTGGCATTTCACAGAGCTCTTCGCGGGTCGGATGAACAAGATCATTGACGAAATCCCGGAGGAGGCCATGGACGCGATGGTCCGATATCGTTGGCCGGGGAACGTTCGCGAACTGCAAAATTTCATCGAACGAGCGGTCATTCTCTCTCCTCATTTGGTGTTGCGAGCTCCAATCTCGGAGCTCGACCCTTTTTGCCCTCAACCGAAATCAAATCTTCCGATCGGCAGTCTCGCAGAGATGGAGCGGGATCATATTTTTCGGGTTTTGGAAGCCAGCCAATGGGTCATCGGAGGACGAAACGGCGCGGCCGAGCGCCTGGGCATGAAAAGAACCTCCCTGGTTTACCGCATGAACAAGCTCGGCATAAAACGGCCATCCACTTCCGTACTCGAGAGCAAGATGAACGGTTCCGCCCAGGACGACTGATCGTGGTGCTGTGACATGCGTGCGACGAGAATCCGTCACTGACGGAGATTCAACACATTTCCGTCACGAATGTTAGCGATTCAGTACGCGGTTAGATCGACATCTCCAACTACTTGAATAGTTTGGGCTTTGCACAGTCGTCGCTCCTTCGCAATCCTCCTAGTGGCTTGTGGCTTGCTTGTGAATGTCTGGCCCGAGGTGCGTTGAAGCGGAGACTCTGTTCGTGATTCGGCTGGGCCCAAAGTGTTTCAGTTGATCTTGTTGACGGGGTCCCGAAAATTGAAGAAGAAATCGTCCACGCTCCACTCGAAGTACAAAGCGGTACGGTCGCTGACACACGTTCTGGTTAACAATCTCTCGGCCGAAGACCAGATGGTACAGTCGTGTCCCGAAGCCAGCCCCGTGAAGTGGCATCAGGCTCATACAACGTGGTTCTTCGAAACTTTCGTATTGCGGCCATTCCTTTCTGCGTACAAACCTTTTAACCAAGAGTTTCATTGGCTGTTTAACAGCTATTACAACGCCCTCGGTCATGACATTCCGGACAAAAAGTTGCGCGCATGCCTCTGTCGTCCCTCTTTAGATCAGATATTGGCCTTTCGCGCACATGTCGATCGCGAGGTGGAGAGATTGCTTTCTGGCCTCATTGACGACGAAGTAGTGCGGCTCATCCTCCTGGGCCTGAATCATGAACAGCGACATCAGGAGCTTGCACTGACAGACATCAAGCACGCTTTTTTCTCGAATCCGCTACACCCCGCATATGCGGAAACACATCTCCCGCGAGAAGCAAGGCATCCAGTTTCCAAGCTCAGCTGGCACAATTTCAGCGGCGGTCTGATTGAGATTGGTCATGCACTTCAAGCTGCGAATCCACTCGATTTTTGTTTCGACAACGAAACTCCTCGTCACAAGGTCTATTTGCAACCCTTCCAGATTGCTAACCGCAAGGTCACTTGCCGCGAATACCTGGAGTTTGTTTCCGACGGCGCATACACGCGGCCGGAGTATTGGCTTGCTGAAGGCTGGGACGCTTTGAAGCATACGGGCTGGGTCGCGCCGCTTTACTGGGACCGTGATCCCGACGACGAGTGTGGCTGGCGCGTATTCACTCTTCGGGGCTGGCATGGGTTGTCCAGTCTGCTCGATACCCCGGTGTGCCACACAAGTCTCTTCGAAGCTGACGCCTTCGCGCGCTGGCGCGGTTGTCGACTTCCGACAGAAGCGGAATGGGAATTCGTGGCGAGCCAAGTGCCCGCACAGGGAAATCTGCTCGATACCGGCAGACTCCATCCTGCAAAAGCGACCGGCGACGGTGTTGAGCAACTCTATGGCGACTGTTGGGAGTGGACTACCAGTTCCTACGTTGGCTATCCGGGATACAAGGCCCAACCCGGTGCACTGGGCGAATACAACGGGAAATTCATGTCCTGCCAAATGGTATTGCGCGGCGGGTCATGCGTGACTCCTGCGGATCACCTGCGAGCAACCTATCGAAACCATTTTCCACCGACGACACGATGGCAATTCACCGGGATACGCTTGGCCACTTAAAAGCTGTCACTTGCGAAGATCGCCGAGACCAACTCCCGTCGCTGTCAGGCATTCGTCGCAAATTCGTCACATGCGTTACTGAGGCTTTCACTTCCTTGGAAGGCAACTTTCAGAACTGGAACCGTTTATCTCGTTAGAGGGAATCGATCTAGACCCATTTTTTTGGCATCTTGTTTGCGATAGAAACGGTTCAGCAGCCCGTCAACGGCAGATCGGAAGATTTGAGGATGAACAACCAAAATGAGTAAAGCGAGTTCAACAACAAAGAGCGGCAAATCCAACCCTGCACCGAGAACAGTTGAACGCGGGGCTCCATCCCAGTTGCAGATTCCTCGTACATCCGTTCATAAAATTGAAGCGGATGGTGTCCGGGTTTTCTATCGGGCAGCGGGCGACAGCAATGCCCCGGCTGTTCTCTTGCTGCATGGGTTCCCGGCATCGTCGTTCATGTTTCGTGAACTCATTCCTCGGCTGGCCAACGATTACCGTGTAATCGCTCCCGACTTGCCAGGCTTTGGGTTTACGGAAGTCCCAGCCGAAAGAAAATATGTTTACTCATTCGACGGATTGGCAGGGACCATCGAAGCTTTTACTACAGTGCTCAAAATTAACTGCTGCGCAATTTATGTATTCGACTACGGCGCGCCCACAGGTTTCCGGCTGGCAATGGCACATCCTGAGCGAATTACAGCCATCGTTTCACAAAATGGAAATGCATACGAAGAAGGACTCGCCGATGCCTGGGGGCCAATCCGGAAATATTGGGCATCCCCAACGCCAGAAAATCGCGATGCACTTCGGCAAAACATTCTGACTTTCGAAGGAACGCGGTGGCAATACACGCATGGGGTGAGCAATCCAGAAAGCGTTGCGCCAGAGGCGTACACACTGGATACGGCTTTGCTGGAGCGCCCCGGGAATAAAGATATCCAGTTGGATCTGTTTCTCAACTATGCATCGAACGTAGCCCTCTATCCAGCATTTCAGGAATATTTTCGCAAGTCGAAGCCGCCGCTGCTGGCGATCTGGGGCAAGAACGATCCCTTCTTCCTTCCTGCAGGAGCAGAGGCCTTCCGCAAAGACCTGCCAAAGGCGAGTGTGCAGTTACTTGATACAGGTCATTTTGCAATCGAGACGCATGCTGCGGAAATCGCCACGGCAATGAAAGCCTTCTTTGGCGCGAACGGTGTTAGCTAGTGAGTAGCGAACAATGGATCCTAAGATGAACGCCTTCCCTCAGAACACGACAGTCGTTTTGGTACACGGAGCATGGGCCGACGGCTCGTGCTGGAGCAATATCATTTTGCCCCTGCAATCGCAGGGTCTTAAAGTCATGTGCGCTCCCATTCCTCTCACGTCATTATCTGACGACGCGGTAGCATTGAGTGCCGCCCTCGAACGTACGAACGGCCCGGTGGTTCTTGCGGGTCACGCCTATGGTGGAGCAGTCCTCGCGACCACGCGTGACAGCCGAGTGAAAGCTCTCGTATACATCGCGGCCCTTGCGCCCGATGAGGGCGAAACGGTCGCGAAAGTTTTCTATCGCGATGAACCACATCCGAACGCTCCCAAGCTAAGCCCGGATAAGCATGGTTTCATTTGGATGCCGGAAGATGGATTTCATCAGGCGGTGGCACACGATGCTTCGAGCGAACAAAAAAGGATCCTGGCTGCCGTGCAAAGACCGATTTCGCTGCAGTGCATTCAAGAGCCAGCCCCGGCGCCGACCTGGCAGACGAAACCTTCGTGGTATCTGCTGGCCGAGAAGGACCGCATGATAAATCCCAGGACCCAGCGCTTCATGGCCGAGCGCATGGGCGCGAACATGCGATCCGCGAGTGTCGACCATAGCCCGATGTATACCGCTCCGCAGCTGGTAGTCGATGTCATTCTGGAAGCTGCCCGTCAAAGCATGCCGCAAACGGAAGTCTCAGCGGGATGAGTATGGCCATCAAATCTGTCGCCATTGTGACCGGCGCAAGTCAAGGTATCGGTAAGGCCACTGCCGTCCGGCTCGCCCGCGATTTTTCAGCCGTGGTGCTGGCTGCCAGAAATAAGGACAAACTGGAGGAAACTGCCTCGGCGGTTAGCTTGTCCGGTGCCGAAACGATGGTGTGCGATCTTGACCTGCGTGATCCTCAGTCTGCACAGATCGTCATTAAAACCACACTCGATCGGTTCGGCAGAATCGATGCGCTGCTCAATATCGCTGGCGCAGTCCCCCAGATCAACCTGTTCGAAATGACAGACGCGCAATGGGACGATGGGATGGCGCTTAAGTTTCACGGCGCGCGCCGTCTGACAATGCAGGCGTGGGACGCACTGAAAGCTTCGAATGGATCGGCAGTGTTCATCTCGGGAAGCGCAGCCTTCGACCCGAAGCCCGCATTCGCGGCAGTCGCCGCGATCAACTCAGCCATCATCGCGCTGGCCAAGGCATTTGCCGAACAAGGAATCAAAGACGGAGTACAAGTCAATAGTGTGTCGCCTGGTGCAGTGATGACCGGACGCCGGCAGTCTTTCTTTGAAAAGTGGGCACCTGCTCATAACCTCACAGTCGACGCCATCAGGAATTTCCCAGAAGAAGTCGGGATCGCCCGCTTCGGAAAGCCCGAAGAGATTGCAGATCTGTTGAGTTATTTAGTCTCTCCCGCCGCAAAGTGGATGACCGGTGCTGCCCTGCGCATGGATGGCGGAGAGATCAAGGGTATTTAGAAGTTGATTGTCTCAACGTGCGGTCGTTTATGACCATCATGCCAGCGACGGCGTAATCAAGAGACGGGAGGTACAGCCGGAACATGTTTGAGCGTCTTATTCATCCGCGATGGGCAGTCATCCCGTTGCGTCTTATTGTTGGCTACGGATTCATGCAGCATGGTTACGCCAAGATTGTCCATGGCCTGCCAGCGTTTGTTTCTATTCTTCAAGCTTTGGGTGTACCAAACCCGCATGTTATGGCATGGGTAACAATACTCACTGAGTTGCTCGGCGGTTTCGCTGTTTTCGTTGGCGCGTTGGTCCCGCTTGCCAGCGTGCCTCTTGCCGGCGTTCTCCTGACAGCTACGCTATCTGTGCATTTGCGCTATGGCTTCAGTTCGATCAAGCTCATCGCCGTAACGCCTGCTGGAGCACAGTTCGGACCTCCGGGCTATGAGTGCAACCTGCTCTATTTGGCTTGCCTGGCGGCGTTGGTACTTATTGGACCCGGCCCATTTTCAATTGATGGGCTGCTCGCAAGAAACCGAAGCGCTCATTCCAACAAAAAATAGTGTTTCAGTCATCTTGGTGAGCGCAGCAGCATTGGCTCGCTGCCCAACACTCAAAAAGCCTTAAACGACGTCACGGAGGAGACTCGTCGTCGCGATAAAGACTCGGAGTGGGTATTGCGACATCAACAAGACTAAGGAGCGTTCGCTGCTCTCACTCCTGCGTCGGTGATTACGATAAGGATCGTGCATAGAGCGATGCGCCAACGGTGGAATCGAAATTGCTCCCTCCGTAATGGAAGGAACACCGGAGAGGAAGGTATCGATGAAACGCACTATCGCACTACTGTTCTGTGCCGCACTATTTGCGGCAGTACCTACCAACGCACAAATCGCTTCTCATTCGAGAGACATCGTAGTTCTATTACCTGGCAGCCTGCCTGAAATTGCTCAAGTGCCCGGTGAATCCATGGCACTCCATTCGGTCGGGAATGGCAGCATTTACCTGTACATCGAACAACAACAAATGGGGAGGCTGGCCATTTTGGATGTGTCAAATCTCACCCAAGTGAAGGCTGTGGGAATTGCACCACTCAAGACCGACGCTCCCTTCTCTTTTGCCATGGCTCTGGGTGACTCGGCGGAATTGGTCTGTTTTCCCGGCAGACAGGCTGCCGCAATCCTTGACCTTCATCACCCTCAACAGCCGCGACTGGTCTCCATTGACGGCCTGCATCATGTCACGAATACGGAATCCCTCGGAAGCAGTGGTTTTTTAATTGCCAATGGTTCTGAAGATGGAACGGCCTCGATGGCGGTCGACTATCAGATTCTTGATGCCTCAAACCAGGGTTCACCCAGACTCCTGGCAACCGTGCCCAAAGTACACCAGCGAGTGAAGAGTCAGTTAAACGGCGCAGTTTATTTGCTGGGATCTGATGGATTAACGATCATTCGCAGGCCGAGAGTTGAGGAGGAATACAACATCGAGGTTACGAGAACGAACGAACTGAGCCGATGAACAGCTCCCTTGATACAAGACGGAATGAGATTTTGCCCGCAGCAGTTGCGCCGTTCCCGAGATCCTCGCTGTTCTTGCTGGATGACTCTGCGACAGGCTCGGTGGCAACCGCCCGTCAGTGGCGGACATCCGACGGAAATTCGACGGGTACAGACTCAAAGCCGCCATATTCCTCTTCTGAAAACTCCCATCGGGAGAAAGACTTAGATCGTCTATTTCCTTCGTCGATTGAAACGCACTTAGTGGCCTTTCGGCTGCAATGGTAAAGGTGCGGTCCGCGATGCGTGAAAATTTGGCATCACGACGTGGAGACGCCACTCCATTGCATTTTTCGAAGGGGGTTCTATGGCGACCGGAGCTTTTCCAATCTCTAGTTCAGAGAGAAATGAAAGTTATGTTCAAAGGCAATGGAATGGGCAAGACGGTGTAAAAACTGGCTCGATCCATGAGGTGGCGCGGAGCCGGTCAGATGAACACACTCGTGATGAGAATGAGTTCCACGGAATAATCGGAAGCAGTCCTGCGTTGAAGTTCGTTCTGACCGAAGTGGAACTAGTAGCACCAACGAATTCCACTGTCCTGATCCTGGGGGAAACCGGAACCGGCAAGGAACTGATAGCTCGTGCCATTCACAATCTGAGTGTTCGCCGTGAATTTCCGTTCGTCAAGCTAAATTGCGCTGCGATTCCATTTGATCTCTTAGAGAGTGAATTGTTCGGACACGAGAAAGGTGCTTTCACCGGAGCCATCGCTCAAAAAATTGGCCGCTTTGAAATGGCGGACAATGGAACACTCTTTCTTGATGAGATCGGGGACCTCCCGCTCGCATTGCAACCTAAACTTCTGCGCGTTTTGCAGGAACAGGAGTTCGAACGCCTAGGTAGCGGGAGGACACATCGAATCAATGTGCGAGTGGTTGCGGCAACACATCGCGATCTGGGGGAGATGATCGCGCGAACAACATTTCGCAGTGATCTGTACTATCGCCTGAACGTATTTCCTGTTGACTTGCCGCCTTTGCGTGAGCGACGTCAAGACATTCCGGAATTGATTTCCCATTTTGCGAGAGACTTTGCCGGACGCATGGGTAAACCGCTGCTCCATATCCGCCAGGAGACGATGACGGCATTCATTTCTTATTCCTGGCCAGGAAATGTACGGGAACTGCAAAATCTGATCGAACGCGCCGTCATACGATCGAATGACGATGTGCTCCCTAATCCTCTCCCCCTCCTGGATCCGACGCCGCCGTTGAACACAAAACCGGCACTCATCAACTGCAGGTCGTCAACTTTTAACGATTGCACCAGATCCCTAATCCTGCGGGCGCTGGAAGATGCGGCGTGGATGATTGGGGGACCGGAAGGTGCCGCGACGCGATTGGGATTGCCCAGAACCACGCTGATTTCCAAAATGAAGAAACTGGGGATTTCAAAGCCAAAACGCAGAAAAGTAACCCATTCCACTGCTGAAACCGAAATCGACGTCCATTGGCAATCGACAACTGAGTAAGAAGCTCCCAAAGATGGGCTCTATTTCGTAAACACGATTACTTGGCGTGACTCCTTCCATACCTTGGAAGCGGTCATCGTGACTGTGATCACTTATGCACGACGCACTTATCCGGCAAATCTTTGATTTAGGGCAAGATATCTGCAAACAATCGACAATCTGCGATCACACTGCTGACTACGACTGATCAGGATTGGTAGCATTTTGGTAGCAAATTGGCAGCAAATTATGTCGCTGAAAACAGGGAGTGAAAAGAGAAAGCCCATAATTTACTAGAATGATTGGTGTTATTGGTGGACCTGGTCGGGATCGAACCGACGACCTCTTCCATGCCATGGAAGCGCGCTCCCAGCTGCGCCACAGGCCCACATGAGAAAAATCGTTGGAAGTACTCTATTGATTTTCACTCAGGGA
>Ga0157374_10000267_pt1 | contig 48441 bp, 71 predicted proteins | sample M25metaG_FD_115308 | JGI IMG/M metagenome (GOLD analysis project Ga0157374, IMG submission 115308) | Miscanthus rhizosphere microbial communities from Kellogg Biological Station, Michigan, USA - M2-5 metaG | ecosystem: Host-associated > Plants > Roots > Rhizosphere > Soil | place: USA: Michigan...
CGCACCGTCTACAAAATCGCATCCTGCTCAGACAACACCCACGCGACCCTGAGTATTGCGTTCGGCCTCTACGGGGAAGTCTCAAACGTCAGCGGCGATCAGTTCGGCATAGCACCAGCGGCCTCGACTTCCTGCGGCACGTCACTAGCCACACAATGCTATACCGGGACTGGCGACCGTAATCTGACGCGAACCAACTGCGGCGGGATCAGCTGGCTCTACGCGCAGACGCTAAACAGCACGTACAAGTCCTGGGGCGATGAGTGCTATTCAGCAACGCTGGGAGGTCCAACGGCGGGGCTTAATAACTTCGCTAACCTGAACACCATCACGCTGCCCTGCTCCGGCCCTTCTTGCGATGGCCTAGTAACCGACGTTGTGGCAAGTGCGGAAAACTGCAACGATACATCGCCGCCTAATACTCCACCCTGCCTGTTCGGTGTGTCCTTCGGCAACCTCGGCAAGAACTACGGCGAAGCGTTTGGAGCGCCAGGGATCGACAACGAACTGGCGTGGCGCTTACTCGGCACATCCACGCTTACCTGCTCGCCTAAAACCGGGCTGACACCGCCGAACGTGCAGGATATACAATGGCAAACCAACATGGCCCTGCATATAATAGCGTGCAGTAATGATTTGGCGTCTGACGGTTGCGGCACTACCAGCGTGCAGCGCGTAGTAACGGCTGCGTTGGGCGGGGCTTGCGTGACGGGGCCATGATGGGATTACGCTGGTGCGGGGAGTCGAACCCTCTACGGTTTTCTGGCCTTGTAAACCGTAACCCGCGTTATTCTTCCGGATTGATGCTATCTCACCTGCACGTTCTCCGCCGTGCTGGCACCAGCAATTGAAAGGATATCATGAAACTACTGCTCTCGCTTTTGCTCGCCCTCCCGCTCGCCGCGCAGGTCCAGGTCACCAAGCCATCGGCCACGGTGATCGGCACCACTGGCGCAATGGTCTGCACCGCGACCAGCCCCGGACTGCCCAACGTCATCCTGAAGTGCGTCAACGGCGCGGAGACTTCCACTTATTCAGGGCCGATCTCGGTGACCGCTAACTCCGCCACGCTAACCTTTGTGACCAGCGGTGGGGGGCAGACGTGGCAGTTTACGCTCCCTACGGCGGCAGGGCCGATTGCCTATGCGGTGACGGCAACGCCGGCGGCAGGGTGCCCAGCAGGGGCGACGTGTACCGCATCAGGCACATTCTGATGAGTGATCCCGTCAAGATACAACTCATCCTCAGTGGGACTACGGTCCTGATCGCGCTTATCACCGCGTATTTTGCTTACCGCGCCAAGGTGGTTGCAGAGCACACTGAAAAGAATACTAATCATCTGAAGGATGAATTGGTGGCGGCGGTGAGCAAAGAACGCTATGCCGCTGGGCAGAAACAAGAGAAAGACAACCCGTCGTGACTTGAAAGGGGAATTATATACTTGACTACAGCGGGGGCGAAAACACATGCAAAAGTGCTACAAATGCTCGTTCGAGTACGACGAAACCGACCGATTGCAGCGACTTCGGCACGAACATGGCTTCTGTATCTCGTCACCATCGCGGCGGCGCGACAATTATTCCATCCAAATAAGAAAAGGGGGCGCTCAACGTGGGTGGGAGAAGCGACGGCAGGGAGCGCTGTAGTCAAGTATATAATTCCCCTTGAAAGGACAAATCAATGCAACTACTGATAACGCTCCTGGTTTACATCATCGTTTTTGCGATTGTGGCTTTTGGATTGTCATGGGTCTGCGACAAGTTCGGCCTGCCACAGCCCGTTAAGTGGATATGTGGGGCGATCCTACTGGTAATCATCCTAGTTTTCGTTGCAGGACAGCTAGGAAACGGCGGAGTTTCCTTCCCGCGATTACGCTAACCTGTAGTAGAATCAACCAACGGCGGATGCAGACCGCCTTGGGAGGGTAGATGAAAACGACGCAGGATAAAATCGAGCCGGTTGTACTTCTGCTCTTTCTAGGCATGGTGATATTCACTGGGGTGCTGCTGGGTTGCGAACACTTCTTCCCGATGGACGGCCAGCTATTCCAGGTATTTGCTGGCTTATTGACTGGCTTCAGCGGAGCGTTCTTCATGCGAGTAAAGCCTAAGAATGCTGACGCTGACGCACCACCAAGCAAAACCACCACGACCATCGACAAAGACGCCGGGACGTTAGTGCAGGAAACTCAAGTCGGCGCTCCGCCTCCTATCCCTCCCACTGATAAGTGACTCATGCACCGGGAGATGCCTACCGACTACCAGCTAATCATGGAGAGCGTCAAGTTCTTCTGCTGGATCGCGGGATCGGTGTGTACTTTGGCCGTAACATTGCTAGGTATCTACCTGAAGATGTACGTCACCGAACGTTTGCACCAACATACGGACACTATCGCGCAGATCGTCGCTCAAAATTACGTCCGCCGTGACGTCTATGAGTCAGATATGCGCCGATTGGAAGAGGGACTGGCATGAGCGCTCCGCGAATCATTGATAATTGGCAATCCGTTCTGCGGTCGCTCAAGCAAAATTGGAATAGCTATAACTCCCCGCCAATCACAGAGGCCGCGATTGAGGCTATGTCCAACTTCTACGTAGTTCCTGCGAATGATGGCGGTATTCAACTCGAAGCGCACTTCGGTGGCAAAGACTTTGAATTAGTGATAACACCAGAAGGTAAAATATCCAGCATGTTCCTGGAGGATAAGTGAACCTGGACCTGAAGCTAGCCGTGATCTACTTCGCAATCCTAGTGCTGATGATCGTTGTGAGTGCAGGCCGCGCAGCCATCCGCCACATGGTTAACGGACCGCTGCTGGAGTGTGAGCACGCCTTCTACGTCATGACCACCGGGCACGAGCCGGATTGTCCCACATGCCCGCTGAATAAGCGCTGCCCGTACTACGGAAAAGGGAAGTGCAAGTTCGCAAAGATTAAGATATAATCGCGCCATGCCCAATTGGATTACCATTGCTGACGTTCCCGCACCGCAGCCGCCTCCCGCGACTCCCACCTTCGCGGATTTCATGGTGCAGTACGACATCTACGACGACATTAAGGGAGCGCAGGACTACTTCCTGTCGGGCAAGATGGGCGATGCTTACGCCAACCCCCAAGCATATCTGGCGAGCAAGATCGCATACGCCAAGGGGATGCTGGATCACAACTACGCGACACCGCTCGCGCCTGCCGATTGGAACTACACTCAGGCGGCTACCGTGGCGTGCATGGCGGCGTTCCAGACGCTCTCAGAGCTTCCGGTTAACGCAGGTGACCCGAACACCCTTAGCATCTTCATGGCGTGGGTGCTGGGCACTGGGAACCTCTACGGTGGGCATCCTCCCGTCACAGCCAACACTGGCGACGGCACGAATAAAGGAACGGCTACAGGCGCTCCTGGAACCATCTTCGCTGAATGACACGCGCCCTGCTAATACTAGCGCTCTCTGGGATGCTTGGGTGCGGCGGCACCGCCACTGCTCCGGTAACGCCAGCGCCGGTTAGCACCCCTGCCGCCATCGACCAGAAGATAGCCACTGGTCTAGCGGACGCCGCTGCGATCATCCAGGGACTTGAGCCTTTAGTGGCGCAGTATCCCGGTCTCAAAGATCCGCTCAATCAAGCTATCGCCATCTATGAAGCAGCGAAGGCGGCTGGGCTTGTCTACCACGCCGCAGTCATGAGCGGCGGTAATCCCGATCCAACCCAAGTGCAAGCGCAGGTCCAGCAGGCATTCTCGGCGCTCGCTGGACTGCAAGCGCTCTATCACAAGCCATGATACGCATTCCTAGTCTATCGATTGCGTTCCATCGCTGGTATATATCGTGGCACTGGACGTTGCCGTGGCGCACTGATCCGAAGCAAGGGCCATCGCACGGAGGCGGGTGGTTCCCTAAACTGACATGACAATGCCGCAGTTCGAGGCGGATGCCGCCAACATCCTGAAGTGGGCTGAGATCATCACGGCGGTAGCTGCGGCCACGCCTACCCCTGCTGCCGTGTTCGCAGCACCAGCGCTAGTGATCGAGAACATGCTGGGCGGATTGCTAAAAGCGCAGATGGCAGCAACGGGCAAGACTGCCGACGAAATCTACAAGGGATTGCCGGATTTCAAGCCGATCCCATGAGATACTTTGCGACTTAGGATCAGTTAGCAATTGATTATCCGACATGAATGATTTAATCCAGCGCATCGTGAACGCCATGATACGGCAAGAGGGTGAGCCAATCGTGGCTCTAAATCCCGGCAATCTTCGTGGCGCACCGTGGGTACTTAATCCCAAGATCGAGCATGGATTCTGGGTTCCTGTGTCGCGTGAGTCTGGTGTGGCGGGGTTGGCTCACGTTGTAGCGTTGCATGTCGCACAAGGCAACAGCCTAACGGATTTCATAGCGGGGCATCCAGGAGTATATGCGGGGTTCGCGCCGGGTGCAGACAATAACAATCCAGTCGCGTATGTCGCCCACGTCTCGGAATGGGCTGATATACCGGATGTTACTCAGCCTCTTTGGAACTACCTGCTCGACTAGCCGCGTGCTGGGCGAGTGCGGCCCTGGCTTCATCCTTGGCGCGTTGAACGCAATCTCCACACCAACGGCAGGAGTGGCCATACGGCGGCGGTGATATACGAGCTTCATGATATGCCACGTTTTGCAGAGCCGCCGCTAAAAGATCCGAGAGGCTCCGCTCTCGCTCAAGCTGCTCTTCTGGAGTCATTTTGTTTTCGCCGCTCATTGCATCCTCCGGTGAAAGTAAAGAATGCCAACGACGATAGCGGCTAGCCCGCAAATTACATGTAATTCACTCATTCCTTCACCTCGCCGCGCTCTTGTCTGCTGTCGTAGCCAACGCAGCGGGCGCTTGAGCGTTGGATGCAGCGTCGTTTTTAGGTGCATACCGCTCGACATTCAATTGATCTTGGGCGTCAAATCTATGAAGATTGGCAAACGCCAAATCCTCTCGTAACTGACTAACTTGTTTCCGTAATAGATCCCGCTCTGAGCGAACCGCTGCCATTTTATTTCCCAACCAGCCATATTTCTTCCGCGCTTGCGCCAGCTCCCCCTCTAGTTGCGCTACTTGGCTCCGCAACTCATCGTCCTGGATGACAGAAAACGTGTGCTCGCAGTATGGACATTTCATGTCCTGGCTCATTTCCCGCTCCTGATCGCTGCGGCAATCTTTCTGGCGCATTCGGCTGGTTCCATCATTGTCGTCACACCTGGAATGTACATACTCTTTGCCCACTCCTTCACGCTTTCGATGCAACGCTCTCGCTCATCTGCCCTAATGGTCTGCTCGCTGGAGTCATGGGCGGCGCGCAGTGCATCGATCTCGTTTATGTACATCGCCTCCACAGACCAAGAATCACGCTTAGCTAGTTCTCGGAGCACCCGTTCCATCGTGTAGGTCATGCGATTCTGAGAATCTGCCGTCATCGTCTTGGGTCTTCTCATTCGCTATTTCCATACCCGCATTGTTCCGCCGCTACCTTCGCCGCTTCCATCAACTGCCGCTCACTAGCGATTACAAACAGCCACGGATCGGTTGCTACATCCGCCGGTTCCGAAAACGACATAATGAATGCCTCTTTTAATTTGCGCTCTGCCCCTATCCTTCCGAGTACTTTATACGCATGTTGTCGCATTGTCGAATAATACGGAGCGGTGTACGTCCTTTTGCGCTTTCCGGGTTTACGGCAGAGCATTAGATGATCGTGTACCCATTGGTATAACTCTCGATTGCTCATTTTACTCCCTCCTCTGACTTGCCATTCATTTGCTCTTTCACAGCGGCCTCCTTGCGATCAGCCACCACACAAAGGCGTGGAGTAGTAGAACAGCAGCGATCACACAATCAAGCAGCAGGTCGAGCATTATACAGCCGCCTTTAGATCGTCCAGAACTGCCTGAACCTGAGGCCCTGTAGCTTCGGTTAACAGCATATCGGTGTTCTCGAAGCCATTGGCACCCAAAACGCTGATATATCGGTCATAGCCCAGTCGTTCATTGTGCGTCGCCAAATCATCCCGGAGAGCCTTGTCATTCCGCATCTTAATGACAGTGTTAGCCATTAGCTTATACACGTCTTTGGACTGTTCCGCCGCCAGTTCATCGGCATGACTGACATTCGAGAGTTTCAGAATGTCATAGTAAACGTGGTCATCGCCCACTAGTAGCCGTAATTGCTCTTTCACTTCTTTGTACGCCGCGAGAGCCTTGAAGCTAATCGTACCCCGCTTGCGCGTTTCCTTCGGCGTGCCGACTGACTTTAGCGCCTGCTCTGCCTCCTCTCTCTTGGCCGCTTCGCGCATCTCATAAGCCGATGGCTTGGGCGGTTTCTTTACATCAGGATCCATTAGCGGAGGCTCTGGCGTTTGGTCGAGAGAGTCGGCAAGCTCGATGATGACGTTATCGGCAACGGGTCGGAGTATTGCGCCTTCCTTCGGGGCGCTCAGTTCCCTAATTCTACGCTGCGCCACGTCCTGCTGTGCTTCTTTAGCATTATTCTCAGCCTGTCCCATTTCCTCGCGTGAATACATATTGCTAAGGTCACGCGGAAACGCTTTGCGGAGAGCCAATGCCTCGGCGCACTTGGCTAATTGGTTAGCCCCCATCTTAGACCACATGTAATTTAGTTCGCCATTAGTTTTGGTCTGCTTATATTCCTCGAATAGGGCTACTCCCCATACTGGAGTTTTGAACCCCTTGCGCCATATTCCCACCTTGGCCGCACTTGGCATCGCCTTTAGATCCAGCCACACATCTACCCACTTACCATCAGATCCGCACCAGTATGGGCCGTCTTGTCCTTCGTATTCATTGGACCTTTCGGCGATAACACGGAATCCATCAATAGTGGTTTCTGGTGTTTTCTTAACCGTCCATCCGCCCGTATTTGGATCTTTGGTGCGCCGCTCACTGAGATAAATCTGCCTGCTAAACGGGTCTAGCCCTGTCTTCTGGCACACCATCAGGAATAGCGCAAGCTCCTCGTTGGTGGCCCCTGGCGCAATGGTGGCCTTGATAACATCCACCTGTTCAGGTGTGAAGCCGTAGCGGGTATCCATGACGGACAATGATTGCGTGCTCATAACCCCTCCGGTATATGCAGGACGCTCGCAAACTGCGGCCACGCGCAGTCGTCAGCATTGAGTTTCGCTTTACACGGAATGCAGTAATCCCGCACTCCACTACCCCACGAAACTGGCGTGTGAATGGTGTGCTCATCGCATAGCCGGACACCGCACATCCAGCACTCGCTGTACGCTTCGCTCCGGCAAGTTCCGCTCTCAGTTTCATGTTGGCAGTTCATGACCTATGGTTGCATGGCTGGAATAATTTTGTCAATAGGCTTGCAAATAAAATCCATTCGTGATACCGTTCTAAATATGGCGATTCCCAAAATGCGTCGAATGACGTTCTATGTTACTGAGCAGATGGCCAAAACACTGAAATCTGAGGCGAGAGAGCGCGGGTTACTGTTTCAGGCCTATCTGGCACAACTGGTATATGCTGCGCGGATGATGCAGCAAGCAAAATCTGCGGAGGTTCGCAAATGAGAAGCTCGTTGGCATGGTGCATGGACCCGGAGTGGTCGGACCGCGATCCCAAGGTAAACGTGCGCCGCAGCATTATTGGTGATGCCTACGATAAGATGTCGCGCGAAGCACTGGCGCTGCAAGCGCAAGGGCTGAACGGCAGGCAGATAGCGTTCCGGCTGGGCGCTGGGCGGGATAGCGTCTATAGAGCGCTGCGGGAAGCTGGGAAGGGCAGGAAAGCTGTGGCGAATCCGGTGGTACGCAACAAGTTTGGAGGCAAATGAACGAAGAACGCGAGATCCCAAAAGTTAATGGCAAAGTGATTCTCTTATACCAGAACACTGAAAGGGAATCTATGGAACATGCTCGCAAGATTCTGGAAGAATGTGGTGTAATCCCTATCGCTTGCGAGAATCCAAACAATTTCCGTTTTGTAGTCCCTGAAATTGTAGTGAGCGCTAACGTGGATTTGATAGGACGGTTAGCGCTTCAATCTCTTGGTGAAACTAGCCCAGTAACAACATTTGGCCATGCGGTTCGGCGTGCACTAGCCCCGCCGTTGCCGAATCCAACTAAGGTATCAAAATGAACTTCAGCGGCGTGCGCTGTGATGAATGCGCCAGAATTAAGGAGGCTGCGAATCATTGGCATAGGATCGGCGTGTTCCGTGACAATGGTCGCGTGAACGTCGAAATTGGAGACTTGCGTGGCCCGCGTATCGGAGAAGAGAAATTCTACGAAGTACTGGACCTCTGTGGGGATCAGTGCTTCTATAAAACTCTCGGCAAGCTGCTAAAGATCAACCCGGCAAGCGTGGAGCAGGATGCCTAAATCTAGCCGCTACACCGCCACTGAGGTTAAGGCGATGCTGGAGCGTCCGAAGGGCAGGGTAAGGAATGTAGCGCCGCGTGCGGATCGCACTTACGCGGGCCGCGTGTACCACTCTAAAGCGGAAGCTGTTCATGCTTTTGGGTTGGATCAAAAAAAGTCCGCTGGGATAATCTATTGGTGGGCCGCGCAACGCAGACTCCCGATATTTTGCGCTGGTAAATTCATCTGCGATGTGGTTCTGGACTTCGGGATACAGGACCATCCAGGAGACCTTCCCCGATATGAGGAGATTAAGGGATGGGAAACGCCCGAATGGAAGTTAAAGAAAAAGTTGCTTTTAGCATGCTATCCAGATATAAAACTTGAGGTTATCAAAGCATGAACATCTGCCAATATCCAAGTTGTGACCGCTCTGACGGCCCTGTCATCCAGTGCGAGGGTTGCCGCGAGTCGCGTTGGTTCTGCTCCGATCACGGTAGCCCTGGCGGGGATCGGCCAGAGCGTGGTGGAGAAGCCTCAGGTTTGTGGCGATGAGGCGTACCCCAGCCAGTGCTGGAAGTGTGGAGGATTTAACGCAGATGCTTAACGCTATTGGTTTGAGTGGTGGCAAGGACTCCACGGTGCTGGCCTTCATGCTGAAGGAGCGTGAACCGGTTACGGATTGGACGTACATCTGCACGCCAACAGGCGACGAATCTCCCGAAATGGTAGACCACTGGATCAGGCTTGAGGAGGCTCTCGAAAAGTCGATTATCAGGATCACCAATCCGAAAGCGCCAGACCTCGATTCCTTGATTGAGATTCAGGGAATGCTGCCAAACTTCCGCGCTAGATTCTGCACGCGGATGCTGAAGATCGAGCCTACTATCGCATGGTGCGTGGCGAACAAGCCTGTTTTGATGCACGTGGGACTTCGCGCTGATGAAGAGGAACGCGAAGGCATCTACAGCAACTTGGTTCAATCGCGCTTTCCGTTCCGCGAGTGGGGTATTGGCATCGACGGAGTTTATGGATTTCTAGAGTACGTCGGTAGGCAATACGGAGTCACTGTGCCAACGCGAACGGATTGCCTGAAGTGCTACCACCAGCGAGTTGAAGAGTGGTGGAATTTCTGGCGTGAATATCCCGAACGATTCTGGACCGCTGCTTTGCAGGAAAAGAAACTGGGACACACCTTCCGCTCTCCAGGCCGCGATACGTGGCCGGTTTCGCTCCACGACCTTGCGACGGAGTTTCAGCGCCTTTGGGATGACCGCTCAGAGTTGGGTCTTGGTTGCCATACATTCTTTGCCGCGAACAACAAAAGGCGCGTGGAACGCGGCGGACATCCGCTGAAGGAAAAGCGGGACGGTGGAGGCATCTGTAGAGTTTGTACGCTGTAACTGTAACATTGCTGTGGATTTCTCGCGTGAAGTCTAGCATTTAGCCGCGTCATCTATGCTTAAGGAGTATGAAGGTATGACGAATTGAGTCCCGCCCCAGCGTGGGACCCTAATTATCCGACCCCCGGAGCGTTGGCCTATAGGGATGGATTTATCTGCGGAGCAGAGATTAACGGTTTAACGGAGATTCCAGAGACGATTTTATCTTGGGCGATTGATCGCGCGATCCAAAACGGCGTCACATCGCAAAAGGCTGGGCGTGTGTTTGCTGACTGTTATTACAAGCTTCAAATGCGCCATGACTTCCGGGACAAGCAGCGGCGGGAGGGAGTGCAGAACCGTGAGGCTTATCTGCTGGCGGTATTCGCGGATGATTTGAAACAAGTTATTAATAAGCTACTCTAATACTGTATGGTACTAGAACAAGCAAAACCGGGAGTTTGCAAGGGTGAGCGGTGTGTGCGCTGCGGTGAAGCGCAGATGCCGCTATGGTCGAAGGACGGCGCTGAGACGGCGCGGTGCTGCCAGAATTGCAGCTATGTGGAAAATCGTGTGGATTTTGTGGAAAACGCGAAACCTAGTTGCATTCAGTGGCTCTAACGTAGTAGCATAACCGTGACGCCGTGTTTGTCCCCTGGCCAGGGGAACGGAGTCGCGGAAGCGGGGCTGGAACCATTAGCCCAGCCCCTTCAAGCTAATGGAAATCCCTCGACAATTCGTCGAAACACCAAACGAGGTAAGATCCATGTGCGCTGGCCAACAGCAGATAGGGCCGGTGTATGGAGTTCCTTGCGCCGGTGGAGCGTCCCCAGTATTACAAGGCAAGCCAGAAGGCACCAGCTTAACGCGCTCCATAGTTGCATTCGCTAGACGCAGGGAACCCAGGGCTGATTCAGCCTGAGCGGGGCCTCCTGCGGTAGCGCCGCAGGGTAAAGAGCCTGAGCATGCTTCCTAAATGGGATGGGGAGCGGCAGAACTTGGCGGAGAGCGGATGCTTTGGAGAAGTCGCTGATGCTAGGCGCAGGGATCGGGGCTATTAAGATCCCAAAGATCAGTGTTGTTTGAAGTTAAAGTAATGGTTTAAGTTTTAAAGCTGCGCTATGCGCGAAGGGGGAGGAAGAATGGAAACTTACGGCTGTGTTCTAAGGCCCGAAGTCGGCATGACTGTGATTGATGATCTAACGCATGTTGTCTGCAAAATCACGCGCATAGAATTCGATAAATACGGGAATGTGGGCGTATGGCTTGATACGGTGGCTACTTACCCCAATGATGACGGTGGGCGCTTTCCGTGGGAGATTAGCGAGTACAGGGCATGACGCTCTCCGCCGCACGCTCCGCCTACATCGAAGCCGAACGGCTCGCAATCCAGTTTCCGCGCAATGCAGCTTGTCAGCGGAGGGGGAGGAAGAATGACGATCAAGACCGCTAGTTTTGCATATCAGTACTGGGATGGGCTGGCTATGCAGTTTCCGCACCTCGCCGCAGTCCAGCGCGCCAGACTGAGAGCGTATAGAGATTGGCTGCAAGCCGTGAGAGCCTTCAGGAATGGGGATGGTGGACCTACCCCAGAGTCGAACTGGGAACTCTCCCGCGCGGGGAGCGATGCCGGGCTGGATACCGGGCGTCTCTTGTAGGCCCTCAACGAATGGGGACGTGGCTCTAGAATCGGTTTCTTGTGTCCTAGGACGCGCTAGGATCGATCAGTAGCTTTATTCCGTGGTTTGGGATGTTCCCTGCGGTGCTCGCCAATGCAGCCGTCGCAGATGAACTGATCGCAATTTTCGCAATAACCGCCTTCATACCAAAACTTCCACTGCTGGCATTGATTACAAACCTTCCGATTCTCAGTCATTTTATGCCGAAGTAATCGCAGACGCTCGATAGCAGCATCGCGCCGAAGGCCATGCATATCAGGAACGCCACGACCGGACGCCAGACGCCGTCATTGACTTGCTTGCGCTGGTAGACGAGGTAGGGGCGCTGAATCTCATCGCAGCCCCGCTGGGCGTGGTGGAGGCCTTTCATGATCGTGCCTTCCAGTTACAATAGTCACAGTCCCTAAGATCACAATGACTCCCGGCATGTAGGCACTTAGGAGCGGGGTTGGGAATAAACGGCATACCGCAATCACGGCAAGCCCACCATGCTACCAATGGGGGTTCTGACATACTACTAGAAATCGGTCGAGTTATTAAATGCTCGATTACAGCGTGTACGCATTCGCTCATACCTTTACCCACTCTCCCCAAAGCATTAACTCGCCATCTGGGAACTGTCCGCGCTTGATCGTGATACGTTGGGCATTACTGCGCCTTGGTAGCTTAATCAAAACGCATACATCTCCTACAATGTGTACTTTACGCGCCCAGTTGAAATGTGATCCTTTACCGACAAAAGCTTTCATCTTTCTTTCCTCCAAGTTAGGGCTTGCGCCCGGTTGTGGTTCGCGGCTGGCTTAGTAGTATGGGCACCGTACAAGCCAGCGAAAGAACGGCTCAATTATTTCAGCCCAAACTCATTTCACTTTCCCCTACTCGCGTGGCTGGCTGATACGCGCGGCTATGCGATGCAAATGGTCCGCCGCAAAGCGCAAGTCTCCAGCAGCTTCGTCTAGTTCCGCTAGCGGATTCATACCGGTGATCGCGTTCATGAGATTCTCAGCGGTATTGCACAGGCCGCGAATCTCGCTCATGAGGCTTTTGTGCTGCTCGCGGATCTCTATGTTGTGCATTTGCCTTCCTCTTTCTTTTCTCTCAATTGCGACCACAGGCGACTTTTACAGTTAGGGCAGCACTTAGGCGCATCGTCTGTGCGGCGCAGCCAGGAGTGGTTGCAGCGGAGGCAGCGGAGACGCAGATCATTAGCGGCTGTCATTTGCATTTTCCTTTGCAGCACTTATCGCAGTGCCAATGGCGTTTACCACCCACCAGGCGCAGCACACGGCGCCCGCCGCAATAACAGGCTTGCGAAGTACCAAGTGATTATCCCTACGCCTTGATTTCGCGTGCACGATAGGCGTACACAGCCATTTGGCGCATCTCGCCAGTGTTGCAATCGCGGTACTCGCGGGGCTTCATATCCAGCAACTCGACTACTTCGTAGCGCCGGTAATCAGATGCCGCATCAAGCTCCATGACCTGACCCAGCGCAACCGGCTGGTACTCGTAGCAAGCCCCAACCCGCGAACCATCCATCAACTCAATCGTAGCGTGTATCATGTGATTATCATAAGGTATGTGATTATCATAGTCAAGAACTAATTATCTTTTACTCAAAAGATTTCTGTAAAAAAGGCGAAAGATTGAAATTTGCTATTGCGTTTACAATAACTTCATGGCTCGACCTTCGATCTACTCTGAAGAACTCGCAGATAGAATTTGCGCTGAAATAGGAAAAGGTTCTAACTTAAACAAACTGTGCGACTTACCAGATTTCCCAAATCAGGACACAGTTTACTCTTGGCTTTTGAGGAAGCCCGAGTTTTCCGAGAATTACGCGCGCGCGCGGTCTTTGCGTGCTGGGGTTCGGTCGGATCGCGTCGATGATTACTGCAAGATGGTTTTGGCTGGCGAACTCGATGCCAATTCCGCTCGCGTCATTATCGATGCTGAGAAATGGCAAGCTGGTAAGGAAAACCCGAAGGTCTACGGCGACCGCATTGAGAACCGTCTGGCCGGTCCCGAAGGTGAAGCACTCAAGATCGTGGTTACCGGGATCAGGCCAACGCCTGAGAACAGCGAATGATCGAACGCAGTGAGTTCCTTGTGAACACAGTACCCCCTAACCCCCTTGGCAGGTTTTACGCCAAGTCCGCAGCTTAATCAGCACAATAAGTGCTGTTTCGTCTACGACTTACCCTCAGTCCGCTCCCTGACGTTTTCCACCGTCATAGTCTTGCGGGGGGTATTTGGGGATTTCACAAGTTTCAGCGGTGCAACATTCGTCCAACCCTTTGGCAGGAACATGTAATGCTGATCTTGTGGCCGAGCTTCTGGCTTCGCTGTCACGGGTGACTCAGCGTTATGGGTTGCTCGGACTTGGATCATTCGTTGACATTGTGCGACGATTCGAGTATTCTGTCAACTGTTCGGGCTTTTACTCATTCATTGCGGGGCGTTCTTCCTCCGAGGCGCGCCCCGCTCTCAAACCTTATGCGCTACTTCAGAGCAATCCGCCGCCGCCAGTGGCTTAGACGATGGATGAGCCGCTAGTCTGCTGTATCCTGCCGTACCACACCAAAGATTACCGTCATAAAGCAATAGTTTGTTTCCTGTCGCAAACCTACAAAAAGAAACATCTGATATGTGGCGACACATCTAAATCATCTATGAGCATTGGCGTGATCCGAAACAGCATGAACCGTCAATCTCCGGAAGGTTGCCTCATCTGCCACTGGGACCACGATGACTGGTCCTCTTCGGATCGCATAGCCTCACAAGTTGAACTATTAATAAAAAATAATGTTAATGTCACCGGCTACCATGACCTGCCATTCTACGATGTCGCCAATGCTCTGGTATTGTTCTACGACTCCAAGATGACTGGATACGCTGTGGGAACCAGCTTGATGTACCGCCGTGAGGTTTGGGAACGCACGCCATTCCCGGACAAGCAGTGTGGGGAAGATGCGGCATGGCAGCACGCGGTACGCAGAGAGCAGGGGATTGGCGTGGCAAGCACTACGAGCGTTGTAAACGGCAAGCCGATGATGGTAGCGCGGCATCATGCTGGTTGCGTCACGGAAACGCAGGAGCAGCCACGCTCCAAGCAGTTTGGGATGGGTGACAACTACAAGCCAGCGAGCGCGGAATTGGATCGCGCAGTTAGGGCTTGCTTATCGCTATCCATTGTGGCACAATGACCTAGGCTATTGGACGTAGCCGCTTGCCTCGCAACTGGGAGCGGCATGTTTCAGCGGGTCAGTAGCCCATTAATTTATGAGCCGCGCTAAAGTCCCACGCCCATGCCCAAAGTGCGGTAAGGTGTGCCCTAGCGCAAGGGAGGCGCGGGGCCATTGCTCGCCTCCTGGATGGTGTCTGAGGCACCGCGTTTGGAAGTGCGAAGTTTGTCACCCGGAGAAATATAAAGCATGAGCGTTTGGTTCTGCATTCCCTCCGCCCGCCCGCCCGCCGAGATAGAGTCGGCGCTAGAACAATGGCGTGAGCGCGGGTACAAGATAGCGCTGTACGTGGACTCGCACGAGAGAGCTTATGCTCTCCAACATTCCGTGGATGATGTATTTGGATGCACTATCTATCCAGGATACGCGCAGGCGGTTAATAATATTTGCAAGCGCGTATTGGCGCATGATCCCTCCTGCAACTGGATCGTAACCGGCGGCGACGACACGTTTCCCGATCCGAACCACACGGCAGAGGAGATCGCAGCGCAGTGTACGGAGCACTTCGGAGGTCCATTCGCAAATTACGGCCACAGCCGACCGCAGAATACCTTTGGCGTCATGCAGCCCACTGGCGACCGCTTTGCTGGCGGGTGCATCGACCGTATAGCTGGAAGCCCGTGGCTGGGCCGCGAGTGGTGCTTACGCGCAAATGGTGGACGCGGCCCCTTCTGGCCGGAGTTCACCCATATGTTTGGGGATGAGTGCCTGAAGCGCACCGCAGAGAAGCTGGGGGTGTATTGGGCGCGGCCTGACCTGATCCACAAGCACAATCACTTCCAGCGCGAAAGCGATGCGATTGATTCTAATGCCGTGGCAAAGCCAGTACCGGAGCACTTGAAGAAGTGGAACACCCCGCAGCACTGGGATGAGATGAAGGCGATATTCAAGCGGTTGGAGGCGGAGGATTTCAGATTGTGTATGCCTGAGGAATATCAGGTGGGACGCTTCACAACGCCTGACATAAAACTGCCATGAACTACCGCTCCAATCTAGAAGCCCCCGACCTGCGTCCCTACTTCAAGCACATCCATGAGCGCGTAGAGCCGAACTCGCAGGGGCACACCGTCATCAGCGATTTTGCGGATAAGGCCGACGATGATCCGGTGTTCGGCGTTCACAAGCGCTGCTGGTTCTGGACGCTGGATGAGGCTGCGATCCTGTACAACTGCGCTTTACAGCGTCCGGGCCAATGGTTGGACATCGGTGGACATACTGGATGGACAGCAATGTATATCGCAGCAGCGGGTGCTTGTGATGTAACGCTTGTAGACCCGATGTATGAGAACGATGATTTCATGCTACGAGCGTTGGATAATACCTACACGATCGGTAGCGGTAGATGGCTCCAGGGGATGACATCCGGGGAACTTTTTCTGGCCCGTACTCATAAGTTGCCCTATTCTGGAATTGTTATTGATGGGAACCACGACAGGCCCTATCCGCAGTTTGACGCCATGTGCGCTATCTGGAAACTGGATTCCAACGGCATCATCCTGCTTCACGACTATCGCGGCGAGCCCATCAAGGAAGCCTACCGCTGGCTGGTGGCGAACGGATTCCAGGGTAAGGTCTACACCAGCCCCAACGGAGTAGCGGTCTGCTGGCGCGGCGAGTTCACGCCACCTGAGCATGTGTGCGATCCGAAGCTGGAGCCATGCGTATGAGATATGACACAGAAACTATGAGCCTAGAGGAGTTGGTTCGGTGTGCCAAAATCCTAGGGGCCGAATCTGAGATGGAACGCTGCATTCGAGTCATAGAGAATGCGTATGTTTTTGGGAAACTTCCCTTGTGCCGATGCGAAGAATTGGTAAAAGAAATCAGGAATGGTAAGTGAAAATCGGAATCTGCACCATCGCCATCGGCGGCATCTACCCGCTCTTGGCTTCGCGTATGATAGAGCGCTTCGCGCAGTGCAGTCCCGGCTATGACGTAACCGCCTGGGTGAACTGTACGCCTCCGGGGACGCCGCAGATGATCGTTGATGGCTACGACTACACACCCTACTGCGCCAAGCCGTTTGCGATGCACGAATTGAGACAGCAAGGCTTCGACATTGCTATTCTGCTCGACGCCGCGTTCTTCCCAGTGAAGGACATCAGGCCTCTGGTGGAACACATCGGGCAGGTTGGATACTACTTCTGCGATAACGAGTTCAAGGTAGGCGAGTGGTGTTCGGATGCCTGCGCGGAAGAGTTTGGAGTTACCCGCGAAGCTCTCTGGAAGATGAATGAGATCAGCACCTATTGTGTGGGGATGAACTTCAACATTGGAGCTTCGCTGCAACTGCTGGCGCAATGGAAGTCTGCGGCCTACAATCCGCGCATGTTCCCTGGGCCGCACACTGCTGGCAATTCAGGAAGGAATCATGGATTTGTTTCTAGTGATAGCTCTGTGCGTGGCCATAGGCATGACCAAAGTTGCTTGTCGATCATAGCTCACCAATTCGGCATGCAGGAATTGGTGAAGCGCCCGAAATTAACAGGTTATGCGGCAAGGGAGTGGAACGAGCACCACTTACCGCCGACCGAAGAAACGGTTCTAGTGAATTGGGGGAAACTCGATGTCTAGCGCAGCCGAGAAAGATTCTGTCATTTGCGCTCTGATAAACATTGATCATCCTGTGATAGTGGAACTGGGAGCACACATAGGGGAGGAATACGAATGGTTGCGGAATCTAAAGCCCTCACGGTATGTGATGGTTGAGCCTGACCCAGTAAATGTTTCAATACTCCTAAAGAAAGCATTTGGTACGGTATCGATTTTGGATGTAGCGGTGGGTTCTTATAATGCACCATCCACAATTTTCTACGCATCAGATAATCATGTAAGCAAAAATCGAGCATCGGGGTCTATCCGAAATCCAACTGGGCACCTAAAGCATTTCCCGGAAGTGACATTCTCCGTTGATAATGTAATGCTTTATACCCTCGATTCAATCTGCGAAATAGAACAGGTTGACCACATCGATCTTCTCTGGTGTGACATCCAGGGTGCAGAGCGCGACATGATCGAAGGTGGCCGCGCCACTCTTCGTAAGACACGCTACATGATGATCGAAGCCGAGCCGGATGTTGAATTATACGAAGGGCAAGCTCTCAAGCCGGAACTGATAGCAATGCTTCCCGATTGGGAAGTAATCAAAGACTTTGGGTATAACGTCCTTCTTAGGAATACAAAGTATGCAATATAGCCAATACTCCGAGTGTGAGTTCATCATGAACCACTTTCGCGGACGCGTTGGCCGATTTTTGGACGTGGGCGCTTACGATGGTCTGACCTATTCAAACACCCGCTGTTTGATGGAAGCTGGCTGGTCTGGTATCTGCGTCGAACCGAATCCATTGATCCTGCCTTATCTGGCGGCGCATACTGAGATGTTTCCTCTGGTCGCTACTCTCAAATCCGCTATCGTCCCCGATGATTATAAGTCTCAGCCGCGCATGTGGGTGACGCAGGACGCCCTGAGCACGTTCGTTCCAGAAAACTTGGCTAGGATCAATCGCAACAATCCAGAAGTCCATTTCATCAAGGCTCTTGTCCCGGTTCTCAAATGGCATGAGTTCCTTGCCATAAACCCGGAGCCTTACGATTTCATCAACATTGATGTAGAGGGTTGGAATTGGGAGCTTCTGCGCGATGGGCCACTAGCCGAGATGGTCTGTATCGAGATGGACCCGCAAAGAGAAGTACCGCGCATGAAGGAGCACTTCAGGATTTTCGGCCTTACCAATCAAAAAGAAATCGGCGGGAACTTGCTGGCATGGAGATGAATCTAGTCGGCACGATGCTGTGCCGGAATGAGGATTGGATCGTTGGGCTTTCAGCGCGTGCGGCTCTGATGTGGTTGGACCATCTAATTATCCTTGACCATTGCTCCAGTGACGGAACACATGACATCTTAGTGCAACTCCAGCAAGCCAATCGCGGTAAAGTGACGCTGCTTTACGAGCATGATCCGACATGGAAGGAAATGGAATACCGCCAGCGGATGCTGGATGAAGCGCGGCGGTTGAAAGCAACTCACGTAGCGGTAGTGGATGCCGATGAAGTTTTGAGCGGTAACCTGATAAGCGCGATTCGCCCACCGATTTCCATGATGGGTCCGACGCATGACCTAGCCCCGCCGTGGGTTGGATTGCGCGGTTCGATCAACCAGTATCACATCGATGGGATTTGGGGCGATAACTGGGTATCGACGGCCTTCCTCGACAATCCGCAGTACCATTGGAAGTCGCGCAACGGTTACGACTTCCACCACCGCCGACCGATGGGATTGACCATGCAGACGTTCCGTCCCTGGAAGCAGGGCGAAGGCGGTTTGATGCACTTGCAATTCGTCAGTGACCGCCGCTTACGAGCCAAGCAAGCCTGCTACAAGATGCAGGAGGTATTGCGTTGGCCTGGGCGAGAACCTGTTTCCGTGGTGGATGCTCGCTACAATCCTGCCGTGTATTCCACGGGCAAGATGGCCGAAGTTCCTGCTGAGTGGTGGGAGCCTTACCAGAAGTGGATGGAACACTTGCATGTTGACGCGGAACCGTGGCAAGAAAAGCAGTGCAAGGCATGGATGTCTGAGCATGGCAAGGAAAGATTCAAAGGGTTGGATCTTTTCGGTGTAGTCTAAATCGTGGAAGTTCACCTTCAGCCGAAGCAATGGAAACTATTTTATGCCCTTGAAGCAACCGGAAGAAACGTCCCAACCATCATTGGTGGAGGGGGAGCAAAGGGCGGCGGCAAGAGCGCTGGTGCAAGAAATATCGCAATTCTCCTTTGTTCAACTCTTGGGGAAAGATACCCTGGCCTTACTGTTACGATTGTTAGGCGTGTCGCTGCACACCTCCGAGACAATCACATCGACCCTCTATTCCGAGACTATCCAGACCTTTTCAACTACTGGAAAGCCACCCCGCACGATTTAGTATTGCCCAACAAATCTCGTATCCTGTTCCGTTCTGTGGAAACGAAAGAGGATGTTAAGAAAGCATTCCTGGGTGGTTTTGAATCCACGTATATGATTGTGGATGAGGCCCAGCAATTCGAGCAGGACGAACTCCAGTACATCCAGGCCGCAGCACGTTGGACCGGGAAGAAGGGTATCCCGGAGGGTCTGTGCAAGACGCTCCTCCTGTTTAACCCTGGAGGCCCCGGTTCAACCTATATCCGCCGCATCTTCTGGACGCATGAGTACGAGAAGAACGAAAACCCAAAGAATTTCACTTTTGTCCACGTTTTCGGATGGGATAACTTTGAATGGTTCCGTGGGCAGGTAGACATCAGCGAAGATGAGTTCTATCGCATCAAGGGACAGTGCGAGGAGGGCAATGGATACCGCTGCTGCCGCTTCCACATGTTCATCAATGAGACATCGGAAGGCCGCAAGTATAACGCTTTCCCGCCTGCGATCCGCGCAGGTTACCTCATGGGATCGTTCGACCACTTCGAGGGGCAATACTTCGCCGGAGCTTGGGATAACCAGCATTGCATATTAACTGCTGCTACCGTGGCACGTCTCATCCAGCCGTGGTGGACGCATTGGATGTCTCTTGATTGGGGTTGGGCTGGCCCTCCACGGCCACATTACAGCGTTTGCCTATGGTTTGCGATTGGGAAACTTTCTCCCTCACAGCTTGCAACTATAGGAATTGAAAGCGAATATCAGATTGATGTAGTGATCGTCTACCGCTCAATGCACGCCTGCCTTACTCCGGAGCCGGAACTGGCGCGACAGATCGTTTCGCTTACCCCACGCCAGGAAGCGGAATCCATGTCGCGCTTCTTTGTGGACGGAGCGGTATTCTCGACTGACCGTAAGCGCCCCGAAAATACCACCGCAGACCTCATGCAGCCGATCTTCGATGAAGCTGGTCTTCCGCGCATGATCCCAGCCAGCAAGGACCGCGTAAACGGCTGGCGGCAACTCTACAACGGTTTCCTGCGAAGCGTGAAAGCTCGCACCGCTCCAGTTATCGAGGAACAGGAAGGGCCGCTTCTGCTGATCTCTGCCGAGTGCGCTGAACTCTGTTCCTCCATTCCCAAACTCATATGCGATGTGGAGAAAAACCCCCATGATGTGCTCAAAACTGAGTCTATCGAAGATGATTTTGGCGATGATCTCCGCTATGGCTACAAATCCATGCAGGACGCCGAATGGGAAGCACCACTTGAAGTCCGCAGGGCGGAAGTGTATCATTCCTACGATGCGCCGACCGAGGCAGATCGGTCGATTCCGCAGATGACCGCGCTAGCCATGAAGATGCGTATGTTTGACAGGGATGAGAAATCACGCTATAAACGTGTAAAGCGTAGACGATGAATGTCTTCAACCAAGGACGCAAGCTCCAGGAATTGCGAACTGAGTTCGATCACTCCAAAGATTTCTTCGCAAGAGGCCATAACGAATTGGTGGATCGCGTAAACGAACTCGAAAAGGCTTTGGTTGAGACGCAGGCTGCGCATTCCGAAGAACTCAAGGAAATCCGCGAACGCCTGGATATGCCGCAGCGCCGCAAGTCCACCGTTCGCCCTTGGAACATGCTCCGCTCCGTGGCTGAAGCTGGCGAGCGCTTCATGAAGGAAAAGACAAGTGCCTGACGCCGCCACACAAGCCCGTCAAGCTGAACTTGAAAAGCGCCACCGCGACCTCACGAAACCAGTCCCACCGCTAGGATCTGACGGCGATTCCCTGCGTTCCATCCGAGGCTTCGAGGGCATCACAGATGAGATGCTGCGGGAACGCGAAGCGCATAGCCGTGGAACGATGGTTGCCAAAGTAAGCCAGCAAACTGTTAATCTATCCAAGATGACGCGCGAAGAACTGCTTGGCCTAGCGGATGCGGCGCTTTCGGAAGCTGCCCGTAAACCAGAAACGGAGAACGAAAATGCCTAGTATCCTGCAAGGCGGCGGCAAGCCAGCGCCTCCAATGCCGCAACATGGCGGTGCGCCGATGCCCGAAGGTGGCGGCGGTGGTGAAATGCGATCCACGCTGGTAAGCCACGGAGACGGAACCCATCACATTGAGCATGAGGACGGGCAGCAATCCGAGCATCCGCACATCGGCCATGCACTCATGGCAATGGCCGGTAAACATTCGGACGGTAAGCACCTGCATACGCATTCCGATGGAATGGGCGGGGGCCATACGGTTCATACCTCTGAGCATGGGGGAGAACCGGAAGGTTCCGAGCATGAAAATGTGGAGTCCGTTAAGGATCACATGAGCCAGTTCTTTGACGATGAAGGCGGCGAATCCAACGAGCACGACGAGGGCGGTAAAAAAGAAGGCAAAAGTGGTGAGTCCGATGGAAAGGATTGGGAGTAACTAAATGTCAAACAGAGTATTCTTCGCCGGTCAATTCAACGCCGTCGATTACAACTATGGCGGTGGAGTTGGTTTTCCTCCCGCTCTCACGGTTTTGGTTGGTCCGCAGACCTCTCCGCTATCCAACCCCGGTTCCATCACCCTTGAAAGCGGCCTTTGCGTGGCTACGGACGGCAGGACGTTTGGACCTCTGAGTACCAATGCGCCTGTTATCGTTGGCAACGGGCCATTACAGGAGCGCGTTACCCCGGCATCGGTTTACGGCAACGGAATCGATAGTCCGATTGGGCAAGCTGGCTTCACGGCCACTTTCTCCAACACTCACGGCCTGGGGGATAGCGTAGCTTCCGGGACTTTCGGGCTTCAGGAAGCTCTCAACGCCTGCGCTGCTTATGGCGGCGGCGAGGTTGTGGTCGATCAGGGATGGGTAAAGGCTGGCGGGACATCGACTATCTATGCCGCTGTAACCGTTCCGGCGAATTGCGCCAAGGTTGACCGCCGCACTTCGTAATGCCGTTCCTGTCGAAAGCGCAAAACGCCTGGGCGCATACGCCTAAAGGGACGAAAGCGCTTGGCGGTCCAGGGAAAGTGAAGGAATGGGAAGGTGCCACGAATTACAGTAAGTTGCCGGAGCATAAGGCACCAAAGAAGTCTGCTCTCGGCGGGGCGGTTAAACTCAATGGCTGAAGGTAATTGGATCGGCGGGGCTATCAAGCATCCTGGGATTGAAAAGAAGAAGGCTGCGGAAGCGGGTATCTCCACGCATCAACAGTTGGAGAAAGACAGCCACTCATCCAATGCTTCAGTGCGTGGTCGCGGACTGCTGGGGCTGCGGTTCCAAAAAGGGATTTCCAATAAGTGATGAGATGTTGTTGTTCATCGTACTTTTCTTTGGGATTGTCAATTTCATCATAGGAGTAAGGATTATGGCCGATACAAGCAAATTGACGGCGGCTACCGCCAAACTTTCTGCGGACGTGGATGCGTTGATTGCGGCACAGGCGAATGCCGGTCAGCCAGCGGTGGATGCTGCCACCGATGCCGTGAATGCTGTTGATGCGAAGGTAGTTGCTGCCACTCCGACTTCTTAATGACGGCAAAGCAAAAGCTCGGCGCACTCCAGCACTCGATCAATCAGGCTGAGATGGGTCTGACTAAGATCGTGCATTGCCCGTATTGCGAAACAGATTTGGACTTCGCGCCGCCGTCTGTGCTAGCTGAAGATTGGCAACCACCGACCTGCTGTGAGACATTCGCGCTAGCGGTGATCGGCATTTTGCAACGCAAGGAACTGACAGAAGCAAAGGATCTCGCCTCCCGGATCAGGTCGAATGCCGGTGGCCTGCCGGTGTTTAATTGACAATAAATGGACAAACTTCTGACGGGTATCACACATTTGATGAATTGTATGAGCACAGAATCGTCTTATGGATGGCTCTCTGTAAGCAATTAGATTCATGCTGGAAGTCTAAATTACATTCCGATGGGACTTTCTTCGATGGGTGGTTTGTTCTAGGCCACACAATGAATGATGGAAGGCAGATAACGTATCACCTACCAGATTGTAAGTGGGACGATTGCTACTTTGCCTGCACGTTAGATAAGGCTCCTGATTTTGACGGGCACACTGCCGCAGATGTTCTCAAAAGGATCGCAGCCTTATGACTCCCGCTCCAGCCATTGATGACGCACAGGTAGCCGACTCGACTACCATCCCGGAACCTGAGGAACAATCGCCTTACGGCGCTCGCAACGAAGAACTGCCAGAGCAACTAGTCAAGGCAATCCGTTCCGCGATCCGCAAGTCACAGACAGAAGAACGCTATCTCCGCCGCTTGGAGGTTTTGCATGATCGTCGCAATCGATTTTATGAGCGGGGGCACCAACACATTTACGAAGGAAGAGATGACTGCTTTGTGCTCGCAGTTCCAGGGGCTTCCTTTTGGGATGCGGAAGGTAATCAGGAAGAATGGGGCGATTACATTGACGACTATCCCATTTTCCACGGGTTCATCTGGATCATTCAATCAGTCCTTACTCAAAACGGTCCTGGCATCGCGTTCGAGCCTAAGAACCCTTCAATCTCCGAGGACAATCAAGCAGCGGAAACAGCGGAAGGGCTGAGACGCCATTTTGACCGCGTAAATGATGTAAAGAAAATCCTGCGCGAAGTGGTACGGATGTTCTGCCTCTCCGGTCGCGTCGTGGTCTGGACCAAGACCGAAGAGAACGCCGCACGTTGGGGCCGTCACGACGATGGCTCGCCGATCAAGAACCAAACAGCCTGCGTTTACGGGACGCTCGAAACTAAAGTCCCGATCATGGAGAAGGATCAATCAACTTTCCCATATCTAGGAATCTACATTGACAAGGACATTCGCAATCTAAAGCAGGACCATGCTCACATCGCCAAGAAGATCAAAGCGAATGAAACTTGTCTGGATGAGAACAACTACGAGAGGTTTGCGCGGCTGGGTGTCTTGCAAGGCGCACGCTCACAGTTCCAAGCGGGTGAGTCGATTTCGCATCTATCAACGGAAGGCCACTTTTGGCTGCGTCCATCTTGCTTCGCGGATGAAGAATTTGATGATCCATTTACATTAGCTAGCGAGGAACAGCAGTCTTCTAAAGAAGGCGAAGATTTCACAGTGCGAGACGCCTTAGCCGAAGTCTTTGCCGACAAACAGGGTGGTTTCACTGGGATGCACGCTGTTTTTGTAGGAGACACCTATTCGCAGTCATGGCCTGAGTCAATGGATGATTGCCTGACGGTTGAGCAACCCTTTGCCGGGGATGGGCAGTTTGCACTGGCGATCATGGACGCTGCGGTAGTGGCTCAGGATCGTTTCAATACGCTCATGAACTACATTGCCGAGACGTTCGATTTCGGCGCTCCGTCAACCTGGATTGCAGCCAGCAAAGTTGAGTACGAAGCCATCATGGATCAGAAGGCGCAGCCCTTCGGCTATCGCCAACTGAAGCAACTGGCGAATGGGACTAATAAGGCAGAAGACAACTTTTACCGTGAGCCTAACCCGGAACTTCCGACCACTCTCAAAGAAGTGATTGAGTTCCTATTTGGGGAATACCTGCAATTCGTGCTCGCATGCCCTCCGGCGATGTGGGGCGAATCGTCGGAAGATACCAAGACAGCTTCCGGCCTAGCTCAGTCCCGTAACCAAGCACTAGGGCGGATGGGTATTATCTGGGCTGTGCTCCAGAAGGTAGCGGCGCGAATGTACTATCAAGCGTGTCTCGCGGCCTCTAACGACCCCGAGACACCTGAGGAGATCATTGTCCCGGTCCAGGGTGGTCAGAACGTCACTGTGCGCGTGGAACGGCTACGCAAAGGGCATTTCATGGCGATGCCGGATGAGGATTCTGGTTTCCCCGATTCAACAGCCGCCAAACGTGCGACCTTCACCCAATTTGTCCAACTAATAGCGCAGTTCCCGCCAGCGGCACAGCAGATCATTTCGGCCCCCGCGAACTGGAAAGCCATGCTCAAATTCATGGGACTTTCGGAAATGGTAATCCCGGAGGCGGAATCGAACGATAAGCAGATCGAGGAAATCGAGGAACTTCTGCTGGGCGTGCCGATTGAGCCGACGCCTGAAGAAATTGAAATGGCGCAGCAGCAGCACGATCAGCAGCAGGCGGTCATGGCCCAGCAGGCGGCTATCACCGGGATGCCGGGACCGCCGATTCAGCCTTTCGATCCGCAGTCGCTTGTGCGCCCATCGGTGCCTATCAACCCGTGGGATTTCGATGAGTGGGAAATGCAGGCTTGCGACGATTATTTGAACTCTGATGCTGCGCGTGTGGAACTGAAGGTCGGGCGCGTCAATCCCGAAACGGGCCAAACTGAGCCAAATATTCGGGGTATCCAAAACGTATGGCTGCATCGACAGGAGCACGCAAAAGCCGCTGCCATGAAAGCTCCTCCTGTTCCTCCGGTGCCTATCGTAGCGCCCAAGGGCGGCGGAGCCAAGAAGCCACCCGGAGCGCCGCCATTACCCGCATCAGCCCCGGCAGGCGCACCTGGAACGGCTACAATCTGATTTATGGGACGGATAGGATTTACTGGAGCCGCACAGATAGAGCGCCCCCTTCTAGACCATGCGCGCGGTGGTAAATTCCCCGGTTTTAAAGTTGGAGATCGCGTGATAAGTAAGCAGTTCGGTAATCACGGTGTTGTGACCGAAAAACACGGCTCAAGATACCTTGTTCGCTGGGATGATGGGAAAGTAAGCGGCGGTGGTTTTGGCGGCTTTAATCTTCGCCCCGAAAGAAGTTTAGGAGATTCCAATGTTTGACTTTCTGGAACGCGGCCCCCTGATGGATGAGGCTGGTAGTGGAGACGGTAGTGGTGGCGTTGCGGTAGCGGATGCTGCCTCTGACTTTGGCGGCGGCAGTGATCTCGGAGGAGGTGCTGACGCCGCTGAAGGTTCTCAGGTCCACGATGCTGAGTTTGTAGACCCCGGAACTGAAGTCTCTGTACGCGACCAAGGTGTGCCGCAGATCAAAGTTGGGGAACGAGCGGTTCTGAATGGTAAATTCACACCTTCCGGAAAGGCTGCTATCGAAGCACTGCGCCCACTCAGCCCGAAATTGGCTCAGGAAGTCACTCAGGCGCTTCTTACCCGCGATTTCTTCCTGAAAGAGTTTCCTGGCGGCAAGAAGGACGTAGCCAATCTCCGTAAACTAGCCGAAAGCAGCGGCGGAGAGCAGGGGATTAGCGAACTTCAGTCGATTGCCGAGCAAATGCGCGAAATCGACACCATGTACGATAACGCCGACCCCAATTTCATCGAGAAAATCACCTCCGATGACCAAGGGAAGCGCAATTACGCTCGTTTGATGATTCCGGCGCTGAATAAGTTCGATCAAGTGGCGCCCAAGCAGATGCGGCACTATCAGATGGGCGGTTTCATGCGCGTCATGGACTCGGGCGGCATCCCTACCATGTTCGCAACCCAAGCCGCGATTCTAAATCGGGCACTTCAGGCGCTTCAGGCTGGGAATCAGGAACTTGCGGCGTCATTCCTCACTGAAATCAAGGATAACCACAACGGTATCGCGGATTTCTTCAATCGCATCTACACTGAAGCGCAATCCGCTCGCCCAGCGCTCGATGCACCCCAAAATCCGCAGATTGACGATCAAACCCGCCAACTAACGGCGGATCGGCAGAAACTCCAGAAGGAACAGTGGGAATTTAGCGTTTCTACGGAACGCAAGCGCCTGTTCTCTAAATCCTTCGCGGAATTGACCAAGGGACGCACGCTAACGCCGCAGCAAGACCTGGACATCAAGGGTTGGTACGATATGCGGCTCAACCAACTTATAAAGGGCTGGCAGAACAACTCGCAAAGATTCTTCCAGTCTGGGGATAAGGATGGTTTCTTAAAGGAACAGTTCGCATTCTTCCAGAAGTCAATCCCCGATGCGATGCGGTACGCCGTCAACAAACTGGTGCCTGCCAAGCCGGGGCCGAAGTCAGAAGGAACGCGGCCTGGAGTAGTTCGGCCTCCGCTGAACGGTAAACCCGCTCAACCCGCACAGGGGACCGTTCGCGTAGCCAAAATGCCGCCCACTTCAGATTTGGACGCCATGCGGACCACTGGTGAGATGCTTTCCGCGAATAAAGCCTACACCAAAGACGGCAGACTTGTCCAATGGGCATGACTTGTGTTATAGTCTTGCCTTGTAGCCGTCTCCAGGTTTGCGGAAAACCTTAACCGCTAAGACGGTACATCGTTCGCAGCACGACGCAATAGCTTTGGCCGCAGCCGGGGCCAGCCTCAAGAGGCTACACCGACACGTCTAGCTGGAAACCAAATTCCAACTAGGAGTGTGTCATGGGTGTAGGTAACAATGCGTCATCGTTTGGAGCCCAAGCGGAATATATCCGGCCCAAACTAGAAATGCTAACGCTTGTATCGAGCGTGCTCTACAAGCGCATCAACGTCCGAACGGACGTGAAACCAGTTTCCACTCGTCCCGCTCGCATCCCCCTGCAGCCTCTCTCGCAAGGCGGAATGAAGATTGGGGCATTTGACGGTCAGGATCTTGGACTCGGTTCGGCTCCCGTCGAAACCTATGGGTCGCTGTCCTGTGTCTCGCTGCTCCAGCCTTCGCAGTACACGTTCTTGGCTGACTGGGCGAACGATGAGGATGTGAAGTCAATCCAGAACTTCGTCACGCTCACCCATGAGCAGGCCCCCAAGGTATTCGCCGGGTTTATCGACTCGCTTCTGGCGCTATCGGATGGCTCCAATACTCTCGATACCGTGGTTTCGACCACAGGCACCAACGGGATCGTGGTAAATAATGCCAACAGCTTCCAGGATCAGCAGCCCATCGACATCTGGAGCGCTCTCGGCGGGACGCTCGAAGGATCGGTAACCGTCCAGTCCGTTGACATCGCCAATAACACCATCTGGCTGACTGGCGCTTTCCCGGTAGGAACCACGGCGGGTTGGCTGATTCTGGCTAGCGGTTCGAGCGGCCAAGCCAATTCCGGCATCTTCGGTCTCCCGTATTGGAACGTGGCCGGTAATCTCGGCAACTTCATGGGGATTCAGCGCTCCGCTTTCCCCGGCAAGTTCTCGACGCCCACCATCAACCAAGGTGGCAAGGCCATGACACCGGCCAGCGTCCGCGCTCTCTTCGCTCAGATCATCTTGGCATTGGGCGAGGATCGCGCCAATTCCGCCGAACTCATCTGCCACGGCAATGTGGAAGCACAGGCCGCTTGGGAGAACATCGCTCTCAACGTCCAATCCATCATCTGGAACCAGGTGAAGGGCGACGAGGCTCCCGACATGCTTACCAAGCGTGCGCCGACGATCATCGCGGGTCGAGAGTTCCTGGTTAACCCCCGCGCCAAACCGGGACGCATCGACTTCCTGCCGCTCAAAGAGTGGTCGCGCATCGAAACCCGCAAGGAAGATTACATCGAAGTCGAAGGGCAGACGGCTTTCCCGGCTTACGGTGCCAGCGGTGGTATCGCGTCGAGCGTGCTGTTCTACCTCGCCGTTGTACTGCAATTTATGACCGTTCAACCACGATTAAACGCAGTTTACTCCAATTTTAGTATCCCGACAGGGTATTTCGGGCACTAGACGATCCTCCGATCACATCAGGGCCGTTCTGCTCCTTGGGAGCGGCCCTCTTTTTGAACATGGAACCACAACACTATCCCATGCCGATGAAGCGGTTCGGCACGAACGCCTACGGAGATAACCGCTTCCGTCTGGTGCTAGCATCTTCCCGGCGCTTCCTCGTCTCCGGCCAGTGGAATGATGCCGGGATGCCACGCGCTAAGTGGATGCGCCTGTACCCGGATATGCCGGAGGGGGCCTACGTCTTAGAGGAGTGGCAGGATACTTTCACTTTTACTGGTGGTAAGACCCGCGAACAGTGGGACATGGATGAAGGCCATTCGTTAGGCCCATACCCGGATCGCGGCGACTATCAGATGTGCGGGAGCACTGGTTTTAATCCCGCAGACATGAACATTGAGAAGCTGATTTCGCTTGTCCATGCCGCTGACAAGTATTCATGGGCGGAAAAGCTCGCGGCCTGCCGCAATGTGGCTACTAAGGATGAGATCGACCGAAAGCATTTGCGAGAAGCGATCATACGCGATGCGCTCCCAGCTTTCGGTCATGCCCCCTTTTCCCAAGTTTCGACAGGGCGCGGCGGTTCAGCTAAGACCAGTCCAGTGCTCCGTAGCGCCAATGAGTTAGGGCTTCCGGTGCCTGAAGGCATACCGGGGCAGGTAACTAGCGGTACGATGGTGAAGAAGAAAAGAAAGGCGGCATAATGCCACGACACGCTGCAAATCTATTGACGGCAGAACCACCCAAGGTTCGGATGGGCTTTGTTCCGCCCAGCATCAAGAAGCAATCCGCCAAGAATCAGCTTTACATCTTCAACGTGGGGCCAAAGATCCAATATGGTGAAGGCGCGAGCTATGGGCGTGTGCTGATTCCCGCTTGCCCTGCTGGACGCGAATACTCCGATCCCTACATTGTCCCCGGCACTCCCTATGAGGGCTACCGCCAGAACGGGAACAAAATGGACATCATGTTCCACGGTGAAGGCGACGGTGGCATGGAAATAGAAGATCCTGGTTTTGACTGGGCCTGCCAAGCCATTTTGGGATTCACTACCGCCGATGGTGAATGGAACGGCAAGTTCCTGCATCCTAGCGGAAGTCTGGAGAAGTTCGGCATTGGCATTGCGCGTCAATGGCCTCCATCAAAAGAGGAGATTGAACTGGCTAAGTCTAAGCTCCGAAAGGAAGATACCTTGAATGTGCAAGCGGCGCGTGAGGCTCATGCACTGGGCAAGTTTGGGAATCTCCCGAACTCTAATGAATGCTTTGCATCGGCGCATCGTCTGGGGCTAACTCCGGCCACGGAACGCTGGATGGAGTTCAGTTATGTGGCTCCCGCCGAGGAAAAGAAAACCAAGGCGTGTCCAGATTGTGCTGAGGAGATCCAGGCGGCGGCTAAGAAGTGCCGGTATTGCGGATGGTCCGCTGCTAGCGAAAAGGCTTTCGACATCAAAAAATAGTGGCTACTCTACCCACTTACATCTACGGCGACACAGCAAATTACGTGCTGAATCTGGCACGGTCGCGTGTAGATGACTTGGTGCAGACCCCAGCAGGCCAGCCGTTCAATGCCACCGATCCCGGAAGGCAGCTTACCCAGCAGGGAGGCGCGGCGCTTCTACGGGAGTTAAACGCGGATACCAGCGAAACCAACCGGACATGGGTGATCTTCCATGCGGCCTATCGGAAGATGCAGAAGTACCTTGGGAATCTGGGCTATCGCCTTCTGATTGGCGACAATCTGCAACTAACGATTACGCCTAACTCCAATGCCGATCCTTCCGCCCAGCAGTGGATCTCCTGGAATGGCTTCTTTGATGGAACCAATTTCGCGGTATCCCCGGCGCTGCCGCAGGACTTCATTGCTCCACTGAAACTCAGATCGAGAATCAGTGGGCAGAACGCCGTGTTTACTCCAATGCGGGTGGCGCTCGACGGGTTACCGCCCTATTGCGCCACTCGCGGCGTTATCAATACTCAGTGGGAGTGGAGGGGTAACGGCCTGTACTTGCTTGGGTCTACGGCCAATAACGACATCCAGTTTCGCTATACCAGTTACCTGCCGGATCTGCTGACTGACGGATCGAAGCCTTGGTACTACCAGAAGTTGCCGATTCCGCGCTGTGCTTCGGCGCTGGCTTGGTACATCGCTTACGAGATCTGTTTCCCGCGTGGGGATGAACCAGGGGCAGCGGCAACAATGGCGCAGGCGCAAGGCGAAGCGGATATGGTATTCAACGATCAGGCACGCGCCGATCAGCGCACGAATAACAGACGCAGGCCACGCGGCGGCGGTTCAAGTTCCCGCAACTGGGGATATGGGTACGGTCTTTAGAAAAAGGAGAATCACATGGCAGCAACGGCAACACTCGGCAGCGCCCTTCTAGCGGACCCTAAGAATGGCCTGGATTCGACGCAGGATTCGATTTGGGCGGAAGGGCCTGTAGTCCTCACCGGGAATTATGGGGGCGCGTCTACGCATGGCGATACATTATCGCTGGCAGGTCTAGTTTCTAGTGATTATCCACCCAAATTCTGCGAGGTATATCAGGAACCAACTTCCGGTAATGCGCCAATAATTTACTGTTTCATATATGGGCGCGGTACTACGGCAGCTAACGGCGTCCTGATCGTTACGGATTTCGCGGGAGTGGAAATCACTCAAGGGGCGGCTTACCCGGCTGCATTGACTGCGGCAACCGCCAATCTGCGGTTCCGCGCTGAGTTTGCAAAGAACATCTAGCGTGTGTCGTATAACGTCACAGGCGCAACGCAAGTACCCCTAGAACTCTGGGGAGGGTTAGTAACCGAAACTCCGGCAATGAATTTGCCTGCTGGGGTGTCGCCGGATTGCGCCGATGTTGTATATGTTCCCGGAGCAGTGAGGGCACGGCCAGCGCTTACCGGCGTCTTTCCGTCGCCCTTCTCTGCCAATCTCACATACGGCAAGAGCTATGTTTCTAATGATGGGACGATCCGCAACCTGTATCTCGATGCACTTGGCAATCTCACTGTCGAGAACATCAGCACAGCTCCCGGCACCAAGACACTCATAGGCACGGTAACGCCGGGGAGCTATGCCAAGTCTGTGACTGCCTTTGGGCGTGAGTTTCTTGCGTTCTCAGACGGCCTACACGGAACTGATGTGCCGCTTCAGTATGACGGCACCAACCTGGACCGCGTGACGCAGGACGGCCCTGGAGCGCCGCCAGTAGTCACCAATACCATCATCCCGGCTGTCTCAATGGCTTTCGGAACGGCAGGATTTACGATGGTGCGCGGGTTCACCCATCCAAACGTGGTTGAAGTAACCACGGCATCCCCGCATAATCTCCAGATCGGTTACCAAGCGATTATTTCCGATGTCCCTGCTGGGCCTGTGAATTTCATCAGTTCCCTTGTCATTAACAATGTCGATTTGCCAGGGATTGCTACGGTAACGGTATCCGCTCCGCATGGGTTGAAGCCGGGAACCTTCGCTATCCTCAGGGACATTGCTCCGCAGACGGTAGCCACACTTACCGGAGGGAACCGCGAAGGTGGCGTGATCCACTTCAACACAGTAGCCCCGCACAACCTGGAAGCTGGGGCCGTGATCCAAGTGAGCGGAAGCGCTGATCCTACCTTCAATTCCACTTTTACGGTAGCGACGATCATCAGCGATGTGGATTTCTCGGTTTTCCAGACTGAAACCACGAATGCCAATAGCGCAGGCGGCACGGTGGAGATGATATGGACTATCTCCAGCACGGAATCAGCGCCAGCTTATTTTGAGGTCTTGGCGGTACCCACCGATACTACCTTCCAGGTAGCCGTCAATTACTCTTCAGGGACTTGGAACAGCGGCGCGGTATTCTTCCCTTGGGACGGCACTTTCTTTGTAACAGCTATCCCCACACCGACCACATTCCGCTATCAGCAGTACGGCCCTGATTCCGCTACACTGGTGATCGGCACCGTAACCCCGCACGGTCAGGTAGCTCCCGGCATACATCAGATGCAGGTGCTTTACCAGACGCGCCAGAGCTACATCCCGGCACCGTCTCCACCTGTTACCTTTGTGGCAAACGGGGGGCAATATCTTACCGTCTCAGACATTCCGATAGGCCCTCCGAATGTCACTGCTCGTATTCTTGCGTTTACCGGGGCAGACGGTCAGTATTTCTTCTACATCCCAGTTCCGGGAATGGAGAATGGGCAGGTTATCTCTACCGCTACGCAGATTAACGATAATTCAACCACATCGGTATTGGTGGACTTCTCTGACCCAACGCTATTTAGAGCATTGAGCATAAATACGCAAGGCAATGACTTGCCGAATCAGATAGTGCTCGATAGCGCCCTAGGCTTCGCTTTCTTCGGGACTCGCTTGGTAACTTACGGCCAGCGTAACGTCATTCAGAACTTCCGCAATATGGGATTCGAGGGCGGCGCGTTTCCGTCCAGCCCGACGATCCCGACCGGATGGCTACCAACCGGAAGTCCCGGCGTTGCTGGAGGAGCGCTGGCTACCGGGCACTATGGAATAGGCTGGCAATTCAGCGGCGCGGGAAGCATCTACCAAGGCGCATATCTTGATTGGGAAGGTGCGCCGATTCTGACTGGCGACACGCAGTACACTTTCCGTGCTTTCATCCAGGGCGGATCGGCTACGCTCACCGTATCCAGCACCATGACCGGGTTTACGATGAGTGCCACTGTCAACGGACCCGCTGGCGGCGGATGGGATCAGGCGCAATTTTCAGTTAAGACTCCATCGGCTATCCCCAGCGATATGATTCTTACGCTCACAGGATCAAGCGGTGCGCTGGTCGATTGCATGAGCTTTGTGTTCAGCGAAGTGCCGTTTATTGACCGCACTTTCTTCGGCAGCTATATCAACAATCCCGAAGCCTTCGATGGCGTCTCCGGCGTCTTTGGCGCTGCTGATGATACGCGCAAGATCATGACATGCGGCATCATTCGCGGGGCGCTGGTTCATCTGACGCAGGAACCATCGGGGCGCTTGCACTCGACGCTGAATAATGGCGTAACCGAACCAGTAGGCTGGACTACGAATGAAGTTGCCTCCAGTTGCGGAGCAATGTCTACGTTCTGCTTGGCTGTTTCACAGGCCGACGATGCCAGCGCAGCGGGTGGCGAAGAGTGGCTGGCATGGATGAGCTATACAGGACTTCGCATCTACGGGGGCGATCAGCCCTGGAAAATATCCCAGGAGATCCAGCCGGATTGGGACGCGATTAACCCCGGAGCATGGCTGACGACTTGGTGCCTAAATGATACACAGGCGCGGCGCATCTACTGCGGATTGCCGAAGGGATTGCTTGATGACTTCAGCCCTGGAATCTCAGCTACCGCGCCCAATAAGATTTACCACGTCGATTACAAGAACCTGGACACAGCTTTCGAGATCGCGCAGTCTCCGCCCATCCATGTGACCTTTACCGGGAAACTGGCTGCGCGGGACCATGCGCGGAAGTGGGCACCGTGGAACGTTCCGGCCAATGGTGCAGCGATGATCTATCGCGTTCCTGGAGCAGCGCTAACCACAGTGTTCTTCCTGGGAAATGGTCAGTTCCCCGGCGTCTCAACTGGCGGCTGCAATAACATCTATGCGCTCTGCCCCGGAAGGCTCACGGATGATTGTTTAGGTCAGATTCACCCATACTACACGACATATGCCTTCACTTCTGCGGAGTTGGAGCAGGGCTTGCAACTTGGTGGGCAGCGGCATCTGCTCTACTACCTACAATGGTCTGCGCTCGGAACGGGTAACATTAAGGTCACTATCTTTGTGAATACGCTCTCAAATCCGTGGCCGATTGATCTGAACATTCCGCTTCGTCTCGATCCTGATTCTGATGATGAGTGGGGTGGAGGAAATGCTTCAGGGCAGCGGTTCTTCATCCGCTTCGATGGATTGCCAGCGGCAGCGGTGGGTCCAAGCTAATGCCAGTTCTTGTCCCTACCTCCACGATCATCGCCGCTCCGCAAGCCGGAGGAGATCGTTTCGATCTCATCCCCTGGCGCGATCAGCAGGCGATGGGTCCTGGAAGCAGGCTGCTGTTTCTAAACGGCTCAGATGAGTATGTAATCCTTTACGAGAACTCCAATTACCCCGCAGCCCCAGATGCTTCAGTGTTTCAACTAGCTGTGTACAAAAATGGAGTCCAGCAGGACTCTGCGAATAAGCCCACGATTCGGAATCACCGCGCTCCTGGGATCTCCGGGACGCAAGCTTATTGTTCGGGATTCGATGCAGCTCAAATCGACACGCTACTTTATATTTTCTACTGCATAGACTCCACAAGCGAGACCGATTCCTTCATGGCCTATATCACTTTCGATATGGGTACTGATTTGTTCGGAACGCCAAATGTAAGCACGCTCCCTGCTGTATTAGTATCCGTGGCAGATCCCGAGAACCAATTTGCTGGTCCGACTCCACTATTCACGGTGCTTTATGAATCAACTGCACAAAGATTCACGATCATTGCATCCAATGCAGGAGTTGGCGGATTCTGTCGCCCAGCATTCGCGACTTATTTATTGGGGAGCAATACATGGGCAACTGTCTGGACAGCCCTAGGAAGCGATGCATCGCTTCATCAACACCAGGGGTCGTTTTCGGCTTGCTTGGATTGCCGTGGGGCGGTAACGCTAGTTATTGCCTCCAGGGATTTCTCTGGCCCAGTATCGACGATTCTCTATATTCAAACCATCTACCCGGATCAGACATTAAGCGCCGTTCAATCCATCGGCGTCACAGCTAGCCAAGCATCCGTGAGTATTGCGGAGCCAGATAGTTGGATACTTTGCACAGGGGCGGAATATATCATCCTCTACGGTTCTGCCGATAACGGCTTAGGGTTCTGGACGCAATTAAACTGTGCTCGCGCCACCGTCCCGGCTACGAATATCCTGCCTGCGTCCTGGACGCTTCAGGTAGTTCGCCCATCTAGCCGCTTACGCTATTTCGCATGGGTTCCATTCTTCATCAATGGCGAACTGTATGCAGTCGAATCGCTGTACGACAATTTCTTTTCCGATGGCACTCTCACTGGATCTCACTATAATGGAACCACTTGGGATAACGACATCACATTTTCTCCAGCCATTCATCTTTTATTGGCAGACGGTGATGATATAGGAACAAACTCTATCATCACTTACGATTTGAGTGTTCTGGTAACGACGGGCGGCAATCCTATTGCTAGCTTCCAAAGGCTTAATAGTATCCGCGAGAGTCGTTCTCCGGTTTGCAGTATCCCTATCCCTCTTTCCGCCGCTTGCCCTATCAATAACACCGCTCAGGTTGGCGTACCTTATACCGGCCAACTCATCGCCTCTGGCGGAACTCCTCCATACACCTGGAGCCTCATCGGGTGAGCTACGCGCTCATAGCACACGCGGTATCCGGTCAAGCCTTCGCTGGCATCACTGCTAACATTGCGGCGATTGACACTACTGGCGCGAACTTCATTGCCATAGCTTGCGGCTGGGTTGGATCTACTCCGATGGTTCCCACGGACTCAGAGGGAAACGTATGGACTCCGCTCACTAACTACCAATTCTCAGGATCGGCAACAAACAACCAGATATTTTATTGCGTAAATCCAGCCGTTAGCCTGAACCACACTTTCAGGCTCACCAATGGAATCGGTTCCACGTATCCCGTAATGGGAGTACAAGCATGGAGCGGCGTTAGTGCCTTTGACGTGCAGCATGGTGGAACGGGAGGGCCTACCACTCAGCCTGTCCCAGCAGGACCGATCACGCCTTCCGGTAGCGGTGGACTTCTGATCTCAGCGCAGGTTTCGGTCAATAGTGCAACCATCTCGGTTGATTCAGGATTCACGATTACTGATTTCGTACCCAACGTAGGCCACGGACTTGGGATAGCAATGAGCTATCTGGAACAAGGCTCTGCGGCTACGGTAAACCCCACATGGACCGGCCAGGGAGTTGCCATCCAGGTTGTGACGGTAGCGGCGTTTACGCCTTCCAGTTCTTCGCCTATCACGCTTACGATGGCATCGGGAACAGGTGTCAATGGCGGTACGGTTTCACTGGATCTGTCCATCGCATCGACAGGCACACCGCAATGCACTGGGATTGAATTCACGTTAGCATTTCCTACGGATGTCGCGTTGGCAGGCGTGACACTAGGGGCCGCTGGTATCGCAGCGTCAAAGACACTGAGCCGTACTGGTGGCCTCTGCATCGTGTGGGGAGTCAATACTAATGTGATCGGCAACGGCGTGCTGGTTACGGCCACGTTCAACATTGCGCCGATCCCACTGAACACATCCGCCACGATCAGCGTGCTGAGTATTGTAGCTACGGATGCAGACGGAAACCCGCTTGCGGCTTCTGGAATACCGGGAGTAATCACGTTCTCGCAGCCATCAGGTATTACGATTAGCCCTAGGGGGCTTGTGAGCGTTACGCCACGCGCTCCTGGGGTGTACTGCTACACCGCACAGGTAATGGATTCTTCATCGCCAGCACAGACGGCCACGGTTACATGTTGTATTCAGGTAGGTACGGGTACGCCTTGCGATCAGTTCTCACCGCCGATCCCAGCGACTGACGTTTTTTTTGAGCTTCGCAGATTGTATGCTTCTATGAAGATTGCGCCTCGCTTGCCGACAAGAGGTAGCTAAATGAACATAAAATATCTTGATTATTTCAAAAGTTTACAACTCAAAGATGCTCCCGACTTTGGAGCCAAGCTAGAAGAATCCTTGCGAGACTTCGCCCAGCAAACTGGGAATATAGCCCAGCAGACCAATTCCGATCCCAAGGGCCAACCAGCACCCCCCCCTGCCATCAATGCCCTCAACGTCCAAGGCCAGAACGGGCACTTCAGTATTGCGATTCATGACACCAGCCCGGTTTATCGCGGCGTGCGGTATTTCGTAGATCATGCCGATAACCCGCAGTTCACCAACGCGCATACCATAGACATGGGAACCAGCCGCAACCACAATGTCTTTCTAGGCAACGTTACACGCTACTGGCGCGCCTACTCCGCCTATCCTGGTAGCCCTCCAGGACCGCATGTTTACCACGGCTCTCTGGCTACCCCAAAGCCCGTGATCGGTGGCGGTGCTATCGGCGGTCCATCGTTTACGACCTCACAGAGTTCCGGCACCGGGGTAGCGGGGCAGACAGGGCAGGGGCCTGGGACTGTTCCATTCCGTGCCGTCAATGGAGGGCCACCTGTTCGTTAGGGCCATGCAACCCGAAGACATTCCCGCGCTGGAAGCGATGATGCAGGGCGCAGAGTCGCGTGGCTTGCCGTACCCTCCGCTAGATGGGCCGCACATTGAGGCTGTTCAGGTAGTGGAAGATAACGGCACGATCATCGGCGCGGCAGTCGCCAAAAGCATCATTGAGCTATACCTGATCGGTGATCCCAAGTTTCATCCAAAGGTTCGGATGAATGCCGTTACGCTATTGCATCAGGGGATGATAGCAAATTTAGCAGAACTGTCTTATCATGAAGCCAATATCTTCTTAGCGCCTGAATTTGTTAAGACGTTCGGCAGACGCCTAGAACGTAGTTTTGGATGGATAAAGAACTGGGATAGCTGGTTTTTGAGGAGACAAAATGGCTCGCGGTAGTTCTCAGGCAACACAAGCCGGAAGTAGCGCCCAGAACTTTGCCACTCAGAACCAAGGCCAAGCTAACGCTACTTATGCCGCCCTAGCGCCAGAGCTTCAGCAGGAAGTGGCGCACCCCACTGGTTTTACCCCACAGCAGCAGGCCGATATGACCACGGCGGCAGAGCAAGGCGCTGGCGGTGGACAGGCTGGTGCGGTAGGCCAAGGCGCATTACTTGCGGGGCGCACAAAGAATCCAGGGGCAGCGGCAGCGGCTATCGATGCTAGTTCGCGCCATGCGGGGCAAACTCTAGGTCAAGAGACGCTAGGCATCAAGAACGCCGATGCCATGCTCCAGCAGAAGAACCGGCAGGCAGGCCTTGCTGGGCTTGAAGGACTTAACGCACAGGAATTGGGTGGGGCGAATCAGGCGCTTGGAATCGTTCCACAGGCGGCGAATGCGAACACGAACGCTATAAATGCTTCCTATGATTGGGCCAAGGACATCATGGACCCATTGGTAAGTGCAGCGGGTGGAGCGGCTAGCGGGGGGGCCTTCGGGCATATAGGCGGATGACGGGCTACGATCCAACCAAAACGCAGCAGACGCAACTTGCCAAAGTTCCGCCTCCGCAGATTCCTGTGGCTGCTGGTGCTTCGCCACAGGTTCAGCCAGCGCCAGCATTAGCGCGAAGTATTGGCGGTGCTATGGCTCCACAGGGATCGGCAGGCGCAGGAATCGCTCAGGCAAAACCTTTAGCTACCGCACAACCCCCAGCGTCAACACAAGGGCCAGAAGCCAAGGAAGCCGCAAGACTTCAGGCATCGAAACCTGGAGTTCAGCAAGTCCATAACCCATTTCTGCGGACACTAGCGACGGTAGGTGATGCGTTGGCATCTACGTTCGCGCCACGACTTGCGACGGTGCTTCCCGGAACTACGCTGCACCACAATATGCTACTGAATCAGGCAGAGCGTGGGGCCAAGGGTGAGCAGGAGGCACAAACAGCGCAGGTTGAGCGTGGCCTAAAAGAAGCGGAGACACAGAACCAACTCTCTGAGGCTGAATCTCGTTCCCCTAAAAAGAATGCTCCAGTTCGCGTAGCGGCTGGCGAAGGTCTATGGGATACTTCGCAGAATAAATGGCTTGTAGAACCAACGCGCAAGGATGATGAAAAGCTAACCGAAGTTGATCCTGAGATTGGTCACCGTCTGGGCATTCACCCTACTGCTGATGGTAAGTATATGGTTCCCAATCAGGCCCTTGGCTCTCTTTTGAAACCGAAAGAAGCACCTACTCCCAAAACTTTGCTTGAGAAAGCAATGGCGGACCACCCTGATTGGACAGCCGAACAACTTAGGGATTTTGAACAAAAGCAGGGTAAAGTCCCATTAGAAGAACAGGTTATTAACGAACACCTACAGAGGGTTCATCCCGGCGAGTCTATGGCTCAGGCGCGACAGCACACGCAACCAGTTCCAATGACAGATCGCGGACAGAACTTTGTTGATCCCACAAGCCATAAGCTCATTCGCGTTGAACCAGGTGGTGCAGTTCCCGAAGGGGCTGTTACCGCTGGGGGTCTAAATTCAGAGAACGTAAAGACGGCAGAACAAACTCAAGCAGAGACTAAGGCTAAAGCGGATGCCAAAAAAGAATATCAGTTGGCTGAAAACCTAGCGGCGCATCCAAGCCCTACCAACGATGTTGCTCTGCTTATGCGCTACATCGGCGCTACTAAGCCCGACAGTTTGGGGAAACTTCGTTTGAACCAGAATGAAATTAGTCTGGTGCTTGGAACTCGCTCTACTCTTGGTGATCTGGAAGCCCTTGAGCAGAAAGTGGTAAATGGCCAAAAGCTAACACCGCAGCAGCGCAAAGACATGCTATCAAGTATGCGAATTATGGCGGGTATCGATGAAGGTGGCGGCAATGTTCGTGTTCAGCAGAACTCAAAAGGTGAATTCCGATACACGACTGATGGCGGGAAAACTTGGCAGAACGGGAAGCCTCCAAAATAATGGCTGATGATTGGAAGGACATACCTCAGGATGATTGGAAAGACGTAAATCCAAGTGCGCCTAGTCCCGCTGCCAAACCAGGGTTTATGGAACAAGCTCGTTCCTTTACCCAAGAACATCCTTACGCGACCGCCGCCGCTTCTCTGATCCCTGGCATTGGTGGGTTGGTAGGTGGATTAACTGATCCCACTGGCGAAGTAGGCAAAGGTGCTCTCAAGAGCGCGGCGCGTACTGGCTACGGTCTACTAGAGGGTGCTGGGCCTTTGGGGATGGTCGCGCATGGCATCGCTGAACGTACTGGACTTGGCGACAAGTTACGAGCGCACACGCAAGTGAATAACCCAGCGCAGGAAGTTGGCGGTTATGGGGAGACAGCCGCAGAGATGGCGCTACCGATCCCTGGAGCCAAAGCGCAACTTAGCGAGAAACTTCTACCGCGAGCCGCAGAACATCTCTATACAAAAGCATTGAAGCCTCCAGTTCGCGGCGGGATAGAAGCAGCAAAAGACTTAGTTCGGACTGGCATCCAAGAACGCATACCAGTTACAGAGAAAGGTCTTGCTAAGAACCTTGGCAACGTCGAGGACATCAATCAGCAGATCGGGCAGCATATCGGAGATTCGGATGTTACCGTAAGCCCTAAATCTGTTGCGCGGCGGATTGAGCAGGTTCGACCTACCTTCCAGGCACAAGTCAATCCAGAGCATGATCTTAGCGCCCTCAATAGAGCGAAGGGTGAATATCTAGCCAAACACACTACGCAAGCGCCCTTTACGAAAGTAGCCCCTGGCGTAGAGGAGGAAGCGGGGCGGTTGGTTCCGGTCGGCCAAGGAAGCACGCCAATACTGCATGATGTTCCAGCGCAAGAAGCTCATGCTGAGAAGGTTGGAACTTATCGCCAATTAGCGGGGAAATATGGCGAACTTGGAAATGCTCAGATCGAAGGGCAAAAGGCTCTAGCGCGTGGCATCAAGGAAGAATTAGGGAGACAGATCCCAGCAATAAATCCACTAAACGCAAGAGAAGGACGCCTACTTGACCTACAGGGGCCACTAGAACGTGCAGTCATGCGTAGTGGCAATGCCGATGTGGTTCCTATTGGCGGAACGCATGTTTCTATTGCTAAGAAGTTGCTGGACAATCCCGGTATAAAATCTCATACTGCTTTGGGTCTTTCGAGGGCTGGCGAACTTCCTCTAAACTATAGAGGAGTTATCCCAGCGGCAGTACGCATAAGAGGAGAACAACAATAATGCTATACGGCGCACCACAACCCGGATTCAACGGCTACCCTGACCAGGGACTCAACATCGCTTCCCTGATCCCTGGCGAAGCCTACACCCTGCTAGACGGCACCGAGGCCAGTGGTATAGGCACTTCGGTAGCCGTAGCGCGTGGCCCTTCGGGTGGGCAGTCGCAAGCCTATACCACGTTCTATGTGAGTGGCGGATCGAGCATGGACACAGTGATTATCCAGGGATCGAACACTGACATCGACGGAGATTATGCCGACATAGCCGACATCACGCTTGACACGAACGGCAATGGTTCTCTGACAGATTCCGGTAGCCCTGCATTCTACCGCTGCAAGAAAAGCGCAGGGCAACCGATAGTGAAGGCTCAACGATGAAACGCTTACTTTGGTTATTTGTTCTAGCGCTATTGATGACATGCGCCCAGCACGCTAAAGCGCAACCTCCCGCTGCTGGCGCTATCCGTTCTGGGCAGACGCAGGTGCAGAACGCTACGAATGGCAACTGTTTGTATAACAATGCTGGGGTACTGGGAAACACGCCTTGCGGTTCCGGCGGCATCACAAACTGCCCTGGGGGTGTGGCTGGAGACGTGATTTTGTATGGAACGAGTGCGACGTTTGTGTGCGATACCAACTTGACATGGGACGCTACGAATAAGGAGTTGCTATACCCGTTTTGGGAAATCGTGCGTTTGGCGAATGCTTCCGCTCCAACCGTTGCGTTGGTGGCAATGGCGGGAAACGTACCCGCTGGTGACACTTACTACTCAGTCACATTCGTAACCTCGCTGGGAGAGAGTTCGCCAATCAACGTCTCAACCAAAGTAACCAACGATGGGGGGCATGGCCAGAATAGCCTAACCTCCATCCCCCTTGGCGCGACGGGAACTTTAACGAGAAATATCTATCGACAAGATTCTTCCAATTCCCAGCTGCAACTTATAGATACTCTTCCTGATAACACAACCACAACCTATACCGACAACATTGCGAGCGGGTCCGGTGGCCCTGTGTATAACTCCACGGGCGGCTGGATCTATTCAAACGGTAACAAAGCCATGCTTATTGGTGATCCGACCTCGACGGTTTCAAGCGGTTTTGTGATGGGTAACTATGCGTCCCACTACCAATCTGATATTTTCGGTGGCCTATTGAATGGTGTCCCGGCTGATGTTGTGGTTTATAGCAAAAACATCTTCCCCTCGCCAGCGTCTTCTTTTGACGATGTGCAACTACAATCGCTGTTTGTCGCTGATACAAATACAACCAATCTCCGCTATAGGGGGATAGAAATTGATTCTACACAAAGCTCTGGCAGTGGAGACATGAGTGCCCTCATTAGCATCTATAGCTCAAGCGACTGGTTTGGGCCGGGCACTCTTGGATATTTTTCCACTTTTAACGCCTTCCCTTACATATCGGGACCAACAACGCTAGTAGCCAATTTGGACTCGCAATTGGAATTGCAGGCAATAATTCCAGATGCAATGGGATTCCGCGATGCTGCTCAGGTGTTCAGCGGCGCAGCGCTTACCAACTACGCTTCATTCAATTCGGATGGCTCGGCTGCATCCATCAACGCGGCGGCGACTGTCACAAATTTTAGGGGCTACTGGTTTGTACAGCCGACAACGACTACGACGACAAATCTGTATGGTATCCAAATAGGAGACGTGACCCAAGGCACTACGCTGAATTATGCGATCAAAACAGGGGTTGGATTACTGTCTTGGGGTGATAAAGAGCAAGAGGCTACGATCGCTTTTGCCTCTCTGCCGAGCACGACGCGGCAAATGGAATACTGCTCCGATTGCACGGTCACCAGCGGAACGGATAATACGTGCGCCGGATCAGGGAGTGGAGCGCACTTCGAGGTTATCAACGGGGTCAAAAAATGCTGGCAGTAATCCTCTGTTTGATGGCGGTCTTTTCGTTTGGGCAGGCTAGTGTTCACTATGTCCCTACCAATCCCGGCGCTGTCGTTCAATCCGCCAAGTGGACGGTGGCCAATTCCAGCACGAATCTGACGATCACGAATCAGGCTGGTGGAGTAGTCACGACCGCCAAGGCAGCGGCGACTACGCAGAGCCTTGCAATTTTCGCGCTCCCGGCGAAAGCGATGGTGCTGTCGTGCGTCATCAAGAGCACCACGGCGTTCGCGGGGCCGACGACACTGGTGGCTACGCTCGGAGTGACTGGAACGCTCACAGCTTGTATTTCCACGCCGTTCGACCTGATGGCGGCGGTGTCGAATACCAATTTTAGTGTGGCGCTGCCAGCGCCCATTGTGAGCTATGCTGGTACGAACCTGATTCTCGCGCTGACCTCGACTGTCCAGAATATATCGTCCATCTCCGCCGGGGCGGTTGACGTGACGATCACGTGGCAGGTGATCCCATGAAGACTTGTCTAGCGTTAATCGTATTAGCGTTTACGCTCTCGGCGCAGACAAGCGTAATCGGCCCTGGACTTCCTGGAACTAATATCATCGTTCCGGGGTCCGTGACATCTGGCTCTGGCAGTGGGGCTACCGGACAACTTAAAGTCAGCGGTGCTACTTCAGGAACTCTGACGTTAAGTTGCGCGGACGTGTGTGGAACAACGACTTTAAAGTTCCCAGCGACGGCTGGATCAAATACCAATGTACTGCAAACTGACGGCTCGGGAAACTTGACGTGGGGCTCTAACTCAGCGAGCGTGGCTATTGGGACAGCGATTGGCTCGGGCACCTCGGCATCGGTTCTCTATGTGGATGGCAGCGGGAACTTGGCGCAAGCCAATGCTCAGTTTCAGTTCGATGCCACGAATTTTAACCTGCTGGTCGGAACTGCAAGCCATGCAGTTCGCATTGGGACGATTTCTGGCCTATCAACTTTCCCTGGCATCTGGTTTGGAGACGCCGGTTCGCCGAGTTCCACGAACTACTCGTTTCTATTCGATTCCAGCAATGGAACAATTTTGAATACTCCCAATACCAAGAAGATCATTTTTAGGAACAACAATTCCGATGTGCTACAAATTGGTTCAATCGCGTCCCAAGGTTCTGGTTCGATAAGTTCATCAGCAGCTTACTTTTGGATGTCGAATGTGGGAAGTGAATCGACTACCAACGTCCGACTGTACGCAGACGCTAACACGACGATCTTAAACGTCGCCTCTGGTAAGACCGTGGCCCTAGATGTCAATGCCACTGCTGTTTTAAGCTGCACATCGTCGCTTTGCACAGCAACGCCAGCGCTAAAGGGTTCAGGAGGATTCCAATCTTCCGATGGTACTGCTGGGGCTACCGTAACAACTTGCACCGCATTCAAAAACGGCCTATGCGTTTCTGGGACATAATCTTATCGGTATTTCTGTTTAGCGCACCCGCTCCAGCCCAGATTTCAACCAACTGGACCGTGCGGCCATTGTCGTCTGTCTACGCGATGTACCTTCCTGGTGCTTGCATGAAATCGGATCACGCTACGATTGACAACGTGAACGGATATCTCCTCATCACCGGAGACGTGACGACAAATACGTGCAGCGACAAGAATCTCAATGGGACGCTCCGCAACGGACCTTTCACTCTGCCTTACACAGGCGCGGAGATGTTCACGACGAGCTTCAACTTCACCTATGGGACCGTGGAATACCGCGCCAAATTCCCTATTGTGCATGGCTCCTGGCCGATTATTTGGATGCTTGGGGTGCCCTGCCAGTCGACTTATCCCTTCACCACCGATAACGTGGGGGCGTGCAACTGGAACGTCCCTCCCTCCGATGAACTGGATATCACGGAGTATATCTCTGGCGTGTACGGCACGGGCATTCATTCGAGTAACGGCAGCAATGCGTGTGCCCCTAGCGGGGACAGCGTCCCCACCTGGCACGTCTACCAATTAGTTTGGTCCGCTGGATCCGCCATCTGGAAGCGCGATGGCGCCACGGTCTGCACGATCACGACCGCCGTTCCATCCACGCCGATGTTCATTATTATTGACTTCCTCATGTCTTCGACGGCAGGAAGCGTAACGCCCAGCGATTTTCCGCAGACTTTCACGATTGACTATTTGAAGGTCACGCAGGGCAGCACCGTGATTTTTGACGATGAGTTCAACCCTGTATCAGGAACCAGTGCAAGCGGGTCAATCACTGCGACCGGGAAGGTGGTGTTCCAGTGATCCCAGTAATAATCACGCTCGTTTTATTGGCGGAAGATGCGCCAAAGCCAAATCCAGAACTGGATTCTGCCAATGCCCGTATTACTTGGCTAGAACAAGCCCTTGCCGCTACACAGAAGAAGGCTCAAGCCTGCTTCGATATCTACTCTGCGGATATGACTCTAAATGCGTTAGCAAAGCAGGACGCGCAGATCGACGCGCAGGCTAAGCAGCAGCGTCCCCCAGCACCTTCCAAGCCGGAGAGAAAGTGATGTGCGCTATGAGCCTTTCGCGCCGGGTACGCTGGCTTACCGAAAGTTACCAGCGGGTCACTTTGGGAATCGCCGCAAGACTCAGCAGCAGTGTGTTTGTGGAAAGTTCTTCGCGGGTTATCTCAAGGGCTATTGTGCTGCTTGCCGTGTTGAGCGTAGGCTCCCTCGGGATTCAACAAATCGAAGCAAAGCGGCCACCAAAACCACAGCCGATGGTAATTAACGGCGGGAGCATGATGTTGGCTCCGCAAGTGGTTGGCGTGCCGTTATCGATCCAGATTTCAATAACGGGTGGAACGCCGCCATATACTTGTCTTCCCGATCCGAACAATAATCTCACGCAGTTCGGTCTGGTTCTGGAGAAAACTTGCGTGTTACACGGAACGCCTACCAAGGCGGGGACGGTGACGTTTTGATCCGCTGGCGCTACTGGGTACAGTATCACACGATCCTGCCGTGGCAGTTGCGGATCGGACCGTTTGCGGTGGAAATGTGGCTTGGGTTGAATTGATGATTAGGAAATGGCATCGAGAAGGTAACTCTTATTGGCGCGGCGCGGTAGGATTCGTGCTGTGGTGCCTCGCATTATGCCTGTTTGTAGCGTCACTTCGAGCGCAATGCTCTACTGACTCTCGGGGATGGTGTATTACTGGCCTCTCTGCGATCCAGAACAACCTGATCGGGCCACTGATCCCCTATGGCTCCTCCCCCTGGGTCTACGGTGATCTCGCCAACAAAGGCACCGTCGATTACATGGTGCCGATTGCGCTTGCGGAGGCTCCAGTGTTGGGATCGGCGCTCGCTGGGACATTCTCATTTCCTGGCGGTGGCCCGACGCTCACGACAACCTCTGATCTCCGCTCGGCGCTCTCTGGCGTGCAGTACATTGCGGTTGCTTGGAACTCAGTGGACGGCGCGGGAACGGGTCGGCTGATCTGCCCTATCTCCAGCGTGACATCATCCACTGTGGTCTGCGCTGAGAACAAATTCCAGCCAGCGTTCTCCGGTGTGACAGGCTATATCATGTCCACAGCCACGGATTCGCATGGCTGCAACTTCCTCTGCTGGACGAATGGGAATCCTACACAGGTATGGAACTACTATGACGTATCAATCGCGCTCTACCGCTTATACTACCGCACGGGAACAACCCAATATCAAACATGGGCTAGACAATTTGCTGATATTCAGTGGCAATGGGTGCTTGACCACGGTTATAACCCCGTATCCCCACGTGCAGGTGCAATGGTCTCTCAATTTTTCCGAGCTGGAGAGGGTCTCAGTATACGACTTCCAGGTCTCTACAACCTGATCTCCATCTGGGTGCCTCTGTGGGCCACCAACGCCGATCTCAGGGAATCCGGCTACACATTCTGGGGCGAAGCGCTCGGCGCTAAAGTAGACACCGATGCCACCCGGCACGCGCAGTACTGCTCCTGGCAGACGACCTACGCTCCGCACTGGACTAGCACGCAGAACGCCGATGGCTCCTGGAGCGAGAATGAGTTCGGGCTGAACACGAGCTATGTGAGTGCGCCTAAGTCCTTCACCCCGCCATTCCAGTATCAGGGCGCGCCGTGGCGTGAAGCCATCAACATCAAGTCGCTAGAAGCGGCTTACGAATCGCTGAACGATGTCACCTCACAGGGTTGCAATAACACCACGCTCGCAGGGACGCTCCTCACCAGCATCACTAAGGCCGTGACGTGGCAGAATAACTATGGAAGAGATTCATCCAACCGGGGGGATTACTATGAAGTCAATTCACAGAGCAACGATCAAGCAAGCGTTTCCCCTGCTACTGGAACAGTGTCTGCCACCCTCACTTCAACAACTATTGTGGGCGTCGGAACTAACTGGAACACCGCTGGATACTGTGACGGCACTCACTTTATTGGAATATATAGCTCTCGCACCGTCTACAAAATCGCATCCTGCTCAGACAACACCCACGCGACCCTGAGTATTGCGTTCGGCCTCTACGGGGAAGTCTCAAACGTCAGCGGCGATCAGTTCGGCATAGCACCAGCGGCC